>Ga0210138_1000012_pt1 | contig 43718 bp, 47 predicted proteins | sample Browns_ThreeSqC__FD_184850 | JGI IMG/M metagenome (GOLD analysis project Ga0210138, IMG submission 184850) | Wetland microbial communities from the San Francisco Bay, California, USA, that impact long-term carbon sequestration -... | ecosystem: Environmental > Aquatic > Marine > Wetlands ... | reverse complement strand
GCTTGATGTCACGGTGGATCACGCCGTGGCGGTGGGCGTAGTCGAGGGCATCAGCGATTTCTGTGGCGATGTGGACCGCATCCGGGACGGGCAGCTGCTTTTCGCGGTTGAGCCGGTCCCGCAGCGATTCTCCCTCGACGAACGGCATCACGTAAAAGAGAAAGGAATCGGTCTCCCCCGAGTCATACAGCGGCAGGATATGGGGATGCTGCAGGTTGGCCGTGGTCTTGATCTCGGAGAGAAACCGCTCGGCCCCGATCACGGCCGCGAGTTCGGGGCGGAGCACCTTGAGCGCGACCCTGCGATCATGGCGCGCGTCGTGGGCGAGATAGACGGTGGCCATGCCGCCCTGCCCGAGCTCTCGCTCGATTACGTAACGGTCTGCCAGGGCGGCGGTGAGTCGGGAGGCTGGATCGGTCACTGGGTCACCGCCCCGGCCGGCGCATCTGGTTGAACCAGTTCAGGGTGACGAACACGGTCTGCTCCGTTCCCTGCACCGGCTGAAACATCAGAAAGGACTGTCCGTCCGGGGCTACGTCGTAGTCCCGCACCCCGACAAAGTCGTCGAACGCTCCCTCGAAGAGTTGGGTGCGGCTCCCGACCTCGAACCCACCCTGGGTACGGACCGCAGCCACCATCGTTCGCTCTCCGTTGCGGTAGAAGATCTCCCGGCCATTCGGGGCCCAGACCGGCTGCGCCCCGCCGTCCAGGGACACTTGCCAGCGGCCACCGGGGCCCGGGTAGGGGCGCACGTACACCTCGGCGCGGCCCGATTCGTCCGACGCGTACGCCAGCCACCGACCGTCGGGGGAGAGGGCCGGCATGCCGTTGTTGAACGCGCTGGCGAGCACCTGGTGCGGGGTCCGGTCACCACCGAGATCCAGCCGCCAGATCTCCGCTTTGGCCTGATCCTGGGGCCGCCCGTAGTAGATCAGCGCCCGTCCTCCCGGCTCGAAGCCGGCAGGAATCCAGCGCCCTGGTGCGGTGACCAGGGATTCCGGAGCCCCGCTGCCGTCCGCCGGCACCCAGAAAATCTGGCTCCCGAAGCTGGAGACGCCCCCGGGGGCCTTCCGAAAGGCGATCCGCCGTCCGTCAGGGGTCCATACCGGAGAATCGGCCGTGGTATCGAAGGTGAGACGGGTACGGACGTGCTGTTTCAGGTCGAGGATCCACAGGTCGCGCGATGAGAAGTTCCCGTCGGTCCACCGGGTCACGACCACATGCTTCCCATCGGGGGAGAGGCGGGGATTGTAGTAGAAGCCGGTGTCGGCGCCCGCGGGCCGTGCGGCGCCGCTGCGATCGACCACTACCGGCCAGCTGCCCGATGACGTCGATGACTGGTAGGCAAGGTCTCCCGAGGCCGAGACCCCCAGATTGAGGTCACCGTTGGCGCCGGTGAACAGTTTATCGGTAACGGGCACCGCGGCGCCGGTGACCTTCAGACGCTTGGTGTCGAAAGGCACTGCCGAGACCAGACCGGATGGGTCGGAGACCAGAACGAAGCCGCCGGTGATATAGCGGGGATAGCCCCCCGGTTGGGTCGTGCGTTTCAGCTGGCCGGTGCGTCGCACCACTGCCCCGAGCTTGAGACCGCCATGGCCGAACACGCTCACCAGGACGGCGCGGCCGTCGGGCAGGGCCTCGGGCCAGAGGAGTGTCTCGCCCGTATCGGGTTTCGCGACCTGGCGCGGGATTCCCCCCGCCGCCGGCACCTCGAAGAGCCCCGATTCCGAGGCAAAGACGATCGTGTCCCCCGTGGTCCAGGTCGCGCCGAAGGTATTGCCCGGTGCATCGCACAACGGGGTCACCGGGCCCCCGGCCAGCGCCACCTTGACCAGCCGATTGCCCTGCTTGAACCCCACCGTTCGACTATCAGCCGAGAAGAAGGGAAGGATGCCTCCCTCCGAGCCCGGAATCGGGACCGGATCGACTTGATCCATGCCGCGGATGTAGAGTCGCTGCCCCGTCGGCGCCTTGCCGACGTAGACGATGCGAGAGCCGTTGGGCGCAAAGGCGATGGTGGATCCGATCGCGCCGACCGGTTGGGCGTCGCGGGGGAGGAGAATGCCGAACCTGACGACGCCCGGCTCGGCGACCTTCGGCTGGGGCCCGAGCCAGGTCCAGAGCACCGCGCCGGCCACGGCGGCCAGGGCCACGAGGGCGGCGGTGATCATCCGTTGCCGAGGGCGCGCGACGGCCACCCCTGGGGCGACGGCGGTTACGGCAGACGTCAGGGGAATGCTGCCGGGGTGGGCGAGCGCGTCGGCGAACTGGCTGGCCGAGGCGAACCGGTCGGCGGGGAGCTTCTCCAGCGCCATCCGCACCGCGGCCTCCACGTGTGCCGGAACGGTGTGCCGCTGCAGCGTTAGCGACCGGGGCGTCTCGGTCATCACCCGCGCGATGATGGCCTGCGCAGTGGGCCCCATGAAGGGCGGCTCCCCAGCCAGCATTTCGTAGAGCACGCAGCCCAGGGCATATACATCGGCCTTGGGGGTGATCTCCCGCTCCCCCATCGCCTGCTCGGGCGCCATGTAAAACGGGGTACCCAGGCTCATCCCGGTTTCGGTCATGCGGGTGCCGCCGTCGGAGCGCGAGGCGGCGAGCGCGATACCGAAATCGGCCACCAGGGCGCTCCCGTCGTGAAGCAGGATGTTCTCGGGCTTGATGTCCCGGTGCACCACGCCATGTCGATGAGCGTAGTCCAGCGCGCCCGCCACTTCGCGGGTGATCCGGACCGCGTCCTCCACCGGGAGCTGCTTCTCCCGGACAATGCGGTCGCGCAGGGATTCTCCCTCGACGTAGGGCATGACGTAGTAGACCTGTCCGTCGGCCTCGCCCGAGTCGTGGAGGGGCAGGATGTGGGGGTGCTGGAGGTTGGCGGTGAGCTGGATCTCCTTGAGGAAGCGTTCGCCGCCCAGAATGGCGGCCAGCTCGGGCCGCAGCACCTTGAGCGCGACCTTGCGGTTGTGCCGCACGTCGTGGGCGAGGTAGACGGTGGCCATCCCGCCGGCGCCGAGCTGGCGCTCGATCACGTAACGGTCGACCAGTGCGGCGGCGAGCCCTGCCAGTGCTTCGGTCATCTAAGGCCTTTTCTGGGAGGATGACTCCCCGAACCGATCGCGATCTGACTCAAGGACGCGACCGTGACTGGTCCGGTAAGAGGCCGGCAATATGCAGTCTCACGTGGCGGCTGTCACGTAAGCCGAGGAGTATATTAGGGCATGTTCCCCATCAAAGACGAAAATCCCACGATCCTGAATCCGGTGGTGACCATCGGGATCATCGTGGTGAACGTCGTGGTCTGGCTCCTGGTGCAGCAGATGGGGTCGGAGCCGGGCCTGTCTCAATCGGTCTGTCAGTTGGGCCTCATCCCCGGTGAATTCCTGCACCGCATCCCACCGGGGACCCAGGTGCCGATGGGGCCGGATGTCACCTGCGAGCTGAGCGGCGGGGCGACATGGTACACGCCTCTCACCTCGATGTTCATGCACGGCGGCTGGCTGCACCTGATCGGCAACATGTGGTTCCTGTGGGTATTCGGAAACAACATCGAGGACTCGATGGGCCACTTCCGGTTTCTGATCTTCTACCTGTTGTGTGGCCTGCTGGCGGCCGGGACGCAGGTGGCGGTTCAGCCCTCCTCAGCGATCCCGATGGTGGGCGCCTCAGGTGCGATCAGTGCCGTGATGGGGGCCTACATCGTGCTCTATCCCCGGGTGAAGGTCCACATGCTGATCTTCCTGGGGATCTTTGTAACCACGATAAAAGTCCCAGCCGTATGGATGCTCGGTTACTGGTTCTTCCTCCAGATCATCGGCGGAATCCCCGCGCTCGCGTCAGAGAGTGGGGGCGTCGCCTTCTGGGCCCACGCGGGTGGGTTCATCGCGGGGGCCGTTCTCATCTTTCTCTTCAAAGACCGCGAGTTGCTGGCCCAGCGGAATCGGGCCCTCAGCTACGGGTGAGCGCGTGTCCTTCCCGGCATGGCTACCCGCCGAGGCCGAGGATTGGGCCGGCGTGGCGCGCACCATCGATCTCACTCTATTGACGGCGGAGGCGGAGCCGGCACAGGTCCGCCGGCTCTGCGGTCAGGCCTTGATGCTGGGGACCGCGGCCGTCTGCGTGAACGGAGCCCACGTGGTGGCTGCGGCACGACAGCTTCACGGGTCCCGCATTCGGGTGGCGGCCACGGTGGGCTTCCCCCTGGGAGCGGTGACTTCGGCGGTCAAGCGCGCGGAGGCCCGGATCGCCGTGGAGGACGGCGCGACCGAACTGGACATGGTCATGGCGATCGGTTTGGCCAAGGTCGGGGAATGGACGGCGGTCGAAGAGGACATCGCGGGCGTGGTCGAGGCGGCTCGGGGTCACGCGGTCAAGGTCATCGTCGAGACGGCAGCGCTGACGCGGGACGAGGTGCTGCGCGCCTGTCGGGCGGCTCAAGTCGCGGGCGCCCGCTACGTGAAGACCAGTACCGGATTTCACCCGGCCGGCGGAGCCACTCCGGAAGCGGTCGCCCTGCTGCGGGAAGCCGTGGGGTTGGGGATGGGGGTTAAGGCCAGCGGAGGTATTCGCACCTGCGAGCAAGTCGTGGCACTGCTCAAGGCGGGCGCGGATCGGATCGGGACTTCGTCCGTCGAAGGACTGAGCGGCTGTCTGGGACGGGAGGCTCCCCGACTGGGAGTTGTGCTGGCAGGCTAAGGCCGACGACTCAGGGCTCGACGACCACTTCCCGGCCCAGGGCCTTGGCCAGGACATCGGCGCCCTGGGTGGCACCCCAGCATTCGAGCGCCAGGTCGGCGCCGGCGTGACGCGGTGTGGGGTGGATGGTGACCCGTGTGGGACAGATCTCGATGACCAGTCCATCGACGATCGAGGTGTAGCCGCGATCGAGCCCCTCCGCGACCCGGAGGATCCCGCTCAAACGGCGAACCACCTGCTGATCGGTGGGGTCCAGGGCGCCGAACTCCTCGTGCTTCCGGCGAGGGCCGCGGCGGCGATGATACCGGCAAACCAGGGCGACGATCGCGCGGTCGCGGGCAGAGAGGTGGAGCCGCTCCGCGTGCATGATCAGATCGTAGCTGTGTCGATGGTAGCGGCGGTAACTCACCATCTGGCCCACGTCGTGGAGCAGGGCCGCGGTCTCCAGCAGCGACCGCTCTTCGGCCTCCGCCCCGAGTTGTTCCGCCAACTCGTCGAAGACTTGCAGGGAGAGGGTCCTGACCTGCTCGATGTGCCGGCGATCGCAGTGGCAGCGCTCGGCGAACTCGCGAGCGAGGCGCAGGGGATCGGCGGCGGCCGGGACGGCGTCGGCCCCGGCCATCTCCAGCAGTAATCCCTCCCGGAGTCCGAAGGCGCTGATCTTGATCTCACGGGCCTCGACGCGGTCCAGCAGCTCGGCGGTGACCGCGAGTCCGGCGAGAATGATGTCGGCGCGCTGAGGGTTGAGGCCGGGAACCTGCTGGCGCCGCTCCGGCGAGAGGGTCCCGAGCCAGTCGAGCAGGTGCTCGACCTCCGCCGCCGTCACCGCGGTGCCGTGGACTGGTTCCGCCACCGAGGCGCCGCGTCGCGCCGCGGCCATGCGACCCAGGTTGGTGAAGGATCCGCCCGACCCAATGATGATGGGCGCGCTCCAGTCGCGGACCGGCAGACGCCGCCGGAACTGACGGCGGAGGTAGCCCCGAAGCTCCTTGATCCGCTTCCGCTCGTTCCCGTGGTCCAGATAGAGCTCGGTCAACCGGACGGCGCCGTAGGGCAGGGAGAGGCTCCGCTCGACCAGGCCGTCCACCGCTCCGATCAGCTCCAGGCTGCCGCCGCCGATATCGGCCACCAGAGTCCGGCCCCCGGCCAGCGGGAAGTGATAGGCGACAGACCGGTAGGAGAGGCTGGCCTCCGCGTCGGCGTCGATGATCTGAAGGTGGATCCCCAGCTCCTCACGCACCATCCGGGCGAAATCGGCCCCGTTGGAGGCCTCCCGCACGGCGGCCGTTGCCACGGCGGCAATCCGGCTCACCCCCCGACGGTCACAGACCTCGCGCATCCGGCGCAGAGCCTCGAGGGCCCGTTCCATGGCGGCGGGATCCAGCCGGCCGGTGGCGGCCAGCCCCATCGCCAGGCGGGGCTGCTCCTTGACCTCGTCCACGACGGTGATGCCCGAGACCGGTCCATAGTCGGCCACCAGAAGCCGGATCGAGTTCGACCCGACGTCGATGGCCGCCAGCCGTTCGCGGGACTCGTGGACGGGGACGGCGGTCATCGGGAGGGCACCTGGGTCTGGCCGGTGGGGCGGGCCTCGCCACGGTCTTCGGCGTGGTGCTTGATCGACTTCCCCTCGACCAGGTAGACCACATCCTCCCCGATGTTGGTCGCGTGATCCGCCACCCGCTCGAGGTTCCGGCTGACCAGAAACAGCTCCATTCCGGCGCCGATCATGTGGGGGTCTTCCATCATATGGGTAAGGAGAATGCGAAAGACCGATCGGTGCAAGAGGTCGACTTTCTGGTCCCTCATGCAGACCTCTCGCCCGGCCTCCGCGTCGCCCCGGATGAAGGCCTCCAGGGCGTCGGAAAGCATCTCGCGCGCCAGGCGGGCCATCTCCAGAATCTCGGGTTCCGGGGTGATCGGCCGGCTCAAGGCCAGCCGCTCGGCCGATTGGGCGATGTTCACGGCGTGGTCGCCCACCCGCTCGAGGTCGCCGGCGATCTTGAGCGCGCTGGTCAGCATCCGGAGGTCGCGCGCCATCGGCTGCTGGAGCGCGAGGAGGCTGACACACAGCTCCTCGACCTCCATCTCCATGGTGTCGATGATCCGGTCGCCGGCGATCACCCGGCGGGCCTTTTCCGCGTCTCGTTCGAGCAGGGCCTCGACCGCCAATCCCAGCGCGGCCTCGGCCTCTCCCGACATGGTGAGCAGCCGGACCTTGACCTGGTTCAGCTCGTCGTGAAAGTGCCGGTGCAGGTCCTGGGTCATCCGAACCTCCCGGTGATGTAGCCTTCAGTACGTTCGTTGGACGGGGTCGTGAACATCCGTTCCGTCTCGCCGAATTCCACCAACTCTCCCCGATCGAAGAACCCGGTGAAATCCGACACCCGCGCCGCCTGTTGCATGTTATGGGTGACGATCACGATGGTGTAGTCCCGCTTCAACTCGAAAATCAGCTCCTCGATCCGCTGGGTCGCGATGGGATCCAGCGCCGAGCAGGGCTCGTCCATCAGCAGGACCTCGGGGCGATTGCCCAGGGCCCGCGCCAGGCAGAGGCGCTGCTGTTGCCCACCCGAGAGCCCGGTTCCAGGCTCGTCCAGGCGATCCTTGACCTCGTCCCAGAGCGCGGCCTTCCGCAGGCAGTATTCGGCGAGCTCCGGCAGCTCCCGGGCGGTGGCCAGCCGGTTGAGTCGGGGACCGAAGGTCACATTCTCGAAGATCGACTTGGGGAAGGGGTTGGGCCGCTGGAAGACCATGCCGATCCTCTGCCGGAGGGCGACGACGTCCACGTCCCGGCCGAAGATCGATCGGCCATGCAGGAGAATGTCCCCGCTGTAGGCCGCCCCCGGTACCAGGTCGTGCAGGCGGTTCAGCGAGCGCAGAAAGGTCGACTTGCCGCAGCCGGAAGGGCCGATGATGGCCGTGACGGCGTTGCGCGCGATGTTGAAGTTCAGCCGGTTGAGAATGCGCGCGGGGCCGTAGGCGAAGCCGAAGTCCCGCACTTCAATCGCGGGCGGCCCGTCGGGGTGAGTGGGAACCCCGGCGACCTTCCGTGCAAACGTGGCCCGGGGAAGCGGCGTGCCGACGGAGGAGGGTGGGGGAGCAGTCATGGTCGTGGTCATCCGAACCTGCCGGTGATATAGGCCTCGGTTTGTTCCTGCTGGGGTGTGGTGAACATCTGCCTGGTGGGTCCGGTCTCGACCATCCTGCCCAGATAGAAGAAACTGGTCGTATCGGAGACCCGGGCCGCCTGCTGCATGTTGTGGGTCACGATCACGATGGTGAACTCTTTCTTGAGCTCGAAGAGCAGCTCCTCGATCCGCTGGGTCCCCTGCGGATCCAGCGACGCGGTGGGCTCGTCGAGCAGCACCACTTCCGGAGCCGGGGCGATGGTGCGGGCGACGCAGAGGCGCTGCTGCTGTCCACCGGAAAGGGCCATGGCGCTGTCGCCCAGGCGATCCTTGACCTCGTCCCACAGCGCTGCCTGGCGGAGGGAACGCTCCACGATCTCCTTGATCTTCCCGCGCGAACGGTGCCCGTTCACCCGGAGCCCGGCGGCAACGTTGTCGAAGATCGACATCGTGGGGAAGGGTGTGGGGCGCTGGAACACCATGCCGACTCTCCTTCGAAGCTTCATCGCGCTCACCTGCGGTGCATAGATGTCCTCCCCGTCGAGCAGGACCTTCCCGCTGATCCATCCCCCCTCGGAAAGCTCGTGCATCCGATTCAGGGTGCGGAGGAAAGTGGACTTGCCGCAACCTGAGGGCCCGATCAGGGCGTGCACCTGGTTGCTGGTGAATCCGAGCGAGACTCCGCGCACCGCCGTGAACTTGCCGTAGACGGCGGAGAGATTCTCGGTGCGGACCCGGACGGCGGCTTCAGCCATTGAGCTGGAACCGACGCCGGGTGGCGACCCGGGCCCCCACGCTCAGAACCAGGACGACGATGATCAGGACCAGCGCGGTGGCCCACGCATTTCGGTGCCACTCCTCGTAGGGGCCGGTCGCGTAGGTGAACACGGCCAGCGGGAGCGCGGCCATCGGTTGATTGATGTTAAAGCTCACGTACTGGCTCCCGAGAGCGGTGAAGAGGAGTGGGGCGGTCTCTCCCGCGACGCGGGCCACCGCAAGCAGGCTGCCGGTCACGATCCCGGGCAGGCTGGTACGAACGATGATCGAGAGTGAGGTCCGCCAGCGCGGATAGCCCAGCGCCAGCGCCGCCTCCCGGAGCGAGTTGGGCACCAGCTTGATCATTTCCTCGGTGGTCCGCATGACCATGGGGACCATGAGCATCGCGAGGGCGGCGCTCCCGGCCAGGCCCGAGAAGTGTTTCTGGCGGGCCACGATCCAGGTCCAGGCGAACACTCCCACCACGATCGACGGCGTCCCGTTCATTACGTCGGCTACGAAGCGGCTGATCCAGGACACCCGGTTGTGAGGATACTCGGCGCAGAAGATCCCGGCCCCGATGCCGAGCGGGATGCCGATCAGGCTGGCGGCCCCCACGATCATCAGGGTGCCCACGATCGCGTGCACGACCCCACCGCCCGTCTCGCCGGCCGGCACCGGCGGCCTGGTGAAGAAGGCCACGCTGAGGCTCCCCGCGCCTCTGATGATCAGGCTGCCGAGAATGAGGAGAAGGGGGAGGACCGCCAGCACCACACAGCCGATCATCAGGCCGACCATGAGGTTGGAGCGAATTCGACGGAGCCGGCGACGATCCAGACTCACAGCGCCTTGCTCCCCACACCCGAGCCGCGCGCGACTCTCCAGATCAGCAGCCGGGCCGCGGCGTTCACCAGCACCGTGACCACGAACAGGGCCAGCGCGACATAGGTCAGCGCCGAGAAGTGCATGTCGGTGGCCGCTTCGGAAAACTCATTCGCGATCACGGCGGCCATGGTGTAACCGGGAGCAAAGAGCGAGGCGGCGATCTCGTGCCGGTTCCCGATCAACATCGTCACCGCCATGGTCTCGCCCAATGCGCGTCCCAGTCCCAGCACCACGGCGCCCATGATGCCCGAGCGGGCGTAGGGCAGGATCGTGGTCCAGACCGCTTCCCAGCGGGTGGCCCCCAGGGCGAGCGCCGCCTCCCGCTGGTTCCCCGGCACCGCCAGCAGCACTTCACGGGAAACCGCCATGATGAACGGCATCACCATGATCGAGAGGATCATGCTGGCCGCCAGCATCGACGGTCCGTAGATCGGTCCCTGGAAGAAGGGGAGGAAGCCCAGGCCGTCGCGCAGGACCGGGAACACCACCTTCTTGAGGACCGGCATCAGCACGAAGACGCCCCAGAGCCCGTAGACGACGCTGGGGATCGCGGCCAGCAGCTCGATGACGAAGGCCACCGGCTGACGCAGTGCCCGCGGGGCGAATTCGGTGAGGTAGATCGCAACGCCCAACGAGAGTGGAACGGCAAAGAGGAGCGCCAGGAACGACGACAGCAGCGTCCCGAAGATGAGGGGGTAGGCTCCGAATTGCTCGGCCACCGGGTCCCAGATCGAATCCACCAGGAAGTGCAGCCCGAACTTGTCGATCGCCAGGCGGGAGCCGGTGCTGAGCTCATAGAGCAAGAACAAGAGCAGCGTGGGAACCGCCAGGGCCGCCCCGGTGAGCGCCCACTTGAAGACATGATCTCCCGGACTCGGCCGATCGGCGACCGGAACCGGCCGCGACGAAGGCTCTGCCCCGTCGGCGGAGCGGACGGAAGCTAGAGCCGGCGCCTCGACGGCGGCGGGCGATTCAGGGGATGTCATGCTGAGCGGGAGTCTATTCCAGGGGCGCCGCAGGCCGGTAACGCCACTGTAACGGATAGGTCACAACCAGCACAGCAAGAAGGGGCCGGACGGCTCTATCGCCGCCCGGCCCCGGCTCCATGGAACTGCTTTGCTTCTAGTCAGATGCGACTTGTTTCCCACCCCACTTGATTCCGTTCAGCCGGTCCTGGACCAGTGCCACTACTTCCTTGGGCAGCGGCGCATACTTGAGGTCCGCTGCCATCTGCTGGGCCTCGGGGCTGATCATCCAGTACAAGAACTCCTTGAGCGCCTTGGCCTTGCCTTCGTCCTTCATCCTGGGCCGGATCAGCAGCCAGGTGAAGGAAGAAATCGGATAGGCACCGGTCCCGGGTGCCGCCGTGATCGATACCCGGAAATCGGTGCCCTTGGTCAGCTGGGCGCTGGCCGCCGCGGCGGTCACCGACTCGAGCGAGGGCTCCACGAAACTGCCCGAAGTGTTCTTCACGTCGGCGTAGGGCAGGCCGTTGGAGATCGCGTAGATCAGCTCCACGTAGCCGATGGTGCCCTCAGTCTGCTTCACCTCCTGGGTGACACCCTCGTTGCCCTTACCGCCAAGGCCGACCGGCCAATTCACCGAGGTGGCCTTGCCTACCTTGCTCTTCCATTCGCTGGAGACCTTGCTCAGGTAGTCGGTGAAGATGTAGCTGGTTCCCGACCCGTCGGACCGGTGAACCACGATCAGGTCCGCGTTGGGAAGCGCGACGCCGGGATTCAGGGCCGCCAACCGGCTGTCATTCCATTTCGTGATCTTGCCCAGAAAGATGTCCGCGATGGTTTGCCCATCCAGCTTGAGCTTGGTGGTGGCGAGCGCGGGGACGTTGTAGGTGAGCACCACAGCCCCCATGACGGTCGGGATGTGGATGACTTCTCCCTGAACCGCGGCCATTTGATCGTTGCTCATGGGGCCGTCGGAGGCGCCGAAGTCCACCGTTCCCTCGGTGTACTGTTTGATCCCGCCGCCCGAGCCGATCGACTGGTAGTTGATCTGGGCGCCGGTCTTCTTGTGGTACGTGTCGAACCACTTGCTGTAGATCGGATTGGGGAACGTGGCCCCGGCTCCCGTCAGGCTCGTCTGCGCGGCCAATGGGGCGACGGCCAGTGCCGTCGCGGCGGCCAGAAACGACCAGGTCGTACGTGTCATCATCTGCTGCGACTCCTTCCGATTCCGGTTTAGAAGCTGATTTGCGCCACGAACGCGCCCGCCGTTCGAGTGGCGTTGAAGGCATTGTTGTAGTTCCCACCCTGCCGGCTCACGTTGTCCACGTTGGCCAGCAGCCTGAGGTTGGGAGAAAGCTGATAGGACACGCCACCGATGATCCGGGTCAACTGATCGTTGGTGGCGGCGCTGGCCGTGTTGGGGTCGGTAACGTCGACCCGTGCGAGGAGCGCGAGCTTCGAGTTGGGGAAATTGAGCACGCCGTAGCCGCTGATCACCTGGCCATCGCGCTTGGTCACCGGGGTGATGGTTGCGTTTCCTGTGGTGCTGTCCCGAGTCCAGCCGTATTCGCCGGCCAGGGTGAGCATCTTGGACTTGTAGGACAGCATGCCGATGACCCGGTCGCGATCGCCACCGGTGGTCGGCTTCCCGATATGGCCGTACGCGGTCAGGCGCAGACCGCCGACCCGGCCGGGGAGATCGGTATTCATGATCTTGAATGAGGCACGCGCCTCGAAGTCCTTCCGCTGGTCACCCGGCGCGTTTCCGTAGCCCTCCCCGTTCACCGCGACGGCCTGGAAATTGAATTTGTCGTACTTGAACGTGCCGTCGATCCCGGCCCCGAAATCGGACGAGGTGAGATAGCCACCCCGCTCGATCGCCATGGTGCCCTGCATCCGGTAATCCCACAGCGCCTCTTCCCAATCCAGCCAGGGGGTGTGGATCATGCCGAGCTTGAAGGTCAGCGGCGAGTTCTCGGGGGTGTAGGCCGCATAGGCGTACTTCAACCGAATGGTGAGCTGGCCGGCGCCGCAGCACCGGGTGACGTCGGTCGTGACTCGGGCATAGATCCCATGCCCCAGCTTGCCGATCACGTTCACGTAGCCTCGCGTCACGTCGAAGTTGTTCTGGTGTCCGTTGATCGTCGAATCCGTGTGGAACTGGTACTGGTACTGGAGATACCCCAGCCCGCCGACGGTGACGCTCGGTCCCTGTGCCTGCGCCCAGGCCGCGGATCCGACGCCGGCCAGCAGGGCGACGGTGAGGCCCAGCATGAATGCAAGACGAGACGTGGCTCTCATGACACTCCTTCCCTCTCACAGATGATTGGCGCTCCGGGCGCCGGGTTGGAATTTTCTGAGGGGACAATCACGGAGCGCAGCGTCACGGCGCCGGATACGGCCTGTAACAGCAGGGTAACAGCGGATGTCAGCGTCCACTAGGCGAGAATCCCATGAAGGGATCCTCGAACATCGCCTCTTCCCAGAGGATGAATTCGAGCAGGGGGTGGCGGCGCAGCCGGGAGGCGAACCGCAGGGGAAGGTCCAGCAGGGTCAACTGAAGGCCGCGAGCCCGGGATTCTTCGCAAAGCCGCCAGAGGGCCGCGGCTCCCACCGGATCCAGCGAGGCCAGTTCCGAACAGCGAACCGGGGCGATGGTAAGCCCGGCGGGGAGCTCCACGACCTGACGCCGCAGCGCTTCCACCACCCCGGCGCCGAGCGCGCCTTTGATCTCGAGAATTCTCGTTGGTTTGCCGCCGGCCGTCGGATCCGGCTTCTGAATGTCTGATTTGGTCATGCCGGAAATCTGAGGCGGGTCGGCAACGGCGGCGTGTCGCGCCGGTAACGGGTAGGTGACGCGCGAAGACCTTGTGGTAGCTTGGGTTGGCGTCTCCTCGGCTCAGGCCATCTCCTCGGGGAACCAGCAGCGAATCGTGGTGCCCTGACCCAGCGTGCTCTCGGCTGCAACGCGACCTCCGTGGGCCTCCACCAGGTGCTTCACAATGGCGAGGCCCAGGCCGCTGCCCCCCTCCAACCGCGAGCGCGAAGGGTCGGCCCGGTAGAAGCGTTCGAAGATCCGGGGCAGGTGCTCGCTCGAGATGCCGCTGCCGCTGTCTTCGACCGCCACGGTCACGCCCCGATCGACCCGCCGGGACGAGACGGCGATCCGGCCGGTGGCCGGGGTGTAGTGAATCGCGTTTTCGAGGAGATTGGTGAGGACCTGCCGGATCGCGTCGGGATCGGCCCGCAGGTGGTTGGCTTCCTCGGGAATCGCGAGCTCAAGCGAGGGACGTCCATCGGGGCCGCGGTTCCCGATCGTCTCCCAGACTTCCCGGACGGTCGCCGCGAGGTCCACCATCTCGGTCGCGGGGCGCCAGCCACCCGATTCGATCCGGGCCAGATCGAGCAGCCCGTCGACCAGGCGCTGCATGCGCCGCGCGTTGGCGAGAATGACTTCGAGAAACCGGCGCGAAATCGCCGGGTCGGGCTGGTCGCCCAGGAGGGTCTCGGAGTAGCCGGTGATCGAGGTGAGCGGCGTCTTCATCTCGTGGGAGACGTTGGCGACGAAGTCGCGGCGCATCGTCTCCAACCGGCGCAGGTCGGTCACATCGTCGATTACCAGCATGACGCCGCCGCCCGGCATGGAGCGGGCGTCCACCCGGACTCGGCGGTCGTCGAGCTCGATCTCCCGCCGGTCAACCGGAAGCCCCTGGAGTACCGTGTCGACTATTTCGCGAGCCGGCTTGGCCCGGAAGAGCTGAGGCAGTTCGGGAAGCTCCTGGGTGGGGCCGTAGCCGAGCAGCCGGCGGGCGGCACCGTTGGCGACCACGATCCGTCCCCGCGCGTCGCTGGCCAGCACTCCTTCCACCATCGATTCCAGCAGCGTGGCGCTCTCCGCCCGCTCGCGGCGGAGCGTCTCGAATCGCTCCGCCAGCTGCGCATTCATGTCGCGCAAGGCGCTCACCAGGGCGTCGATGTCGGGGATTCCGGAATGGGGGAAGCGGGGCGGGGCGCCGGCGGCGATGGAACGGGCGGCCGAGGTGATCTCGGTCAACGGTCCCGCGATGGATCTCCCTGCCACCAGGGCGATGACCCCGCCGATCACCAGCGCGAGCAAGGCCGCCCAGAGCACCGAGCGCTGGGCTCGATGGACGGTCGCATCGACCTGCTCGAGGGTGGCCGCCACCCGGACCACTGCGGGGCCGCCCGGCACCGCCACGTACATCAACGGACGCCCCAGGGTCGCGCTGGTGCGCCGGTTCACGCCCACTTGTCCATGCATCGCCTGCTGGACTTCGGGGCGGGTCAGGTGGTTCTCCAGCCGGTTGAGGTCGAACTCGGGAAGCTCGCTCTCGGCCCGCACCCGCCCGTCGCTGTCGATGATGGTGATCCGGATCCCGTTCTGATTGCCCAGGCGGTGGACGGTGGCCTCCCACTGGAGGGAATCTCTCGGGAGCGCCTCGCGGATCAGCACCGCCTGATTCTCGAGCGACCGGGCGATCTCCGTTTCGAGGTCCCGGCGGAGCGAAACCTCGGAGGTCCACACCAGGACGAATACGGTCAGGACCAGGGTCAGGACGGTGCCGACGATCAGCCGCCCCGCGAACGTCACCGGGGCTTGCCTCCCCGCTCAGGGGATCGGAATCGATACCCGAAGCCCCGCACGGTTTCGATCATGTGACCCGCGCTCGCCAGCTTGGACCGGAGCCGTTGCACATGCATGTCCACGGTCCGGGTCTGAATGTCGGGCTGGGCCTCCCAGACTGTTTCGAGGAGCTGGGGCCGGGTCTGCACTCGGCCCTGCCGCTCGATCAGGGTGAGGAGGAGCTTGTACTCCGTGGCGGTGAGCTCGATCTCCTTGCCCCCCACCGAGACCCGGTGGGCCGAGCGGTCGATCACGATCGGGCCCACGGCGAGCGTCGCGCCGGCGCTCACCGGTGGGGCACCGAGGCGGCGGAGCAGCCCGTTGACCCGGAGGGCCAGCTCCGCGGGCGAGAACGGCTTGGTCAGGTAGTCGTCGGCGCCAAGGGAAAGTCCCCGAATCCGGTCCGCTTCCTCGCGGCGGGCGGTGAGCATGATGACGCCCACGTCGCGGGTCTCGTCCTGGCGGCGGAGCTCCGCGAGCACGTCGTACCCGGAGACGCCGGGGAGCATCACGTCGAGGATGATTACATCGGGCCGCTCCTCGCGCGCGGCCTTGAGCGCGTCGGGCCCGTTGGCGGCGGTGGACACGCGGAAGCCGGCCTTGGCGAGATGGTACGCCACCAGTGCGGTGATGTCCGGCTCGTCGTCAACGACCAGTACCCGATGGGTCACGGGAGTGCCGTCTCTTTGGTGCGCGTGGAGGCGTGCTGGCGGCTTCGGCTGGAGGCCTCACCCCGTTCCCGCCGGTAGGCCTCTTCGTGCGGGAGCGATTCGAGCAAGGTCCGGAGCAGGCGGCCACCCGGATCGGTGCCGGCTCGCAGGCGATAGACGACGAAGGGGCCGATGGGGGTATCCCTGACGATCCCGGCGTCCTTCAGCAGACGGAGGTGCCGGGACACGGTCGGTTGAGGCAGGCCGAGGATCGCCTGGAGGTCGGAAACGAAAAGGGGAGCGGCGGCGAGGCAATTGAGAATCCGCAGCCGGGTCGGTTCGACCACCGCGAGCAGCAGTTCCGATGGCTCAAGAGGCGCCGTCATATGCGGCAAAACGAATACCTTGCCGGCGGGGAGTCCGCAAGGGCGTCCCGTCGCATTGCGTCTGAGGCCGTGACCCAGGGATATTCCGCCCATGCTCGCCGCCGCTTTGCTGCTGTCGGCCGTGCTTCCCACGCAGTCTCCGGACAGCGCCCATCTCGTCCTCATCGCCACCACCGACCTTCACGGGCACGTAACCGAGTGGGACTACGTCGCCGACGCTCCCTACCCGGGCGGCTTGACCCGGGCGGCGACGGTGATCGACTCGATCCGTAACCAGTATCCGGATCAGGTGATCCTGGTCGACGCGGGAGACCTCTTCGAGGGCGATCTCTTCGGCGTGTACTTCGCGCGCCTGGCGCCACGGGACCCCCATCCGGTGCTGGACGTCCTGAACGGGCTGGCCTACGACGCCGGGACCTTCGGTGAGCACGAATTCGACTATGGCCAGGCCGAAATGGAGCGGATCATGGCCGGGGCCCACTTTCCTTATGTAAGCGGCAACATCCGGGTCGTGGGGCGAGATACCCTGGCCTACTCGCCCTACACGGTGATCCGGCGCCAAGGGCTCCGGGTCGGTGTCGCCGGGTTTACCACTCCGGGGGTGATGGCTTGGTCTCGGCGCCTCCTGGAGGGCAAGCTGCGCGTGGCGCGCATCGAAGCGAGCGCCGAGCCGGTGATGCAGGAGCTGAGAAAGGACGCCGATCTCGCGATCGTGCTGGCTCACACCGGGCTGGACGGCCCTTCCACCTACGACACCACGGGCGTCGGCCCCGAAAACTCCGCCGCGGCGCTCAGCCGGATCGCCACTCGACCGGATCTGGTGATTGTCGGACATTCGCACCGGGTCCTGGCCGACTCGGTACTCAACGGCGTGCACTTCGTGCAACCAGCCGCCCTGGCGCAGGGTCTCGCGGTGGTGCACCTGGATCTCCGGCGACAGGGTGGTGTGTGGCGACTGGTGAAGGTCCGCTCCCAGCTGGTGTCGCTCAAGACGACCGCGATCTCCGCCAAGGTGCGGCGCCGCGTGGCCGATGCGGACAATGCGGTGCGGATCTGGGCCGCCAAGCCGGCGGCGCAGGCCACCGCTCCGATGCAGACCGCCACCGCCCGCGCGCAGGACAGTCCGTTGATCCAGTACGTCACCGACGTCATGAAGCGGAAGGCCCGCGCCGACCTGGCCTCGACGACGGTGTACGATCTCAGGATCAAGGTCGAAACGGGGCCGATCACCAATGCGCAGGTGTTCGGGCTCTATCCGCCGGAGTACACCCTGCGAGCGGTCCGGATCAGCGGGGTGGGCCTCGTCACCTACCTCGAGCAGTCCGCCCGCTATTTCTACTCCGATACGACCGGACGGGTCGCCGTCAACTCCCTGGCCTCGCCGCTCAACTACGACGTGGTGGGCGGGGCCCAGTATTCCATCGACCTGAGCCAGCCGCCCGGACGCCGGATCCGCGATCTCAAGGTCGGAGGCCGCCCGGTGCAGCCCACCGACAGCTTCACGCTGGCCCTGAGCAGTTACCGCCAATCGGGGGGCGGGAACTTCACGATGCTGAGTACCGCGCCGGTGGTCTACGATCGGGGCGAGCCGATCCGGGATCTCATCCTGGCCGACCTCAAGTCTCGCGGCATGCTCCAGCCCGAGGCATTCGCGCGCCCGGGCTGGCAGATCGTGCCGGCGGCGGCGGCTACCGCGGCGCGCGCCTTGTTCGCGCGGGAGTCGCGGCCCGAGGTCCGCCCCGCCCCGGTGGATACCACCAACAAGTTGTTCCCCATGCCCCGGAAAGACTCCGCCAACCCGGCGGTGCCGATCCGGACCGATACCGCCACTCGGCTCACGATCATCAAGTCCCCGATGTCGCGTCGTGGCGGGCTCTCGCCGCTGGGCGCCTTCGTGGCCGACGCGTACCGCAACGCGGTGCGCGCCGATCTGGCGATCGTCGGTCAGGAGGAGCTCCGCGCTGACCTGCCGGCGGGTGCCATCACCAGGGACGGCGCTGCGGCGATCCTGGAGCCGGGCCACCAGCTCAAGAAGATCTCGATGACCGGCGCCGACCTGCAGTGGGTGTTCGAGAACATGGTGGTCGGCGCCGAGCCCTGCTGCCAGCTCTCCGGCGCCGTGGTCACCTTCGACCCGTCGAGGAAGGACTGGGAACGGGTGAAGGATGTGCGGCAGGTTCTCACCAAGAAGCGGTTCGACGCCAAGCAGACCTACACCGTCGTCATCAGCGACTACCTGGTGACGGCGGGGAACTCCTTCCCTCTGGGAGCGAGCTCCTGCAGTGCACCGTTCGGATGTGCCCGGAGCGGGCTGCTGGGTCGCTGGGCCGTCGAAGACGCTGGGACCAGCCTGGACGCCTTTGTGACCTACCTTCGGAGGCTCTCTCCGCCGGTCGCTGCGCCCGAGGACGTTCGAATCGTGGCCAAGTGAGCAACCAGATCCGGGTCTTCGTGAACGAGCGAGCCATCGAAGTGGCGGACGGAGCCACGGCCCTGGATGCGGTGCGCGCCCTCGATCAGGCCCTGGCCCTCCGGGTGGCGCAACGGAGCGCCTACTTGACCGACGCCCGGGGCATCGAGCTTGGCGGAGAGTCGAAGCTGACCGCCGGAGCCATCGTCCGCGTGGTTCTCTCCGCCCGAAGCCGATCCGCCGCCGATGCTGAAACCTGAGGTCGTTCGGCGCCTTCCCAAGGCGGAGTTGCACGTGCATCTGGACGGCTCGCTTCGGGTCGAGACCCTGATCGAGCTGGCCAACGCCCATGGCGTGACACTTCCCTCCCAGGAACCTGAGACCGTTCGGCAATTCATGCTGGTCTCCGACGCCCGGAACCTCGACGACTACCTCCAACGCTTCGCCATCACGGTGGCGGTGCTCCAGACCCCCGAAGCGATCGAGCGGGTGGCCTACGAGATGGTCGAGGACGCCTCCAGGGACGGGATCCGCTATATGGAGGTCCGGTTCTGTCCCGCGCTCGGGTGCCGGGAAGGGCTGTCGCTGCAGGAGGTGGTGGAGGCGGAGCTTCGGGGCCTGGCCCGCGGGGAGTCGGACTTCGGGGTGCGGACCGGGGCCATCAACTGCGCCTTGCGCGACATGGACCCGTCGGTCGCGCTGGAGATTGCGCGCTGCTCGGTGGCGCTTCGGGATCAGGGTGTGGTCGGTTTCGACCTGGCGGGCCCGGAGGCCGGGCATCCGCCGGGGCGCTTCGCCGAGGCGTTCGGCGTCGCGTTGCGGGGGCGCCTGGGCCTGACCGTCCACGCCGGGGAGGCGGCCGGCGCCGAATCGATCGCCGAGGCGATCTTCACTTGTCACGCACAGCGGATCGGCCACGGAACCCGCCTGCGGGAAGACCCGGTGCTCCTGGACTACGTCCGGGACCGGCGGATCCTGATCGAAACCAACCTCACCAGTAATCTTCAGACGCGAGTGGTGGCGCGCGCGTCGGCGCATCCGGCCCGCCAGTACTTCGATGCCGGCCTCGCCGTGACTCTCTCCTCCGATAACTGGCTGATGAGCGGCGTCACCCTCTCCGACGAATACCTGCTGGCCCATCGTGAGCTTGGGTTCACCCGGTCGCAGGTGGACATCATGATCCTGCACGGCTTCGCGGGAAGCTTTCTCCCCTGGCCCGATAAACAGGAGCTGATCCGCGGGGTGCGGGAGGAGTTGAGCGATCTCGACTAAGTCGCCCCCGCCAGCCGCACCGGCACGAGAGGAGCCGGCGGTGGCCGCGCTGCGGGCGCAGTTGGGCGGCCGGCACCCCAAAGTCGCTATGATCCTCGGCTCCGGGTTGGCGGGCGTGGCCCGACCCGTCGCGGACCCGCTGCGGATTCCCTTCGCTGCCCTGCCCGGTTTCGCGCCGCCCGCGGTGGGCGGACACCCGGGCGAGTTGATCGTGGGACGCCTCGGCGGGCGTGAGATCCTGGCACAGCTGGGCCGGCCCCATCTCTACGAAGGAGGCTCGGCCGAAGCCATCGTCTTTCCGGTGCGGGTTTACGCGGCGCTCGGCATCTCGACCTTGATCGTCACCAACGCCGCGGGCGGGATCCGTCGGTCGTTCGCGCCGGCGACGCTGATGCTGATCGCCGACCAGGTGAACCTGATGTTCCGGAATCCACTCCTGGGTCCGGTCCATTCCGGCGAGACCCGGTTTCCCGATTGCTCGGATCCCTATAATCGCGAGCTCCGGGCGCTGGCCCGGCGGGTCGCACTGGAGCAAGGGACCGCGCTGGAGGAAGGGGTGTACGCCGGGGTCCTGGGGCCGAGCTACGAGACTCCGGCAGAAATCCGGATGCTGGAGCGATTCGGGGCCGACGCGGTCGGGATGTCGACCATCCCCGAGGTGCTGGTTGCGGGCGCGGCCGGTATGCGCTGCCTCGGCTTCTCGGTGATCACCAACCCCGCCGCCGGTCTGAGCGGTGAGGTGCTGACCCACGAACGGGTGACCGAAGTGACGGCGCAGGCCTCCGAGAAGTTGGCGCGCCTGATCGAAGGGGTGCTGACGCGGCTTTAGGCGGGGGACTCTTCGGTCCTGGGCGCCCGGACCCAATGATTCAGCGGTCCGTGTCCCGCCCCCAGCGGCGGAGCGCCGGCAATGGCGCGGGTGACGAAATCGAGCGCCTGTTCCACCGAATGCTCGAGATCGATGCCCCGGGCCAGTCCAGCGGTGATGGCGGCAGAGAGCGTGCAGCCGGTCCCGTGACTCGCGCGGGTGGTAAGGCGCGGATGGGTGAAGCGGCGGACGCCTTGAGCGGTGACCAGGACGTCGGTCACCACCTGGCCTTCCAGGTGCCCTCCCTTGATCAGCGCGGCCCGCGCCCCAGCTCCGAGCAGCGCGTGGCCGGCGCGCTCCATCGCCACCGGATCCGCGACTTCCTGTCTGGTGAGCAGCCGCGCCTCGTCGAGATTGGGAGTCACCAGCGCGGCCAGCGGCACCAACTCGGCTCGGAGCGCGGTGAGGGCCTCCAGATCGAGCAGCGCGTCGCCTGAGCTGGCCGCGATCACCGGGTCGAGCACGTAGTTTCGCCAGCGATAGCGGCGGATGGCGGCGGCCACCTCGCGGACCAGGTCGGTGGTGGCCAGCATCCCGCTCTTGAGTGCGGCGGGCGGAAGGTCCTCGGCCAGCGCGGCCAGCTGGGCCGCCACGATCTTGGGCGGCACCGGATGGACCGCGCGCACACCAAGGGTATTCTGCGCGGTGATCGCGACCACGACGGTAGTGCCGTAGACACCGAACTGATGAAAGGTCTTGAGGTCCGCCTGGATTCCGGCCCCGGCGCCGGAGTCGGACCCGGCGATCGTCAACACGATGGGAACGGTCATGGCGAAGTCCCTGGTAACGCTGGTCCGCAGCCTGAAGCTCAAGCGGGGGCGGGAACGACGAGGTCTCGCGCTGGCCGAAGGAGTCCGGCTGGTCGAGGAGGTCCTCGAGGCGCGCGTCCCCGTGAAGGGCGCGGTCTTCTCACCTGCGCTGGAAGCTACACCGCGGGGCCGCGCGCTGAAAACGGCACTCGAGTCGCGGAGCATCCCACTGACCGAGGTAGCCGAGAAGACGCTTGGCGAGTTGGCCGACACCGAGCATCCACAGGGGATCGTGGCGGTGATCGAGCCCCGAGCCTGGAAGCTCGAGGACCTGTCGCTCAATCCGCGGAGCCTGGTCCTGGTCCTGGACGGCGTTCAGGACCCGGGCAACGCGGGCACCATGTTTCGAACGGCGCACGCTTTGGGCGCCACCGGGGCGGTAGCGCTCAAAGGCACCGCCGACCCGACCAACTCCAAGGTGCTGCGCAGCTCGATGGGAGCGATCTTTCACTTTCCCGTAGTGGCCGCAGACGATGCGACATTTCTCGCCTGGGTGAAGCAGCAGGGTCTCGACCTGCTGGTCGCCGAGGCGACGGGAGCGCCGATCTCGGAGGCGCGCCACTCCGGCCCGGCCGCGCTGGTGATGGGGAATGAAGGCGCCGGAATCCGTCCGGCCGTGGCCAAGGCCGCCGCGGGACGGGTGGCGATCCCGATGCCCGGCGGGGCCGAGTCGCTGAACGTTGCCGTGGCCGCGGGAATCCTGTTGTGGGAGATGCTGCGTGAATCCTGAGCTGGTCTTCCGCGTTGTGGCCGGTGTCTTCGGCGCCCTGTTCGGGAGCTTCCTGAACGTCTGTATCCTGCGGCTCCCCAAGGACGAGTCGGTGGTCAGCCCGCCCTCCCGCTGTCCGGGATGCGGCGCCGCGATCGCCTGGCAGGACAATATCCCGATCGTCTCCTGGCTTTTGCTCCGGGGGAAGTGCCGGCACTGCGGGCAACCGATCTCGATCCAGTATCCGCTGATCGAGCTGATCACGGCGCTGACCTGGGCCGGAATGGCGTATCGGTATGGACCGTCGCTCGAGGCGCTTCGGGGTGCTCTGCTGTTCACCATCCTGCTGGGCATCGCCGTCACCGACGCGCGGCACTACATCATCCCCGACGAATTTTCGATCGGCGGCCTGGTCGTCGGGCTGTTGCTCAGTCTGCCAGACGGACTTCCGGCCATCGAGCGGGCCCTGATCGGGGCCGCGGTCGGATTCGGGCTGCTCTGGTTCGTGGGAGTCGCCGGGAAATGGGTATTCAAGGAAGAGGCGATGGGCGGTGGGGATATCAAGATGATGGCGATGGTCGGAGCCTTCGTCGGCTGGGACGGGGTACTCCTGACGCTTTTCCTGGGCGCGTTGCTGGGGACCATCGTGTTCGTCCCCCTGGCACTGATCCGGCGCACCCGACTGGTACCCTTCGGTGTCTTCCTCGCGGTTGGCGCCGCCGCCACCTATCTGGTTGGCCCCGCGGTGCTGGCGTGGTATCGGCAGTTCCTGGGGGCGGGATGACCCGAACGTTGGGTCTGGTGGCGGCCGGAATCGTGGCGCTTTCCGGCTGCCGCGGCGCGCCCCCTGACGAGCTCACCCGCCTGGTGGACAGCCTGATGCCTCCCGTTGAACGCGCGGTCGGGCTCAAGTTCACCCACCGCCCCTACGCCGCGATCCGAAGCAAGCAGCAGGTCCGAAGCTACATCGTCGCCAAACTGGACCAGGAGTATCCCGCCGAAAAGGCCCGCGGGATTCAGGTCGCCTACCGCTTGCTGGGCCTGCTCCCCGACAGTCTCGACCTGCGGCCCCTCCTCCTCGATCTCCTGACCGAGCAGATCGCCGGGTACTACGAGCCCGATTCCAGCGCCCTCTTCATGGTGTCGGGAGACGATCCCCAGATGCTGCGCCTGGTACTGGCCCACGAGATGGTCCACGCGCTCCAGCACCAGCACACGCCCCTCGAGTCGATCATGAAGCTCAAGGGCGACGACGACCGTCTCACCGCCGCCCAGGCCATCTTCGAAGGCCAGGCCACGCTGGCCGGGCTGCAGATCGCGGTGCCCAAGCAGAACATCATCGCGATGCCGGAGTTCTGGGAAACCTTCCGGGAACAGATCAAGACCCAGCAATCCACCATGGCGGTCCTCAAGAAGGCGCCGCGGGTGATTCGGGAGGAACTGATCTTCCCCTATCTGGCCGGCGCCGACTTCATGCGCTGGTGGGCGGGTTCCGAGCACCGGGATACGGTTCCTTTCGGCCGATTCCTGCCCCAATCCACCGAGCAGATCCTGCACCCTTCTCGCTACGGCCTCGGCGACGCTCCGCTTCCCATTGTGCTCCACCCCGCGATGGCGGACGACCATGCCCTCTACGAGGATGTGCTGGGCGAGTTCGAGATCCGGGTGCTCACGGCCGAGCTGACCCGAACGCCCGAAGTCTCCACCGCACTCGCCATCGGTTGGGGAGGCGATCGATTCCGGGTCTATCAATCGGCCGAGGGCCCGGCCCTGGTCTGGTACACGGCTTGGGACGACAGCCTCTCCGCCGAGCGGTTCCGAGCGGGGACGGGGAGTGCCCTGGGTCGGAAACGAAGGTTGGGGTACCGACTCGAGCTGAGCACCCAGCCGATCAGTGGCCATCCGGGAATCCGGGTGGTCCTGGCTCCGGCACGCTGGGCGCGATGGAAGACCCTGCCGACGGCTGAGGTGGGCAGCGGGGCGGTGGTTGAGGGGGGAGTGGGGGAGCGGTAGATGGACAAGACGGACAAGATGGACAGGTCGGACAGGACGGACAGGTTGGGCAAGATAGCCTCGTCTGGCTTGCTTTGACCTCCTAAACGCATTAGAATCCGCCGCTTATGTTCGACGAGCTGTCCTCGAAACTGACCGCCGCGCTCCAGAAACTGACCGGCCGCGGGGTCCTGAGCGAAGAGGCGGTCAAGGAGGGGCTCCGGGAGGTTCGAAGGGTGCTGCTCGAGGCGGACGTGAGCTTCGAGCTGACCCGAGAGTTCCTCGAGCGAGTGCAGGAGAAGGCCGTCGGCGTGACCGCCCTGAAGGCGGTTCGGCCGGGTCAGCAGGTGGTGAAGATCGTCTACGAGGAGCTGGTCGCGCTCCTGGGCGAAAAGCAGGCGCCGATCAAGTTCGCCTCGGTGCCTCCCACGATCATCCTGCTGGTGGGGCTTCAGGGCTCCGGTAAGACGACCACCGCCGGTAAGCTGGCCAAGCGACTCAAGCTCGAGCAGAAGGCTCCGTTCCTGGTGGCCGCGGACGTCTACCGACCGGCCGCCATCGATCAGCTGGTGACGCTGGGTCAGCAGGTGGGCGTCGGGGTCCACGCCGAGCCCGGTGTAACCGACGTGGTGGCGATCGTGAAGCGGGGGGTGGAGGAGGCGGGCAAGGCGCGGGCGCGGACCGTCCTGGTGGACACCGCCGGCCGGCTCCAGATCGACGACGCGATGATGGCCGAGCTGGCTCGGCTCAAGTCGGCGGTCGCCCCGCACGAGATCCTGCTGGTCGCCGACGGGATGACTGGCCAGGACGCGGTGCGGGTGGCGAGCGGGTTCCACCAGGCGCTGGGCGTCACCGGCGTGATCCTGACCAAGATGGATGGCGACGCGCGCGGTGGTGCCGCCCTCTCCATCTACGGGGTCACCAAGGCGCCGATCAAATACATCGGTGTGGGGGAGCGGCTCGATGCGCTCGAGCCGTTCATTCCCGAGCGGCTGGCCGGCCGGATCCTCCAGCAGGGCGACATCCTGAGTCTGGTGGAAAAGGCGCAGGCCTCGGTGGACGTCGCCGAGGCGGAGCGCCTCGCGAAGAAGGCGGTCTCCAAGAAGGGGCTCGATCTCCAGGACTTCCTGGCGGCGATGAAGCAGCTCCAGGAGATGGGCCCGGTCAAGAAGGTGCTGGGGATGTTGCCGGGGATGAACCCGGCCATGCTCCAGGCGGCCAAGGTGGATGATCAGCGGCTCAAGCACGTCGAGGCGATCGTGCTCTCGATGACCCCGGCGGAGCGCAATGACCCGGAGATCATCAACGGATCGCGACGACTCCGGATCGCCAAGGGCGCCGGCCGGACGGTGCAGGAAGTCAATCAGCTGCTGAGCCAGTTCAAGCAGATGCAGAAGTTCATGAAGTCGGCGGGCAAGCCAGGGATGCGCTTGCCATTCGGGATGGGCTTCCCGAAATAACCATTGAAGAGCGGCGCCCCCGCGGTGCCCACAGGAACGGGAACAGGTATGGCAACACGAATCCGCTTGCGTCGCGTCGGCCGGAAGGGCATTCCGCTCTACCGGATCGTGGTCACGGACAGGGAAGCGCCGCGGGACGGGCGCTTCGTCGAAACCATCGGGAGCTACAACCCCAAGGCGCCCAAGCAGCAGTTCATCGTAGACACCGACAAGGCGCGCGCCTGGCTGGCCAAGGGCGCTACGCCGTCCGACACGGTCCGGTCGATCCTCAAGAAGGCCGGCGCCTTCAAGGTGGCCACCGCCTGACGGCGGGACCTCACCATCTGGTGGTCGGGCGGCTCCGGAAGCCGCACGGGCTCAAGGGGGAATTCGCGGTCTTTCCCTTGACCGACGACCCCGAGCAGGTCTTCGCGCCGGGCCGGCGACTCCAGCGGCTGGCGCCCAGCGGTGAGACGGTGGGAGAACCGGTCGTTCTCGAGCGGAGCCGCCGATTCCATCGGGAGTGGCTGCTCAAGTTCGCGGGGATCGAGCGGCGCGAGGATCTCGAGGGGTGGCGGGGTCAGTTCCTGGGGGCGCCGGCCGATGAGCTGCCGCCGCCGGGACCCGGAGAGGTGTACCGGGATGAGCTGGCGGGATTCGCGGTGCGGGATGAGGCTGGGACGGCGCTGGGACTGATTACCGCCGTGCTGGAGCTGCCCAGCGGGCTCATGATCGAAATCCAGGGACCGAGGCGGGAATTTCTGCTGCCGTTCCGCAAGGAGTTCATCCTCGAGGTCGTACGGGAAGAGCGGCGGTTGACGGTGCGGGTGCCGGAGGGCCTGCTGGGCGAGTCCTGATGCTGCGCATCAACATCATCACGTTGTTCCCGGAAGTGTTCGAGCCGTTCCTGGCGGCCAGCATTCCGGGGCGCGCCGTGGCGGCGAAACGGGTGGAATACCGGCTGGTTCAGCTCCGGGACTTCACTCACGATCGGCACCAGACGGTGGACGACTACCCCTACGGCGGCGGCGCCGGCATGGTGCTCAAGCCGGAGCCGTTCTTCGAGGCGGTAGAGTCGCTCAAGCCTGAGGGACCCATCGTCCTGCTGTCGGCCCGGGGGCGGCCGTTCGCCCACGCCGACGCGGTGCGCTACTCGCTGGGGAACGAGCTGACGCTGCTCTGCGGCCACTACAAGGACGTGGATCAGCGGGTGGCCGACAGTCTGGCCACTGAGGAAATCTCGATCGGGGATTTCGTGCTCTCGGGTGGCGAGCCCGCAGCGTGGTGTGTGATCGACGCGGTGGTGCGGTTGTTGCCGGGCGCTCTGGGGGACCACGAATCGGCCAGCAGCGATTCGCACTACGAAGGGCTGTTGAGCCCTCCGAGTTATACCAGGCCGCCCGAGTACCGGGGCCTGCCGGTGCCGGAAGTGCTGCGATCGGGTGATCACGCGGAGATCGCGGCCTGGCGGCAGGCGGAGGCCGAGCGGCTGACCAGGGCGAGACGGCCGGATCTGTGGGGAGCATACCGATCGGAGTCGTGATCGAGGCGGCGGGAGCGGCGCGGTGCCGCTCCCGGAGGACGCGAGGGGGCCACGCGGCTCTCTCCATAAATGCAATGGAAAGGGGCAGGGTCGTTCGCCTGCCGGAGAGTGCACCATGGATCAGCTGTCGGCGATCACACGGGAGGGGCTTCGCTCCGACCTTCCCGCCTTCGAACCGGGCGACACCATCCGCGTGATGGTCCGCGTCCGCGAAGGCGACAAGGAGCGGCTCCAGGCCTTCGAGGGCCTCTGCATGGCGAAGCGGGGCGGTGGGGTCAACGAGACCTTCACGGTCCGGAAGGTTTCGGCCGGGGTGGGTGTCGAGCGGATCTTCCCGCTTCACGGACAGACCGTCGCCGGGGTGGAAGTCGTCCGCAAAGGACGGGTGCGTCGGGCCAAGCTGTATTATCTGCGCGCGGTCAGCGGCAAGGCGGCGCGGATCCGGGAGCAGCGCGAGAGCTGATCGGTGGCCTCCGCGACCGGCTCCCCGCCCGCGACCATCGAGCCCACGCTCGATCGTGAGGTGGCCGCCTGGTCCGAGGCTCGGTTGCTGATCGGGGTAGATGAAGTCGGCCGCGGTCCCCTGGCTGGTCCAGTGGTGGCCGCGGCCATTGTCTTTCCGGCCAATAGCCGCGCTGTCCTGGGAGTACGCGACAGCAAGACCCTGAGCGCATTGCAGCGCGCTTCGCTGGTGCCCGAGCTCAGGGGCCGGGCCGCCGGCATCGGGATCGGGGCTGCCTCCCCTCGGGAAATCGACCGCCTCAATATCCGGGTAGCGACCGCGCTGGCCATGCGCCGGGCCGTCAACCGGGTCTGGCGGCTGCTCTCGATCCGGGAGCCGCTCGAGACCACCTGCCGGATTCTCATCGACGGCCTTCCGCTCCCCGAGCTGGGGCTGCCCCACCAGGCCCTGGTCGACGGCGATGCCCTCTGCTACTCCATCGCGGCCGCGGGAGTCATCGCCAAGGAGATCCGGGACGACCTGATGCATCGCCTCGCCCGGCTGCATCCCCGGTATGGCTGGGAGACCAACGTCGGCTACGCCACCTCGGCGCATTGCGCGGCGCTGGCCGCCTTCGGTCCCTCTCCTCATCACCGGCGGAGCTTCGCCCCGGTTGTGCAAATCCCGCTGTTTAGTTCGTAGTGCCTCTCATGATCAACAGTCTCGTGGCTCGGCGCTCCGGCGTCGCGATAGCGGCCTTGCTGCTGACGGCTTCGGGTGTGCGGGCGCAGAGCAACGCCGAGCGCATGGCCACCGACCGGTACAGCCGGTCGCACGACTACGACCTCCTCCACGAGCGAATCGAGATCGGGGAGTTCGACTGGGAGCGGCGCGGATTCGCGGGGCGGGTCGAGCTGACGATGCGGGCACTCCGGCCCCGGTTCGACTCGGTGATCGTGGACGCGGGCCGCCTGCTTCAGTTGACCGAAGTCACCGACGGACGCGGCGCGCCCCTCGCCTATGGCCGGTACGGGGACACGCTGGCGGTGCGGCTCCCCAGGCCGGTCGGCTTCGGGGACTCGGTCCGGATCCGGATCGCTTATCGGGGGACGGTGGAGAACGGCAAGGGCCTCACGTTCATCGAGGCCGATTCGCTCCCGTTCCCGAGACCTCGCCAGGTCTGGAGCCAGGGCGAGGCGATGAACAATCACCTCTGGTTTCCCACCTACGATTTTCCCAACGACCGTACCACCTGGGAATTGCTGGCGACGGTTCCCCAGCCGTACACCGTGGTCTCCAACGGACGACTGGTCAAGGACCAGAAGAACAAGGACGGCACCCACACGGTCTCCTGGTCCCAGGAACAGCCGGTGGTCACCTACCTCATCAGCATTGTGGTAGCGCCGCTGGTGAAGGTGACCGACCGATGGAAGCAGGTCCCGCTCGAGTACTACGTCTATCCGGCCGATACCGGGAAGATCCGTCGCAGCCTCGGCAACACCGGGGACATCATCGACGCCTTTACCCGGCTGACCTTTACGCCCTATCCGTGGACTAAGTACGCCCAGACCACGGTGGCGGACTTCTTCGGCGGCCAGGAGAACGTGTCGGCGACGACGCTGGTCGACTGGATGCCAGATTCCCGCGCCATGGCGGATCGCCCCTGGTACACCTGGGAGCTGGTCCCCCACGAGCTCTCCCATCAGTGGTTCGGCGACTATGTGACCACCGCCAACTGGGCCAACATGTGGATCAATGAAGGATTCGCCCAGTTCATGACCGGACAGTACTGGCAGCTCAGGCAGGGGAGAACGGCGGCCGAGGACTTCTATCTCACCCGATACCACGAGTACATGCAGAAGGACCGCCAGCGCCGGATGCCGTTGGCCTCGCTCGGGTCCAACAACATCTATCCGAAGGGCGCCCTGGTCCTCGACATGCTCCTCCAGTATCTGGGGCCCGAGCGCTTCTGGGCCTCGGTGCACCGGTTCCTGGCCGATCACGCGCTGGGTCTGGCGGTGACCGAGGACTTCCGGCAGTCCATCCTGACGACCACCGGGCAGAACCTCGACTGGTTCTTCGATGAGTGGTTCTACCAGGCCGGGCACCCGGACTTCGAGGTCAACGCCCAATACGATTCCGCCGCGACGTCACTCCGGCTGATCGTGAAACAGACCCAGGTCGATACCACCAAGGCGGACAGCACCGGCATTCGCTACTCGACGCCGCTGGTCTTCAAGATGCCGGTTACGGTTCGCGTGGGGACCGCGCATGGCGATCGGGTGGCGGTATCCATCCTCGACCAACGCGAGGACACGGTAGTCGTCAAGGATGTGAAGGACCCGCCGGACATGGTGGTCTTCGACGTGGGAAACACGATCCTCAAGACGCTTAGCTTCCCGCAGCCCGCTTCCTGGCTCGCGAACCAGGTGGAGCGCGATGCCAGCCTCTGGAACCGGTCGTGGGCGATCGCCCAGTTGTCGGAGCTCCGCCGGGACACCACGGCGCTTCGGGCTCTGGCCCAGACCGCGATCGCCGGGAACTATCCGCTGATCCGGGCTCAGGCGTTGACCGCTCTGATCGGGTTCCCGGCCGATTCGCTGCTCCGCTCGACAGCTCGCTGGGCGCTGTCCGACACCTCCGCCCTGGTCCGGGCGGCCAGCCTCGATTTGCTGGGCGAGACCGGCGGCGACCCCGCGCCGGCCCGCGCCGCCTGGGAGAACGACAGCAGCTACGAGGTCAAAACATCGGCCCTGATTGCGCTGGTGGAAATGGACTCCACGAATGCCAGAGCCACGCTGCGGCAGGCCCTCCGTACCAGCTCCTATCGGAACATGGTGGAGAATACGGCCCTCGGCCTGATTACCCGGGCCGGCGACTCATCCTTCGTTCCGGTGCTGGATAGCCTCCTGCCCTGGTTACCTCAGGGGGCCACGACGCTGGCCAGGCTGGCCAACCGGGGCAGTGGCTCGGCGCTGGAGGTCCTGGCCAATCGGCTGGAGGCCCCGCAACCCGCCGTCCGCCGCCAGGTTCTCAGGGCCTTCGAGACGACGCTCAAACGGGACCTGGCAGTAGCTCGGCTCCGGGCGGTGCAGGGCGATCTGCGGGATGGGGGTGTGAAGAAGGACGTCGCGGAGCTACTGGAGCGGCTTTTGAAGTAGAACTTGAATTGAACCGCAGAGGCGCAGAGGGCGCCGAGGTCGCAGAGAAGGGCTCTTGTTTTTCACTTCCCCCTCAGCCCACCTTGCCTCAGTCCTCAGTCCTCAGTCCTCAGTCCTCAGTCCTCAGTCCTCAGTCCTCAGTCCTCAGTCCTCAGTCCTCAGTCCTCAGTCCTCAGTCCTCAGTCTTAGGCGAGGGCTGGGCCCGAGGAGGAGTTGTTTGGTGTGGGGGCCTTGCGGCGGAGCAGCGCAGCAGAGATCAAGGTGATGACAAGGCCAACGGGCAAAGGTTCCATGAAGGTGTAAGCCATGTTGATGAGGGGGTTTTGGTAGAGCTGCTGGGTGTGCAGGATAGCGGCGACCTGCGCCGCGGTGGTAGCGGAGTCGAGGCCGGCGGACTGCACATTGTGGACTTCTGCCGCGAAGTAGCTGTCCATGAAGTGAGGGATGAAGTTGAAGTAGAGTACTTCCCACATGACCACGTAGCAGACGGTGGTGATGAGGGTGATGAGCATGCCACAGGCGAAGGCGCGGCCGAAGGAGATTTGGCCGAGGAGGATGTTGTCGCGGTAGCTGCGGATGCCGAAGTAGATGAGCAGGAACGAGGCCACCATGATGGTGTAGCCGAGGGCCATGCTGTGGCCGAAACCGGTCTTGTCAGCAAAGAGCAGCGAGCCGCCCATGAGGACGGAGACGATGAAGCCAGAGATGAGGCCGAAGGTGAGGACAGTTTTCTTCACGTGTGGCTCCTGGGGGTGGGTGAGAATGGAGTCACGATGCGGCGTAGCACGGCGGATGTCGTCATCCTTTTGGATGATTTTAGAACCGTGGAGCGCAAGTAGTGCTTTGGGGTGACGCGATCAGGCCAGCAGGCCAAGTTCTTTGCCGCGCTGCACGGCTTGGGTGCGGCGCACCGCTCCGAGCTTGGAGAAGGCACGGGAGCAGTGGGTCTTTACAGTGTTCTCGGAGACGAAGAGCTCAGTGGCGATCTCGCGATTGCTGAGGCCGCGGGCGATTAGGGTGAGGATTTCAAGCTCGCGGGCGGTGATACCGAGGCTCTGCTGCTGGGCTGTATTTGGAGCGAAGGCCGGAGCTCGCTCGGCGCCCTGGCTGGAGGGAGAGACGAGGATTTCTCTCACCATGACCGTTTCCCGTTTGCGCGTGATGCGGAGCCCGAGCCAGATGCCCAAGGTGGCGAAGAGGATGGCGACGAGGGCGCTATAGAGATCGACCGAGTGCTCGATGATGACGAAGCGGTATTCCGTGTATTGGAGGGTGGCGATGAGGAGGCCGCCCACAAGACCGAAGATGAGGACGTGGCGCTTCATGGACGGATGAGGGGCGGGCTAGAAAGCGACATGGAAGTCATGGTGGCCCACCCATGGGCCCAAGGGTCGCATTTTCTCAGGCGCGACACGCGCGCATGACGCGATGACAGGCTTGCGGCGTTGCCGCGGTGGCGTTCCAAGGCCCCTGCAACCGCTTGCTAGGCGTCATGCATTCTTATCTCGATGCGCCTTCGAGAACTCCTTCCCATATCTCTTCAAAGCCTTCCGGTACGCGTCTGCTGTTACGTACACCTCGTCCGGCGATCGTGGCATCTCCGCGTCCGGCGACCATGGCCTTGCCCTGATCGCCCGCGCGATGTTCTCCACGGGAGGCCCTGGCACCTTGAGCGCGAGTGCTGTCGCCGTTGCCTCGAATCCATCCGACACAACCCGAACGTAGCCGGCTCGAGTGAGGCGTGCGAGCGCGAACTCCAGCTCGCCGCGACTGACGATCGCCTTGTTGAGCGCATCGGCAATCCAAATGACTCTCCATAGTGGAGCCGTCGCAGCGCCCTCCGTGGCGTAGAGCACCGCCGCCAGGACCCATGCGTCGTACCACTCGAATTCGGCCGGGGCGCTCGTCATGACGCCTAACGAGATACGGTTGACCTGCGGCCCCCCTTGGGCAGCCGAGTTGTGAACATAGCTGGTTGGCGCCGTCAGCTTCAAACCGTTGTCGGGTCGTGCCCGACTTGAATCGCCACCTTGCAGTTGGGGTCAGACACTAGCGCAGCTGCCTGGCCGGCGCCAAGAGACCCGCTAGAGTAAGCGCAATACCGAGTAGCGCCAGAAGCCACCGCATTGCGAGCGGGCTCCGGATCGACGCAAACCACCCTGTGTTGCGGACGATGAGGTAGAGGTGGCGAGGCCAGCCAAGCGCGGCGGCGACAAACAGCAGGCCGCACGAAACGAATACGGCTCTGTGCCAGTCCACCCCCATGAACCGATCGAGGGCCAGAGATAGGGTGACTATGAAAATGAGGATCACGAAGTACCCTACCAGGAAGGCAGGGTATGAAATCTCGAAGCGCTCGTCGTCGTCAATTTTCGCCACTGCCGGGGTCTTGTAGTCTCTTTCTAACTTGGCTTGGAATACAAGCCGGAGAGCACGCCTGGCATTTGTTAATTACCCCGCTATCCAACTGCGACTTGCGACTTGCGACTTGCGACCAGGTGACCTGTGACTTCGCCCAGCTCCCAGCTCCCAGCTCCCAGCTCCTAACTCCCGACCCTCACGGCACCAACCACCCCGCGACCTCCTTCATCGCCTCGGCACCCTGTTCGGGATCGGGGAGGTGGGGCACTGGCCAGACCAGGTCGATCCGGGCCAGCCGCTTGATGGCATCGGCATTGGAACCGGTGGACGAATCCGGTGTCGCGGGGGTGGTGAGGATCACGCCGATCACCGGGACCTTCTCTGCCTGAAGCACCCGGAGCGTGAGCAGGGTGTGGTTGATGGTGCCGACCCGGTCGCTGGCGACGACCAGCACTCGGGCTTCGAGCCCGTGCGCCAGGTCGAGGATGTTGTCGTGCCAGGTCAGGGGCGCCAGCAGCCCGCCGGCGCCTTCCACCAGTGTCAGGTCATAGGACTTGGCGTAGCCCTTGATCCGTTCGATCAAGGGGGCCAGGTCGATAATGACTCCCTCCATTTCCGCAGCGACCGCCGCCGACACCGGCTCGCGCAGTCGAACCAGCGCCGCGGTCGGGTCCGGCTGTCCGGTGGCCGCCGCCAGCATCACGCCGTCTTCGGTGGGGGAGACCGTGGGTCCGCATCCGGTCTCGATCGGCTTGATGGCGACCACCCGCTGGCCCGCGGCACCCAGGGCCCGCGCGATGGCGCAAGTGATCCAGGTCTTGCCCACCCCGGTGTCGGTTCCGGTGACCAGCGTAATCGGGGGATGCTCGGGCTCGGCTCGCTCTTCGGCCCGGCGGGAGGGTCGAGGGCTGGGGCGCGGAGGTCGCGGGGAGGTCATGCCGGGGCGAGATCGATGAACCGAGCGGGTTTCAGTTCGCTCAGCGCGGGGTGGATCGCGCGCCCGGGAGGAGTGTCCTCAGGGCCGAGCATCCTTGGGGGGGTGCATCAACAGAATCTGCTGCACCGCGCGGAGCTTGGCGTCATAGTCCATCGCCGCCAGGTCGAAGACTTCGTCGTCGGCCCCGGTCAGGGCATTCATCGCTCCTCCTGCGCCACCTTCGCCAAGGCGGAATTCTGTCACTCCGATCCGGCGGACTTCGGTGATCCTGGCGATCGGCGCCCGGCCGAGGGTATCGGCCTGGCGGAAGACCAATTGGTCGCCGTCCAGCCGGACCAGTGCGATGTCCCAGATGTAATTGCCATCGTCCATCGTCAGTTGCCAACGATCCGGGCTGGATCTGGGGGTCTGCGCGGCCACGCCGACGGCGAGCAGCGTCAGCCCCGCAATGAACTGCAGTGATCGAGTCATGGCGTTCGTGCCTCCGCCCGGGTGTCGCTCGGGGCCTTGAGTTTCCCTCGGCCCCCCGGCACGTTTGGAGCCACCGAGGGCGTAGCTCAACAGGTAGAGCAAGAGACTTTTAATCTCTAGGTAGTGGGTTCGAGTCCCACCGCCCTCATCGTGGCCCGGTCAGTCGCCGGCTTCCCTTCCCAACGCCTGCAGCACCTCGCGGTCGAACTGCGCCGACAGACACTCCCGCTGGGAATAGGGACCCGGCGTGTAGGCCCGGGACTCGACTCCCAGCTGGCTCAGCTCGCAGATGTGCCAGTCCTGCCGGTTGGTCATGTCCCAGAAATCCACGCCGTCGTCCGGATTGTAATCGGACGTTCCCAGCGAATCGGGGTGGAAGAGAAAACCGCACACGATCCGCGTCCGCCCCGCGTCCACCGGCCAGAGCGTGTGGAACATGACGTAGTCGGGGTGCAAGCTCAGCAACATGTTGGGGAAGATCGAGTAGTAGTAGACCCGGACCATCTCCTCCGCATCCAGATCCGCCACCGGCAACCCGCAGGCGCGGCCGGTCATGGACATGCTGCCGGTCCCCTCGTTCAGGACCATGTAGCCGCCCAGCAGGGCTCCCTCGAACAGGTCGTTCTCTCCGCTGGTGGGCGGCGTCAGCTTGGCCAGCGCCGGATGGACCGGCGAGCAGTGGTAGCACTCCGAGTAGTTCTGGACGATCAGTTTCCAATTGGCGGCCACCTCATAGACGATCTGCCGGTGCACCTTGAGCGCCGGGAGATTGTAGTGGCCCACCCGGCTATCGAGGCCGGCCAGGACCTCGCTGAGTGGCTCGGGGTGCGGGGCGAGATTGACGAAGAGAAAGCCTTCCCAGGTCTCCACGGCGACCCGGTGCAGCGGGTAGTCCGCCTTGTTGAACCCCACGATGTCCTGGGTGGAAGGCGCGCCCACCAGGCGGCCGTCGAGGCCGTAGGCCCAGGAGTGGTAGGGGCAGAGGATGGTGCCGGAGAAGCGGCCGTGAGTTTCCTCGCACAGGCGGGTCCCGCGGTGGCGGCAGACGTTGTAGAAGGCGCGCACCGCGCCGCCCTGATCGCGGACGACGATGATGCTTTCCTTCCCGATCATGGCGACCACATAATCGCCGGTGGCGGGAATCTGGTCTTCCCGGCCGATGCAGTTCCAGCGCCGGTAGAAGATCCGCTCCCGCTCTTCGGCGAAGATCTCCGGGGAGGTGTAGTACTCCCGCGGGAGGGTCTTCGCTCCCCGGATGTCGATCTCGCTCCGCTTCACGAACGTGGTCACGCGATCCTCAATTGATGACGGCGTGGAGGAAATGTGCCACCGCGTCTGAAGGTTGGGAAGTAGCGCAGCCCCTCATCCCAGCGCCTTTGCTTCGCGCGCGATCGCTCCCGGGAAGTTGGTGATGATCCCGCAGACTCCCCGCTGCCAGAGCCGGCGGGCCAAGCCGGCCTGATTCACGGTCCAGACGTGGACCGGACAGCCGAGTCGGCGTGCCACCCGGACAAAGCGGCGGGTCGGGACCGGGAGCCCGCGATGCCGCACCGGCACCGACAGAAGCCGATACGGCACCGTCCCCGGCGCGACGGCGAACAGAGTGCCGAAATACAGCCGCTTGATGTCCGCACCGGAGGCGCCGACCAGGAAGGGCCCCGACTGGAACACCTCGAGCGCCGCGGCATGTTCGGATGCCACCACGCAGCGTGCCGTCGCCTGATGTTGGAGAAGGGCCGCTCGAACTGCGTGCTGGGCCGCCGCTTCCTTGACCTCGATCAGGAACGGCGCCTCGGGGAAGCGATCGAGGACTTCGGCCAGCGTGGGGATCCTGACCCCGCGGCCCCGCCAGGGGTAAGTCGCTCCTCCGTCGGGGGAAAACCGCGCCCCGGCGTCGGCCTCCCGCGCCGCTGCTGCCGGGATCGTCGCGAGGAGGCCGCTCCGATCGGTGGTGCGGTCAAGTGCCGGGTCATGGAGCACCAGCGGCACACCATCGGCGCTGACCCGGACGTCCAGCTCCAGGGCGTGGGCCCCCTGGGCCAGCGCCAGCTCGAAGGCGGGCAGGGTATTCTCCGGCGCCTCCCCCGAGGCCCCGCGGTGGCCGATGACCGGACGGGCGGCGAGATCCAGCAGCGGGTTTATTACATTACCTCCAGGGTCTGTCTTCCAACCTGGCTGAGGTGACATGACCGAACCCTCCTCCCTGTCCTCCGTGACCGGCACTCGCCGTCCTTCGCGGCGGGCTCACTACCGCATCCAGTATCCCAGCGCAGCCCGGCCCCGGCTCCTCATCGATGGTCATACCTTCGAGGTGCTGGACATCTCCGAGGGCGGTCTGCGGTACCATCGCGGTCCCCATCCTTCACCCGGCATCGGTACCAGCTTCAGGGGCACGGTACGGGTCCGTCGCGGAGAGCTGATCCACACCCACGGGAGCGTGGTGCGGACGGGTGATGGGGAAGTGGCCGCGCGCCTGGTCGTCGGGATCCCGTTCCAGACGATCATGGAGGAGCAGCGGTACGTGTTTGAGCAATTCGCCGGAGTGGACGCCTAGGATTAGCGGCCTGGAATGGCGATGTCCTTTGTGCCCGGGAAGAGTCCCAGGCTGAGATCGGGCATAGGATAACCCGCCAGGCTGACTCGGACCGTCTGGATTCGACAATTGGCGACCAGGCTGGCCGCGAACCGCAGGACATAGACCCCCTGGCCGTCCGTGAAGGCCTCGTAAGGAGTGCCCAGTATCTGCAGGTGCACGTTCGCCAGCGGAGTTCCGCGGCGCTGTCCGTACACCCGGCCGGTCATCGTTGTCAGGTCGCTTCCCGGGTCACGAATCTCTTCCTCAGTTGGACACTTCCTGTTCTGCCCGAAGGTAGGACTCCAGGGCTCTCCGGCGCCGGAGGAGTCCCCGGTCGACAGCTTCTGGCCAAACAGCCGCCTTGCCTCGGAGACCAGGTCCCGCTTGGGCGCGCTTTCCTCTGCATTCGAGGGCGGCTTGACCTCGGTAGCGCCCGGAGCCGGTTGGGCCGAGGCCAATTCCCTCTTCTCCTGTTCAGCAGTCTTGGGCTGATCGGGCGAGGGGGGCTTGGCCGCCTCCTCGGTCTTGGGCGACACATCGCCCGGCGCCATGGCCTGGGGCCGATCGCTTTCGGCGCCCGGTGGTAGCGGCGCCGGTGGAACGAACATCTCGGGCGGTGGGGAAGGCGGACGGGGTGGCGGGGGTGGGACGTAGAACAGGACCGGCGCCTGGGTGTTCTTGGGCCGCTGGGCCGCCTGCTTCTGGGATTGGTGAGTGATTCCCAACACCATCAGGAACAGGAGCGCGTGCAGGGTCAGGCTGGCGGCCAGGCTTCCCGGCTGAATCGCCCGGGGGCGCTTCAGCTTTCCGAAGACCTCATAGTCCGTAGATTTCGGCTCCTGAGGCGAGTCCGCCGCTGAACGGCTAAAGAAATCACCCCACGAGCGAGCGAACGGAGACCGGGTCTGTTTTCCGTAAACCTGGTACGCCATGAATGAAGAACCCCTACGTCAATACGCTGGACACCCCTGAAAAATATCCCGGGACGGCGGGATTCGCCTCGTAACGGTCTTATGCCGCGTCCTGATGTGATTGTCGTTGGTCTCGGCGCCATGGGGAGTGCGGCCGCCTATCAGCTTACGCACCGCGGCCTCAGGGTGCTGGGCCTGGACCGATTCCATCCTCCTCATACCAACGGTTCCTCTCACGGGCTCTCACGCATCATCCGGGAGGCCTACTTTGAGCACCCACTCTACGTTCCCCTGGTCCAGCGCGCCTATCAGGCCTGGGCCGAGCTGGAGCAGCGGTCCGGCCGCCGGCTGCTGACCGTCACCGGAGGTTTGATGATCGGCCGGCCCGATGGCACCCTGGTGGCCGGGGCCAGGCGGAGCGCCGTTGACCACGCCCTTCCCTACGAGCAGCTGTCTGCAGAGCAGATTCGCCGGCGCTTCCCGGCGTTTCATCTCACCACCGGCGAGGTCGGGTTGTTGGAGCCTCGTGCCGGTGTGCTCGACCCTGAGGAGGGCATCCGGGCCTCGCTGGAGCAGGCTCGCCTGGCCGGCGCCGAACTCCGGTTCGGTGAGACGGTGACCGGCTGGGAAGTAAAGGACGGGATCGCCAGCGTCAGGACCGAGCGCGACACCTTTCAGGCCGGCCATCTCGTTCTGGCGGCCGGCTCGTGGATGGCCGGCTCGCTCCCGAAGACCAGGCTGGGTCTCGCGGTTGAGCGCCAGGTGCTGTACTGGTTCGCTCCGGTCCGCGAAGGAGGGCTCGGCCCCGCGGAGCTTCCCATCTTCATCTGGGAGTGGGCCCCCGACCGATTCATCTACGGATTCCCGGACCTGGGGGACGGCGTCAAGGTGGCCCGGCACCACGAGGGAGAGCCGGCCGATCCCGATCGGCCCCGCCGGGCCATGGCTGCTTCGGAAGAAGAGGGAGTGCGGAAGGTTCTCTCAGGCAGGTTGCCGGACGCCAACGGCCGACTCTTGCAGTCGGCGGTCTGCCTCTACACCAACTCGCCCGATGGCCACTTCACGCTCGGTCCCCACCCGGAATTTCCGCAGGTGCTCCTGGTGAGTCCCTGCTCCGGTCACGGATTCAAGTTCGCCAGTGTGATCGGCGAGATTGTCGCCGACTTGGTGACCGTGGGAAGGACCACGTTTGATCTGTCGCCGTTTCGGGTGGGGAGGGGAGGGGCAACGGATTGACGATTGTGGATTGTCGATTGTGGAGGAATTGCCGAGTGCCGAGTGCCGATTGTCGATTGAGCTCGGCTCTGCCAAATCGGCAATCGGCACTCATCAATCGGCAATCGCCCCCATTCCCCCATTCGTCAATCTTCAATCAGCACTGGAGGTTCCATGCCATACACTCGCGACCAGGTGCGGGACGCCGTGAATCGAGCCGGCGACGAGCACATGATGGCGTTGCGCGCCCACCACGAAGAGGCCTACCCCACCAGCCGGCCGACTCCGGGCGACGTGTGCCGCAACGAGGCCGAGCGTCTCAATGCGATGGGTCTGGGAGAGGCGAAGGAGTTCACCCTGGAGGAGACCCGGGTCGAGCGGGTCGGTGACGAGGTGAGGCTCAGTCACGTGTTGCGATACGCGCCGCTCAACCTGCGGCTGCTGACTGAGCCGTTCGTGAACTACCGGGAGTAGAGGACGGCTACTTCCACCGGAAGATCCGGAGTGCCACGGCGAAAGACACGATCGCCCAGACCACGATCACGGTCAGCTCCGGGATCAGGCCGAGCAGACCTACCCCCTCCAGCATGATGCCTCTGAATGCGTCAACCACAGCCGTGAGCGGCAGCGCCTTGATGAATGGTTGCGCGACGGCGGGAAACTTGTTGGAGGCGAAGAAGACCCCGGAAAAGATCCACTGCGGCATCATGACCAGGTTCATGAGGCCGGAGGCTCCCTCGATCGTGGTGGGCCGGGCCGCAATGAGGAGCCCCAGACCGCCGAAGGCCAGAGCGGCGAGCAGACAGGTCAGGACCAGGGCGAAGAGGGATCCCCTGAGCGGCACGTGGAAGGCCAGAATGCCGAAGCCGACCAGTAGCGTGACCTCGATGATGAGAAGGGTAAGGCGGGAGACGACGAACGAGGCGAGGTACTCCCACTTGGACATCGGGGTGGCGAGGAACCGTTTGAGCAGGCGCTTGCGCCGCGCGTCCACCACGCTGAACCCGATCCCCCACATTCCACTGCCCATCAGGTTCAGCCCGAGTAACCCCGGCAGGACGAAGTCGATGTAGCGAGACCCCGGCTCCCGCACGAAATCCTCGTGGGATTCCACCGGGTCCTTTCGGCCTGCCCCCCGTTGCAGCGCGTCGTCGACCAGGAAGCGCGCGGTCCGCGCGTCGGGCCTGGTGTCATCGAAGCGATAGGTCACCCGGCCCGGCCCCTCCGGCACCGCCACCAGGGCCAGTCGTCCGATCCGGAGTTCGCGGGCCGCGGCCGAATCGTCCAGGACTTCCACGATGAGCTCGTGGTTGGCCGCGAGCGCGGCGCGGACCTCCTCGGTGCCGGGGCGCCCGGCGGCGACCCCCACGTTCACGATCTCCGTCGGCCGATTGCGGAAGGCGATGCCGAGGCCGCTCGCGAGCAGCAGCGGGAACACGAACACCCAGAAGATGGCCTCGGGCTCGCGCCGGAACTCCCGGTAGCGGACCAGGGTGAGCTGGACCAGGGCCGCCCCGCTACGCATCGCGGAGATGCCTCCCGGTCAGGGCGACGAAGAGGTCCTCGAGGGTGGCGGTGTGGGTCCTGAGCTCGGCCAGCATGGCGCCACGGCGCTGCAGCTCGGCCAGCAGGGCGGGGACCACCCGGTGAATCTCCGCCGCCTGCAGACGGATCAGGCCGTCCTCGCGTTGCACCGCGAGCACGCCATCGAGGCGGCGGAGCGTCTCGTCTTCAATCTGCTGGTCTCCCGCCAACGCGAACTCCACTACGTGCTCGGCGCCCATCGATTCGATCAGCTCCCGGGGCGATCCGAGCGCGATCACCCTTCCGTGATCCACGATCGCGACCCGGTCGCAGAGGCGCTCGGCCTCGTCCATGTAGTGGGTGGTGATCACCACGGTGCGACCCGCGGCCTTGAACCCTGCGATCAGCTCCCAGAGCTGGCGGCGCGACTGGGGGTCCAGGCCGGTGGTCGGTTCGTCCAGAAAGAAGAGGTCGGGTTCTCCAACCAGGGCGCAGGCCAGCGCGAGCCGTTGCCGTTGTCCCCCGGACAGCTGGCCGACCCGCGCTCGGCGCTTCTCGGTGAGCTGCACCGCGTCGATCACCTCCTCGACCGGCCGGCCCTTCTGATAGAAGCTCCGGAAGAGCCGGACCGTCTCCTCGACGGTCAGCTTCTCCTGGAGTTGCGTTTCCTGGAGCGAGACGCCCAGCCGCTCGCGGAGCTCCTGAGCATGGGAATTCCACCGGCGGCCCAGGACCTCGACTTCACCGGCGTCCGGGTCGGTGAGCCCTTCGCAGATTTCTATGGTCGTGGTCTTCCCGGCTCCGTTGGGGCCCAGCAGCCCGAAGCACTCGCCGGTCTTGACCTCGAGGTCGAGATGGTCGACCGCCACCACGTCTCCGTAGGTCTTGCGGAGGCCTCTGATGGAAAGCGCGGTGGCCATCAGGGATCGAGAGAGCGGGTAGGAGTGAGGATCGGATCTGCTCCGGCGCCATCCCGGAGGGTGCGGAGATACCTGAGCAGCTCAACCGTCCGGCGGAACACCAGGACCTCCGGCCTCGCCAGGGCCCGCTCCCTCGGCTCCAGCTTGAGGTCGAGGTGAGGGCGGCGCTTGAGCTGCAAGGCGCGCTCCGGAGCCCCAATCAGGAGACGGAAGGCTTCCAGCTCGGCCACGCTGTCGGTCGTGGAAACGACGTGAGACCAACCCGGCGCGTAGAGGTTTTCAACGTCCATCAGGAGCATGATCGGTCGGGCCAAGGGAGGAAGGGATTTTGGTGGAGCAGGTCGCAAGTCACAAGTCACCAGCCGCAAGGAGCTAGGAGCTAGGAGCTAGGAGCTAGGAGCTAGGAGCTGGGAGTGGTCAGGGGGCGGGGGCGAAAGAAGTCCTGAGTGCTGAGTCCTGAGGGGTTCTGAGTTCCCCGACCGCTTCGACCGCTCTGCCCGCCTTGACCGCCCATGCCTGATGCCCGATGCCTAGTGCCTCCCCGCCCGTGACATCCGGATACATCTAACTACTTTCCATAGGTTTCGCACGAGGGCCCGGCTTCGAGGTGGGCCCTGGATAAGGGAGAAGCTTGCCAGCGATGTCCACTCAGCTTTGCGTCTGCGGGGCCCAGTACGACGCCGAGATCGACGCCGAGGTCAAGGCGCATGAACAGCGCCACCAGGCGTGGACCAACGGGATCGCTGTGCCGTCGCTGCCGAATGACCTGGTCGTCTCGCGGCTGGGCGATACCGAGATATTGATGGTCACGGCGGGAACCTCGGCCGATCAGCGGAAGCGGGCCGCGGCCGCCGCCGAGCGGGCGATGCAGGACACGCCGTTCCACACCCCGGCCTACACCTTGGACGACCCCGATCCCGATGTCCGGATCTTCATGGCTCGCCTGTCGGGCCGCTGTATCGGGTTGGCGGTGTTGCGGCCCCGGGCTCGCTGGGGATGGTGGTCGTGGGACGATTACGACGATGAGCTTCGGCCTTCGACCGCGGTGGCTCCGCTCACGACCTGGGCCGTGGATCTGATCTGGACCCTGCCTCGAGCGCAGCAGCGCGGGCTGGCCCAGAGTCTCCTGGAAGTGGCCTCCTCCATCGTCGATCAGCCGATCCCCTCGTTCGGCTGGCGTCGTCCCTTTACCCCATCCGGCGAGGCGTTCGTACGGCGGCTCTGTCCGGAAGGGTTCTGGATCCCGGCGTAAAGGGCTGGGAGTCGGGAGCCAGGAGCTCGGAGCCGAATAACGGTGAGGTCCAGGCCCCAAGCCCCAAGCTCCCAGCCCCGAGCTTACTTCCCAAACGGCAGACGATTCAGTGCCACTCGCCCGTTGCTGATCACGATCTCCACGTCCTGCAGCAGGCGAATGTCTTCCAGCGGGTTTCCTTCGACCACGATCAGATCGGCTTCGTATCCGGGCTGGATGCTTCCGGTGCGCCGCTCGATGCCCAGCAGTTCCGCGGCGGCTGACGTGGCCGAGCGAATGGCATCGAACGGCGACATTCCCATGTCCACGAAGTTCACGACCTCGGCGGAGATCCTGGTGAGGCTCTTCGGGCCATAGTCGGTATCCGCTCCGGTCGCGATGCGGACCCCCATCTTGTAGGCGTGCAGGAACATCTTCCGCGCCACCGGGATCATGCTCTTTCCCCGCAGCTCGAGCACCGGATCGTCGTAGTCGCCGCCCGGCTCGCTCAGGTCCACGATGGTCGAGTAGGTCGGTACCAGCCAGGTCCCCTTGCGCTTCATGAGCGCCAGCGTGCTATCCGAGAGGTAGGTCCCGTGCTCGATGCTCCGGGCGCCGGCCCGGACCGCGGCGCGGGCGCCCTCGTCGCCGTGGGCGTGCACCATGACCCCCAGGCCTCCGGCCGCCGCCGCTTCGACGATGACGCGGAGCTGCGCTTCGGTATAGACCTGCTTCCGCGGATCGGTGTTGGGGAGGCCCGCGCGCTCGGTCGCGCGGGTCTTGATCACGTCGACGCCGTGGCTGAGGTTGATCTG
>Ga0210138_1000011_pt1 | contig 45138 bp, 39 predicted proteins | sample Browns_ThreeSqC__FD_184850 | JGI IMG/M metagenome (GOLD analysis project Ga0210138, IMG submission 184850) | Wetland microbial communities from the San Francisco Bay, California, USA, that impact long-term carbon sequestration -... | ecosystem: Environmental > Aquatic > Marine > Wetlands ... | reverse complement strand
GCACGAGCCGCGGGCCCGCCGGGGGTGACGCCGTTGATGTAGGCGCCGATGGAGTCGGTCTCGCGCGCGCGCAGGCTGACTGAGATGCCCAGCCGGGCCCGGCGATGAGTCGAGAGCAGCAAGCCGTCATCCTTGGGGGCAGCGGCCTTGGGGGCGGCGGCCTTGGGCTTGGACGACGGAGGCGTCTTGGGAGCCGGCTTCTCCTGAGCAGCGGCCGTGAGGACCAGGGTGGCCATCAGGGCCGGGAAGATTGCAGTGATTCGATGGGACGTCGTGGTCATACAACCTCCGGTACTGGGCTTACAGCCCGATCCGACTGGCGCGGGTCAGATGGACGTCCACCAGCGCATCCAGCAGGCCGACCCGTTCCCGCCAGAGCCGCAGGAGGGCGTCCTCGCTGGACTCGGGGTCCATCAACTGCGCCATTTCGAGTTTCCGATCGACCAGGGCGATCCGATCTTCCAACTCTCCCGCCATGCGGTCGGTCCAGCCGTCGGTGACCCGCTGATCCGACTTGAAGCTGTCGAGCGTGCGCTCGAGCTCGTGGGAGCGGGCGATCGCCTGAGAGAGCTCGACGCCGGGGACGCTGGACGCGGGCGCCAGATCGCGCACCATCAATAGCAGTGCGATCGAAGCCGCGAGGCCCAGGCCGCCCAGGGAGGCGAACCGCATAAGGCGCCGGCGGGCATGCGCCGCCAACCGGGCGCGCACGGCGGGCCAGCGATTCCGCCCCGGCCGCAGCGCGGGGAGCGCGCGGAGCCGCGCGACCCGCTGATGCAACCGGTCCAGCTCGGCACTGCACTGCGGACACGCGTCGACGTGCTCCCGCGCGGCGGCGCCACCCGGCTCCAGGCCAGGCTCACGCAGCTGCAGCAACTGCTCCATTCCCAGATGGGTCATACCGCCGTCTCCTCGCCCAGCCAGCGGCGGAGCCGGGTGTGGGCGCGTGCCAACTGCGACTTCGAGAAACTCACCGTCTTCCCCATCATCCCCGCAATCTCTTCGTGGGTGTAGCCCTCGACATCATGGAGCCAGACCACGGCGCGGGACAGAGGAGGGAGCCGCTCAAAGGCGGCTTCGAGATCCATCCGGAGGTGCTGGTCCGCCCGGGGACCGACGTGGAGATCATCTTCGAGCGCTTCGGTCTCCCGATACCGGTTGCGACGGAGGCGCATCAGCGCCTTGCTCGCGGCGATGGTCCGGATCCAACCCCAGAGGGACCCTTCCCCCCGGTAGTGCTTCAGGCTGCGGCAGACCTCGAAGAAGGTCTCCTGCAGTACGTCCTCCGCATCCTCAGCGGTCCGGCAGAACCGGCGCGCCAGGTTGTACACGGGTGTCTCGAACGCCCGATACAACTCTTCGAGCGCATCCTGATCTCCGGCTCTCGCGCGCGCGAGCAACGGCTCGGCGTCGGCGAGTAGATATGTGTCTGCCATGGCTGTGTTAAAGATGCGGGAGGTGGAAGCACGGTTGCAGGGGGCGGGGCTCCGACGCATTAAGATCCGGGACGCAACGCATTAAGAAGCAAGGCCTGGGGCATTAAGACGCGGAACAGGCCGCCATGATAACCAACCAGATCGAACAACGCCTCTCTCGAACATCGACCCGTCTTCCCTGCGGGCGGGCATGATCAGTTCCTCATGAACGGTCACGTCTTTCGATATCCTCACGGCCGGAAGCGCCGAGGCTGACCAGGAGCCTTCCAAGTCCAAATGGGTTAAGGGGATGCGCTAGCTTGCAGGCCTAATTAGAATCTGTCGAGTCGGATTTCCATCGCGCCACAGATTACTCGAGATCCCGGACTATATTTGCGTTCCATGACTGCCACGGCTCCTGCTTCGGCTCCCGCACCCAAACTCTGGCTCCACCACCTCGAAGACGAGGCGGACGCGGCGTTCCTCTACCGGCAACTGGCGCGGGCCGAGCCCGATCCCGACCGTGCGGCCATTTATCAGAAGTTGGCGGCAGTGGAGGACCGCCATGTCGAGATGTGGCGGCGACTGCTCACCGAGAACGGGCACCAGGTTCCGGTCGTGCGTCCCTCGTTCAGGGCGCAATCGATGGCCTGGCTGGCGCGGCGCTTCGGAAGCCGGGTGCTGTTGCCCCTGCTGCTCGAGGAAGAGGGGCGCGAGGTCAAGAGCTATCTGAACCTCTATCGCTCGGGACCCGACGCACCGACCGGTTCCACGGCCCTGACCCTGGCACAGGAGTCGGCGGCGCACGCCGAATCGCTGGCCGGGCTGAGCGGGGCGGGGGCCGAGCCCTGGCACAAGACCGGGGCCGGCGGGTTGCTGAGGAACCTGGTCTACGGCTTCAACGACGGGCTCACCGCCAATTTCGGCCTGGTGGCGGGGATGATCGGAGCCCAAACCAACCTCAACATCGCGGCTCACGCCGTCATCGTGGCCGGCGTAGCCGGCACCGTGGCCGATGCGCTGTCCATGGGCGCGTCAGGCTACCTCGCGGCCAAGAGCGAGCGGGAGGTCCAGGAGCACGAGATCGCGATGGAGAAAGAGGAGATCCGGCTGATGCCGGACCTGGAGCGCGAGGAGCTGGCGCTGCTCTACCAGGCCAAGGGGATTCCGGCCGGACAGGCCAGGGAGCTCGCCGCCCAGGTGATGAGCGACCCCGAACGAGCCTTGTCCGAGAAGGTCAAAGAGGAGCTCAAGTTCGGCGAGGCCAGCAGCACGCCGTTGCAGGAAGCCTGGATCACCGGCTCGGCGACGGCCATCGGAGCTCTGATTCCGGTAGCGCCGTTTCTGCTTCTGAGCGGCCCAGCCGCGATCTGGACTTCGTTCTCGATTTCGATGCTGTCGCACTTCGGGGTGGGCGCTGCGCGGAGCTTCTTCACCGGCCGCGGCGTGATCCGGAGCGGCTTCGATATGTTCGTGGTGGGCCTTGGGGTCGCCGCGGCAGGATACGTGGTGGGAGAGTGGGTGACCCGCCTGCTTTAGCGCCTACTCCACCACCAGGTTCAGCAGCCGATTGGGGACCAGGACCCGTTTCCGGACCGCTTTACCGGCCGTAAAGCGCTGCACCCCGTCGTCCCGTTCCGCCGCCGCCACCACGGTTGACTCGTCGGCGTCCCGGGGCACCCGCACCCGGGAGCGAGTCTTCCCGTTGACCTGAACGACCACCTCGACCTCGTCCTCCACCACCAGATCCGGATCCCAGCTGGGCCACTCGGCGTCGAACACCGACGTGTGGTGGCCCATGCGCTCCCAGCACTCCTCGGCGAAATGAGGGGCGAAGGGCGCGATCATGATCACCAGGTCCCGCACCACTTCTCGTGAGGTGCAGTTCTCCTCCCGCAGCGTGTTCAACAACTCCATCATCGCGGCGATCGCGGTGTTGTACTTGAGGCCGGCGGTGTCCTCGGTGACCTTGCGCTTGACCTGGTGCCATTTGACCTGGATCCGCCGGTGGATCTCCTCGCCGGGCGCGGAATTGGCCGCATCGCCCACGAGGCCCCAGACCTTTTCAAGGAAGCGCCGCGGCCCGCTGATCCCGGCGTCGCGGAAGTCTCCTCCCTCCTGGAAAGGTCCCAGCGACATGAGATACATGCGGAAGGTGTCGGCGCCCCACTTGGCGATGTAGTCGTCGGGGATCACCACGTTACCCCGCGACTTGGACATCTTGGCTCCGTCCTTGATGATCAGCCCGTGGGCCCGGAACCGGAGGAACGGTTCGTCGAAGTGGAGCAGTCCCAGATCCTGGAGGGCCATGCAGATGAATCTCGAGTAGAGCAGGTGGAGCACCGCATGCTCGTTCCCCCCGATGTAGGTGGTCACCGGGAGCCACTTCTTCGTCCGGGACGGGTCGAACGGCCGGTCGGCGAACTCGGTGCTGGGATAGCGGAGGAAGTACCAGGCCGAATCGAGGAAGGTGTCGGAGACGTCGGTCTCCCGACGGGCCCGGCGGCCGCACTGCGGGCACGGGACGTAATACCACTCCTGGTGCCGCGCGAGCGGTGAGACGCCGGTGTCGTCGGGGCGGAAGTCGGGAATGTTGGGCAGCAGGACCGGGAGATCCTTCTCGGGCACCGGCACCGTGCCGCAGGTCTCGCAGTAAATGATCGGAATCGGCGGGCCCCAATACCGCTGGCGCGAGATGCACCAGTCGTGGAGCCGGTATTGGACGACCCCTTTCCCCGCGCCCCGACTCTCCAGCCACCGGGTGATGGCGCCCTTCGCTTCCGAAGCAGGCAGCCCGTCGAACTGGCCTGAATTCACCAGCCGGCCCTCGATATTGTCGATGTAGGCTTCCTGGAGCGGTGTCTTCGCGTCCTCACCGGCGCCGGCCACCACCCGGACGACGGGGAGACCGTGCCTCGTCGCGAAGGCGAAGTCCCGCTCGTCGTGGCCCGGCACCGCCATGATCGCCCCGGTGCCGTACTCCATGAGCACGTAATCGGCGATCCAGACCGGCACCGCCTCGCCGGTGGCCGGGTTTCGCGCGTAGGCGCCGGTGAACACTCCCGTCTTGTCCTCTTCTCCGATCTTCCGGGAGACGAGGTCGCGGCTCGTGGCCGCGCGCACGTACGCCTCCACGTCGAACCGCCGCTCGGCGGTAGTGATCTCCCGCACCAGCGGGTGCTCGGGGGCCAGGACCATGAAGGTGGCGCCAAACACCGTGTCGGGCCGGGTGGTAAACACCCGGATCGCTCCGCCGGCCGGAAGCTCGAAGGCGATCTCCGCCCCTTCGGAACGGCCCAGCCAGTTTCGTTGAGCGGTGACCGTCGTTTCCGACCAGTCGATCCGATCGAGATTCTGGAGCAACCGCTCGGCGTAGTCGGTGATCCTGAAGAACCATTGCTCGAGGATCCGCTGCTCCACCGGCGTGTTGCAGCGCTCGCACCGCCCGGCGATCACCTGCTCGTTGGCCAGCACCGTCTTGTCGAAGGGGCACCAGTTCACGGCCGCAGGCCGCTTGTAGGCCTTCCCCCCCCGGTAGAGCTGGAGAAAGAGCCACTGGGTCCACTTGTAGTAGGCGGGATCGGTGGTGGAGAGCTCGTGCCGCCAGTCGAACATCCCGCCGATCCGCTCCAGCTGGCGTCGGAAGTTCGCGATGTTCTGCGGGATCAGCTCTCCGGGGTGAACCCCGATCTTGATCGCGTAGTTTTCGCTGTGGATGCCGAAGGCGTCGAAGCCGATCGGTTCAAACACGTCATGCCCCTGCAGACGTTGAAACCGGCCGAAAACGTCGCTCCCGGTGAACGCGAACAAGTTCCCTACGTGCAGCCCCTCCGCGGAGGGGTAAGGGAACATCATGAGGTTGTAGAACGGGCGCTCCGCCTTATCCAGATCGGGCTGATTGGTGCCGCGCTCTGCCCAGCGGGCGCGCCACTTGGCTTCGACCTGGGTGGGATCGTATCCCTGCTCGGTGGATGGACCGGTCATGGCGGGAATTTAGGCGACGAAAGACGCCGGGGGCAGGCCGCAGTCCCCCTCCCTTTTCCCTTCATTTGCCCATAACTTCCGGGCCCCGAGACGCCTTTCCGGAGCCGAATGGGTGCCAGGACGTACAAGCTCGCCAATATCGTTTACGTACTCGGCGTCAGCGCGGCGCTGGTCTTCGCAACCCTGGCCGTCCTGCTGACCGCCTGGAGTGCGCTCGGGCTCTTCCAGCAGCAATCCGCCGCCTACCTCGAAGAAGTTTCCCACCGGACCGCCGAGACGATCGACCGCCAGTTCAGGGAGCGGCGCCGCGAGGTCGAATTGATCGCCGCGACGCCCGACTTGAACCGGCTGCTCGAGCCCAAGCCGCGCCCGGAAGACCGGACCCGGGCCCAGCAGTACGTGACCCAGCTGGCCCGCCGGCCCGACGTCCGCGGGCTCACGCTAGTGGACCGCCAGGGCAACGCGGTCATCTCCGCGCGCCAGCGGCCCGGCGCCGGCGGCGACGACGCGGCATGGTGGCGCGGGCCGCTCAACGGGCAGCCGTACGTCAGCGCCCCCCGCATCGAGAACACCACCGGCAAGACGGTGGTAGACGTGGCGGTCCCAATGCCCGCCTCGGGCCAGGACGCGACACCCGGCGTGGTGGGGGTGGTCTATCTCCTGGATGATCTGGTCCAGAGCCTCCGGGGACGGACGTTCCTCGGCGATCCCCTGACGCTGGCCCTGGTGGGGGACGACAACACCGTCTTCCTCTCCAACGACTCCAAGCTCCCGCCCGGAAAGCCGATCGCCCCGCGACAGCTGGAGATGGCGGGAACGGTTCTGGTGACGCTGCCGCAGTCTACGCTGCGTCTCGTGGTCCAGGAGCCGCCCAAGAGCGTGTTCCAGGTCGTGGGGAAGATCGCCAAGGGGCTGTTGCGGGTCGGCATCTGGCTGGTGCTGTTCGTCGCCGTGGTCGTGGCCCTCATCGTCCAGCGTCTCAAGCGTCAGCTGGTAGAGCCGATGACCGGACTCGAGGGCGTGGCGACCCGAGTGGCGGCAGGGGACCTCTCGACGCCCGAGCTGGTCGTCCCCAAGGCCAGCCAGGAGGTCACCAATCTGGTCAGTGCGATCGGGGTGATGGTGCAGCAGCTCCGCAGCCTGGTCGGCACCATTCGCACCAATGCCAGCGAGGCGGCCTCGATGGCGTCCCAGATCTCCTCCTCGACTCAGGAGATGAGCGCCTCCACGCAGGAGGTCTCGGGCACCTGTACCGATCTCACCGAGCGCGCCACCCGGCAGGCGGCACTGGTGCGCGCGACCGCGGAGGACGCGGCCAAGATCCTGGCCATCGCGGAGCAGCTCGCCGCCAGCGCCACGGAATCGGCCACCCGCAACGCCGCGTTGGCCCGCCTGGCCCGGGAGCACCGCGAGCAGCTGGATGCCAGCTCCGCGGAGTTGAGCCGGCTGGCGGAGGAGATCGAGCGCGGAGCCAGCGAGGCCGAGGCGTTGGAGGCCGCCTCGACCGAGATCGGCAAGTTCGTCATCCAGACCAAGGCGATCGCCCGGCAGACGCACATGCTGGCGCTCAACGCGGGGATCGAGGCCGCCCGGGCCGGCGCGGAGGGAAGGGGCTTCGCCGTGGTGGCGGAAGAAGTGCGAAAGCTGGCGGGTCAGGCGTCCCAGGCCGCGACTTCGACCAACGAGACCGTGCAGAACGTCCAGCAGCGGGTCCGGACCGCGCGGGATCGTCTGCTGCGACTGGCTCGCGGCGGCGATGCGGCCCGCGAGGCAGCCCACCTGGCGGCGGCGGGCCTCAGCCGCGTGGCCGACGAGGCCCATCAGAACGACGCCTGGACTCAGCAGATCTCACAGAGCGCGAGCGAAGTTCGCGAGGTGATGGGCGGGATCGCGGGACGGATGACCGACGTGTCGGCCGGCACCGAGGAAGTCGCGGCCGCGGCCCAGCAGATCGCGGCCTCGGCCCAAGAGCTGAGCGCCTCGACGGCGGAGATCGCCTCTTCGGCCGAGCACCTGGCGCGGGCCTCTCAGGGCCTGGATGAAGCGGTCAGCAAGTTCAAGATCAAGTAGAACGGCGACGAGCGACTAGGAGAGGTAGGGCTCCAGGATGCCGTCTTCGACCACCTCTTCGGTCTTGACCAGCCTGACCCCTTCGTCTCCCCAGTCCCGCAGCAGCTGTTCCCCCACCTCGTACCGGATCGCCTTGGTGGCGTCCGTCACCAGATAGAGCTTGGTCTGGGGTCGATGGACCAGCAGGCCCTCGATCGCGTACTTGTTGCACACGTCCAGGGCGACACCATAGAGCGCGATCACTTCGGGATCCAGCACCCGGAGGACGCTGTCCACGTTGGCGTTGGTGAAGACGTCGAACCAGTGCTTGTGGAAGAGAATGTCTCCCCGGTGGGCGCGAACCCCGGCCGTGAGCGCGTCGGGATCCTGTGGCGCCGGCTCGATGACCAGGGGATCCCGCAGTCGGGTTTCGGGAACCTTGGCCTGACCCGGCGTCCCGTGCATGCAGTGCGGGGGGTAGGTCGTCTCGAAGTCCGGGGAATCGCTCAACTCCCGGTGGCCGGCCTGGTGGTCGTCGGCACTGGCGATGATCCGGATCCCTTCCGCGTGCGCGAAGTCGGTCAGGGCCTTGAGCCGGGGAAGGATACCCTCGGCCCGCGGCACATAAAGCTTCCCGTCCGGATGGATGAAGTCGTACTGGGTGTCCACGTCCCAGAAGAGCACTCGAGCCATGTGGATTGCCGTTGATTGATGGGCGATGGCCGCCGGCTTCATCACGTCGAAGCGGCCCCTCCTAAACTTCCATCGCGATTGGGCAATCGGCAATGACCTCACCCCTGGCCCGCATCGCCCTCAAGACCACCGAACTCTCGGAGCGCTGGCTGCCGGACGCGTTCATCTTCGCGCTCGGCGCCACCGCGATCGCCGTGGTAGCCGGGCTCACGGCGGGCGGCGCTACCCTGGACCAGGTCGTGAAGGCCTGGGGGAACGGCTTCTGGACGCTGATCCCCTTCACCATGCAGATGGCGCTCATCGTGATCACCGGGACGGTGGCGGCTACGGCGCCCCCGATTCGGCGAGCCATCGAGGCCCTGGCCGGCCTGCCCCGGAGCAACCGGAGCGCGGTGGTCTTCGTCGGCATGGCCGGAATGATTGCTTCCTGGTTCAATTGGGGATTCGGGCTGGTCTTCGCAGCGGTGCTGGCCCGCGCGGTCGCGCGCAAGGTGGAAGGGGTCGACTACCGCACCCTGGCCGCCACCACGCTGTTCGGCACCGGAAGCGTCTGGGCGCAGGGGCTGAGTGGCTCCGCGACGCTCTACATGGCAACGCCCGGGATCCCGGCCTCGATCCGGGATGTGGTGGCCCACGGAGGCGGGGCCGAGGTGCTCGTCCCCGAGGGGCTGATCCCACTGCAATCCACGATGTTTCTCTGGCAGTCGTTCGCTTCGGTCCTGGTCGAGATCGTGGCGGTCTCGATCGCGGTCTACTTCATCGTCCCGACCGGAAGCGCTGTCCGGACCGCCAACGATCTCGGTGTAGACCTGGGCGAAACGAACTCAGCATCTCAGAACCCCGAACCCCGAACTCCCGGCGAGTGGCTGGAGCATCGCGCCTGGGTCAACTGGTTCGTGGTGGCGCTGGCGGTCGGATACCTGTGGCTTTCGCTTCACCAGGCTCCCAATCTGGCGGCGGCGATCAACCTCAACACCCTGAATCTGGCCTTCCTGGCGTTGGGGTTCGCGCTCCACGGGACCCCGGCCCGCCTGATGCGCGCCTTTCGTGACGCGACCCCCGCCACCTGGGGGCTCCTCCTCCAGTTTCCTTTCTATGCGGGGATCGCCGGGATCATTACCGACACCGGGGTGAGCGCCAGGATCGCCGGATTGTTCACGGCCATGGCGACGCCGTTCAGTTATCCGGCCGTGATCGCGGTCTACAGTGCGGTGCTGGGGCTCTTCGTGCCGTCGGGAGGATCCAAGTGGGTGATCGAGGCGCCCTACGTGATGCAGGCCGCACACCAACTCAAGGTCCACCTGGGGTGGACGGTGGCGTCCTACAACCTGGGCGAGGCGCTGGCCAACCTGATCCAGCCATTCTGGATGCTCCCGGTGCTGGGACTCCTGGGTCTGAGGGCCCGGGACATCATGGGGGTCACGTTTTCGATCTTCCTGGTGCTGGTACCGGTCGTGCTGGTGCTGGTCACAGTCCTGGGGGCGACGCTCAGGTATCCGCTTTAGGGTGATCCGGGTCGCCGAACCGCTGCGTCTTGAGGGCCCGAAGGGTCTTGCGCATCTGGCGGATTCGTCGCGAACTCGGATACTGATCGATCAGGCGTCGGAGCTCCACCATGGCCCGGCCGGGATCGTTCAGGCGCCGCTCGAAGATGTCGGCCAGCGCGAGGCCGACCCGGAGGTCATCGGCGGAGGCGAGTCGCCGGCCGGCGCGCCGGGTTTCCAGCTCGTTCACCGCGGCCTCCGGCGCGCGGAGCGGTCCGGCCAGCAGATGAGCGCGCCGCACCAGCGCCTCCACATCGTCTTGCTCGGTGGCCCGCTCGAGGTATGCGTCGGCGGCAGCGGCATAGTTCGCCTGAGCCACCAGCGACTCGGCCTGCGAATAGCCGCCGTCGGCCCGGGTGAGCCCGACGTTCTGAAAGGCCGTGACCAGGGCGTCGGTGGCGGGTTCGAGCAGGCCGTCGATCACGCCGATGATCAGGCCATAGAGAGACCAGAACGCTCCGGCCAGAAGCAAGGCCCGGGGCTCGACGCCGGTGAGCCCAAGCACCAGGGCGAAACCGGTCGCCACCAGCAGCAACCCGCTCACCGCAAGCCGGAGGAGGCGGTACGGATCTTCCGTGTCGGGACCCATGATGGTGTTCGCGTGGAGATCGGCGAGAGGCCAGCGGTAGTCTAGAGGGCTCGCGAGTGGGCGGCAAGTTGACAAGGGGCGCCTGACCGGCCTAAATCCCGAATGCACTTTCTCTTATGCGCATGAAACTTACGATGCCTTCCAGCCTCGGGATCGCCGCGGCGGTCCTGGCCACGCTGATTGTCCGCACGACCCCGTTGGGGGCTCAGGGCAACGATCAGCCCTGGAAGGATTCCTACTTTCCTTACATCAGCAGCGCCCCCAACGACTTTCCGATGCTGTTCGGGCACTTCTCCTACTCCAAGCGGGCGGAGTACGAGGATCGCTCTATTTTCGCGGGCAATCTCAGCATTGACGGGGGGGCCGGATTCCGCGGGAGCTGGGCGGTGGTCACCACCTTCAACGCCCCACTGCTCTGGCCGCACTGGCGACTGGCCAGCCGGGTGGGCGTCTACCGCCAGGGGCGGTTGGGCTTCTACGGCCTCGGCAACAGCACCCGGATCGACAAGGCGATCGAGGACACTGCGTCGGACTACTATCGTGTCAGTCGTACCCGGATCTGGGTGCAGGCGGAGCTTTCCCGGGAAATTGTGCCTCGGCTCTATCTGGCGGTGAACGGCGCCTACCTGCCGAGCTACTTCACCGCGGTCTCGGGGCCTTCCCTCTTTCAGTCCCAGTACGGAAACGCGGTCAATGACGACGACCTCCGAGGCGGGGTGCGCCTGGTCTATGATCGCCGCAACAACGAGTACGACACCAGGTCGGGGTTCATCGCCGAGGCGGGTGCCTTTGCCGGCAATGGGGGAGGCGGTTATCAGCGCTACGAGAGTGTGCTGGCCTGGTGGATACCGATCCCGATCACCGAGGGCACCGGCATCGCCGGCTGGGTGGGCGGGTCCAACCTGAACGGTACGCCACCGTTGAATGCGCGGTTTGAGGTCCCGATCTGGGAGGCCGAGATCCCGGTGTTGGGTGGCGCGCAATCCAACCGCGGGCTCCCCTCCCAGCGCTATGTGGGTCGCGGGGTGCTGGCCGCCCGCCTGGAGGTCCGGCAGGACATCATCAACGCCGGAGACTTCGGCGCTTTGATCGTTTTCATCTTCGCCGACGCGGGCCGAGTGTTCGAGAACGAAGCATTCAAGATTACCACCGAAGACATGAAGCTGGGCGGTGGCGGCGGTGTGGCCCTTCGGCTGCTCCGAAGCACGATCCTCACCTTCAACTTCGCCGGCGGTCCCGAAGGATTTCAATTCAGCGCCGGGGCGAACTGGCCCTTCTGAGTCTTTCCATTCGTTCAGTTCCCTGCCAAGTGAGTGCTCAACGACGAGACGGTATCTAATTCTCGTACAGCGGAGTGCTCACCCTCGACTTCGTCCGGAAACAAGGCCGAAAGTGTGATCTACGTCTCAGCGCTGACCCGCTAGAGGCCCTAGTGTGGTGCCCTGGTGATGGACGGGCCGCTGCCCCCCCTCGGCAGCACCGTGACTGAAAACTCGTCGCGTTACTCGTGGAACCAGACCGGGGTGGAGCAGGGCCTTCCACTCACTGAGTCCATCGAGCTTCACCTCCACCGTTCTGCCAATTGGAGAACGCAAGCCCGAGGAACCCGGGCCCGAGTGAGCACTTGCTCTCGGGCGCGAACTCGGCCGTGACCCTTCCTCCACGGCGGACCCCGATCCCCTGGACCACGGTCGAGCCTTCCCTCGAGGAGGCCACCATGAATCGATCCTTACCCGCCGTACTCACGCTGTCCGCAATCGCCGCAGGCTGCACCCCAGACCAGAGGAACCCGACCGAGACCCAGGTCCCGACCATCCAGGACGACCAGACCTCCGAGCTGTTCCAGCGCGTCATCGCGGGAAAACCGGGTGACCCGGTGCCCAACCTGGCGCCCGACGAGCTACGCCTCTTCAGCCAGGGCATCGCGGTCTTCAGCACGGTCTTCACTCCGGCCACCGGCCTGGGCCCACTCTTCAACTCCACCTCCTGCGCGCAATGTCACAACGATCCGACGCTGGGCGGCTACGGTGACTCGGTGGAGATCCATACGACGGCGTATCACCCCGGCGCGCGCTGCCAGACGCTGGACGGCAATGGCGGCCCCGTGGTCCAAGAGCACGCCACCCCGGCGCTCGAGGCTGCGCTCCACATCACCTCCGAGCCGATGCCGGCCGGGGGCACCGGGATCGGACGCCGGACGACGCCCCTGATCTTTGGACTGGGCCTCCTCGACGCGGTAAGCGACTACACCATCAAGGGATTGGCCCAGGTCCGTCAGCCCTATGGCGTTCGCGGCCGCCCGGCGCTGCTGAATGATGGAAGCGTGGGACGGTTCGGCCGGAAGGCCTCGGTGTCCTCGCTCGACGCCTTCAACGCGGGCGCCTTCTTCAATGAGATGGGAATCACCAACAAGCTCAATCCGGTCGAAGGTACGGTGGCCGGGAGCCCCCTGCCGAAGGGCGTCGATCCGGCCCCCGACCCGGAGCTGAGCGCGACATCCCTCGTCGCGGCGAATGCTTTCGTGAGGTTCCTGGCCCCGGTGGCTCCACTGTCGCTGACAGAGGCAGGCAAGTACGGACGGATGTTGTTCAGTCAGATCGGCTGCGCCACCTGTCACACGCCGACCCTCGAGACGGGGCCCAGCCGGTACGCAGCCCTCAAGTTCAAACGGATTAACGCCTACACCGATCTGCTGTTGCACGACATGGGCGATCAGGAAGCCGATATCTGCAACGGCGTTGCCACGCCGCGGGAATTCCGGACGCAGCCCCTCATGGGGATGCAGTTCCTCGACATGTTCATGCACGACGGGGAGTCCGCTACCATCGAGGAGGCGGTACAGCGCCACGGGGGCGAAGGCTCCACGGTGCGCGACCGGTTCATGCGGCTCAGTCCGCGCCAGCGGGCGGCCATCGTGTCGTTCGTGAGCGCGTTGTAGGACCCGGTGTCTCGACCGATGGTGACCAAGTCCCAACGAGACCCGGCGATTCACACTCAACCAGGAGGAGGACCGCCTGCGGGTTGTGAGCAGGGGCCCTGAATTAGATTGACTACAGCGACCATGCCAGTTACGCCAGCTTCTCCCGCGCGTCGCCGCGACGGCGAGGCCACCCGTCAGCGTTTGATCCGGGCGGCGCTCGAGCTCTACACCACGTCCGGCTTTCTCGGTACCACCACGCCCGCCATCGCGCAGCGAGCCGGCGTGGCGGAGGGAACGATCTACCGCCACTTCAGCAGCAAGGAACACCTGTTGAACGAGGTGTACCGGGGCGCGCAACGCTGGGCCCTTCGACTGGTCAAGGACTCGGAGGCCGAGCGCCTCCGGACTCCCGACCGGTTGCAGCATATCGCCCGTCAGCTTTGCGAAGTGGCCGACCGGGACCCCGCGTTGATCCGGATGCTGATGCTCAGCCGGGACGAGCGCTTCCTCGACGATAAGAGTCGGGAGGCGGGTAAGGAATTTCGCGCCGGCCTGCAGCAGGTCCTGGCCACCGGCAAGTCCGACGGAATGGTGCGCTCCGGTCCGGTCGAGCTCTGGGCCGCGGTCTGGCTTGTGCTCGTGGGGCTGGCCGTCGAGCGGATCTGCCAGAAGGAATGGACGGTCGATCAACCCCAGGTAGGGCAGACCATCGAGGCCGCCTGGGACGCGATCGTGAATCGCCCGCCAGCGCCCGGAACCACCTAGGGCGCCGGAAACGGCGAGGCATTGCCGTACTCTGGAAGGGACTCCTCAGGGCGTTGGTGGTGGGCTGAAGTAGGTGGGCTCTCGGGGCCGTACGGGCGGTGGCGACCAGGTCAATCGGCGCTGCGCCCCCGGTCCCAGGGGCCGCACGTAGAGATCGGCTCCCACGAAGTAGCCTAGAGAATCCCGGCCCCATCGCACCGGATCGTGGCTGCCGGGTGCGATCGCCTGTGGTGGGCCTGCACCGGGAAAGACGCAGAGCGCATCCTCCGACGGGCACGGTCTCACTCCCGCGAACACCGGCTCTCCCACCCAGACGCTCAGGGCAGAATCCGCGGCCGCCGTATCTCCCCTGAGCGCCCTGGGCTCCGGCGCGCTGGGCGGCGCATGCGCCGCGTCGATTCCCTGATCGGTCCGAACGTAGATCGTCTTCCCGTCTTTCGACCAGCCGATTCGCATGGGGCGTGAACCCGGTTCAGCCGGCGGAAGCGCGCGCTCCTCGCCGCTCAGCAGGTTCATGACCCAGACCGCGTGCGTGAGACTGTCGGCGGTCGATCGGGATCGGATAAAGGCGAGGGACACCCCGTCGGGCGAGAGCGCCGGCCCCGATTCGTCGACCCGGGTGTAGGAGACGGGGTAAACGGGTCCGCCGCCGGCTGAGCTGGCGAAGAGATCGCCGCCCCCGCCTTCTCCAGCCGCCACGAAGACGACGTAGGCTTCCTGTCCGACCGCGAGACGATTGGAGAGCGGAGAGAGCGACCCGCGGCAGCCGAACGCCGCGGCCAGAAGTACCAGGCAGGGGAGTCGCGGGGACGCAAGCGTCCCCCACCACCTACTTCCCACCGGTGACCGTGGACTCCATCAACCACCAGCCCTCGGGGTCTACCACGACCCGTTGCGGCACCTGCTTCACTCCATCGAACACCGCCGTAGTCGATTTCCCGTTGAGCGGCACGCTGACCGGAACACCGTCTACCGAGATGGTCAGATTGGGAATCCGGTAATCGCCGTCGGTTTGGGTCTGCGCCACGGCGAAGGTGAGGCGTTTCTTCTTCCACTGCCAACGCACGTCCAGCCTGGGATAGCCCGGCTGGGTCAGCTCCTGGACGAAGAACCAGTTCAGGTCCGTTTCGGCGGCCTTGCTCATGACCGCGGCGAAGTCGGAGGACAGCGCCGTCGAATCCCGGTAGGTGGCGTACCAGTTGCGGATCCCGGCGACAAACGCCGAGTCCCCGATCAGGCCCCTGAGCGAATGCAGAACCCAGGCCCCTCTGGAGTAGTTGTTGGTGTTGAGCAGCCCCATCAGGTCCTTGGCATCGGGATCCAGGATGGGGCGCCGGGTGGCTTCGGACTCGATCACCTTGGCCCGGTGCTCCCGCATCAGGTCGCGAAAGGCGCTGTCCCCCTCGGCGTGACGGACCCACAGGGCGGCGAAGTAGTCGGCGAACCCCTCCGACAACCAGAGATGGTGCCAGTCGTCTTCAGTCACCGCATCCCCGAACCACTGGTGGGCGGTCTCGTGGGCCACGGTCCCTTCTTCGAGACGCCGTTCCCGGTAGGCTTTCATGTCGTAGAAAATGGCCGTCGGGTTCTCCATGCCGCCGAAGATGGTGGTCGACTCCACGTGGGACAGCCGATCATAGGGGAAGGGGCCCACCAGCCGGCTGAAGAAGTCCACCATGTCTCCGGCGCGACGGAACGGGCCGTTTACTGCCCAGGCTGAATCCTCGGGATAGGTCACGACGGCGAGCGGGACGCACTTGACCGCGCAGGCTGCGTCGGAGAGCGGAGTCGTGACCAGCGTCCCCGCGCCGAGGACGATCCCATAGGGCGGGATGCGTTGGCGCTGCTCGAACCGCCAGACGGTTCGTCCGTAGGCCAGTGTGTCCACCCGCTCCAGGGTGCCGTTGGCGATGACATGCATACCGGGAGGCGCCTCGATCCGGAACGTCACCGTGGCCTTGTCGCTGGGATGATCCTCCAGTGGCAGCCACTTGTGGGCTCGGTCGGGCCAGTCGTCCGCGAAGATGGTCCGCCGACCCGTGGCCGAGTCGATCCGGATCACCAGCCCGTCGTGGACTTCGCCGAGATACCGGATGCTCGTAACGAGGGTGTCGCCCGAGTTGCGCTTATGCGGGATGTACACCCCGCCGGACTTGTCGACGGCGAAGGTGATCCGCTGCATCCGGTGCTCGCCCTCTCCATCGGTCAGCACGCGAACCACACGAAAGGCGGTATCCAGCGGGACGTCCACCGGCTCCGAGGAGCGAAGCAACCAGGTGGTCTGCACCTGGCCCAGGATGCGTTGCCCGGAATCGGGCAGCACGATGGTGATATCGTGATGGAGAGCGTCGTTATGCGGTCGAGCGGTATCCGCCCGCAGCTCGAGCGGCGGCCCCTGGAGAGCCAGCAAGAGAGCGGGCAGCATCAGATCTCGATGTCGATCGCCAGCCGGGCTTCCCGAACCGGGGTGACGTATTGAGCGATGGTTTCGACGTGAACCGGATGGTCGAGGTAGCGCTGCACCGCGGCCATGTCGTCCGCCGTGATGGTCAGCACATAGGGATAGTCGGAGGCGCCGGGGGCGAGGTTGGGTCCCCAGGTCACCCGGCGCACCTCGGGAATCTTGCCCTGCATGGCCAATAGCGCCTCGCCGGTGCGCTGGATCGTGGCAGCGTCGGTGCCGGGCTTGAAGCGGAAGAGGACGAGGTGGAGAATCATGCCGTCACTTCCCCAGCCGATCGTGGTAGAACCCCAGGATCCTGGTCCAGGCCTTTTCCGGCTGATCGGTGTCGGAGCCCTGGCGGCCCGGCTTGAGGAACCCGTGGCCGGTGCCGGGATAGAAATCGTACTCGTATCTCTTGCCCAGCCGCTTCATGGCGGAGTCGACGCCGGGCACGCTCTCGTCGATCCGCGCATCGTTCTCGCCGTACACCCCCAGAATCGAAGCCTTGATGCGCGGGAGATCGGCGGAGTCCGGAGCCACGCCATAGCAGACCACGGAGGCCTTGAGCTTGGAGTTGTTGGTGGCGTAGCGGAAACTCTGTCCCCCGCCCCAGCAGAATCCGATGGTTCCGATGTCGCTGGAGCGCACGGCCGGCAGAGAAGTCAGATAGCGATAGGTCGCGTCGAGATCGGCAGTGACCTGGTCCGGGACCAGCAGCGCGGTGAGCTTCCGTCCCGAATCGGGATTGGCCGGGCTGGCGCCCCAACGGGACGAGAGGAGATCCGGGAGCACGGCGACGTAGCCGGCGCCGGCCAGACGGTCGGCGACCGTGGGCTCCCAATCGGTGAGTCCGAAGATCTCGTGGATCACGATGATCCCCGGCGCCTTGTCTTTCCGCTCCGGATAGGCCACGTAGGCCCGAATGGAATCACCACTGGCATTCTTGAAGCGGACCCATTCGCCGTGCGTGGTCACCATCGCCCGCCTCGGCGCTTCTCCCCGCAGCAACCAGGCGCCCGTGGCGCCGGCCAGAATCCCGAGCATCACGGCCACGGTGTACCGGGTGGCCGAACCCTGTGCTTTCATTTCCGGTCTCCTCCGGCGCGGCGCGCCGCTTACGAGGGAGGGTTTCCCCCTGGTTCCCTGGCGTAGACGCCGACCACGGCCGACTCCGGGGCCGGCAGCCGTTCCCGGTCTTCCAGCGCTTCGGTGGCGGCCTGTTCGACTTCCTCAGTCATGGCGTCTTCTACCGCTTCGAGGGCGGCGGCGGGAATCCCTCGCTCCTTGAGAAACTCCTCGTAGAGGCCGATCGGGTCCCGCTGGCCCCAGCGCTCGAACAGGCTGGCGGGGAAGGTCTGGCGGGCCTCCCGCTCATCGTGGGTCGCGTGCCCGCCCATCCGGAAGGTCTCCGCGACCAGCATCACCGGGCCCTCGCCGCGGCGGCAACGGTCCGCCGCGAGGCGAGTCGCGGCGTAGGCGTCGAGTACATGGTTGCCGTCGAACGACCACCCCGCCATACCGTAGGCGGCGGGCCACTCCTCGAAGCCGGGGGCGACGTGATGCTGCGCGAGCCGGGTTCCCAGGGCGACCTGGTTGTTCTGAATGATGAAAATGGCGGGTACCCGCTGCACGGCGGCGAAGTTCAGGGCCTCGTGAGAGACGCCCGCCTTGGTGGTGCCATCCCCGATCCAGGTCAGGGCGACCAGCTTCTCGCGCCGGTGACGACCGGCCATCGCGATGCCCAGGCAGACCGGGACCATGAGGCCCACGGGGGAGACCGGTGGAACCACGTGGTGCGCCATGGATCCGACATGAATGTCGCGGCCGTGCGAGGGCCCGGTGGCGGTCGCCAGGTAGGCGCGCAGCATGTCGCTCACCGGCATGCCCATGTCGCAGCAGGCGGCCTGATTCCGGATCATGGGTGCCACGTAATCCAGCGCCGGCTCCAGGGCGAAGACCGGTCCGACCGTGGTGGCTTCTTCACCGGTGCCGAGCCAGGCCTTGGAGATCACTCCCTGGCGTACCCACCGCTTGAGCGTGATGTCGTGGAGCCGGGCCCGGATCAGGCGGGCATAGAGCAGCATCAGCTGGTCCCGCGACAGGCCCTCGATCAGCGCCCGGCGCGCCTGGTCGCGCTTCACCGTCTCCGCGTACTCCCGGACCAGCCGGGGGTCGGGGCTCCAGTGGACGTACTCCGGGGGATCGAAGGCGGGGAACCGTTTCACGAAGAGGCGGGCGAGCGGAAGGTCAGTTGGTGGCGGAGTCGATCACTTCCGGAACAGCTTGGCGAACACGCCGCTTTCTTCCGCGCCTTCGAGCGCCGCGCCGAAGTCGCCGACGGTGGCGTAGCGATCGGCGGGATCCAGCGAGAGGGCCTTGAGCAGCACCGCATCGAGCCGGACCGGCATCTCGGGCCTCACTTCGCGCAGACCCTTCGGCTTCCCCCGGAGTCGCGCGATCATCATCTCCTGGGCGTTCTTCCCCTGGAAGGGGAGCTGGCCGGTGAACATCTCGAAGCCCAGGATGGCGAGGGCATAGACGTCGCTCCGGCCGTCCAGCGGTTTCCCGCGAATCTGCTCGGGACTCATGAACTCGGGGGTGCCCAGCACGATGCCGGTGGCGGTCAGCTTGGCCACGTCGGGTTCCTGTCGCCGCTCCTTGGCCAACCCGAAGTCCATGACCACCGCCTTGACCCCGGCCGGAGCCTTGGAGTCGGGTACCAGCATCACATTCTCGGGCTTCAGGTCGCGATGGATGATCTGGAGATCGTGGGCGTGCTGCAGGCCTCTGCAGATCTGGATCAGGATCGGGATCCCGATGTCGAGCGGGAAGGGGCCCTGGCGGACCTCACGGTCGCTCAGCAGCTCTCCCTCGAGATAGGGCATGACCAGGTAGATCATGCCGTCCTCGGTCTCACCCAGGCGGAGGATGCGACAGACGTTGGGGTGATCCAGTCGCATGGCCAGCCCGGCTTCGCGGCGCAAGCGCTCCACCGAATTCTGGTCCGAGCTCAGCTTGGGAGTCAGGACCTTGATCGCGACCGTTTCCCCGGTGCCCACCTCCCTCGCGAGGTAGACATAGGACATCCCGCCCTCGCCTAACCGCTTGGTGATCTGGTACCGCTGGTCCAGCATGGTGTTGGCCAGGCTGCCGGCACGATCGCCGGAACGCGCCCCGGCCGCCCGGCGCACCTGGGTGCGGGTCTCGACGGACGAATGGGTCGGCCCTTCGGCTGGAGGCGCCTTGACGCCGCCGATTTCCACGAGGGGCGTACCGTCCGAAGAGCAGAAGCGCGCCGGATCGGCGTAGACCTTCCCGCACCGCGGGCAGCGTCGGCTGCTCAATCGCGGAACCGGTTACGGCCGTCCAGCTTGGCCTTGTACAGGTTGGCGTCGGCCAGCTTGAGGAGGCCCTCGCCGTCGCTGACCCGGTCGTCGGGGTAAGAGGCGATCCCGATGCTGATGGTCGCGCGCACCGGCCGGTTGGCGTCACCGAAGTCGTGGGTCGCGACCCGGCGCAGGATCCGCTCGGCGAAGATCCGGGCGCCGCTGCCGGCGGTCTCCGGCAGCAGAATCACGAATTCCTCGCCGCCGTAGCGGGCCACGATGTCCACGGCGCGCTGCTCGCGCCGGAAGATCCCGGCCAGCTGTCGCAGCACGTTGTCTCCCACCAGGTGACCGTAGGTGTCGTTGATCAACTTGAAGTTGTCGATGTCGATCATCAGGCAGGTCAGGAAGGTGGCGTAGCGGTTGGCCCGCTCGATCTCCTGCTGCAGCTTCTCGGTCAGGGCCCGGCGGTTGAAGGTCTCGGTGAGAGGATCGGTCTCCGCCAGCTGCCGCATCTGCTCCTGCCCCAGCACCGCGTTCTCGAGATCGTAGGCCTTCTCCAGCGCGGCCACCGCGGCGTGAATCACCTGCTCCGCGAATTCCACGTCCTGCCGGTTGAGAGGCGGGTCCTCCGCGGTGGTCCGGATGAAGAAGATGCCGGCCGGCTGATCCCGGAGGGTGAAGGGCAGCGCGATGACCGAGCGGGTCGGGACCATGCGCCCCTCGGCTTCCCACTCGGCCCGGGCATCCTGGAAGAGCGGATCGGTCAGCACGTCCTGCACCAGGACCACCTGCCGGGTTTCCAGCGCGCGCACCACTTCGGGATAGCGGCGCATGTCGACCCGCAGGTTCCGGAGCATCGGATTCTCGTAGGCGGCTACCACGACGCCATGCTCGTCACCCGGGTTGGCGATGATCAGCGAGCACTTGGAGATCCGGAGCCCGCGCGCCACCCGCCGGACCAGGATGTGATAGATCTCGTCTGGCTTGAGCGAAGCGGTGACTTCCTGAAGGATGTCCACCATCTCGCTCCGGGACCGGGCCTCGGCCCGGGCCTGATTCAACTCCCGGCCGACCCGGAGGTGCGCCTTGACCCGGGCCAGGAGCTCCCGCACGCGGAACGGCTTCGAGATGAAGTCGGCGGCGCCCAGTCCGAGCGAACGGACCGTCGCCTCCTCGGGGGGCATCGAGGAGATCATGAGCACCGGCAGGTCCTTGTGCCTGGGATCGGCCTTGAGCCGCTCCAGCAGCTGGAGACCGTCGATCCGGGGCATCATGATGTCGAGCAGGAGCAGGTCGAATTGGTCGGTGGCAAGGTGTTCGAAGAGATGTTCGCCGGTAGGAACGCTGACCACCTCGTACCCGTTCTCCTTGAGGATCCAGGAGAGGGTCCGGGTCAGGGCCTGGTCGTCGTCGGCGACCAGGATCTTGGGGGCGAGGCTCATTCAGCGCACCAGGCTCTCGAAGAGTCCAGAGTCTACGTTCCCCCCGCTCACCACGGCTACGGTCGGCGACGTCGGTCGCACCCGGCCAGCGAGTAAGGCCGCCGTGGTAGCCGCCCCTGAGGGCTCGACGCGAAGCCCGGCCTCCTCATGCAGGAAGCGCACGGCGCCTGCCAGCTCCTCATCGGTCACCGTCACCGCCTCGCGAACCACTCCGCGCAAATGCGCAAAGGGGAGTTGGCCCACGGAGAGCGGGAGCAGCCCGTCGGCCAGGCTGGCGGTTTCCTTCAGGCGAACCGGCTGCCCCGCTGCGAGCGCCGCGCTCAGCTTCGCGGCCCCCGTGGGCTCGACGCCGATCACCTGGACCTCCGGTCGGAGCAAGGCTACCGCCCGGGCAATCCCGCCAATCAGCCCGCCTCCGCCTACCGGTACCAGGATGGTTCCGACCTGGGGCCACGCGTCCAGGATCTCGAGGCCGCAGGTGGCCTGGCCCGCGATGACGTCGGGATTCTCGTAGGGTGGGATAGGCACCAGCCCTTCGGCTTCCGCCAGCGCCGCGGCCTTGGCTTCCCGTTCAGCCGGCACTGGAACGAAGACGACCTCCCCACCATAGCGCCGGACGCCCTCGACCTTCACTCGCGCCGCGCCGGCCGGCATCACCACGACGGCCCGCACGCCCAATTGCCGGGCCGCGTAGGCCACGGCCTGCCCATGATTGCCGCTGGAGTGGGTCACCACGCCGCGGGCCCGCTCCGCCGGCTCCAGCCGCGCGATGGCGTTATAGGCCCCGCGGATCTTGAAAGCGCCGATGGGCTGCAGATGCTCGGCCTTCAGGCGAACCGGCAGGCCGAGCCGCCGGCTCAAGCTCGGTACCTCGACCAGTGGGGTAGCCGTGGCGATGCCGCGCAGGCGCCGAGCCGCGTCCCGAATGGCCTCGAGGGGCACGGTCGCCCCGGTCACGGCACGCCGCGCGTCTCGCTAGGGATTGGGCGCGAAGCTACAGGCGCCCTCCGCCTTTGGCAAGCAGAATTCACTCCTCCGCCGCCGTGGGTGTGGGCTCCACATCGGGCTCCTCGGGGCCGCCCTCATCCTCGTTCACCACCCGCGCCACGTCGACCACCGTGTCGCCGGCGTCGAGATTCATCACCCGGACTCCCTGGGTATTGCGGCCGATGACCCGGATACCGTCGACCGGCAACCGGATGATGACCCCGTGGCGGGTAATCATCATGAGCTCGTCAGCCGGCTGCACTTCCTTAAGCGCCACCATGACGCCGGTCTTGTCGGTCTTCTTGAGCGTGATGATTCCCTTCCCGCCCCGGTGCTGCACCCGGTAGTCGGAGAGTTCCGACCGCTTGCCGTAGCCCTTCTCGCTCACCACCAGCAGCGTCGCATCCCGGCGCACGACCACCATCCCGATCACCTGGTCGCCCTTCTCCAGCTCGATCCCCTTCACGCCGGTGGCCACCCGGCCCATCTCCCGGACGTCACCCTGCTGGAACCGGATGCTCATCCCGTCCGCCGTGGCCAGGATGATGTCGCTGTTGGAATCGCAGACCTGCACGTCGATCAGTTCGTCGCCCTTGTCGATGTTGATCGCGTTGATCCCGTTCGAGCGGACGTTGCCGTAGGCGGAAAGCACCGTCTTCTTCACGGTCCCCAGGCGGGTCGCGAAGATCAGCCACCGGTCGTCGGCAAACTCCCGGACGGCCACGGTAGCCGCCACCGCCTCATCCGGCTTGATCGCGATGCAGTTCACGACCGGCTTCCCGCGACTGGCCCGCCCGCCCTGCGGGATCTCGTGCACCTTGAGCCAGTACACCTGCCCGGTATTCGTGAAGAACATCAGGTAGTCGTGGGTGCTCGCGATGAAGAGATGCTCGACCCAGTCGTCCTCCTTGGTCCCCATCCCATTGAGGCCGCGGCCGCCCCGGCGCTGGCGCCGGTAGGTGGACACCGCGATCCGCTTGATGTAGCCGGTGTGAGAGATGGTGATGACCATGTCCTCCTCGGCGATGAGGTCCTCCACCGAAAAGGAGCTCTGGTCGGCCACGATCTCGGTCCGGCGTTCGTCGCCGAACTGGGCGGTGATCTCCGCCATCTCCTCCTTGAGAATCGCGAGCCGCTTGGGCTTGGAAGCCAGGATCGCCTTGAGCGTCTTGATGGTCGCCCGCACTTCCTTGAGCTCGGCATCCAGCTTCTCGATCTCGAGGCCGGTGAGCCGGGCCAGGCGCATGTTGAGGATGGCCTCGCTTTGCTTCTCCGAGAGCTTGAACCGCTTGCGGAGACGGGCATCGGCCTCGGGCACGTCCTTCGACTTCTTGATGACCTCGACCACCTCGTCGATGTTGTCCACCGCGATCTTGAGGCCCTCGAGGATGTGCTCCCGGGCCTGCGCGGCGTCGAGGTCGAACTGGGTGCGCCGGACCACCATCTCGTGGCGGTGGTCGATCCAGTGCTGCAGCAGCTCCTTCAGGTTCATCACCTTCGGCACGCCCTTGTCGAGCGCCAGCATGATCACGCCGAAGGTGGACTGCATAGTGGTGTGCTTGTAGAGCTGGTTCAGGACCACGTTGGGCAGGCAGTCCCGCTTGAGCTCCACCACGATCCGCATGCCGTCCTTGTCGGACTCGTCCCGGACCCCGGTGATCCCCTCGATCTTCTTGGCCATTGCCAACTCGGCGATCGACGCCACCAGGTTCTCCTTGTTGACCTGGTAGGGGATCTCGGTCACCACGATCTGCGACTTACCGCTCGACTCCCGCTCCTCGATCAGGGCCCGCGCCCGCATCACCACTCGGCCCTTGCCGTGCTCGTAGGCCTCCTGCAGACCGTCCCGGCCGTAGATGTACGCGCCAGTCGGGAAATCGGGGCCCTGGATGTGCTTCCGGAGGTCCGCGATGGTCGCGTCCGGATTGTCGATCAGGGCTTCGACCGCCTTGGCGACCTCTTTCAGGTTGTGAGGCGGAATATTGGTCGCCATGCCGACCGCGATCCCGCTCGACCCGTTGACCAGGAGGTTCGGGATCTTGGCCGGGAGCACCGTGGGTTCGCGCAACCGGTCGTCGAAGTTGGCCTGGAAATCCACCGTGTTCTTCTCGATGTCTTCCAGCATCGCCATCGCAACGGCCGTCAGGCGGGCCTCGGTGTAGCGGTATGCCGCCGGCGGATCGCCGTCTACCGAGCCGAAATTTCCCTGCCCATCCACCAGCGGATAGCGCAGCGAGAAGTCCTGCACCATGCGCACCAGCGCATCGTAGACGGAGCTATCGCCATGCGGGTGATACTTGCCGAGCACGTCACCCACCACGGTCGCGGCCTTCTTGTAGGGGCGGCCCGGGACCAGCCCCAGCTCGTTCATGGCGTAGAGAATCCGCCGGTGCACGGGCTTGAGTCCGTCACGCGCATCGGGCAGCGCGCGCGACACGATCACGCTCATCGAGTAGTTGATGAACGACTGCTGCATCTCCTCTTCGATGAGCCTGGGGAGGATCCGTTCGCGCGAATTGGGTGCGGTCATGCCAAGCCTGGTGGGGGTGACGCCAAGTAGTGCTGCAGAACGTAGAAGTATAGCCGGGTGGCCCTCGGCGCGGCAAGCCGGCGGAGCGCGCCTAACCTATTGCCCTGAAATGGGTTGTGAAGGGCCTTGGAGGCGGGCTTCGGCACTCGAAACACCTGAAGGCCGGACCCGTAAAATCGGCCCGGTTGGTAAGGACGCGAGGCGAATTTCAGGGCTTGGGCGTGGCGATCAGGGCCAAGGGCACGCGACGGAGTCCGCGCCATGCCAGGAGCGTACCGGTCGAATCGCGAAGTGCCATCTGCGCGGAGACCCCGCCGTCCAGGGCCACCGCCCAGCGACATCCCAGCGCCCCCATCACCGCCGACATTTCCGGGATGGTGAGTCCAAAGGGCACCCCGCCGAAGGCGGGACCCAGCGCGTCGAAACGGGTCAGCGCCACCACCAGCCGCCCGTCAGCCAGGGCCCCCAGCGCGAGCCGGGCATCGCGGTGCCCAAGGTCGATGTAGGGGCTCCCCTCGAGCAGCACACTCGGCACCCGCCCATCGCCCTCGAGCAGCAGGGGGTACGACTGAAAGGCCTCGACCACGCCGGCGGGATGGTCGGGCTCCCCATCGGCGCGACGCCTGGCCACCTCGGCATCATCAGCCAGATGGACGCTGCCATCGGCTTCGAGCATGACCGCCGCGGCGAGAGGACCGCGGCCTGGAGGGCGGTACTCCACTCCCTCGTGCACCACCCACCCCCAGACGGCGCCCCCGGCGAACTGGCCGGCGTTGAGGCCGAGCACCGCATCGTCCGGCGCCTCGTCCACACTCCAGACGGCGAGCGACCCTCCCGGGGCCACACCGTTGGCGAGCCGCAACGTCACCAGGCGGGGGTCGATCCGTGCCAGCACGGTACGGGTCCGCCAGGCCTCGCCGCTGCCGCTGAGCTCGAGCTCGGCCCATTCGATTCCGCTGGCGCCTCGCTGCCACCGCAGCGCTCCGCTGACGATGGGATCGGGTGCGGTCCACTGCGCGGGCGCCCGATCGGCCTGCCACCACGTGACCCACCCCGACTCGGTGCGGACCCCAAGGCTTCCCGCCGGATGGTCACCCCACCCGACCGCGAGGCCGATGGCGAGAAATTGCAGCGCTTTCATAGGCTCAGTGCGGCAGCAACGGCTGGCACTTGTTTTGGCCCGCCATCATCCCCTCATTCGCCTTGGCGGAGATTTCCGCGACCTTCTGGTAGTCCCCGCTCTTCTGGGCCGCATCGATCTCGGCCTGATGTGCCGCGAGGTAGTCCTGGGACGGTTTCATCTCGACCTGGGTACAGAGGCTGTAGGCTGCCATCGGGTCGTTGCCGGAGGCGACGGGCCTGTCGGACTTGGCGCTCTTCCCGGCCGTCCCCACCGAATCCGATTTGTAGGCGATCCCCAGCCCCTTGGCGAGTTCAATCCGCTTGGCCCGCACCGCCGCCAGCTCGTCGGCCGAGACCCCTGTGGACCGACCGACATGGACATCGGCCGGCTTGAGACTGGGATTCTCGTTAACGGCATAGGCGATGGGTGGGATGACATCGATCACGCCGGTCCAATCGCACGACTCGAAGTTCCCGGCTTTCTGCATCGCCGCCTCGATCCGATCGTTGCCCGCCTTCTGCTCGTCAAAGGAGACATCCGGCAACTTGGTTTCGCTGGGTTTCATGCTACTCTGGATCGCGACCACTGTCCTGTAGGCGGTGACGTCGGTCTTGGCCTTCTTCAACGCCTCCTGCTCCTTGGCATAGTCGGGGCCGACACCGGCCTGGTAGTCGTTCCACCGGCGGTTCTCCTCGTCTCGCTTCAGCACCGCGGCGTAATAGCGGCCGATCGCCGAGTTCTCCCTGGAGATGGTGCGAATCTCGGCGTCCCGAGCGTCCAGCGACTTGAGGTAGCGGGAGACCACGTCGTTGGAAATCACCACGGTGGAGATGTCGCACTTGGGTTTCGTTGTCGTGGTCTGCTGTTCCTTGTTCTGACCCGGCACCGAGACCTTGGGCGTCTTGATCTTGGGGATCTGGGCACCGATCGTGACTGGAAGACAACAGCAGACTGCGGCGACGGCGAAGAGTCGAGGACGCATGGCGAGCTCCGGGTTCCGAACTTTTTGGGGGTGGGGAAGCTCGGGCGAGCCCCCCGCGACGGTCAATAAGTTACGGGCCGAACGGGGCGAGGGTTAGGGAGGGCCTGGTCCCTCGCCGCCTTCCTTGCGGGCCTCAGACGGCTTCTTCTCTCTCCAGAGCAGCAGATCGAACGGCACCCGGACCATGATCCGGTAGGAATACTCCCACGTGCTGTTGTCGAGGGCGATGCTCTGGCGATGGTCGATCTGGTGGAAGCGTAGCTCGAAGTCGGTGCCGATGCCCGACTTGGTCACCAGATGCTTGAGGAAGCCCAGCTCGAAATAAAAGCGATCCGCTTTGAAAACCGTGTCCCGACCGATCGAGTTGTAATTGGCATCTCCCTCGTTGGCGAGATACTTGTTCCCCCACCACCAGATCCCGTAGATGTCGAAGCCGGCCGGACGGATCCCCGTTTGCAAATAGGTCCCATGCCCGTTCCCGCCGGGCAGGACGCTGTCCGGAATCTCCAGGCTGGCGTTGCCCGAGCTCCAGAACTGGTAGCCCCAGACATAGGCGCTCTTCACCGCCGGGACCGGGAACTCGAGGCGGAGACCCAGGCCGTTGGCGTAGTTGTTCCGCACCGGACCGATGTCGAACAACTGGCCTCCGCGATGGAGGCCGTGTGTCTGCCAGTTCAGGGAGGCCCAGGAGACTGGCTTGGCGGTGAGCAACCACCCGTAGTCGAAGACCTCGCGGCTGCTGGGCGTGTTGAGGACCTGCCAATTGATGTAGACCTCCCCATCGAAATGCTTGCGGCGGGTGATCCACTGTCCGCCGTACTCGACCGGCCGAGTGATGTCGAGCTGGAGAACCTCGAGGGGCGCCAGGTACCCGTGGCGGCGCACCGTCTCCAGAGTGCCGAGGACGCCGAGGTCGTGGTCGGTGGTGAATCGATAGGAGATGACCGGGAGGATCTGGGTCGCGAACTTGTCGTCGCCGCTCCGGTGATCGAAAAAGACCCCGGCCCGCACGGTCGACCGCGGGGTTATTCCAAAATTGAGCCAGGACCAGAAATTCCCGCCGAGCAGGGTTTCTCCCGCGCGGTATGGATTGAAGAACTCGGTGTTATCGGCATAGAGCGTGAATTGGGTCCGCCAGACGAGGCTGCGCGTGCTATCCTGGGCCGCCAGGGAGGCTGGGGCGCCGAGGAGAAAAACCTGCAGCGTGGTATAGAGGAGGGCGCGCGGGCTCAGGTAGCGGTCCGGAGACGGGTCCGGGCAAACTTAACCGGCCCTCTCCCACACACCAGCCGCGGGCCGCTCAGAACGCGCCAAGACGCAAGCGGCCGGTCAGGCGCTGGGCGGCCGAGCCGGGGCTCGTGCGGGCGAGATACACCGCTCCCTTGCCGGGGCCCACCGGGGCGACGCCGACCGAATGATAGACCCGGCCGATCACCCGGTCGTGCTCATCCCTGAGCTCCAAGCCATCCTCATCACGAAGACTGATCGATACCGTCATGGTGCCCACCTGGTCTGGGGTTGCCTCGTCCTGCGAAGCATATTGATGGCGCTTACCCCAAAAAGGTTGCCTCGCACCCCACGCAACCCTTTGTCCAACCCCCGTGTCTAGGGGTGCGGACGTCACACGAACCCTGCGCTCCGGAGCCCGGTGGACGACCGAGACCTGATCGCCCGAGTTCTGGCCGGCGACCCCCTTGCTGAGCGAGCCTTGTACGACGCGCACGTGGATCGGGTCTATCGCCTGGCGTTTCGGTTGGCGGGGGACGCCCACCTGGCCGAGGACTTCACCCAGGAGGCGTTTGTTCGGGCCTTTTCCAAGCTGGGGCTTTTTCGAGGGGAATCGGCCTTTTCGACCTGGCTGAGTGCCGTGGCCACCTCGGTGGTGCTGAACGGACTCCGCAAACTCAAGCGGTACAGGCAGCGGGAGACCGATCTGGAGCTGGGTGAGGGGGTGCGATCGGGCGGGAGGCAGGCCGAGCCGGATCTGAAGCGCCGGCTCCGGGAAGCGATCGATGCTCTCCCCGACCGGTACCGCGCGGTCTTTGTGATGCACGACGTCGAGGGCTACACCCACGAGGAGATCGCGGCCTCGCTGGGCGTCGAGGTGGGAACTTCCAAAGCACAGCTCTCCAGGGCCCGCGGTCGGCTCCGTGAGGCTCTGGCAGAGTTCGCGGGAGAATGGATCCAGTGAGCGAAGACCGGTTCGAGGAGTTCCTGAAAGACGCGGCCGCCGATTACCACCGGCCACCGGAGACTCCGCGCGAGGAGATCTGGGCCCGGATACAGGAGGCTCGTCAAGCCAACCGTGACGCGGATCGGCTCAGCATCCGCCCCGCGGGCCGCCCGCCCGTCCGTTGGTTTGCGTGGCCTGCCGCCATCGCAGCCCTGCTGCTCCTCGGCATCGCCATCGGCCGCCTCTCGGTCAAAGCCGGAACGCAGGGAACCGGATCGGAGCAAGCTGCAGTCCGGCCACCCTCCGACCTGGCGCTGACCCTCGCCGCTACCCAGCACCTGAGCCGCACCGAGGCATTCCTCACCGGGTTCCGCCGCGAGGCTTCCACGGAGGAAGCTGCGGCCCGGTTCTCGGCGACCGCGGGCGATCTGCTCATGAACACTCGGCTGCTCCTCGACTCGCCCCAATTGACCGACCCGCAGCTCCGACTGCTGCTGGAGGACCTGGAGCTGATTCTGGCCCAGATCAATCAGCTCGCGGCCGAGGGAAAGAGCGGCAAGCCGGATCTCATTACCGATGGTCTGAACCAACGTGGGCTGCTGCCCCGGCTGCGGACGGCGATTCCCGCCGGCAGCGGGCCCGGCCCGGTGGAGGAGAAGAACTGATGCCCCGATTCGCGTGGGTGATGGGAATCGCCGCGATGGCCGCGGCGCTGGTGGTGGAACCCAGCCAGACCCAGGTGCAGCTGTCCCTGGGAGACCGCGACACGAGTCCCCCGGCCCCGTGGGCTCAGAAGGATCCGGCCGACAGTCTCTATCGGGCGGCGCGCGAGGCGCTCAACAAGAACAATTACCGGCGTTCGGCCGACTTGTTCGGCCAGATCGCCAAGCGCTATCCCAAGTCGATTTACGCCGGGGACGCCCTCTACTGGCAGGCCTTCGCCCTCTATCGCCTGGGCGGTACCGCAGACCTCAAGACCGCCCAGAAGCTCCTGGACACCCAGCAGAAGTCATATCCCAAGGCCGGTACCCGTGGCGACGCGGCGGCGCTGGCCACCCGGATCCGCGGAGAGTTGGCCCGTCGAGGAGATGCAGGGGCAGCCGAGGACATCACCCGGCGCGCCGGGGAGGCAGCAGTAGCACCTCCGGCTCCGCCCGCTCCTCCGGCGCCTCCCGCTCCCCCGGCTCCTCCTGCTCCCCCGGCTCCTCGCGGACCGCTTGGCGTCTCGAGCGGAGACTGCGACGAGGAGGACGACACTCGGATCGCGGCGCTGAACGCTCTGCTGCAGATGGATGAGGAGCGCGCGGTACCCATCCTCAAGAAGGTACTGGCTCGCCGGGACCCGTCCTCCGTCTGCCTGCGGCGCAAGGCGGTCTTCCTGGTCTCCCAGAAGAAGACCGATGAGACGGAGAACATCCTGCTGAGTGCGGCGCGCTCGGATCCCGACGCCGAGGTGCGGGAGCAGGCGGTGTTCTGGCTCTCCCAAGTGGGTACTGAGCGGGCCGTGAGCGCGCTCGATTCGATCCTCCGGGCCTCGAAGGACGAGGAGATCCAGAAGAAGGCCCTGTTTGCGCTGTCCCAGACCCAGAGCCCCAAAGCCGCCCAGGCGCTCCGCGCTTACGCCGAGCGCCCTGATGTGAGCGAGGACGTGCAGGAGGAGGCGGTGTTCTGGCTGGGCCAGGAGGGCAGCAAGGAGAACAATGACTTCCTCCGCGGTCTGTTCAAGCGGTCCAAGAGCGATCAAGTCAGGGAAAAGATCCTGTTCTCCCTCTCCCAGACGCGGGACCCCAACTCCCGTCGCTGGCTGCTGGACGTGGCACAGTACGGGACCGAGACCATCGAGATGCGAAAGAAGGCCCTGTTCTGGGCGGGACAGAGCGGGGTCTCGATCGAAGAGCTGAACAGCCTCTACGGGCGCCTGAAGGAACCCGAGATGAAGGAGCAGCTGGTCTTCGCGCTGTCGCAGCGGGACGAAAAGGCCGCGGTGGACAAGCTGATAGAGATCGCCAAGACCGACCCCGATCCTGAGATGCGAAAGAAGGCGCTGTTCTGGGTCTCTCAATCGCACGACCCTCGGGTCGCGCAGATGCTGCAGGAGATTCTGGAGCGGTGAGGCGCCGCGGACTGCTCCTGGCCGGGTGGCTTTCGGCGATCCCCGCCGGGCTCGCGGCCCAGAACATCGCCAGCCGTGTGGCGGCGGCACCCGATGCGGAGGTGCATTTCAGTTTCGCGGCCCGAGCGGGCATCTGCGGAGACGGCCGTTCCGTCATTCGCAATGACAAGCATGGTATCTGGATGTCCCGACGCACCTTCCTGACCGACGACAGCGATGGTGAGACCTGTCCCTGTGATGCGGGCCCCGTCCGGGTGACTTTGACGGTCCGGGACCACCGGGTCACCGAGGTCGAGACCCAGGTCGGAGGCAAGGGAGGGCTCGGGCGTAGCGACATTGACCTGGGCCTGGTTTCCACGGCCAGCGCGGTGCGCTACCTGATCGACCTGGCGGAGTCCAATCGTGAGCCAGGGGAGAACGCGGTCTTCCCGACCGTGCTGGCCGATAGCGTGGTGGTCTGGCCCGATCTCCTCAGGCTGGCGCGCAACTCGCGCCTGCGTCGGGAGACGCGTAACCAGGCGATCTTCTGGCTTGGCCAGGCGGCTGGCGAGGCGGCCACTCGCGGCCTCGACTCGCTGGCCACCGACACGAAAGGCGATCGCGAGCTCCGAAAGCAGGCGGTGTTCGCGCTCTCGCAGCGGCCGCAGAGCGAAGGAGTCCCGATCCTGATTCGCCTGGCGCGCACCGACCGGGATCCGGAGATTCGCCGGGACGCCCTCTTCTGGCTGGGGCAATCCACCGATCCGCGCGCGCTGGACTTGTTCGAGGAGTTGCTGCTTCGGCATTGATCGACGTTGGGAGGCCTCACCCATGAGCCTCCCCGTCGAAGCAGGGCCCGCCTGACGTCTCCGCAGCTTCAGGTTATCATTCGTCCCCCCATGAGCCGGCTTGCTCGAGCCGCCCTGGTGGCGGTCCCCTTGGCAGTCGCCTGCGGCCGGCCTCAGCCCACGGTTCCTCCGGTGGACCTGAGACCGACCGCCGACACCATCTCCACTCCGTATACGGAGATCCCCGAGGCGGCGTGGCTCTCGGATGATCGGTGGCTGGCCTTGGCACCGGGGGAAGGGGTGCTGTTGCTGGCGGATTTCAGGCCAGGCGCCCGGCGCGTCATCGAGCTGCCGCGCCGGACGGGAACCACCGAGACCTATCGTCAGCCATACGGACTGTTCCGGGCGGGAGACTCCCTCTTCGTCGACGATTGGGGACTGGGAAGAGCGACGATCCTTTCCCTCGATCTCAAGCCGGTGGGGAAGGTGGCGGTCCGCTCGGGGCTTCGCGGGGTCCAGCCCCGGGCCCGGGACGCTCAAGGGTGGTTATACCTGGAGCTGGGCCCGCTGCCGGGACCCGATGGGAGCGGGAATCGCGATTCGGCGGCGGTCCTGCGCGGAAGTCCCGATCTCTCGCGGATCGACACCGTGGCTCGGCTGGCGCCGCCGGAATTGGCCCTGGTCACCTCGGATGTGGGGCCTCGCTACGAACGGCGGGTCCTGAGTGGCGTCGACCGATGGGGCGTGCTTTCCGACGGGACCGTCTGGGTAGCGCGGGTATTCCAGAACCGGGTGGATTGGGTCGCGAGGACGGGGGCCATCAGCAGGGGCGTCCCGCTCCCCGACCGCGCGCTCACCGTCACCGAGGTGGACCGCGAGGTATTCCTGAACCGGTTTCCCCCTGAGCTTCGGGGCCCGGCGGAAAAGGTCCCCTTCGCATTGGTCAAGCCGCCGTTCGAGGCGGCGCGCTCCACGCCCGACGGCAAGGTCTGGCTGGAGAAGAGCCGGGCGATCGGAGACTCGGTTCGGAGCTACCAGGTGGTGGATCGAAACGGACGATTGTCCCGGATTCTGCAGCACCCGGGACTGGGACACGTGATCGCGATCAGCAATAGCATGGTCCTGGTGGCGGAACCATACGAACACGGTGTCCGTTTGCTGAGATTTCAGATTCCGCCATGATCGGTGGCGGCTTGAGAGAGGTCTCGAGGAGGTGGAGATGAAGCGGTTCAGTACCCTGCGAGTGTTGGCGCTGGTGGCGGCGGTGGCCTGTAGCCATCGCGACCAGGAGGCCCGAGTCGTGCTGTCGAAGCCCGATGCCGTCCTGCCGGGAAGTTTCGGCCAGGTGAGCAACGTGATCGAGCTTCGTGATGGGCGATTGGCCCTGGCCGATCTCCGCGAGCGCCGCTTCCTGTTCGTGAACTTCAGCGGCCGCGAAGATACCATCGGGGTGCAGAGCGATTCCCTCCGCCGCGGCGACCCCGCCCCCGGGAAATACAAGTTGCCGGGCCACGTGCTGCGGTTCCGGGGAGACACCATCGGCCTGGTCGACTATGCATTGGAGCGGACCAGCCTCTGGAGCGAGCAGGGCAAGTTCCTGACGGTGCTCCGGATCTGGCCACTCGGTGGCACCAACCCGCCGCTCAACTACGACACCCTGGGGTACGTCTACAAGGCCGACTATCGCTCGATCCTCGGTGGCCTCGAGCCCGGCCGCACCTACGCGGTGGACAGCGCCCCGGTGCTGCGCTACGCGTTCGAGGACTCGACGGCGGACACGGTCGCCCGCCTGCGTATCCCGCAGGTCGGCCAGGGGAAGTTCGGCGAAGAGATCAGGCAGGTCGCCGTGATATTCTCGCCCAACGATCTCTTCGGCGTGACCCCGGACGGCTCGATCTGGGTCGCGCGGGCCAATACCAACAGCCTGGACTGGCGCGCGCCCAACGGCGCCTGGACTACCGGCCAGCCCTTCCCCTACGAGAAGATCCGGGTCACCAAGGAGGACAAGGATCGCTTCATGGACGCGGCGCACCGGAGCGGGCTGCCGACCGCGCTCGACATCCGGTATCCCTTCGCCGATTTCAAGCCGCCCTTCGCCCTGGCGGTCGGGAGTCCGGACCACCAGGTCTGGCTGCAGCGAAGCCGACTGGTGGGTGACAGCATCCCGGTCTACGACGTGTTGGGAGGGAACGGCCAGCGCGTGCGGGTGGTGGAGCTGCCGGCCGGCGCGACGGTGGCCGGGTTCGGCGACAAAGGCGCGGTCTATCTGGCGATCCGGTCGGGAGACGGAAGGCAACAGGTCGCCCGGTTCCACCTCCCCTGAAGTAATCAGTCGAGCATCGGAGGTTCGCCGGGGGGAGGAGCCTTCGCCTGGGGCTCCGCCTTGGCCTGCTTCCTTCCTTCCTCGTACCAGCGGCGGGTGATCTCGCCCGCCAGCTCCCGATTCCCCAATCCGAAGGCCAGACCGGCCGCGAGGGCCACGGCGCCGAGAATCAGGGTGAAGGCCGCGGTCACGATCTCCTCGGCCACGCCCATCTGCTGGAGCGCCATGAATACTGAAATCAGCACCACGGCGCCCTTGGCGATCTTGGCCAGGATGGGAACGCCGGCCACGCTCCCGGCGGAGGCCACGATCAGCGCGCGCACGAACTCTCCCACGATGATGCCGAGGATGACGATGACGATCCCGGCGATCAGGGTCGGGATGAAGGCCAGCATCACCCCGAACATGCGATTGATGTTCTCCAGCCCGAGGGCGGTACTGGCCAGCAGGATCACGACCAGCATGGTGAGCCAGAACAGCAGCTTGCCGACCGCGTGCACGGGATCCAGCTGAGACTGGGCCCGTCCCACGGCTTCGCGGAGGCCCCCCTCCGCCATCCGGTTGAAGTCCATCCGTTTGAGAAGTCCGTCGACCCACCGCTCCAGCTGGCGGGCCAGCAGATACCCCGTCAGCAGAATGGCGATCGCCGCCACCAGAGCCGGCAGCACGGCTCCCAGTTGCGCCGCGCCGTCGACCAGACGATCCCACAGCTCAGTCACGGCTCACCTCGATCACGATCTTGCCCAGCTGGGCCCCCTGGCGCAGATATTCGAACGCCGCGCGCCCTTCGGCCAGCGGAAAGACGCGGTCCACCCTCGGCCAGAGCTTGCCCATCGCCGCCAGCCGAACGATTTCCTGATATTCCCGGTACCCGCCCATGGTGGAGCCGAGGATTGACCACTGGTACCAGAACAGCTTGCGCACGTCGGTGACGCACATGGGGCCGCTGGTGGCTCCGCACGTGACCAGTCGACCGGCCGGTCCCAGGCAACGCAATGAATCGGTCCAGGTGCTCTCTCCCACACTGTCCACCACGACTTCCACCCCGCGACCCCCGGTGATGCGCCGCACCTCCTGGGGCACGTTGGCCGTGGCGTGATTGAGCCCGAAATCGGCTCCCAGCTCCGCCGCTGCGGCCAGCTTACCCTCCGAAGAGCTGGTGACAATCACGCGGGCTCCGGCCAGCTTGGCGACCTGGAGCGCCGCCAGCGCAACGCCGCCACCGATCCCCCAGATCACCACTGTCTCTCCCGCACGCAGGGCCGCACGGTGGACCAGCATCCGCCAGGCGGTCAGGGTCGCGAGCGAGAAGGCAGCCGCCTGGTCCCAGGGCATTCCCGAGGGGACCGGCGCCACGTTCCTGGCCGGCACCAGTAACAGCTCGGCGGCGGCACCGGGGACGTGCTCGCCCAGCAGGCCGTAGGAGCGGCAGAGCGAATGATCGCCTCTGAGGCAATACTCGCAGGCGTAGCAGGAAATACCGGGGTTCACCATGACCCGCTGTCCCGGCTCGAGTCCGGCCACGGCGGAGCCCACCGCTTCGACCCGGCCGGCGACATCCGAGCAAACCACGTGGGGAAACTTGAGCGTGACCCCGGGCAGGCCATCCACCACAAACAGATCCAGGCGGTTCAAGGCCACGGTCCGCACCTTGAGCAGGACCTGATCGGGACCGGGGCGCGGCGGCGGAGGGACATCCTGCACCTGGAGAGCGTCGAGACTGCCCACTGCGGTCAGGGTGAGCGCCTTCAAAACTCCACGCTCGCGATGCGCTCTCCCGGTTGCAGGGGCACCAGGACGGGGGAGCCGCCGGTGAGGGGCTGCAGGAAGAGGGAGAACTCCCTGGCGCCGGTGCTCTTGTCGGTCACGCGGGCGACGACGTAGATCAGCGATTCGCCATCGCGGGAGACCCCCAGCGTGGTGATCGGATTGTCGCTGGTGACCACCGGGGTGATGGCCCGGGTAGCGAGAGCCATCCGGACAATCTGGAAGCGGGGATTGCCGTCGATTCGCTGTACCAGGAAGACGAGGTCGCCGTTGGGGAGGAAGTGGGGGAAGGCCTCGTTGCGATCCTTGGTCTGGGTGAGATTGGTTTGCGGGCCACCCGCAAGATCGCCGAGATAGATCTCATCGTTCCCGTCACGGCGGGAGGTGAAGGCTACCTTGGCACCGTCAGCCGAGATCGTCGGGTCCCAGTTCCCGCCCGGAGAGCTGGTCAACGGGCGGACGCCGCTGCCGTCGACATTCATGACGTAGAGCTGGTTGGTCTTGGAGCGCATCGAGCCGAAGAGCAGCTGCTTGGCGTCGGGGCTCCAGGCGACACCGTTGTCGGGGCCAGCCTCGGTGGTCAGGCGATGGATATCCTGGCCGTTGGCGTCGGCGACATAGATGTCGAGGTTGCCGGCCTCGCCCCGGTCGGAGCTGAAGGCGATCTGCTGGCGATCGGGGGAGAAGACGGCCTGCATGTTGGTGGCCCCGTCCACGATCAGCGGGTGCCAGTCGCCGGGGACGCTCTTGAGCAGGTGATAGAGGCCCAGGCGTCCGGTCCGGCGGGTGGAGCTGACCAGGAGGTCACCGACGACGAAGACCTGCGCCGACGCCGTCTTCCCTCCGGGGATGGTGACGGTGATGTTGGCCGCGCCCAGGCCGACCGCCTGCACGGTCCCGTCCTCGGCGACGGTGGCCACGGCGGGGGCGCTGCTGGTCCACTTCACGTCGCTGGCCGGGCCGATCGAGCGCCCCGCGCTGTCGAACAGGGTGGCGGCGATTTTCTTGCTGGCGCCCGGGCTCAGCGAGAAGCGTGTGGCGCTCAGACCCACCGTGCCGGCCACCACGCGGATCGCCCAGCCCACCGGCTTGAAGCCCTTCACGACGAAACTGAGCGTGGTATTGCCGACCTGCTTGGCGCGGAGGGTAAGGGTCGCGGGGTCAAAGCTGGCGACCGCCGTATCGCTGATGCTCCAGTCGTACACCACGTCGGCCACCGTCGTCGAGTCGGCCGCCTCGGCCCGTACGGTGAAGGTGCGCGTCGCGAGCAGCGGCACCTGTAGCGGTACTCCCGGATCGGGGGTCAGAAAGAAGGTCGAGATGGGCCGGTGGACGATGACCGGGAGGTGGCGCTCCTGGAGAAAGCCGCTGGCCACGATCTCGGTCTTCCCCGGCGCCACCGACGTGGCCACGCCGTTGGGCCCGATCCGGAGGATGTCTGGATCGTTGGATTTCCACTGGAGGTCGGTGTTCCGGATCTCCCGGTTCTGCTGGGCGGGCACCACCACGTGCAGGGTCTCGGAGCGCTCGGGAGCGAGTACCAGCTGGTTGACGGTGAAGGCGTATTCGCTGAGTGCCACCACCACCGGCACGGTCGCGGTGGCCCCACCCGGCGCCGTGGCCGCCAGCACGCCCTGGCCCGGGGAGACCCCCACGATCATGCCGCTGCTGTCCACCAGCCCGACCACGTCGGGGAGGAGTGACTTCCAGGTGACCTTGACCGCCCCCACGGAGGCTCCGTCCGCGCCGGTCCCCCGCGCGAAGACCCGAAGGTTCTCCGCCGGCAACAGGTAGATCGAGGCGGGTACGATCGACAGGCTCGCTACCGGAGGGCCGCGTGGCGCGGCGGCTTCCGCCGGGGCCGCCCGCTTGGCGGAATCGGGCGGCGCTGCCCCGATCACGGTGACCTTGACGTTCTTCGATTTCCGGCCGGCCTGCACCACCACGGTGGCCACCCCCGGCTGCACCCCCGTGACCGTGCCGTTGGGCGCCACGCGAATCACGCCTTCGTCGGACGATCGATACTTGACCGCCAGCACCACGTTCCCCTTGTCGTCGAAGGCCTGGACGCTGAGACCGGTGCGCTGGCCGACCTTGAGAACCAGGGAGTCCTGCTGGACTTCCAGCTCGACCACGTTCTGCTGGGCCCCGAGGGGCGCAGTGCCGGCGAGATCGAGGAGGACCAGCAGGCCGCCACCGATCAGCGCGCGAACGCCACGCCCGATCCGGAGAGGCGTCGCGCGAAGGGTGGGCCGGGAGAAACCACGGGGAAGAGGGCGCATGTGCGGGCGACTCCCGGAAGTTGTCAGGCCCCGCAGAAATGTCAATGAAATTCCCGGGGAATCGATTCCTTCCAGCTCCGCTCTCGCACGAGCCGATCGTCCCGGTAGATCCGGCGGGTCACCGTCACATGAAAGGCCGCGGAGTCGGAGCGGATATCAATCGTGGTCTTGAGCGTCACCCGTCCGCTCGGCAGCTGGATCCGATGGCTCTCTTCGCCGAGGAATCGGGAGTCGGCTGGATCGACTTCGTTGGTCTGATAGTACTCGCGCTCCCGGTTGTCGTAGCGCCGCGGGCCAATCGTGAAGCGGTCACCGGTGGAGAGTTCCACCGCCGTGGTGCGTCCTAACTGATCGAGGATCACCCGGCTCACCGTGGGCGGCGCACCCGCGAGGGTTCGGGCGTCGGGCCGGTGTTCGCGCGGCGCCGGAACCGGGAGATCGGGGGGCGGGCCCGGATCTCCGGTCACCACCGGCAGTTCCAGTCGAGTGGCGCCGGTGCCCAACCGGAGGGCGGTGGTCATGGGGTACGGCGTCGGCCAGATCATGGGGAACTGCGCGTTGGAGACGGCGAGGCGGATCCGGTGACCCGGCTGGAAGGTCCAGGTGGTGAAGTGGAGGGGAATCTCCAGATCGTAGACTCGGCCGGGTTCGAGGCGCTGGGGAGACAGAGTGGATTTCCGCTGGGTACCGTTGATCACCGCCCCGGTGACCAGAGAGACCGGCCCATCGGGAGCGACGTCTTCCAGGCGCGCGGTCCAATTGGCCAGGGGTGCCGTGGCGGAAACCCGGAGGCGCACCCGCGCCGTCCCGATCAGCACCATCGGTTCGCGGAGCGGCTCCCCGTCATACACCAGGCTCCCCGCGTCATCGGCCCGCATATCGCCGGTGGGCTCGCCCCACCAGTCTCCGGCCGCGGTGCCGAAACCGGAGAGATAACGGAGACTGTCGACTCCGCCGGCGCTCGAATCGGCCGCCAACCGGTGCTGGGGAGCGGGGAACCAGGTGGCGGTCATGGCTCCGGGGAGCGGCCACGACCCCTGCCTCCAGTGGCCCGGCGTCATGGCCAGGGTCGCGTCGGGGCCATGGCCATCCCGCACGAAGACGATGAACGGCGGCTCCTTCAGAAGTCCCGTGTCCTGCCCGCGGAGCCAATGATTCCACCAGCGTACCGCCCGCTGCCGCCACTCGTAGTTCGGTCCCGGAACACCGTTGTCGGGCCAGGCGTGATTCCAGGGACCGATCTCGACCTTGACTGGACCCTTGAGGCGCTCCAGCAGCCGGAGTGGGGTGTCGCGATAGCCGTCCAGCAGGCCGCCGATCAGATAACTGGGAACGTCGATCGCATCGTAGTTGGAGATCGGGGCGGATTGGCGCCAGAAGTCCCCGTCCACCGGTTGTTTGAGATAGGTCAGCACCCAGGGATAGGCGTTGAAACGATTGCGAAAGTAGGCGGAATCGAGGGCATAGTCCGGGGTGCGCGGCAATCCGTTCTCGTGGTCGATCTGGAGCGTGTAGGGATCGATGTGCAGGCCGCCGTCGATGTAGCGCACGTCGTCGTGGTAGAGATCATCCGAGGCATGCAGGGCGAGAATCGCCCGGAGCTCCGGAGGCCGCCGCATCGCAACCTGGAGGGAGTTGAAGCCGCCCCAGGAGATCCCCCACATCCCCACCGACCCGCTGGATCCGGGGATCCGCGCCAGCTGGCGAATGATCTCGACCCCATCATCGAGCTCGGCTTTGGAGTATTCGCGCTCGGGAAGCGCGCCCTCTGAGCCGCCGCTCCCCCGGATGTCGACCTTGGCCATGATGAACCCCCGGCGCACGAAATAGGCGTAGAGCGGATAGTCGCGCCGATAGAACGAATCGTCCTTTCGGTAAGGCAGGTATTCCAGCAGAACGGGAAACGACTCCTTTCCGGGTGCCTTGGGCCGCCAGTAGGTGACGGCGAGACGGACGCCATCCTTCATTCGCAGCCAACCGCGCTCGATGGAGAAGGCGTAGAGGGAGTCGCCGTCCGCGGACCACCGATGGGCACGCGGCGGATCTCCCGACGCCAAGGTCAGCGAGAGTGCGGCCCACAATGCCAAGGGGTGAGGCATCGATCAGATCACTTAACTTATTATTTGCCAACGCATTAGCTGACTCGATGCGGCGCTGGGGTGAAGGAACACGACGGGCCCGCGCTTGGCGCCAGCCGTCCACTCAGGCCGCAGGTGGCGTGGCGCCGAACCCGTCTTGCACATTCGCGAGGCACGCAGTACATCTTACCCTCGATCGAGACTAGAAGGCGCGCCAGCGCCTCGATACCAGCGGCGGGTCGCGCCGTGATTGCTCCCGGAGGAAGCGACGATGGCCGAGAGAAATATGGAGATGGGCTGGTCCGGTTCCGGTTGGATGGATCCCGCCCCGATGCCACACGAGCCCGAGCCGGCTCCTGCGTTCTCGACTCCGGCCTCGTCCGCAATGCCTTCCGCCCCGCGCCCGAAGGCCGCGGTCAAGAAGGTCCGTAAGGCGGTCAAGAAGGTGGCCAAGAAGGCCAAGGTGCGCCGGAAGAAGAGAGTCGTGAAGCGGAAGGTTCGCCGCGTGGTGCGCCGGGTCAAGCGGAAGGTGAAACGGGCGGTGCGGAAAGCGAAGCGGTCCGCGCGGAAGCGCCGCTAATCGAATAACCCGCGATCAATCAGCGCCCCGGTTACCCGGGGCGCTGTTTTTTCGCGATGCCGATCGCGAAGTGGGTGGGCTTTCAGGCCTTGCGCCCACCGCAGCCCCTGCTCAGCTTTGACCGGCCCTGCGACGGATCGTGCATGACGCGACTCAGGCTCATTTTCGCAGCCGTATTGGCGGCATGCACGCAGGCCGGTCCCGACCGTGCCTCGCTTCCCGACCGCCAGGCACTCACCGGTGTCATCGTGGCGCAGTTGAATCGCTCGGCCCAGGACTGGAACCGGGGTGATCTGGAGAGCTTCCTCAGCGACTACGCCCCGGACAGCCTGCCCACCTTCTTCGCGCAGGGACACCTCCACCGAGGCCTGGAGTTCATTCGGGCGCATTACGCGCCGAGGTTCGCCCCCGGGGCGGTCCGTGACAGTCTGCGGTTCGAGGAGATCGACGCTCGTCCACTGAGCCCAACGCTGGCCCTGGTCACGGCCCGCTTTGTGCTCTTTCGCGGCGGCCGAACCACCGCGAGTGGGCCGTTCACGCTGGTGATGGAGCAGCGACCCGATGGGTGGAAGATCCTCCATGACCATTCCTCTTCCGACTAGAGCCTGGCGCGCGCTGACCTGCGCGACACTGGTCCTGGCCGCCTGCAAGCCGACGCCCAAGGATCGCATCGCGCTGGTAGGTGCGACCCTGATCGATGGGACCGGAGCCGCCGCCCGCAATGACATGGTCATCCTGGTGCACGGCACCCGGATCGAAGACATCGTCCCGCGTTCCGAGTTCAAGTTGCCCAAGACGGCGGTGGAGGTGGACGTCTCCGGCCATTGGATCATCCCCGGCCTGATCGACGCGCACGGGCATACTTCCCGCTGGACCTTTCCGCGTTACCTGGCGTTCGGCGTCACGACCGTACGCGACCTCCACAGTCAGCGGGATTCGATTCTCACGCTGCGCGACCAGGCCAACCTGGGCGGCATGCTCGCCCCCCGGCTCTACATCGCCGGCAGCATGCTGGACGCGAAGCCCGCGACCTACAAGGACGCCGCGCAGGTGGAGACCGAAGACGAGGCTCGTCGCGCCGTCGACACCCTGGTCCTGGCCGGCGTGGATTTCATCAAGACCTACACCCGGATCACGCCTCAGTTGCTCCGGGCCATCGTGGACGAGGCGGGGACCTTCCGGGTGCCGGTGGCGGCGCACCTTGGCCTCACGGACGCGATCACCGCGGCCAAACTCGGCGTTCGGTCCATCGAGCACATGACCGGAGTCCCGGAGGCCGCGAGCAAAGACGCCTCCAAGTTCTACGCCGCGCACCGGGCCGGCTTCTTTCAGGGGTGGAATTACAGCGAGCGCGCCTGGGCCGGGCTGGATTCGGCGTCGCTGGCGCGGGTGGCGGAAGAGCTCGCTCGAGCCCGGGTGTTCATGGTGCCCACGCTGGTGCTCCACGACACCTACAGCCGGCTGGACGATCCCGGCATCCTGCTCGACCCCAACCTCAAGCTGGTGCCTTCCGAGGAGATCAACCACTGGAACCTGCCTGATCTCAAGGCCCGGGGCGGCTGGACCGACGCCGACTACGCCGCGTTCAAGAAGTCGCGTCCCGTCCAGGATCTCTTCCTACGGGAATTCGTCGCCGCCGGAGGCCGGGTCGCGGCGGGGACCGATGCGGCCAACCAGATGCTGATTCCCGGTTTGAGCGAGCACACCGAGCTCAAGCTGCTGGTCGAGGCCGGTCTCACGCCAGGCGACGCGATCATGGCCGCCACCCGGAACGGGGCGCAGCTCCTGGGCGCTGATTCCCTCGGGACCCTGATCGCAGGCCAGGTCGCCGACCTGGTGATCCTGACGGCCGATCCGCTGGAAAACATCGAGAACACCCTCAAGATCGACCGCGTGATGGTGCGCGGACTGCTGCTGCGGGCCGATTCGATTCGCGCCCGCTGGTAGGCGCCGTGGCCCTTACGCGGTTGGCCCTGGCCTGGCTCCTCGTCTCTGCCTGGTTCGTCCTCTGGGAAATGGGAACCACTCGGCTCATCCCCGCGGCGACGCCGGGGCCTCGCCGGGGTCTGCTCCGGCTGCTCCTGGTCGAGGCGCTGGCCTTCAGCATGTTCGCATCGCTGTGGTTTGCGAGCCTGGGACACGGCGGGTGGGTCCTGCTGTTCCTCCTCCTGGGTCTTCTGATCGAAGCTCCGGCGCGGTTTCGGGACGACGCCTACAACGGCCGCGCCCTTCCCGCCACCTTCGATCTCACCCGGGCGCGGTGGATCCGTATCGGACTCGGTGTGTTTCGGACGGTGGTGGCGGGCGGACTGCTCGTGTGGGCGATCCCCTGAACGGTCACCTCAGCCCAGCAGGCCACTGACCGCGCCCACCACCCAGCCCAGGCCGACCAGCACACCGGCGATCCCAACCCCCATCCCGATCCGCCGGCCCCACAGCATCGAGCGCTCCGCGGCGTACCGCATCGCCAGTGCGGCGATCATCGCGTAGAGCATCATCCCCAGCGTCACCCCGAAGCCGAAGGCCGCCAGATAGCCGAACCCGAGTCCGATTCGCCGGATCAGCACCACGGGCACCAGGGCAACCACGGCGCTGGTCCCGGAGAACCCGTGCAGCAACCCGACCAGAGTGACTCCATGTCCATGATGGTGGGCCTGATCGGCGGCGTGGCCGGAGTCATGCACATGCCCGTGACTGGCCGGAAGAGAGCCATGGGCGTGGAGGTGCAGGTGGCCTCCGTGCTCTTCCGGGGAGTGGATATGCAATCGGCGCGCGGCCCGGAAGGCCCAGACCCCGAGCCCGATCAGCATGAGACCCACGGCCAGCTCGCCGATGCCATCGTATCGCGGGGGCCACCGAACGCCGGTCAGCAGGAGGATGCCGCCCAGGAGGAGCACCGCGATCGAGTGACCGACTCCCCAACGGACTCCAAATTCAGCCGCGCTTCGGAGCACGGGTCGGGTGCTCACGAAGGTGGAGACCGCGATCATGTGATCGACTTCCAGGGCGTGGAGAAAGCCGAGGGTGAAGGCGGTAATCAGGGTGACGAAGATCGAATCCATGGGCATTAGTATACTTCAGGCAGAGACCTGCAACGTGTTGACGGGTTCATGACCGATACCGCCGCCGCTCCCATTCGCCTGACTGCCTTCTCCCACGGAGCGGGCTGCGCCTGCAAGCTCGGCTCCGCCGACCTGGCGAAGGTGCTTCAGCATCTTCCCGGGATCGACGATGCCCGTGTCCTGGTGGATGCCGCCACCCGGGACGATGCCGCGGTCTTCCGGCTCACTGCCGACCGGGCCCTGGTGGCGACGGTCGATTTCTTCACGCCGATCGTGGATGACCCCAACGCCTGGGGCAGAATCGCCGCCACCAACGCCATCAGCGATGTCTACGCGATGGGGGGCGAGCCGCTCTTCGCGCTCAACCTGGTAGGCTGGCCCCGGGAGAAGGTCCCTTTCGAGCTCCTGGGAGAGGTCATCGCCGGAGCCCTGGAGATCAGCAAGCAGGCGGGCTGCCTGGTCCTGGGCGGCCATTCGGTGGACGTACTCGAGCCGCTGTTCGGCATGGCGGTGATCGGCGAGGCACGCCCCGACCGCCTGCTCACCAACGCGGCGGCCCGGCCCGGGGACCAGCTGGTGCTCACCAAGCCGCTGGGCACCGGGATCCTCACCACGGCACGCAAGCGCGATCTCATCGCGGAGGCGGATCTGGCCGAGGCGATCCAGTGCATGACCACGCTCAACCGCGATGCGTCGAGAGCCGCCCTGACACACGAAGTAGCCGCCGGGACCGACGTCACCGGCTTCGGCCTGTTGGGACACCTGACCCAGATGCTCGAGGCCAGCGGAGCCGCGGCGGAGCTGCGCGTCGATCGGATCCCCAGGCTGCGGAATGCGCTGGAGCTGGCCGCGAAGGGAGCGGTGCCGGGCGGTACCGCCCGAAACCTTCAGGCGGCGAGCAAGACGACATTCGAGAATGGGATCACCACCGCCGAGCGGCAGCTGCTGGCCGATGCGCAGACGTCGGGGGGCATGCTACTCGCGGTCCCCGGCGCCCAGGTCTCCGATCTGGTCGCGACGCTGGCCGCGGTCGGGACACCGGCGGCGGCGATCATCGGCGCGGTAGTGCCGGGCACACCGGGGGCCATCAAGGTCACCAAGGGCGGGTAGTTCGCTCTCAGGTCAGGAGCGGCACCTCGGTGCCGACCCCCGTGCGCTTGGCCTGCTCGACCACGTAGCGCGCGGCCGCGACGTCCTC
>Ga0210138_1000010_pt1 | contig 46118 bp, 49 predicted proteins | sample Browns_ThreeSqC__FD_184850 | JGI IMG/M metagenome (GOLD analysis project Ga0210138, IMG submission 184850) | Wetland microbial communities from the San Francisco Bay, California, USA, that impact long-term carbon sequestration -... | ecosystem: Environmental > Aquatic > Marine > Wetlands ... | reverse complement strand
GGTCCCTCTACGCACTCGGAGACGAAGTAGGCGATGCCGGGGCCCCGCCCGCGCCGCCGCTCTAGCAGCGCAACCGGCGCGGCGGTTGAAACGCCGCGCAGCCGCAGCAGGTGCGCGTTTCGCCATGAGCGCGCGGCGCGCGTTCCGCGCAGCGCGCGCTTCACGCCATGCCAGAACCCCTTGATGTTGTCGCGCTTGACCAGGAAGCGTTCTCCCCCCACGACCGCGATGCCGACCGTGCTCGTGTTGCCATCCTTGAGCAGAGGAGCGCCCGATTCCAGATAGCGATCCGGGTCCTCGAGCAGGGCGCGCAGCGCGGGCGAGTCGTACCTTCGGTCCAGGACGACGAACTGCCGTGCATCCTGCCGCGCGCAGAAGGCGGTCGATTCGCGGAAGATCTTGCGCAGGTAGCGGTCCTCGCGCCGCCCGCGCATGCGCTCGATCGCACGCGCGAGCGCCGCGAGGTCGGCGCCTTCGCTGCGCCAGCCGCGCCCCTGCGCGTATTCCGGGTACAGCTCGCGCGCCAGGCGCTCGCAGGGCGGCTCGAGCTGGGCGAAGAGCAGGCCCAGGTTCTCGAGCGAGGCACCCTTCGCAAGCGGTGCGCGCCGCTGCTCGATGTCGTCGCCGTCCAGGGTGTACACACGACCAGCGCTCACCAGGAAGTTCTTCAGGTGCAGGTCCCGCTGCACCAGGCCCGCGGCGTGAAGTCGCGCCACCGCCTCGACGAGCCGGCGCAGGAGCTCCACGCGCTCCGGGCGCGCATCCATGCCCTGCCACGCCTCGAGCGCATTCCGCGCGCCCTCGATGCGCTCGAACACGAGCACGCGTGCCGCGCCGTCTTCGCTCGCGCCGGAGTGGAGCAGCGCCGGCGTGGCGATGCCGCGCGCGAGCATCGCGCGCACGCCGCGCTCGTCTCGCTTCCAGTGCCGCTCACGGCCCGAGCGATCGATGAAGAGTTTGACGAAGACTGCCGTCCCGCGCCAGCGCGCAAAGCAGGCAAGCCGCTTGGCGGGAATGCTGCGCACCACGCTTTCTACGCGAAGCGACCGCTCCGCACCGGCCAGCCCGGCGAGCGTGAGCGTGAACGGCGGCGCGCCCCAGGCAGACCCTTCCGGCGCGGCGCGTGCCTGCCGCTGCTTGGGACGCGTCATCGCGTCGAGAAGACGAGCACCTGGTCGCCGCGCCGGTTCGCGAACCGCGCGACCGGCGCTCGGCCGAGCCCGGACTCGAGCACCGCGGCGCGCTCGGCATGCCGGCGGTCCACCGCGACCGCGACGTAGTCGTACTCGCCCCAGGACTTCCCCTTGAGCAATGCGGCCGTCTCTTCCCAGGTGAACCCGCGCTTCCAATCCTCGCCCCGACCGCCGACGTAGAAGGCGACGATCGGGTTGTTGCTGTGGACCTTCGCGGCGGGCGAGGTGCGCGCGTTCACCCAGAGCCCCGCCTCTCGCAGATACGACTTCGACGGCCCGAACGACCAGAGCCCGTCTACGACCATGACGAAGAGGACCACGCAGACCGCGGGGAACACCCAGCGCGTCGTCCGCCCGTCTGCGGCGCGCCTGCGCCAGCGGTCGTAGAGCGCTGCCAGGCTGAACGGCACGACGGGCATCACCGTCAGCGCCCAGGCCACGGCGTGGCGCCCGGTGAGAAAGAAATTGTTCACCAGAAATCCGACCAGGATCGCGGTCTGCACGAGCACGAGCCAGGCGAGAACGCGGCCCGTGCCGGCGGGCGCCGGGATCAGGCGGCCGCGCCAGGCGTGCAGCGCGAGCAGCGCGTACAGCGGGGTGAGCGCGCCGATCGTCTTGCCGAGGAAGATGACCAACAGCAGTGCGAGCACGCCGGCCATCGCATAGCTCGAGGAGTACTGATTGAGGACGGCCTGCGCCAACGCTGCCGCCTTTTGGCGAAAGCCGCCCGCGAGCTGCTCCCAGAGATGCTGCAGCCACTGCATCGGCTCGGTGAGCCGACCGGCCTGCTCGATCGGTGTGCCCACCAGCGACCACCCCGCGAGCACCACCAGCAACGCGATCGCCACGACCTGCAGCTTGGCGAGCTGCCACCAGCGCGCGGCAAACGGGGGCTCGCGCCGGAAGAGCAGCGCAAGCGGTGCGAGCAGAAGGATGATCAGCCCCTCGATCCGGAACAGCGTGGCGAGCACCATCGACACGCCCCACCCGATGGCCGCTGCAATGCCAGGAGCCTTGAAATAACGCACGAACCAGCGGAGCGCGAACAGGTAGAGCGCCCAGTAGCCGAAGTCCCGAACCACGAACGAGCGGTACTCGTTGAACGGCGGATGCACGAGGATGACAAGCGCCGCCAACACCATCGTTCGGCGATCGCCGCCGAGTTCCTTGACGACACTGATGAACGCCCAGACCGCCAGGGCCTGGAGCGCGAAGTCGAGCAGATGCGCCGCCGGCTCGAGCGCAAGCCCCGTCGCCTGGTGGAGCAGCGCTACGAGCCAGGCGTAGAGCGGCCAGGGATAGATCGCCAGCCCGCTGCGCCAGCCGCCGGCGAGAATCGCCTCGGCAGCGCGCATGTACAGGATCCCGTCATGGTTGATCACCGGATCCCGATAGAGGCACCACGCCGACAGCACGAGGCTCACGACGACGGCGACGCCGCGGATTCCGAGCCGCGCAGCGATCCCGCTCAAGGCTGCAGCCCCGGCGCCGACCGGCGCAGCCGCTCGGCGCGGCGCTTCACCGCCGACCAGAAGGGTTGTTCGGTGCGCAGAATCTCCCGCAGCGGCTTCGCACGGTAGGCCCGCATGAAGCGCAGCAGGTCGCGGCGCGTCAGGCCGATGTCCATCGCGGAGAAGTAGAGGCTGCCGATGTCCTTTACGATCCAGCGCCGCGGCGTAGCGAGGCGCAGCTGCGCGCGGTGCAGATCCATCACGACGATTCGCGGCCGCGCGGCGGGCGCGCGCGGCTCGATGCGCAGATGACAGAGATAAAAATCGCGGTGGTTGACGCCGTTCTCGTGCAGCCGGCGCGCGGTCTCGGCCACCGCGGCGATCAACGCGCGCTTCAGGCCGGGCGCCGGCGGCCGCGCACGCCAGTTTCGGCTGAAATCCTCCAGGTTCACCGTGTCGCCGAGGTCTTCGGTCACGATGAACGATTCGAGCCGCGCCGGGTTCCAGCCGCGGCAGCCGTAGCCGGCGATCTTCATGGTCGGCACGCCGAGCGCGTGCAGCCGCTCGATCGCGCGGCGCTCGTTCTCCGCGCTCACCACCGGCAGGCGAAGCTGGACGAGGTTCTTCAAGATCTCCTTCCAGCCGACGCCGCGGTGGATCTTGATGAAGTAGCTCTTCCCGCCGCGCGCGAACCGCATCGTCCGGCGACCCGGCATGTCCTTGAACACCTGGCCGGTGATCGCCATGAAATCGTCGAAGCGCTCGCCGTCCGCGGCGCTCGCGCGCAGCTCGGGGCCAAGCACGACGCTCGCCTTCGTCACGAGCGCCCCGCGGCGCGCTTGGCGAGCGCTCTTGCCTCGATCACCTCGACGGCGACGCGCGCGCGGCTCAGCCCGGCGAGCGTCTCGGCGTACGCGATGCCACGCGCGCGCCACGATGCGCGCTGCGGCGAGGTGAGCATCGTCTCGAGGAGCCGGTCGAGGACTTCCTGGCGAAAGGGCTCCGCAACGAGCTCGCCCGCCCGGGCGTCCGCGACGTGCGAGGCGTAGCCACACACCGAGGTCGCGAGCACCGGCAGCCCCGCGGCCATGGCTTCGAGCAGGATCGTGCCCGTGTTCTCCATGTACGCGGGGTGGATCAGAAGATCGCCGCCGAGCAGGAGCCGCGCAACGTCGTCGCGTCCGGCGAAGATGCGGAACCGCCCGCCCACGCCGAGACCCCGCGCGAGGCGTGGGAACGGCCGCGGGTTGTCCTGGCCGACGGCGACGAGATGCGTTTTCCCGCGCAGCGTCTCGGGCAGCGCCGCGAGTGCGCGCAGCGCGCGATCGAGTCCCTTTGTCTTGAAGCCCGAGCCGATCAGCAGCACCAGTTTCTCGTCGTCGCCGACACCGAGCTCCGCGCGCACCGCCCTGCGGATCGAGCCGTCGTCGCGCGGCGCGATCCGGTCCGCGGCGATTTCCGCGGGAAGAAGATGGAAGCGCTCCGGCGGCGTGCCGTAGCAGCGCGTGTAGGGCTCCTGCCCGGCGGGCGAGACGAGCAGGATCTCCGCGTCCGCTTCGGCGCCGAACACGGCGCGCTCGGCCGCAACCGACTGGCGATAGCGATCGGTCATGCGATGGATCCGGCTGCGCCGCTCCGCGCGCGCCATGAAGCACGGATCTGCCGCGTAATAGACGTCCAGGCCGGGCATCTTGTTGAATCCGATCACGACGTCGTAGCCGCCCGCTGCGAGCACGGGCGCAAGCCGCGCCGCGAATGCGCGCGCGCGGCGATGGCTGAACAACGTCCGCACCGGCAGCCGCGTGACGCGAATGCCGTCCGGGCGCGGGCCCTGCCAGTCCAGCGCGAAGATCTCTACCTCGTGGCCGCGCGCGCGGCACGCCTGTGCCATGCGCAGCAGGTTGCGCTGCATGCCGCCGTAGGGGAAGTACTTGAGGACGCAGAACGCAAGGCGCAGCGGCGCGGGCGCCGCGCACGGTTCGGCGCCGCGCGCGGCCGGCGGGCCTGCGCGTTCCGCGGCCGGCAGCGAGCTCCAGGGCAAGCGAGTTTTCCTTACGATTCAGCGCTTTCTGACACGCGGGATTGTACCTTCGGCGCGCTGGCGGCGGCACCGATTTGCTAATATTCCGGTCCCGCCTCGTCCCGCGAGTGCACTGCGCGCATGCGCGTGCAGCGCTCGCGCAGCATTTCCGAAGCATGAAGATCCTCGGTCTTTCCGGCACCGTTTACCACGACGCCTCCGCCGCGCTCGTCGTCGACGGCAAGCTCGTCGCTGCCGCCGAGGAGGAACGCTTCGTACGCGACAAGCACGCGAAGGGGCGTTTCCCGGTGGAGGCGGCGAAGTTCTGCCTGCGCCACGCCGGACTCGACCCGCGCGAGGTGGACGCCGTGGCGCTGCCGTACGCGCCGATTCCGATCACGAGCCCTGCGCGCTGGCACTACGCCTGGCGCCACTGGTATGCGCCCGATCGGGCGCTCGACGCGCTCCTGAACGGCAACCGGCGCTTCCGCCGCAACGTCCGCAAGGCGCGCGCGTGGATGGCCGAGGTCGGGATCGACCCGCGCCGCACCCGGCTGGTGCCGGTCGAGCACCACCTCGCGCATGCGAGCAGCGCGTACCACCTGTCGGGCTTCCGCGAGAAAACCGCGATCCTCAGCCTGGACGGCAAGGGCGAATACGCGACAACTTTCCTCGGCTACGGCGAGAACGGCCGCATCCATCCGCTCAAGGAGTTCTACGATCCCGACTCGCTCGGCGGTCTGTACGGCGCGATGACCGAGTATCTCGGCTTCGAGATGCTCGACGGCGAGTTCAAGGTGATGGGAATGGCGCCCTACGGCGACGCTGCGAAATACGACCTGTCGCCGCTCATCGACTACGACGGGCAGGGCTTCCGGGTCAACAATCGCCTCGTAAACGTCGTCGGCCTGCGGCGCTACAAGGAGAACGGCAAAGGCTACTTCTTCAGCCCGAAGCTCGTCGAGTGGCTCGGCCCGAAGCGCACGGGCGACGAGATCGACCATCCCTACGTCCATTATGCGGCCGCGCTGCAGAAGCAGCTCGAGGAGGTGTGCCTCGGGCTCGTGCGCCACTACTGCGGCGACCTGATCCGCGAGACCGGCCGGATCTGCATGGCCGGCGGCGTGGCGCTAAACGTGAAGCTGAACCAGCGCATCGTCGCGCTGCCCGGGGTGAAGGAGCTCTTCATCCAGCCCGCGGCGGGCGACGCCGGCACGGCGCTCGGCGCCGCGACCTGGCTGGCGACGGAGAGCGGCGATGCGGTCGAGCCGATGCGCCATGCCTACCTCGGGCCCGCCTACTCGAACGACGAGTGCCTCGCGGCATGCACGGCGCATCCGGCCCGCCCGCGCCGGGAGCGGCTCGCCGATGCGCCCGCGAAGGGCGCGGAGCTGCTCGCGCAGGGTCATCCGCTCGCGTGGTTCCAGGGACGCATGGAGTTCGGCCCGCGTGCCCTGGGCAACCGCAGCATCCTCGGCGACCCGAGCGCGCCCGGCATCGCCGACACCATCAATGCCCAGATCAAGTACCGCGAGCGCTGGCGTCCGTTCTGCCCGAGCCTGCTCGACCGTGCGGCGCGCGACATCCTGCAGACCGACCACCCGGCGCCGTACATGACGATCACCTTCGACGTCGCCGAGCACTGGAAGCGGCGCATTCCCGAGGTCGTCCACAAGGACGGCACCGCGCGCGCGCAGGTGGTGACGCGCGAGACGAACCCGCGCTACTACCGCCTGATCGAAGAGCTGGAGAAACGGCGCGGAGTGCCGGTCGTGCTCAACACCTCGCTCAACCGGCGCGGCGAGCCGATGGTGTGCAGCCCGCAGGACGCGCTCGACATGTTCTTCGGCTCCGACCTGCGCTACCTCATCATGGAAGACATCCTGGTGACCAAGCCCTGAGGCCGGGCCGCCCCCTGGGTCGAGCGCGCCGTGGCGGCGCTCAGGCCGCCGCTACCGCGGCCACGGCGCGCGCGTACTGGGTGCGGTGCAGCTTCGCGTAGATGCCGTTCCGCGCGAGCAGCTCCTCGTGCCGACCCGACTCGACGACGCGTCCCTGGTCGAGCACGATGATCCGGTCTGCGCGCTCGATCGTGGACAGGCGGTGAGCGATCACGAGCGTAGTGCGCCCGCGCATCAGACCTTCGAGTGCCGCCTGGACGTGGCGCTCCGACTCGCTGTCGAGCGCGCTCGTCGCCTCGTCGAGTACCAGGATCGACGCGTTCTTCAGGAACGCGCGCGCGATCGCGAGGCGCTGGCGCTGGCCGCCGGACAGGCGCGTGCCGTCCTCGCCGATGAGCGTCTGCAGCCCCTGCGGCAGTTCGCGGATGAACCCCATCGCGTTGGCCGCCTCCGCGGCCGCGATGATTTCCGCCTCGCTGGCGCTGCCGAGGCGTCCGTAGCCGATGTTTGCCGCGACCGTGTCGTTGAACAGCGTGACGTCCTGGCTCACGAGCGCGATATTCCCGCGCAGCGACGCGAGCTTGAGCTCGGCGGTGTCGATCCCGTCGATCAGGATCGCCCCCGAGGTGGGCGAATAGAACCGCGGCAGCAGGCTGGCGGCCGTGGTCTTGCCGCTGCCCGAAGCGCCGACCAGCGCGACGGTCTCGCCCGGAAGGACGCGGAACGAGACGCGCTCGAGCGCCGGGCGGGTCGCGCCGGCGTAGGTGAAGCTCACGTTGCGGTATTCGAACTCGCCGCGCGAGCGCGCCAGCTCGAGCCTGCCGCGGTCCGGTTCGGTCGGCTCGTCGATCAGTTCGAACACGCTCTCGGCGGCGGCGAGGCCGCGCTGCAGGATCGCGTTCACGCCGGTGAGCCGCTTGAGCGGCGCGAGCAGCATCGCGAGCGCGCCGAAGAACGACACGAACCCCCCCACCGTGGTCTGGTCCTTCATCGCCTGGTCGACGACCATGTAGACCACGATTGCGATTGCCACCGCCGCGACGGTCTGGGTGAGCGGCACCGTCGCCGCGGCGGCCACGACCGCCTTCATGTTGAACGTGCGGATCTTTCTCACCGCCCGCTCGAACCGGCTCGACTCGTACTCCTGCCCGCCGAACACCTTCACCTCGCGCTCGCAGCCGATCGATTCCTCGAGCACGTGGTTCAGGTCGCCCATCGCGACCTGCTCGGCGCGGGCCATCCTGCGCAGGCGGCGCGAGAACTTGCGCACGATGAGCACGATCGCCGGGCCGAGGACGAGGGTCACTGCGGTGAGCTGCCAGTTGAGGTAGAGCAGCCAGCCGAACAGCGCGATCACCGTGAGCGAGTCCTTCACCAGCACCGTGATCGCCTTGGTCGCCGCACCGGTGACCTGCTGCACGTTGAAGGTGAACTTGGAGATCAGGCTGCCGGTGGTGGTCGCATCGTAGAACTGCGATGCGAGCCGCACGACGGTGGCGAACATCTTCTTGCGCAGATCGACGACCACCGTCTGCGCCACCCAGTTGGCGCAGTAGTCCGAGCCGAACGAAGCCGCCCCGCGGATCGCGAACAGCACCACCAGCACGAGCGGCGCCAGGCGCAGGATCGCCGGATCCTTGTCGACGAAGGTGCCGTCGATCAGCGGCTTGAGCAGCACCGGGATCGCCGCCTCGGTCGCCGAGTAGACCACCATCCCGAGCACCGATGCGGCGAACACCTGCCAGTACGGCTTCACGTAGCCGAGGAGGCGGAGGTAGAGCTGGACGCTCGAGCTCGCGGCGGTGGACATGAGGCGTAGCGCGCGATTATACGCGGGCACCCCGCCGTTCTCGCGATCCTGCCGCTGCACTAGAGGCTGTCTGATCCCGCGGGCACCGAAATTTCCACCAGATTGAGATCCGGATCGCGCACGTAGACCGAGCGGATCTTCGACACCGCGCCGGTCTTCGTCACCGGGCCCTCGAGGATCGGCACTCCGGATGCCTCGAGCTTCGCAATCACGTCTTCGAGCGGCACCGCAGCGATGAAGCACAGGTCGAGGCCGCCCGGCACGGCGACATGCGCGCGCGGGGAGAACTCCTTGCCCCACTCGTGCAGGTTGATTTTCTGGCTGCCGAACTTGAGCGCGAGACGCTCGCCCTGCGGCGTCGGAAAGCGCTCGAGCTGCATCCCGAGCACGTCGCGGTAGAACCGGATGCAAGCCTCGGGGTCGCGCGTCGTCAGCACGATGTGATCGACATGGTCGATCATGGGAGCCCGCTCTTTTTCGACGCTGCGACCCGGGCGAGCGCGCCTACGGCCGGCGCTTGAGCATGCGCAGCGGATCGTATGCGAGCACCACGTCGCCGTCCTGATTCACCACCCGGTTGGCGAAGCGCACCAGCCCGCGATCGCCCTTCGAGGTCAGGCGGTGCTCGGTGACCTCGGCTTCCACGTGGATCGTGTCACCGACCAGCGTCGAGCGCTTCACGTCGAGCGTCGCGCCGAGAAAGGCGAGCCCGGTGTCCTGCATGCTCGGCAGCAGCAGTCCTTCGGCGAAGGCGTAGACCAGCGCGCCCGGCACGACTTTTCCCTTGAGTGCGCGCTGCGAATCGTCGTCTACCGCGAACAGCTCCTCGGTCAGCCAGGTCAGGTTGACGAACGCGGCCAGATCCGCCTCGCGCAGCGTGCGGCGATGGCTGCGAAAGCGCGCGCCGATCGCCAGGTCCTCGAAATAGAACCCGTGCCCGATCAGCTGCAACGGCTGCGCCACGCGCGCCTCCCCTCGCGCCCGCGCAGCGCCTACTTCTTCTCGAAGTGCGAACGCGCCTGGTGAACGGCCTCGCCCATGCGCTTCCAGGCCTCGTCTACGCCGCGCATCATGTCCATCCAGGCCTCGCTCGACGCCGCCTGCAGCTGCTTCATGTTGTACATCGCCTCGTCGCGCCGCGTGCGCAGCGCATCGAGCTGGCGCTGGTATTCCGTCTTCATGCCCGCTTCGGCATGCTTCATCTTCTCTTCCCAGCGCGCCGCCTCGGCGTTCCACTGGTCCAGCTGCGATTTCATTTTCTCGACGTACTCTTCACGCTTGGTCATGTTCACCTCCAACCGATGGATAGGCCGAAGCCATGGATCATGCTAGCCCCGGATGGATTCTAGCGCCATGATCTGGCTTAAAGCTGGTGCTGCGGATTGACCCGCTCCATCTTGCTCGCCAGCTTGTTGAGCGCGTTTACATAGGCCTTCGCCGAGGCGACGATGACATCGGTGTCCGCGCCCACGCCGTTTACCACCCGCCCGCCGCGCGACAGCCGCACCGTGACCTCGCCCTGCGACTCGGTGCCCTGGGTCACCGCGTTTACCGAGTACAGCAGCAGCTCGGCGCCGCTCTTCGCGAGCGACTCGATGGCCTTGAAGGTCGCGTCGACCGGGCCGTCCCCCTGCGACTCGGCGCGCCGTTCGGCTCCGTTTTCCGCCAGCACCACCGACGCATGCGGGCGCTCGCCCATGCCGCTCGCCTGGTTCATGGTCACCAGGCGCCAGTGCTCGTCCGACGAAGCGCCCGCCTGCTGAGCCACCAGCGCCTGCAGGTCCTCGTCGAAGATGTCGGCCTTCTTGTCGGCGAGGTCCTTGAAGCGCTGGAAGGCCTTGTTGTAGGCGTCCTCGCCGTCGAGCTCGATGCCGATCTCCTTCAGGCGCTGCTTGAACGCGCTGCGCCCGGAGAGCTTGCCGAGCACGATGCGGTTGGTCGTCCAGCCGACATCCTCAGCAGTCATGATCTCGTAGGTCTGGCGCGCCTTGAGCACGCCGTCCTGGTGGATGCCGGAGGCATGCGCGAAGGCGTTCGCCCCGACCACCGCCTTGTTGGGCTGCACGACGAAGCCGGTGATCTGGCTCACCAGGCGGGAGGTCGGCACGATCTGCTTGGTGTCCAGCCGCGTTTCGAGATCGAAGAAGTCGCCGCGCGTGCGCACCGCCATCACGATCTCCTCGAGCGAGGTGTTGCCGGCGCGCTCGCCCAGGCCGTTGATCGTGCACTCGATCTGTCGCGCGCCGCCGATCGTCACCGCGGCGAGCGAGTTTGCCACTGCCATGCCGAGATCGTTGTGGCAGTGCACGCTCCACACCGCCTTGTCGGAGTTCGGGATTTTCTCGCGCAGGGTGCGGATGAAAGCCCCGAACTGTTCGGGCACCGCATAGCCCACCGTGTCCGGAATGTTGATGGTCGTTGCGCCCTCGGCAATCGCCGCCTCCAGCACGCGGCAGAGGAAGTCGACTTCCGACCGGCTGCCGTCCTCGGGCGAGAACTCGACGTCCGGACAGGCGTTTTTTGCGTAGCGCACCGACAGACGGGTCTGCTCGAGCACCTGTTCGGGGCTCATGCGCAGCTTGACCTTCATGTGCAGCGGGCTGGTGGCGATGAAGGTATGCACGCGCCAGGCTTTCGCGCCTTTCAGCGCATCGATGCCGCGCTGGATGTCGCGGTCGTTCGCGCGGCACAGGCCGCAGACCACCGAGTCCTTGATCGTGTCCGCGATCGCCCGCACCGCCTCGAAGTCCCCGTTCGACGATGCCGGGAATCCGGCTTCGATGACGTCTACACTCATGCGCTCCAGCGCGCGCGCGATGCGCAGCTTCTCGTCCTTCGTCATCGACGCGCCGGGGCTCTGCTCGCCGTCGCGCATGGTGGTGTCGAAAATGATCAATCGCTGTTTGCTCATGGTCCGCTCCTGGTCAAGGATTGCGTAGGATCCGTCCCCGGCCTCGTGGGCCGGCGGCGCGGCAGAACTCGAATTGTGGGTGTGGGGGTCTGCTAGCGCGCGCGGCGCAGCAGCAGCAGGCCGTCGAGCAGCAGCTCGAGGCCGGAGAGGAGAGCGCAACGGAGAAGCATTGCGGCAGTCATGGCCGCGACTATAGCGCGCCGCACCGGCCGCGGCAAGCGCTCATCCCGGGCGGCCGTCGACCCGCGGCCGCAGCAGCCGCGGCAGGTAGAGCGCGAAGTAGATCGCGAACGCGCCCGCCCAGAGCCACGCCGCGGCCGCGACCAGCCAGGCGTAACCGAGCTCGGGTGCGAGCCCGGCGGATACACGCGCGAGCGCCGCCGCGTGAACCATCAGGTAGGCGGCGGTTTCCCAGCGACCCACCGCGAGCGCGCGGCCGGTGTGCCCGAGCGCCGTGCGGGTGATCATGCCGATCACCATTCCGCCAAGTGCGCCCACGCCGAGCGCATGCAATGCAACGGCTTGCGTGACCACGCCCACCGCGTTCAGCGCGAGTAGCAGGCAGCCGATCGGAATCCAAGCGTGCGAGAGGTGGAGGATCCACAGGATCGGCTGCTCGCGCGTGGCGAGCGGCCGCCAGCCCCATTGGCGCAGGACGTGAAGCACCGCGGCAAGCGCCGCGAAAGCCGCGACCCACTGCGCGGACCCCGCAAACACTGCGCCGGCAAAGGCAATCGCGGTACAGCCGAGCGCCGCCTGGTCGAGGCGCGGCCGGCGCAGCACCCCGGCGCGCGGCAGCGCATTCGCGGTAAACCCCGGGATGACGCGCCCCGCCATCGCGACGACGAGAAACAGCACGAGGAACAGGGCCGCGCGCAGCGGCAGGTCCGCAGGCGCCTCGAGCAGGCGCGCGTGCTCGAGATGGAAGCCGGCGTTGGCGATGCCCAGCAGGACGAGCAGACCGACGACGAACAGGTTGCGCCAGTTGCGCGATGCGACGATGACGCGCGCCAGCACCGCGGCGATGACGAAAGGAAAGCTCGCATCGACCAGAGCTGCGGCGAGCGCGGGGCCGGTGAACATCAGAATCCGCGCCGCGAGCCAGTGCGCAGCAAGCACAGCCAGCGCAATTCCCTCGGGCGTGCGCAGGCCGGTCCACACCCGCCCCGCAGTGAGCAGGAATCCGGCAACCACCGCGAGCGCGAAGCCGAAAGTCATCTCGTGCTGGTGCCATGCGAGCGGGGTGAGGAATCCCGGCCAGGGCAGGCCGCGCAGCACCGCGAGCCACACCAGCACCGAGAGCGCGGAGAACAGTGCAGCCAGCAGATAGAACGGGCGGAAGCCGAGCGCGAAGAGCGCGAAGCCCGCACTCGGACGCTCCGGCACGGGTTCGGTGAGCTCGGTGAGCGGAATCATCCGCACAGCTTAGCAAGCCGGAGCACGCAGACCCTTGATCTGCTTCAAGCGCCTCGGCGCGGTGCTCAGTGCTCCACGCGCTTGACGCGATGGCCCATCGACCAGAGCACGTAGCCCGACAGCGCGAAGGCGAGCGCCGCCGTGAACAGCACCGCGGATGGACGAAACGACACCACCGACAGTCCCGCGACCAGCGCGAGGATCACCCAGAACGGCACGCGCTTCTTGAAATTGATGTCCTTGAAACTGTAGAAAGGCATGTTCGAGACCATCGTCACGCCCGCGAAAACGGTGATGCCCCAGGTGATCGCGGCGAGCGCGGCGCCCGCCCCCCAGCCGAAGTCGCTCGCCACCCAGACCAGTCCCGCGACCACCGCCGCGGCGGCGGGACAGGGCAGGCCCTGGAAGTAGCGCTTGTCCACCACGTCGATGTTGGTATTGAAGCGGGCCAGGCGCAGCGCAGTGCCGGCGCAGTAGACGAAGGCCGCGATCCAGCCGAGCTTGCCGAGGTCTCTGAGAACCCATTCGTAGGCGACCAGCGCCGGCGCGGCGCCGAAGGCCACCATGTCGGCGAGGCTGTCGTACTCGGCGCCGAATTCGCTCTGCGTGTGCGTCCAGCGCGCGACACGCCCATCGAGCCCGTCCAGCAGCATCGCGACGTAGACGGCGACCGCCGCGATCTCGTAGCGGCCGTTCATCGCCTGCACGATGGCGAAAAAGCCGCCGAACAGCACGCCGGTGGTGAACAGGTTCGGCAGCAGATAGATGCCGCGCCGCCGCAGCGGCAGCCGCGGCGGCGGTATCTCGTTCGGTACGGGACCGTCAGCCATGATCGGGCAGCCTCGCGAGCACGCTTTGCGCAGCGTACACCTTCTCGCCGAGAGCGCAGGCGAGCTCGGCGTCGAGCGGCAGATAGACGTCCACCCGCGAGCCGAAGCGTATGAAGCCGAAGCGCTGCCCGCGCTCGAGCATGGCGCCCGCGTTGACGTAGCAGAGGATACGGCGCGCGACCAGCCCGGCAATCTGAACGCAGGTGACGTCCCGACCGTCCCGGGTGCGCAGCCACAGCGCGTTGCGCTCGTTCTCCTGCGAGGCCTTGTCGAGCGCGGCATTCAGGAACGCGCCCGGGTGGTACCAGCGCCGGCGCACCTCGCCGTCTACCGGCGAACGGTTCGAGTGCACGTTGAACACGTTCATGAAGATCGACACTTTGAGCGCGTCGCGCTCGAGCCAGGGATCGCGCGCCTTTGCCACGGCGACGACGCGGCCGTCGGCCGGCGCGACCACGGCACGCGGATCCTCGGGCACTTCTCGCGGCGGGTCGCGGAAGAACTGCAGCACGAACGCCGCGCCGAGCCAGAACGGAATCGACCAGCCCCAGCCCGCGAGCGCCGCCACCAGCAGAGCGAGCAGCGCGCTGCCCGCGACGAACGGCCAGCCTTCACGCGCGATGAGCGGATGCGGGTACGGCGGCCGCATCGCGTACGCGGTCAGTTCTTGCTCGTATCGACGAGCCGGTTCTTGCGGATCCAGGGCATCATCTCGCGCAAGCGTCCGCCGACGACCTCGATCGGGTGCTCTGCCGTCATGCGGCGGCGGCTGAGCAGGGTCGGCGCGCCGGCGCGGTTCTCGAGCACGAACTCCTTGGCGTACTCGCCGCTCTGAATGCGCTTCAGCGCCTCGCGCATCGCCTGGCGCACGCTGTCGTTGATGATTTTCGGTCCGGTCACGTACTCGCCGTACTCGGCGTTGTTCGAAATCGAGTAGTTCATCGTGCCGATGCCGCCCTCGTACATCAGGTCGACGATCAGCTTCAGCTCGTGCAGGCACTCGAAGTAGGCCATCTCCGGCGCGTAGCCTGCCTCGACCAGCGTTTCGAACGAAGCCTTCACCAGCTCGACGCAGCCCCCGCACAGCACGGTCTGCTCGCCGAACAGGTCGGTCTCGGTCTCCTCCTTGAACGTGGTCTCGATCACGCCGGCCTTGCCGCCGCCGATCGCCGCGGCGTAGGACAGCGCCATGTCGCGCGCCTTCTTCGAGGCGTCGCGGTGGATCGCGATCAGCATCGGCACGCCGCCGCCGCCCGCGTAGGTCGAGCGCACCGTATGCCCGGGCGCCTTGGGTGCCACCATCCACACGTCGAGGTCGGCACGCGGCTGCACCTGCCCGTAGTGGATGTTGAAGCCGTGCGCGAACGCGAGCGCGCCGCCCTTCTTGATGTTCGGCTCGACCTCGCTCTGGTAGACGGACGCGATGTGCTCGTCGGGCATCAGCATCATCACGATGTCGGCACCCTTGACCGCCTCGCCCACGGCGGCGACCTTCAGCCCCGCCTTCTTCGCCTTGTCCCAGGACGCGCCGCCCTTGCGCAGCCCGACCGTGACCTTGACCCCCGACTCGTGCAGGTTGAGCGCATGCGCATGGCCCTGCGATCCGTAGCCGAGGATGGCCACCTTCTTGCCCTTGACGAGCGATAGATCCGCGTCCTTGTCGTAATAGACCTTCATCGTTCTCCCCTCTCGTCCGGGTCGCGCCGCGCGCGCCCGGCCCAGTGCAGCCGTGGACTAATTTCTGAGAATCCTGTTGCCGCGTCCGATCCCGCTCGCGCCCGTACGCACGGTCTCGAGGATGGCGCCCGGATCGAGCGCCTGGAGGAACGCGTCGAGCTTGCGGCCGTCGCCGGTCAGCTCGATGGTGTAGGTGTTGTCGGAAACGTCGATCACGCGCCCGCGGAATATGTCGGCCATGCGCTTCATGTCCTCGCGCTCCTTCGCGCCCGCGCGGACCTTGATCAGCATCAGCTCGCGCTCGATGTGCTCGGCCTCCGACAGGTCGACCACCTTCACCACGTCGACCAGCTTGTTGAGCTGCTTGGTGATCTGCTCGATCACGTCCTCCGAGCCCGAGGTGACGATCGTCATGCGCGAAAGCGACGCATCCTCGGTCGGCGCGACCGTCAGCGACTCGATGTTGTAGCCGCGCGCCGAGAACATGTTCGAGATGCGCGACAGCGCCCCGGCCTCGTTCTCGACCAGGATCGAGATGATGCGACGCATTAAAGGTCTTCGGAAAGGATCATCTCGGTGATGCCCTTGCCGCCGGGCACCATCGGATAGACGTTTTCCGCCTGGTCGGTGATCACGTCCAGGAACACCAGCTCGTCGGTGCGCGCGAACGCCTCGCGCAGCGCCGGCTCGACGTCCGCCGGCTTGTCGATCAGCACCCCGCGATGCCCGTAGCCCTCGGCGAGCTTGACGAAGTCCGGCAGGGCGTCCATGTACGACTCGGAATAGCGGTTGCCGTGGAAGAACTGCTGCCACTGGCGCACCATGCCCATGTACTTGTTGTTCAGATTGACGATCTTGATCGGCAGCCGGTACTGCTTGCAGGTCGAGAGCTCCTGCAGGCACATCTGGATCGAGGATTCGCCGGTCACGCAGGCCACCGTCGCGCCCGGGTTCGCCAGCCGCACGCCCATCGCCGCAGGCAGACCGAAGCCCATCGTGCCGAGTCCGCCGGAATTGATCCAGCGCCGCGGCTTGTCGAACTTGTAGAACTGCGCGGCCCACATCTGGTGCTGGCCGACGTCCGAGGTCACGAACGCGTTTCCGCCGGTGACCTCGTAGAGCTTTTCGATCACGAACTGCGGCTTGATGATCTTCGAGGTGCGGTCGTACTTCAGGCAGTTTCGAGCGCGCCAGCTCTCGATCTGCTGCCACCAGGCTTCGAGCGCAGCCGCGTCGCGCCCGCCGCCTTCGGCGTTGAGCAGCGCGAGCAGGTCTTCCAGCACGTCCGGAATGTTGCCGACGATCGGAACGTCGACCTTCACGCGCTTGGAGATCGACGAGGGATCGATGTCGACATGGATGATCTTGCGCGGGTTCTGCGCGAAATGCGCCGGGTTGCCGATGACGCGGTCGTCGAAGCGCGCGCCGATGGCGAGCAGCACGTCGCAGTGCTGCATGGCCATGTTCGCCTCGTAGGTCCCGTGCATGCCGAGCATGCCGAGGAACTGGCGGTCGGTGCCGGGATAGCCGCCGAGTCCCATCAGGGTGTTGGTGCACGGAAATCGGAGCAGGCGCACCAGCTCCGTGAGCCGCTCCGAAGCGTTGGCGAGGATCACGCCGCCGCCGGCGTACACCATCGGCCGCTCGGCGGCCGCGATCAGCCGCGCCGCCTTCTTGATCTGGCCCGCGTGCCCCTTGCGCACCGGGTTGTAGGAGCGCATCGACACCGACTCGGGGTACTGGTACTCGGCGACCATCGCGGTCACGTCCTTCGGCACGTCGACCAGCACCGGGCCCGGGCGGCCGGACGCCGCCAGGTAGAACGCTTTCTTGATCGTCGCCGCGAGATCCTTGACGTCCTTTACCAGGAAGTTGTGCTTCACGCAGGGCCGCGTGATGCCGACGGTGTCGCATTCCTGGAAAGCGTCCTGGCCGATCGCATGCGTCGGCACCTGCCCGCTGATGATGACCAGCGGGATCGAGTCCATGTACGCCGTGGCAATGCCCGTGACAGCGTTCGTCACGCCGGGCCCCGAGGTCACCAGGCACACGCCCACCTTGTGCGACGAGCGCGAATAGCCGTCGGCGGCGTGCACCGCGCCCTGTTCGTGGCGCACCAGGACGTGACGCACCCGGTCCTGCTTGAACAGCTCGTCGTAAATGTACAGAACCGCACCGCCCGGGTAGCCGAACACGTACTCGACGCCCTCGTCCTGCAGGCAGCGCACGACGATTTCGGCGCCGGTCAGTTCCACGCCCTTGATGCGGTCCATCGGGAAAGCTCGAAAAATGAAGGGAAAGTCTTGAACAGTAATGTCTTGCTGCGCTGCGGTCAAGGCGAGGCCGGCGGCCCGCAGAGGGTGATTTGGTACCATGCAACGGCCAATAAAACCCGCCTTAAGGCGACAAAGAGGCCCCCCTGGCATCGCGCAGCGAGCTCGCAGCGTTTCTTGAAAGCGTCGAGCGCCGCGCCTACAAACAGGCCTTGTACGCGGTCCGCGACGAGGACGCAGCGCTGGACATCGTCCAGGACGCCATGTTGCGGCTGGCCGAGCGCTACGCCGAGCGCCCGGCGGCCGAGCTGCCGCTGCTGATGCAGCGCATCCTGCAGAACGCGATCCGCGACTTTTTCCGCCGCAGCCGGGTGCGAGCGACCTGGGTCACCCTGCTCTCGGCCTTGAGCCCGGGACGCGCCGGCGAGGTCGACGCCGACCCGCTTGAGACACTCGCGCCGGCGCAGCGCTCGGGCGAGGAAATCCCTCCCGCGGAGCGCCTCGAGAGAACTCAAGTTCTTGAAATCATTGAACTAGAGGTCAGCAGACTGCCGGCGCGTCAACGCGAGGCGTTCCTGCTGCGTTACTGGGAGGAGTTGGATGTGGCCGAGACCGCGAGGGTCATGGGCTGTTCCGAGGGCAGCGTGAAAACGCACTGTTCGAGGGCTGCGCATACGCTCGCGGCTGCATTGCGTGCGCGCGGCGTTACGCTATGAGGCCACGCGAAATCCCGCGGCGCAGATGAACGAACGGCAATTTGGCAATCAGATCCGACAGGCCCTGAACGAGGGCAGCCGGCTCGACGGTCGTACGCTCGAGCGGCTGCGCGCTGCGCGCGTGGCTGCGCTCGAGCGGCATGCGCTCGCGCGCGCGCATGCGCCGGCGCTCGCGGCCGAGGGCGTGCTCGCGCGCCTCGGCGGACCCGCGCGGGTCTCGCGGTCATTGCTCGTGCCGCTGCTGCTGCTCGCCCTCGGGATCGGATTTCTCTACTCGGCGCAGTTGAATCGGCATGCCGCGGAAACGGTAGAGCTCGATACGCAGCTGCTAAGCGACGAGCTGCCGATCGATGCGTACCTCGACAAGGGGTTCGAGGCATGGCTGAACAAGCGCAGAGCGCGGTAGGGCAGCGCTGGCGCTCCGCCCGCCGTGCCCTGATCGCGCTCGTCGCCGCCTTCGCCCTGCATCCCAGTTTGGCCGACGACCGCGCGCAGGACGCGAGCTGGGACGCGCTGGCGCCCATGCAGCGCGAGATCCTGGCGCCGCTCGCCACGGAATGGGATCGGCTGGATCCGGCCAGCCGCAAGCGCTGGCTGGGCGTGGCGAAGCGCTATCCGAAGATGACCCCGACCGGACAGAAGCGCGTGCAGACGCGGATGAAGAAATGGGCGGCACTCACCCCGCAGCAGCGCGAGGAGGCGCGCGCGAAGTACAAGGCCATGTCGCGCAAGCGCGCCAGCGGGGAGCTGCAGCGCGAATGGCAGCGCTACCAGGCCTTGTCGCCGCAGGAGCGCGAAGCCCTCGCGGCCGGCGAGCGCAAATCCAAGGCCAAGCCGAAGGCCAAAACCAAGCGCCCGGGCGCGTCACCGTCGCCGGGCGCGGAAACATTCTCGCAATGAGCGTGGATGCGCCGGCCGCGCCGAGCATCCTGCGGCGGCTGGCGAGCATGCTCTACGAGGCGATCGTGCTCGCTGCGCTCGCGTTCTTTGCCGGCAGCCTGTTTCTGCTTGCGAGCCATGGCCAGCCGGCGAGCGGGCTGCTGCGCTTCGCGCTGCAGGCCTACCTGCTCGCGGTGTTCGCCGCCTATTTCCTGTGGTGCTGGCTGCGCGGCGGCCAGACCCTGCCGATGAAAGCCTGGCGCATACGGCTGGTTTCGCCGGGGCACGCTCGCGTACCGGCGCGCGCCGCGCTGCTGCGCTTCGCCTACGCAGCCCTGTTCATGGGCGCACTGTTCGCGAGCGTCGCCGCCGCGTTCGAGCACCGCAACGCACTGCTCGCCTTCGCGTCGCTCGCGCTGTCCGGGACCGGCATCGGCTGGGCGCTGGTCGATCGCGACGGGCAGTTCCTGCACGATCGCCTTGCCGGCACCCGGCTCATTCAGGTGGACTGAGGCCTATCTTTTCTCTACCCACCACATGATCGCCAGCGCGGCGGCGAAAAAGGTCAGGCTGGGCGCCGCGGCCGCAGCCACCGGCAGCCAGTTCTGCAGCAGGCCGATGTGGGCGAACAGGCCGTTCAGCATGTGGAACAGCACGCCGAGCATGATGCCGAGGAAAACCTTGACGCCGACCATTCCCGCGCGCGTGTGCATGTACGCGAAGGGCAGCGCAAGCGCCAGCATGACCAGCGCGGCCAGCGGATAGAGCAGCTTCTTCCACATGGCGATCTCGTAGCGCTCGGTCTTCTGGCGATTCTCCTTCAGGTGATCGATGTAGCGGTACAGGCGCCACGCCGACATGCGCTCGGGACGCACGATCAGGAGGTCGAGCAGCCCGGGATCGACCGCCGAGCGCCACTCCCCTTTCGCGAGCTGCTGCACGCGCGGTCCCGCGGGCGTGAAATCCGTGCGCGCCACGTCGCTCAGCGCCCAGCGTCCGTCGCCGCGGTACGTGGCCTCGCGCGCCACGCTGATCGAGCGCAGGCGGTAGGCCGCATCGAGCTCGTAGATGGTCACGTCGTTCACCTTGTTCGAGCGCCGCGCGACGCGGATATTGACGAAGGAGTTCTCGTCCTTCAGCCAGATTCCGGAACCCAGCCCCTGGGCGATGAGCGAGCTCATTGCGCGCATGCGCAGCTTCTCCGCCGCGGTTTCTCCCGCCGGCGCGATCCACTCGCCCGTCAACAGCGTAACGAGCGCGCAGACGACGCCCACCTTGAGCAGCAGGCGCGCCGCCTGCCCGGGCGACAGGCCCGCGGCGCGCATCACCGTGAACTCCGAGCTGCCTGCGAGCTGGGCCAGCGCGTACAGCGCGCCGATCAGCACCGCGATCGGCAGCAGCTCATAGGCATGCGTGGGGATCGACAGCGCGACGAAGCCGAGCATCTGGGGCAGCTGATACGCCCCGCGGCCGAGATCGCGCAGCTCGGCGACGACGTCGAAGAAGGCGAACAAGGCGAGAAATCCGAGCAGCACGAAGCCGACGCTGACGTAGATCTGGCGTGCAACGTAGCGATCGAGCGTGTTCCCGGTCATCCGCGCGCGCTGCGCCGCCGCAGCAGGAAGGGGTCCGTGCGATAGACGTACATCGCGACCAGCACGGCAAGAATGACGCCGTGCACGATCCACAGGCCGGTCCAAAAATCGAGCCTGCCCTGCGCGATGCGCGCCTTGACGAGGATCATGAGGTTCCAGTAGGTGATCCAGATCAGCAGCGCGAACACCAGGTTCGCGAAGCGCGGTGCGCGTGCGTTGATGTAGCTGAGCGGAATGGCGAGCAAGGCCAGCAGCAGCGCCGACACCGGCATGGCGATGCGCCACATCAGCTCGCCGCGAAACGCGTGCGAAAACACCGCGACCAGCGCCAGCGTAGACGCGTTGCGCGCGGTCACCTCGGGCGTCTCGCGCGGTTTGCGCTGCACGCGCAGTGCGTAGCGCTCGAACTCCGTGACGCGGTAAGCGGCAGATCCCGGTTCGCCCTCGTAGCGCCGGCCGTTCTCCAGCACGATGAAGCGATCGCCGTTGTCGGCGGTCATCAGCCGGCCGTTGCGGCTGAGCATCAGGCCCTGGCGTCCCTCCTGGACCGAGCTGATGAACACGTTGCGCACCTGGCTGTCGTCTTCGTCCACGGACTCGACGAAGAACACCCGCTGGCGGTTGTTCGACTCGCCGAAAACGCCCGGCGTCACGCGCGAAACGTCATCGCGTTCCTCGACCTGCGCGGCGTACTGCAGGCCCTTGTCGGCCGCCCAGGGAGAGACCACCAGCGCGAGCAGCGTGATCAGCCCCACCACCGGCAGCGCATAGGCGCAGACCGGCTTCAGCCAGGCGGTCAACGACTGGCCCGCGCCCAGCCAGATCACCATCTCGGAATCGCGGTAGCTGCGCACCAGCGTCATCAGCACGGCGATGAACAGCGTGACCGACAGCAGCAGAGGCAGCGCGTACAGCGTGAAGAAGCCGAGAAACGCGACCACCGCGTCCGAGGGAATCGCGCCGCCCGCGGCCCTGCCGAGCAGCCGAACCAGCTGCACCGTAAGCGTGATCGCGAGCAGAGCGAGAAACACCGCGACCGAAGCGGTGGCGAATTCCCGGATCAGCGTGCGCTGAAAGATCACCTTGTAGTCGAGCCTCTCCGCGCCCTGCAGCACGATCGCAAATCATGCGATCATTCGCCCCGTCCGCAACCGGACGCTGCGCGGCGCGCGACGCCCGACATCCGATCGGCGTCGATGCGCCGCGCAAGACGGGAGAGTGGCGTGGAATTTAGCATAAGTGCGCTCGCGCCCGAGCGCGCCAAGACCGCCTGCCTGGTCCTTGGCGTGTTCAAGGGAAAGACCGCGGCGCAGGCCGAGCTGACACCGGCCGCGCGGCGCGCCGACCGCGCCGCGCAGGGCGCGTTGCGCGCGGTGCTCGCGCAGGGCGATCTGCCCGGGCGCGCGGGGTCGACGGTGCTGCTGCGGCGGCTCGCCGGGCTCGCCGCCGAGCGCGTGCTGCTGGTCGGGCTGGGCGAGAAGAGCGAATTCGACGAAACCCGCTTCCGCGACGTCATTCGCAGTGTCGCCAACGCGCTGAAGGAGCTCGCGGTGCGCGATGCGACGCTCTACCTCATAGGCCACAAGCTGCCGTCGCGGGAGATTGCCTGGAACGTGCGGCAGGCGACGCTCGGCCTGCGCGAGGCGTTCTACGTGTTCGACCAGCTCAAGACGCAGAAAAAGGGCCCGCCGCCCGCGCTCGCCGAAGTCACGCTCGCGCTCGCCCAGGGAGGCGTCCCCGCCTCCGCGAGCCGCGCGCTGCACGAGTCGGTCGCGACCGCCGACGGCGCGGCGCTCGCCAAGACGCTCGGCAACCTGCCCTCGAACATCTGCACTCCCACCTACCTCGCCAACGAGGCGAAAAAGATCGCGCGCCAGTACAAGCTGCGCCACGAGGTGCTCGAGCGGCGCGACATGGAGCGCCTCGGCATGGGCGCGCTGGTCTCGGTGACCAAGGGCTCTCACCAGCCGCCGAAGCTGATCGTGCTGCACTACCACGGCGCGGCGAAGTCGAAGAAGCCGGTGGTGCTCGTCGGCAAGGGCGTCACTTTCGACACCGGGGGCATCTCGCTCAAGCCCGGCGCGGAGATGGACGAGATGAAGTACGACATGTCCGGCGCGGCGAGCGTGCTCGGCGTCGTGCGCGCGCTGGCCGCGATGAAGGCGCCGGTAAACGTGGTCGGCGTGATTCCGGCGGTGGAGAACATGCCGGGCGGCGGCGCTTCCAGACCGGGCGACGTGGTCACGACCCTGTCGGGCCAGACGGTGGAGATCCTCAACACGGACGCCGAGGGCCGGCTCATCCTGTGCGATGCGCTGAGCTACGCGGAGCGTTTCTCGCCGGAGGTGATCATCGACATCGCGACGCTCACCGGTGCCTGCGTGATCGCGCTCGGCCACGTCGTCAGCGGTCTGTTCGCCAACGACCGCAGGCTGGCCGAGGCGCTGGTCGCGGCGGGCGACGACGCCTGGGATCGCGTCTGGCACATGCCGCTGCTGGAGGACTATCAGGAGCAGCTGCGCTCGAACTTCGCCGACATGGCCAACATCGGCGGACGGCCCGCGGGCAGCGTGACCGCAGCCTGCTTTCTGGCGCGCTTCACGCGCAAGCAGCGCTGGGCGCATCTCGATATCGCGGGGACCGCCTGGAAGGGCGGGCGCGAGAAGGGCTCGACCGGTCGTCCGGTGCCGCTGCTCGTGCGCTTCGTGCTGCGCCACGCCGGAGGGCGAGCGGCCTGAGGCGCGCAAGCACGGAGCCGAGCCGCGTGACGACGATCGATTTCTACGTGAACGCGCCTGACCGGCTGCAGGTCGCCTGCCGGCTCGCCGGCAAGGCGCACGCGCAGCGCAAGCGGCTGTTCATCTACGCGCCGCAGCCCGACACGGCGCAGCGCATCGACCGGCTGCTGTGGACCTGGCCCGCGATCGGATTCGTTCCGCATTGCTTCGCGCACGATGCGCTCGCGCAGGAAACTCCGGTGCTGATCGGAGCCGATGCGGCCGCGCCCGCGGCAGGCGAGCTGCTGCTCAATCTGGACGAGACCTGCCCGCCGCATTTCGAGCGCTTCGAGCGCCTGCTCGAAGTGGTCGGCCAGGACGACGAGGCGCGCGGCCAGGGCCGCGCGCGCTACCGCTACTACCGCGACCGGGGCTACCCGATCCGCACCCATGATCTACTGGCAAGGGAGAACACGCGTGGCGAATGAGAGCGTCCGCAAGCCGCCCAACCCGCTGGTGCGCCAGGTCGACTCGCTGTTGCGCAGCCAGGAAGCCGAGAGCGAGGTGCCGGTTCTCACCGAAGTGGTGGACGGCGCCGAGACGCGCGAAGCGATGCTCGATCCGCTCGTGCTCGAGGCGCTCGCGCGCCAGCTCGAGCGCGCGGTCGTGAAACACTTCGGCCCCGAATTCAACCGCCTGGTCGAGGAGCGGCTCGCGCGGGCGCTCAGCGTCCGGCTCGAGCAGTCCGTCGCGGAGCTGCGCGACGCGCTCGTCGCGGGCCTCGACCAGATGGCGCGCGAAGCCGTTGCGAGCGCGATCGCGAACACCTTCGGCGCCAAGATCCTTCCGGGCGAAGGCGCTCGCACCCCCGCGGACGGCAGCTCGACCGCGAAGCGGCGCTGAGCGGCTCAGTATAATTTTGCTCAGGCGCGTCGGATCCGGCCGCGACCGGCCGGGTCAGCGCGCCATCGTGTTTTCCCGACCATGACCCTGCCGAAGAGCTTCGAACCCGCGGCTGTCGAGGCGCGCTGGTACGCGCACTGGGAGCGCGCGGGCTATTTCGAAGCCGGCCACGATCCCGCGCGCCCCGCCTTCTGCATTCAGCTGCCGCCGCCGAACGTCACGGGGCTGCTGCACATGGGCCACGCATTCAACCAGACGATCATGGACGCGCTCACGCGCTACCACCGCATGCGCGGCGACAACGCGCTCTGGCTGCCGGGCACGGATCACGCCGGCATCGCCACCCAGATCGTGGTCGAGCGCCAGCTCGAGCAGGCCGGCAGCTCGCGCGAGGCGCTCGGACGCGAGCGCTTCATGGACAAGGTCTGGCAGTGGAAGGCCCAGTCGGGCTCCACCATCACGCAGCAGATGCGGCGGCTCGGAGATTCCTGCGACTGGACGCGCGAGTACTTCACGATGGACGAGAAGCTCTCGCCGGTCGTGATCGAGACCTTCGTGCGCCTGTACGAGCAGGGATTGATCTATCGCGGCAAACGGCTGGTCAACTGGGATCCGGTGCTCCTCACCGCGGTGTCCGATCTCGAAGTCGAGAGCGAGGAAGAAGACGGCCATCTGTGGCACATCCGCTATCCGCTCGCCGACGGCTCGGGCCATCTCACCGTCGCCACCACGCGGCCCGAGACGATGCTCGGCGACACCGCGCTGATGGTGCATCCGCAGGACGCCCGCTATGCGGCGCTGATCGGCAGGCAGGTCGTCCTGCCGCTCAGCGCTCGCCGCATCCCGGTCATCGGAGACGAATACGTAGACCGCGAATTCGGCACCGGCTGCGTCAAGGTCACGCCGGCGCACGACTTCAACGACTGGCAGGTCGGCCAGCGCCACGGCCTCGAGAGCATCAGCGTGCTCACGCTGGATGCACGGATCAACGAAAACGGCCCCGCGGCGTACCGCGGACTGGACCGCTACGAGGCGCGCGACCGCATCGTGCACGATCTCAAGGCCGCGGGGCTGCTCGAATCGGTCAAGGCGCACCGCATGGTGGTACCGCGCTGCGGCCGCACCGGCGCGGTGGTCGAGCCGATGCTGACCGATCAGTGGTTCGTCGCGATGTCCAAGGCCGGACCCTCGGGCAGGTCGATCGCGCAGAGTGCGACCGAAGCCGTCGAGAAGGGGGACGTGAAGTTCTTCCCGGAAAACTGGGTCAATACCTATTACCAGTGGATGGCCAACATCCAGGACTGGTGCATCTCGCGCCAGCTCTGGTGGGGGCACCAGATTCCGGCGTGGTACGACGCGGAGGGCAGAGTCATCGTCGCGCGCAGTGAGGCCGAAGCGCGCGCGCAGGCCGGCGGCGCAGCGCTCACGCGCGACCCCGACGTGCTCGACACCTGGTTCTCGTCGGCGCTGGTGTGCCACTCGACGCTCGGCTGGCCGGCGCCGCAGGGCGACGACCGCGTGGCCTACGAGCTGTACCTGCCCTCCTCGGTCCTCGTCACCGGCTTCGACATCATCTTTTTCTGGGTCGCGCGCATGATCATGATGACGACCTGGTTCACCGGGCGGGTGCCGTTTCGCGACGTCTACATCCACGGCATCGTGCGCGACCACGATGGCAAGAAAATGTCGAAGTCGGAGGGCAATACGCTCGATCCGGTCGACCTGATCGACGGCATCGGGCTGGACGCCTTGCTCGAGAAGCGCACCACGGGCCTGCGCCGGCCCGAGGACGCACCGCGCATCGCGTCGAAGACGCGGCGCGAGTTTCCCCAGGGCATACCCGCCTTCGGCGCGGACGCGCTGCGCTTCACCATGGCGGCCTACGCCACGCTCGGGCGCAACATCAATTTCGACCTCAAGCGCTGCGAGGGCTACCGCAATTTCTGCAACAAGCTGTGGAACGCGACGCGCTTCGTGCTGATGAATACCGAGGGCGAGGACTGCGGCGCGGACGATACCGCGCCGGCCGTGCTGACCGACTGGGACCGCTGGATCGTGAGCACGCTGCAGCGCGCCGAAGCCGAGGTCGAGCGCGGCTTCGCCGAGTACCGTCTCGACAACGTGGCAAACGCGATCTACCGCTTTGTCTGGGACGAGTACTGCGACTGGTATCTGGAGGTGGCCAAGGCGCAGCTGCAGGCGGCCGACGCGGCCGCCAAGCGCGGAACTCGCAGGACGCTCGTGCGGGTGCTCGAGGCGGCGCTGCGTCTCGCGCACCCGGTGATCCCGTACATCACCGAAGAGCTCTGGCAGAGCGTTGCGCCGCTCGCCGGCAAGACGGGGGCGTCGATCATGATCGCGCCGTACCCGAAGTCGCAGCCCGGGAAGATCGACGAGGCGGCGGAGCGCGAAATCGCCCTGGCGAAGGAGGTCGTAAACGCGGGGCGCAACCTGCGCAGTGAAGCGAAGGTGCCGCCTCAGCAACGCATTGCCTTCTATATCGTCGGACGGCCGAGCGAGGCAACGCAGGTCGCGGCCTCGGCTTTGATGAAAGTATCCGAACTTCGCGTGGTGAACGCTCTTCCGGCCGGCGATTCGCCGGTCGCTGTCGTGGGTCCGCATCAGCTGATGCCGCACATCGAAGTGGACGCGCTCGCCGAGCGCGCGCGACTCGAAAAGGAGATCGCCCGCCTCGAAGGCGAATCCGCGAAGTGCCGCGCGAAGCTGGGCAACGCCTCCTTCGTCGAGCGCGCGCCGGCCAAGGTGGTCGATCAGGAGCGCGCGCGGCTGGCCGGCTTCGACGCAACGCTCAAGCAGCTGAGCGAGCAGCTCGCGCGCCTCGCCTCGCGCGCCTGAAGGAACGCCGGCGCCGATGCGCCACGCCTTTCGCGCCTTCCGGCATCGCCACTTTCGCCGCTTCTTCCTCGGCCAAGGGACGTCGCAGATCGGCACCTGGCTGCAGCTGATCGCGGTCAGCTGGCTGGTGCATCGGCTCACGGAGTCGACCTTCATGCTCGGCCTCGCCGCGTTCGCGCTGCAGCTGCCGTTTCTCCTGCTGACGCCGTTCGCCGGCGTGATCGTCGACCGGCTCGAGCCGCGCCGCGTGCTGATGATCACCAACAGCATTTCCGCCTGCCAGGCAACCGTGCTGTTCGCGCTGGTCGCGAGCGGACGGATCGAAGCCTGGCAGCTGATCGTCGGCAATCTGATGCTCGGGATATCGAACGCCTTCGACGCGCCTTCGCGCCAGGCGCTGCTGGTGCGGCTGGTCGACGGGCGCGGGGATCTGCCCAGTGCGATCGCGCTGAACTCGAGCATGATGAACGGCGCGCGCTTCGTCGGCCCGATGATCGGCGGCACGGTGATCGCGGTGCTCGGCGAGCGCTGGGGCTTCGCCCTGAACAGCCTGTCGTACCTGGCCATGCTGCTCGCGCTCGCCTCGATGCGACTCCCCCCGCCGCGGCACGGTGCCGCGGGCGGCTCGCTCTGGCAGCGCCTGGGCGCGGGCCTGCGCTTCGTCTACGGCTTCCTGCCCACGCGCAGCGCCATGCTGCTGCTCTCGGCGGTGGGATTCTGCGTCTGGCCGTACCAGTCGCTGCTGCCCTGGTTCACCGACCAGGTCTACGGCGGCAGCTCGCAGACGCTCGGCGTGCTGCTCGGCACCGGCGGGCTCGGCGCGGTCAGCGCCCTGCTGTTTCTCGCCTCGCGCCCGACCATCCGCGGCCTGCTGCGCATGATCTCGGCGGCGGCGGCGCTCGCCGGGCTGGCGCTGGCGGCATTCGGCCTGTGCCAGGTGCTCTGGATCGGGTTGTTCCTGGTCTACCTCGTAGGCGCAGGGCAGATGTTCGTCGCTGCATCGACCAACACGGTGCTGCAGAGCATCGTGCCGGACGAGTTGCGTGCGCGCGTCGCGTCGCTCTACGTGATGTCATTCCTCGGCGTCGCGCCGCTCGGGGCCTTCGCAGGCGGCTGGGTCGCCGAGCGCATCGGCCCGCCGTTCACGCTCGTCGCCGGCGGCCTGCTCGCGGTGGCGGCGGCGGGTTTCTACGCGCGCAAGCTGCCCGCGATCCGGCGCGACATCGTGCCGCTGTACCGCAGCCTCGGCATCGCCGAGCGCGACGCTCAGTAGCGTCCCGGCCTGTAGTCCGCGCGCGTGACGAAGGGCGGCTCGCGGCCCACAAGCGATTCGAGCAGGATCAGCTCGGCGTCGCTGTGGTTGATCACCGGCGCACGCTCGATGCGGGACGCGACGCCCGCCGAGTACACATAGCGCGGCTGCTCGTGATGCTCGGTCTGCACGGTCTCCTGCACCGCAGGATCGTCTGCCGCGGCGATGTCGCTCACGCCGTAGCACGTGCAGACGTAGGCTCGGTCCACCAGGTCTTCCGCGTAGACCGCCGTGCCGCGCACGCCGATCGTCGCAGTCTGCACCCGGATCGTGCGCCGCGCGCCGGGAGAGAACACCGACAGCACCGCGCCCGTGACGATCCGCAGCCCCGCCGCGACAAGCTCGCCGCTGCGGCCCGAGACCTCCACGCGCGCGTTGCTTCGCACCAGCATCGCATCCTTGCCGATGACGAAGACCAGCTCTGCGTCCGCGCCGGTGGTGATGACGTCGCCCGCCTTCACGTCCATCCCTTCGCGCGCGGGCGCGCCGTTCACGCGCGCGTCGCCCCGCACGCGGTAGACGCCTTTCTCGATCTTGCCGGCGGCGAGCGCTTCGCGCAGCGAAGCGAGCCGCGGCGCCAGAACGGCGCCGAGCGCGAGGCCGAGCCAGCGCCGGCGCGTCGTCGCTCCCCGACTAATGCGCATGGTGTTCGCGCAGCAGCGGCGGCGCGACCTCGACCGTCTCGGCGAGCTCCGCGCGTGCCCTGCCGATTGCCGCCGCTTCCGCCCGGCTCGGCCAGGCATGCTCGAAATGCCAGCCGTACTGGGCCTCCAGCCTTGCGCGAAACGCCCCCTCCAGCGTGCGCTCCGCCGGCAGCGCGCCATGCGCGGCCCATTCGCTCATCGCGAGCGATAGGCCCTCGCGCAGCCAGGCGCGGAACTCGGGCGACGGACTTGCCGCGTGCTCGGCGAATGCCTCGACCGGGAAGCGCGGCAGGAAGCTCGAAGCGACCACCGCGCACTCTCCGATCGCGGCCGCGCCCGAGCCCGCGATCCTGCGCCCGTTCAGCCAGACCTCGTTGCCGTTCAGGCAGGCCGGCAATCCGAACTGGCGATAGGTGGCCACGACCGGCGCGAGCGCCCAGGAAAACCAGCGCGCCGGCCGGCCCGGCGCGTCGCGCCGCGGCACCATCAGCACGAACACGTACTGGTTCGCGTCTACCCAGACCGGGTCGCCGCCGAGCCGGCGCCGCAGCGCCGGGACGCCGCCGATCGGCGCGCGCCCGTCGAGTCCCTGGCCGCGGCCGAGGCACAGATGCGTCTGTGCGCGTCCCCAGAGCAGAATCGGCTCCGCTTCGGGCGTCTGCGCCGCGGCGAGCCCCGCGTAGGTCGCGTGCAGCTCGAGCGGCCCGGCGAGGCCGAGACGGATCCAGCGCGCCGCGCGCCGCGCCATCAGGCGCGCTCCGCGGGACGGAAGTGCTTCGCCATCGCCGGATTATTCCCACTCCCTGCGCCCCGCGCAAATAAAAAGGCCCCGGATCCACGGGGCCCTTTTTCGGCGCACGCGGAGTCCGCGCGCGGCGCCTCGCGATCAGAACTTGCGCGCGTACTGCAGGCCGAACGAATACTCGTACATCTGGATCTTCTCCTGCATGTTCGCGCTGCCGGGAGGAAAGAAGCTGTTGAGCAGGCTCGGGCCGGTTACGCTGTTCTGGAACGCGTACATGAACGCGCCGGTGACCTCGTTCTGCTTGTCGCTCCACGTCGCACCCAGCGTGACATGGTCCTGAATGACGCCGGGGGCAAGGATGTTGAAGGTGACGTCCCGCGACTGGATCGGGTTGTCGCTGTGGTTGTAGCCGGCGCGCAGCGTCCACTCCGGGTTGAGGACGTACTGCACGCCGAGCTTCCAGACATTGATGTTCTGCCAGCCGAAGCCCGCGCCGTTCGAGCCGCCGAGGCAATTCGAAGCGTTTGTCCCGAAGGGCGGACAGTTCAGGATCAGGCTGCTGCGGTTGTTCACCGAGGCGATATCGCTGTAGTTGGTCCGCTCATAATCGAGCGCGATCAGCCAGGCCGCAGCGGGTTTGAACGCGACGCCGAGGCCCCAATTGGACGGGATGTCGAACCCGCCGGACTGCGCGAACAGACCACTGTAGTCGTCGAACTTGCCCATGTTGATCTTCGAGGCGTAAGTGGCGCCGATCTGGATCTGCTCAGTGAGATTGCCGTAGTAGCCCACGCGCACGCCCCAGCCGGTCGAGCTGTCATGGCCGTTGTTGGTCAGTTTTGCATTGGACCCGGTGGCGGGATCAAACGTCGACGACAGCGCCGCGAACGCCTGCAGGCCTTTGGCCTCGAAGCGCTGATAGGCGAACAGCGGCGCAATGCCGACCGAATGCCCTTCCACGAATTTCCACGCCAGCGTAGGCGCGACGACGATCTGCGCCAGGTCGACGCCGAGTCTGCCGTTGCCGCACAGCAGGTTGTAGCTCGGCTGTGTGGGGCCGAGCCCGCCCGTCTGGAAGAAGTTGCACGTGCCCCTCCCGGACGGCGTGGTGATCTGCCCGCCGGGATAGTCCGTGTTCATGCCGCCGTGCCCGACGACCGTCACGCCGATCGCGAGATCCGGCCGCAGCATGTAGTTGGCGGCGCCCTCGGGGACGAAAAAGCTCGTGCTGTCGCTTTCGACCGAGCCGTCCAGGTCGGCAAAGGCCGGGCTGCCGCTGCGCTTGGCCTTGCGGTGGGGGCTGAACCAGTCGACGCCGATCGCAAACTGATTGCCGACAAACGCCATCGTCCCCGGGTTGTTCACACCGCCGAAAGCATCCTGCGCGACCGCGATTGCCGCGCCGCCCATGCCCTTCGCCTTCATGCCGTGGCCGTGCGGAAAATACCCGTCTGTGGCCGATGCCGCCTGTGCCCAGAAAAGGCCCGCGCCGGCAAGCGCGGTCACGAACAGAGTGCGCTTCATTCTCGTCTCCCCAAACACGCCCGCCACGGGCGCCGTGATCTCAAATAAACAGGCTCACATCGGCGTCGCGCGCCATCGGCAGGAAGGTCGCGGCGCCGACGTACTCCTTCACTTCCGGCAGGAAATCCTCGTGCTTGAAGCCGAACAGGTCCACCGTCATCTGGCAGCCGATCAGCTTGACGCCGGCCTCGATGCACAGGTTGCGCAGCTCGCTGATGTCTGCCACGCCCTTGTTCTTGATCGTCTGGCGCATGAGCGTCGTCGCCATCGCCTCGAACCCGGGCACCGCCTGCACCGCGCTCGGGATATTCCAGGTGATGCCCTGGAACCAGTCGGGGCCGAAAGGCATCTTCATCGGCATCGCCGGATTGCCCAACGGGCTCACGTGCAATCCCGAAATGTCCTTCTTCAGCAGCGTCAGGCCGTAGAACGTGAAGAAGATCGAGACGTTCCAGCCGAGCGCTGCCGCGGTAGAAGACAGGATGAACGGCGGGTAGGCCCAGTCGAGCGTGCCCTTGGTCGCGATGATGGTCATCGACGGCGTGGCTTCGGCCCTGCGCTTTTCCAGCGCCGCTTCGAGCCTCTGCGGCAGCAGCTCGTCGAGACGCTGCTTGATCAGGTCGTCGATCAACGCGGTGTTCGGTGCGGCATCCATATCGGTCTCCTCCGATCGTTCCTGCGCAGCCGAGCAGCCGGCAGGAATATTAGAATCTACTGAAATTATCCTTGCGCGACCAAGGGTTAGCAGCAAACGTTTTTATGTGGGCATCAGGCACCTTGCGAAGTCGCGCCGGTGCGACTCCCGTTCCCCCCCGGTCCGACGCTTGATCCCGGTCAATCCCGGTAACATGGCGCCCTTTACGCTGAGGACGCCATGAAAGTCCGCGACGTGATGACTCCGAACGTAGTCTCGGCCACTGCCGACATGGCGGTGCCCGAGATCGCCAGGTTGATGCTCGAGCGGCGCATCAGCGCGGTGCCGGTCGTCGATGCCAGCGAAAAGGTGGTGGGCGTCATCAGCGAAGGCGACCTGATCCGGCGACCGGAGCTCGACACCGACAAGCCGCGCTCGCGCTGGCTCAGTTTTTTCATGTCGGACGAGGACCGCGCGCGCGACTTCGTCAAGACCCATGGCCTGCGCGCCAGGGACGTCATGTCGCGGCCCGTCGTCAGCGTCACGCCCGACGCCTCGCTCACCGACGTGGTCAACCTGATGACGGCGCGCCGCATCAAGCGGGTCATCGTGACCGAGCACGGCAAGCTGGTCGGCGTGGTCACGCGCAGCGACCTGCTGCGCGTGCTGCACGCGCGCGAAGCGCTGCCGACCGATGCCGTGCCGAAGGACGATGCGAGCGTTCGCGCGCGCATCCTGAAGACGATCGACGGGGAGGACTGGGCGGCGAGCGCGATCATCAACGTCCAGGTCACCAACGGCACCGCCTACCTCTGGGGCGTGGTCGATTCGGACGAGCAGCGCAGGGCGATCCTGGTCGCAGTCGAAGGCGTGCCGGGCGTGCGCGCAACCGAGGACCATCTCGGCAAAGTGCTCGCGGGCTGAGCGCCCGCGGCGAATTCCCTGCCTCCCGCCGCCTAGAGCTCGATGTCGTCGCGGATCGCCGCGATGCCGGCCGCGGCGCATTTGTCGTCCGCCTCGCCGCCGGGCGCACCCGAGACGCCGATCGCACCGAGCAGCGAGCCGCTCGCCTCGATCAACTTTCCGCCGCCGACCGCGGCCACTCCGGGCAGCTGCCGCACGCCGCTCTGCGGCTTGCCCGCCTGGGTGAGGTCGGCGAGCGTGCTCGTGTCGCTGCGAAAGCTCACCGCGCTCCAGGCCTTGGAACGGGCCATGCGCGGCGTGTGCGGGCCGGCAAAGCGGTCGCGCAGCAGGACCTGGACCACGCCCATGCGGTCGACCACCGCCACCGTGACCTGGTAGCCCGCATCGCGGCAGCTCTTGAGCGCGGCCTGCGCGGCCTTGAGCGCCGTCTCGGGCGTCATGAGCTTGATCTGGTAGGTGGCGTCGCCCTGCGCGGCGCCCGCGATGAGCGCGCCTGCAACTGCCGCAGCGAGTTGGGTCTTCATCTGCCTGGTCTCCCGTGTTCCGTCACTTGCCGCTAGGCCACGCTGCCGAAGCCCCTGTCGGTCGCTCCAGCGGGTGCTTTCAGTCCCGCCATACGGCATCCCTGCGCCACCGGCCCAGCGGGAAAAAGGAGATAGAGGCGCCTGAGCCCGCCGCTGCGGTGGAACTTCTCCTCGAGCGCATCGTGCAGCGCGCGCACATTGACGACCCCAGACGCATGCCGGGCGTAGTACCCCTGCAGGGCGCGCAGCACTTCCCAGTGCTCGTCGGAAAGTTCCAGTCCTTCCTTGGCCGCCGCCTCGCGCGCCGCCTGCGGCGTCCAGCCGGCCGGCGCATGCGGGAACTGCGGATTGTCCGCCGCGCCCCTCCCGCCGCTTACGATCTCGTCCATCAGGCTTGTCATGTCATCGCCCTCGTGCAGCGCCTCAGCGCTTGCGGATATGAAACACGTACTCGCCGGGCGCGCTTTCGCGCGCATCGGCCAGGTCCATGCCGGTCGCCTTGACCCAGCTGCGCACGTCCGCGCGGATGCCCGGACAGTCGCTGACGAGCTTCAGCACCTCGCCCGTGCGCATGCCGTTCAGCAGCTTTTTCGCCTCGACGATCGGACCGGGACAGCTCGTGCCGCGCATGTCGAGCACCGCATTGGGCGACACGCGCGGGGCCTTTCCCTTGCGGATGTAGTAGCCGGTTGCGCCGCGCGCCAGCTTCTCGGTCTTCACGATTGCGACGTCCGCGTACTTGGGCCAGGCGTTCAGATCGTCCTTGGTAGACGGGCAATCGGACAGCAGCAGCATCACCTCTCCGGCCAGCAGGTCGTCCAGAACGCGTTTCGCACCGAGCATCGGACCGGGGCAGGCCGAGCCCCTCATGTCGAGGGTCACCTGCGGCTTCGGTTTCGACGTCTTCGCCATGATTTCACGCGGGCGATGCGATGCTAGACTGAAACTATACTCCGACCATGATGCGAAATCTCCCGCAGCTCGCGCGCACCGTCCAGCACAACTGCAACATTTCGGATGCGCGCCATGCCGCTGACTATGGTCTGTGCACCTTCCTGCTCAAGATGCGCGAGTACTACCGCTGGGAGAACGCCTTGCCGTTCTCGCGCACGCTGCCCAGGGACGCGCTGGGCGACTGGCTGAGCGCGCGCGAGCAGCATTGGAGCGCGATCGAAGCCGACGCATTCCAGCCGCTTCCGCTGGCCGACGGCGAAGTGGAACCGCTCGCGGCCGACATCGTCAACCGGGCGCTGCTGCCGCAGGCCCTGGTGTACAGCGCGGGCTATGGACCGCTGCGCAAGCCAGTGTTCTTTCTGGGTGAACTGCTGCGCATCGAGCAACGCGCCGGCTTCACGATCCTGATTTCGTCCTGCGAACATGCGCGCGAGCTGGCCGCGCCGCCGGCGATGCTGCAGGGGCGGACCATCTTTGTGCGCCTGGAATCGGTGCGCCGAACCCTGTGGGAGAAGATCGAGGAATGGCGCTGGCGCCCGCAGGACCAGCGCATGGCACGCGCGCTGGCGAGCTACGATTTCGCCGCCGACGGCGAAGCGGCGCTGCAGCGCATGGCCGACAACGAGATGGAGACCATGATCCTGCACGAACTCGGCGAGGCGATGGCGGGCGAGCTGCTCGGCGCGGACTGGCAGGAGATGGTCGCGTCATTGGAGAGTCCGCGCAGCGAGGTGGCGGCGCGCGCGATCCGCGACCTGCTCGCCGATTGCCTGTCGACGCTGCCGGCCCTGCTGCAGCGGGCGAACCTGCCGGCGCTGCATTTTCATTTCGCCACCTACGACGCCACGCGCCGCCACCTGTACCCGCAGGCCCTGCAGGCGTACGAGCATTTCGTGCGCACCGGTGCGCTGGACCGGCTCTGGCATGCCGTGCACGAGGGGAAGGATCGCTGGCTGGCGCAGGCCCGCGCGCTGCTCGCGCTCGACCCCGCCGCGCGCGAGCCTGCGCTGAAAGCGGCACTCGAGACGGACGCGCACGAGCGCGAAGCGGCCCGCGCGCGCTGAGGTTTCGACAGCCCGGCTTACCCGCCCTCGCGAGGCGCAGACGCGGCAGACGCCACCGTCTGCTCGACCAGTTTTCCGACCAGCCGCACCATTTCCGGCGCCTCGATGTCGATCATCTGCTCGACCACCCACTTGTTGCCGCCGCTCGACATCGCATCGGACACCTGGGTGGCGAAATAGCGCAGGCAGGGATAGCCGGGCGCGCCGCCGGGATATTCGAAGCCGGCATAGTCCGCGAAGCGCGCATTCAGCATATCGATGAAAGGCTTGCGGTAATCTCCGCTCTCTGGCGGTCCGAACAGGTCGAGCTGATTGTTCTCCATGGTCGCCGCAAGGTGATCGACCACGGCACGGATGAGGATCGCGCGGTCGCCTTCGCTCAGCTGGCCGTATACCGTGCGATCTACGAGATGGACCAGAAACGCGATGAATTCGCCGAGCACCTGCGTCACCAGTCGGTCCGAGCCGAAGCGGAACCCCTCCTTCTCCATGTGCCTGAAGATTTCGAGCGCGAGCTTCCACAGGTTCGCGCCGATGACGCCGGCACGCACGGCGAGCGTGCGCGCACCCTTTTTGCGCCAGCGCGTCTTGATGAGCGCCACCGAAGGGCGGCTGCTGATGATGGCCATGGTTACGGGTCAAACAGATATGTTCACTGATAATAGCCGTGGGAGCAGCACATGTCAGAACTGGATATGGAATTGGCGAGCGGCATTGCCGCATTCGAGGCAAAGGAATTCGCCAGGGCGATGCAGCTGCTGCAGCCGCTCGCCGAAAAAGGCGAGGCGCGGGCGCAATACCGGGTGGCGATCATGGCCCAGGTCGGGCTGGGCATGGTGAAGAACTGCGCCGTCGCGGTGAAGTGGATGCGCGCGGCCGCCGATCAGGGCTTCGCGCTCGCGCAGCATGGGCTGGGCTTCATGTACTTCCAGGGCGAGTGCACCAAAGCCGACCCCGCCGAGGCCGTGCGCTGGTTCCGGCTGGCCGCCGACCAGGGCATGGCCGGATCGCAGTCGATGCTCGCAACGATGTACGACAAGGGCATCGGCGTCGGGCGCGACCCCGCCGAGGCGGCGAAATGGCGCGCGCTGGCGGAAAAGGACGCCGGCGGCGCTCCCGCTACTTCCTGATCCAGGCCTCGAAGCCGCCGGTATTCTTCGCCATGCCGTGCGCGTAGCCGGCTTCGTAGGCTTCGTTTACGCGTTGTTCCTCCCGCTTCGGGTTATGCAGGAAGCCGGAGGCCCAGCCGTTGATGTACTCGGGATCGACTCCCTTTTTCTGCATCCGGTCGACGGTTTCGTAGTAAACGTTGCTCATGGCGTGCGCGCTCTTGCGGTGGCTGACCCGCATAGGGTAATGAACGGCGCAGAACTTTCAATTTCGTCGTATTGAGGATGCGATTCAAGGTCGTTATCGGCGAGCAGGTCTATGCCGTGGAGATCCCGGAAGACCTGCTGTGCGAGGCGGAGGACTTCCATGCCAAGCTCGACCGCGACATGGACCAGGGCTGGCAGATGAGCCGCGCATTCGTCGCCCAGCCGGATCGGCTGCAACGCTGTCAGATCGTTGCCGACAGGCTGCTCACCAGCATCATGCAGGGCAACCAGGCCAGCGCGATGCTGATGGCCAGCTACATCGCGCTGCGGATGCCCGGTGCGATCGGCGTGAACATCGACGTCGACGGAGAGGTGCAGAATACCGAGCTGCTCTACGCCTAGGCCATGCTGCGCTTCGGCGATCAGATCCGGGAAGTCAAGCCGCTCAGCTTCATCTACGCTGTGGAGCGTGCGCTGCCCGCCGACGTCTGCCGGGAGGCCGTCCGGCGCTTCGAGGCGAGCACCGATCAGCAGATTGCCGGACGCGTCGGCCAGACGGGCGTCGAGGCGCCCGACGTCAAGCGTTCCACCGACCTGCGCATCAGCGGGCGCGAGGACTGGCGCGACATCGACCGGATTCTGTCGCAGCAGCTCGTGGCGACGTTCAACGCCTTTGCGCTGGAATTCCCGTTCTTCGCTGCCAACAAGTTCAAGGACATCGGCTACAACCTGCAGCGCACGCTGCCCGGCGAGTACTACCACTGGCACGTGGACGCGGGTCCGGGCGCGTTCAGCGAGCGACAGCTGGTCGCGATCTGGTATTTGAACGACGTCCCGGGGCCGGGCGGCGAGACCGAGTTTCCGCTCCAGGGCGTGTCGATCCGGCCGGCGCAGGGCAGGCTCATCCTGTTTCCGCCGTTCTGGACCCATGTCCATCGCGGCGTTACCCTTGAAGCAGGCGTCAAGTACATAGTCACGACATGGATTTCGTTTGCATGACCGGCCGGGCGTCGAATCGTTGAGAAACGCACTGTGAGCGAGCCAGAGCTTTCGCTGGAATCCCGCATACTTCAGGCGGTGAAGATGACGCTTGCCCGTGTCATCAAGGACACCGCAACGCCGCACGGCATGCGCCACCCCCTGACCGACGGCACCATCGAGGACCTGCGCCAGTGCCTCGCCCTCATCAGCGCGCGTGAGCGCGAGCTCGCCGGGGCCGCGGGGCAGCCTACGCAGGCACGCCCGCGTTTCAGCGACGAACCGACGGGCGAGAATTCAGTGGTCCGTTTTCACAACGGCAAGGGTTCCGATGACAAAGGCTGAGACGCCGGCCATGACACAGGCCGGTTGCAGCGCGCTCGAGCCCTACGCCCTGCGTGTGCTCGGCGACAGCATGGCGCCCGAGTTCCCGGAGGGCTGCGTCATCATCGTCGATCCCGGTCACGCCCCGAAAGACGGCTCTTACGTGGTCGTCGAATACGCCGGCGACATTTTCTTCCGCCGCCTGCGCTGCGACGGCGAGCGCCGCTTCCTGCAGCCCCTCAATCCGAAGTACGGCGGCTTCGAGCTGACGCCGCCCTACACCATCCGCGGCGGCGTGGTGCAGCAGGTGGGCAGGAGACGCTCGCAGCGCAAGCACTACGCGTAGGTCTGCGTGCCGCGGGCGAGCGCCTGCGCTCCCCGCAAGCTTGGGCGCCATCAGGGACCGCTAACCCGTCGGGCCCGGGACGATGATCTTCGAATCGTCCCTGTTCCCCCATTCGCCCCACGATGAGACATAGTTTCGCACGCGCGGATAGCCGAGCGACTTGAGAGCGAGAAATGTGCTGGCCGAACGGTAGCCACCCTGGCAGAACGGAATGATGGTCTTGTCCGGCGTGATGCCTCGTGCAAGGTAGAGGTCGCGGATTTCATCCGCCGGCCGCAGCGCGCCCTTTGCGTCCAGGTGATCGCGCCAGAAGACGTGCACGGCGCCCGGAATGGTCCCGACGCGCCGCGCCCGCTTCTCGGTGCCCCGGTACTCGGACGCGCGCCTCACATCGACGACGATCGATCCTTCATCATCGATCGCGTGCTGGACATCAAACCGGGTTGCCAGCAGATCGAGATTCGGCGTTCCTTTGAACGGGGGCTGCGTTGGCGGCGCTGTTGCCGGGTCGGGCGGCGGCGGTGCTTCGGTCACGCGCACGAGCGGCTGGCCGCTCGCGGTCCACGCCCGCGTGCCGCCGTCGAGGATTCTGACATCCGGGTGACCCAGCACCGCGAGCAGCCAGACCGCGCGCGCGGCCCGCTCACCCGTCTCGTGGTCGTAGATCACGACCGGCTTGTCCAGCGCTACGCTGCGCGCGCCGAACAGCGTTCGAAATATTGCCAGGAAGGCGTTCAACGGGTCTTGCGAGGAATCGCTCAGGCTGACGCCGTAGATGTCGAGATGCCTGCTGCCCTCGATATGGCCGAGCGCGAAATCCTCCGCCGGGCGCAGGTCGATCAGGGTCACCGCGCCCAGTCGCTCGCCCAGCCCGCGCGGGTCGATCAGGTATCTTCGGTCCGGAAACTCCTCGATTGGCATTGGGACGGCTCCTGCATTGAAGGTGTTTTCGAGCCCGCCGACCGTCGCTTCCTAGGATGCCGAACGTTCGGGTTCAGCGGCGGCGCACCGGTCTTCATGCCCTGGCACTCGATTCATGACCGTCCGCTGCGACCGGCTGCCAGGCAATGTTCCCATGGTTTTAGAGCTCATCGAGCTTCACGGATATCGCGTGCTCACGCGCCGCCGAATAGGGACCGCCTGTGCGGGCATGCTTTTCCAGCAGGCTCAGAATGTAAACGAGCTTGCCGTCATCAGAACTCCTCTCGGGTGACCAAGTCAATGCGCAGCCCGCCTCGGGCGTTGAAAACCTGTAATAGACACCATCGAGGCCGCGACGCCCTGATCGCTTCGAGCGTCGAATGTGCCGTGAGAATGTCCGAGTCAGTCTGGCCGCAAGAGCGGGCGAAAGCGGTGCCGTTGTCATTTTCAGCCCGCGCTTAGGGGACACGTCATCGTGCGCAAATCCCTCGTACCAAATGGAGGAATTGAACTCGATGAGATAGACAGTGTTGTTGGCAATCCTCAATGCCGATTCCGGACGGAACGACGGCAGTGTGGTGATCTTTGTCGAGTTTGGGTCCTTCTGAGCGGTGTCGGCGGCAAGCTCTACCGCAAGGGAATACTTGTCAAGATACTTGTCACAGGGCTCGAGAGCGCCCGCATGTCGATGCACGCATAGGCCAGCCATGAGGATGAGCAACTTCCGAATGGGGAGGGACATACGGCTTAACGTGGAGCCCGCCCGCATGCGCCGGCTTCATGGCGCACAACCGGGTGCGGCGTCAGGTTGGCGGTCCGATTCACGTTGGCTTCGGCGCCGCGCCGGCCGATCCCTGGGGAAATACCGCGACGTCCGAGGGGATCGACACCCACGGTCGCTTGGACCTCGCCCAGATATGCCGCTCGATCTTGATCCAGTCCGGGTCATCAAATGTCCCGAGAGCGATCGATCTCATGCCCGGTCGCACTTCGGCAGTATGGGTGAGCGTGGTACCGCAGCGCGGGCAGAACCCCATTCGCAGCCAGCGGCCGCTTTCATCCGACCGGTGCTCATACTGGGTGAGCTCGCCTTGCGTGAACTCGATGGCCTTTTCATCGAAGTACGCCGCCAGCGCAAACGCGCTCCCGAGCCTTTGCTGGCAGAACCTGCAGTGGCACGCCATGGCCACAACAGGGTCGCCGCGCACGCGATATCGGACTGCACCACATACGCACCCGCCTTCATGGGCATCAGCCATACGATCCTCCCCGCACTACGCGATTTAGATGACCGCCGACGTTCGCGTTAGTCAGCGTGCGAAGCCCACTGGTGACTGTCGGCCGCAACCCGCGGTCGGGCGTCCCTACTCTAGCCCGCAATAACAGGCTCAACGAGCGTGGCAAGCTGCGCGAGGGACTCCTGCCAGCCGAGGTAGCACATCTCGACGGGAATGACTTCAGGTATTCCTTCTTGCAGGATATTGAGTTCCGTGCCGCAGGAAACCTTTGTCAACCCCACTGTTACCTGAATTTCGCCGGGCAAGCTCGGATCATCGAACCGGTCGGTGTAGCGAAGTCGCTCGTGAGGAACAAGTTCAAGGTACTCGCCACCGAAAGAGTGGCCGTTCCCCGTGCCGAAATTCGTGAACGACATTCTGAAAGTTCCACCGACCCTGGCATCCATGTGGTGAACCTTGCAGGTAAATCCGTATGGTGGTATCCACTTTGCCATTGCGTCGGCGTCGAGGAATGCCCGATAGACACGCTCCGGCGATGCGCGGAGCACGCGATGCAATCGTACGGTTCCCGTGGCCATTGGCGATTCTCCTTTCGATGCGCAGCCTCGCAAAGCGGCTCCATGTTATTGCCAAAGCGCCGCGGAGTGCGTTGTGACGCCTCACGTTTGAGTTCACCCGCTCGCAGAGGCCGGCGAAGCCGGCCGTAGCGAGTCGGACGCAACGAAGGGTTAGGCGGCGCGTGCATCAGTGGGCGCTCGGCACAGTGTGCCGCGAACGCTTGAGCCAGACCACTGCGTACCACCCAACACTGACCCCACAAAGAAGTGGCCCGGTCCCGAAGATGCCACCCAAGCCGCAAAGGTTGCCGGAGCTCGCGCTCGAGCAGAACACCGCGACGCCGGCCACCGCGCCGGCGATGAACGTTGCGGCGCCGACAGCAAGGGCGTGGAGAAGGAACCCGAGGACAGAAGCGCCGACCTTCGGCCCCGGCGAAAGGAGGCGGATAACGATGCAGACGCCGGCCAACAGCAGCCCGAGCCCAAGGACGATTGGGCCAACGGAGATGACCTGGTTCAACAGGGCTCCCAAGCGCCGCCTAAAGTCCCGGTTCAGCGGCGGCGTGCGTGCGCCGTCCGCTGAAGCCGATTGTTGGGCGGCCACATGCTGTACCACCGTTGGCGTGCGATCGCTGCTCTACCAGACGAGCATTTCACTTCGCCTGCACGACGCCCGGTGGACTCCAGCTGCCATTGCCGGCCGGAAGAATGGATGGCGCTTCAGCCTTCGGCCAGTAGAGGCGCATCACCAGGTAGATGCTTCCGTTGGGTGCCGGCAGCCAATTGGCTTCCTTCGCCTTCCCCGGCGAGTCCTTCTGAATGTACAGCGTCAGCGAACCGTCCGGGTTCTTCTTCATCCCCGGCAACATCGGCGAGTTGATCAGGTAGCGTCCGATCGGGTTCTCGACCAGAAGCTGCGTCTTTCCGTCATACATCGTTACCGACCAGAAGGCGTTGACGGGCGGGAGCTGCCCGGCGGCGAAAGTGAGCGTGTAGTTGTGCTTGCTGCAGTCGAGCGTTTCACCTGTCGCGTCCGTGCGGGTCATCGGATACATGGCCTCGACCGCATCGTTCCCGTAGATGCCCCCCTTGGCGGCGGCAGCGCGCATGAGCCAATCGCCGTTGTAGAAAGCGCGGTCGCCAAACACCGATCCGACCTTCCAGCCGTTGATATTTTTCATTCCACTCGCCAGGTACTTGTCCACCTTGGCGTCGCCCTCCTTCATCGCCAGCAAGACGGCAGCCTTGTGTTCAAGCGAGAGATCCTTGAACGCAAAAGTCTTGCCCGGGCCGATACCGATGCTCGCCAACTTGGCGCGGATCGCCTTGTCTTCGGGCGTCTCCGGGACGAACTGCAGGGCGGCGTCGAGATACTCGTAGAAGTTCTCCTTGATCCCCGCCGTCGTGGCCGGGATGAAATCGATCTTCGGCGCGGCAGGCGGTGGGGGCTGTTTCAGGAACGCGGATAGCGGCTGCCCTTTGTATCCCGCCTGCACCTTCACCACGTTTGGCATGTCGTCGGCGTTGAACAGCTGGGTGCGAAAAACAGTCAGCGCGAAGGGCGTCGTTGATTGAAAGACCTTCTTGATCCCCGCCGGCGTCTCACCTTTCCAATCGGGGCCGGCCACGAGATAGTCGCCGGCTTCGATGCCGGTCGCACGGCTGCCAATGTAACCATAGTTGTAGGTATTGCCGTCGATTAATTGCACCGAGTAGTAGCGCTCCTTTGCCACCGCCGGCACCGAGATCACCATCGGCTCCGCGCGCAAATCGAGCCAGAGCATCGAATACGGCGTGTCACTGTTCGGCGTCACGACCGCTGTGTCTTTATAAGTGAACACGCGGGCTTCATTGAACATGATGTTGAACGGTGCCTTGTATTGCCCCGAGTTCTTGTCGATGACGAACTCATTCATCACCGCGTAATTCATCACGATCGGCAGGCCGTAGATGAACGCCTCCTCGGCGATGGCCTTCGTCTCGGCGATGCTCGGCGCGGCGATGCCCGCCTTTTTGTCGGCCTTGGCGGCTGCGGCGACGGGGTCGGATTTCTTGTCGCAGCCCGCCAGTGGTACTGCGGCGATGCCGCCGCATAGCGCACCGATGAAAAGCATTCGTTTGGGTAGGTTCATTCGTTTTTCCTTCAGGTTTTCCTGAGTTGTGGATCGGTCCAGGATCGCTCGCGGTCACGCCGCCCAACGTGCGGCTTCAGGCGTGCGCCGCCTGCGGCGCGTCGCCCTGCAAGCCGCGGTTCGGCGGCAGGTGCACTTGAACTGCACTGTCGCGAGGGTTCCAAACGGGTTCGGCACGGCGATCCCGAGGCAATTATTCGATCACCCGGTCGGCGCGCAGTAGGACTGAATTCGGGATCGAAAGCCCCAGTTTCTTTGCAGTCCCCAGGTTTACAACGAGCTGAAACCTTTGCACCCGCTCTACGGGGAGGGTGGCCGGGTTGGCACCCTTGAGGATCTTGTCGACCAAGACGGCGGAGCGCCGGCACGCTTCACGCACATCTGGCCCGTAGGACAGCAGGCTCCCAGCTTCCGCGTAGTGCGGCCCGCCGGACATCGTTGGCAACCCTTGCATGAGTGCGAGGTCGAGCAGTTGCCGCCGGTTTGTGGCAAAGATCGCCCCATCGGATATAAGCAGCGCATCTGCCCGGCTCTGCTTCATGCTGGCGAACGCGGCTTCGAATTCGCCCGCGTGGTTCGCCTTGACGCGCAGCACCTGTACGCCTAATGCGTCTGCCGCTGTGTCCGGCGCGCTCTCGAACTCCGTCGCTAGAAACGCAACACGTACTGCCGTGGGAACCACGGCCTTGAGGATCTCCAGCCGCTTGTGTGCAAGCTCCGAGTTTCGAAGTTCAATGCCGGTAATATTTCCGCCAGGCCTCGCGAGGCTAGTAACGATTCCCCTATCAACCACGTCCGCGCTGGCACCGAAGACGATGGGAATCTTGCTCGTAGCCTGTTTCGCCCGATCGATATTCAGTCCGTGCGTCCAGATGACCGCGGGGTTCAGACCGACAAGCTCGGCCGCGAGCGGCTGAAGCTGCTCGGGCTGTCCATTGGCATATCGGAACTCGAGGGCGATGTTCTGTCCCTCCACGTAGCCAAGTTCCCGCAATCCCTGCTGGAAGCCTACGGGACAGACTGCGGGCGAATTTCGAGGCCCTGGCTCGAGGATTCCCACGCGGTGCAACTTCGCGCCGCCCTGTGCCACTGACACGCCCGACACGGCGAACAGCGCGATCGCAATGACTAGGAAACGCACCTGCTCGAATTTGTCCATCGGTTCTCTCATGGCCGCCGTCGTGCCGCCGAACGCTCGCGCTGAGCCGCCGCCGAGGCGCAACGCGCCGAGGGCACCGCCAGCCGGCGAAGCCCGCTGGCGGCGGTCGGCTCGAGCGCGGGGTTAGGCTGCTGGCTGCACATTGAGCGCCCAGATCCCGCGACTACGCTGCTCGGGGAGCACCAAGTAACGAAGCCCATTCGCCGTTGTACTCCAGCAGTTCGATGATCACGCCGTCAGGCCCGCCAACGTACGCAAACCGGAGGCCGGCGTGCTCTTTCGGTTCTGATAGAACCTTCCCTCCGAGTCGGCGAACCGACTCTACAGCGTCCGCCAACTGGTCAACGTGGAGACCGAAGTGAGCTACACCGAAGCCACGTTGGTAGGTGCCGTCGCCATACGCCGGGGGAGTACCGGGCTCCAACCCAGGCGGATAGGGTGCAAGGACCAAGGCCAACCCGCCGAGGCGCACAAAGTACATGGTACCTCCTCGGCTAGTCCTCGCCTTCCCGATTGCTTCTGCACCGAAAACGTCGGTGTAGAACCGCACACTGTCTTCGGGGTGCCCACAGTAGATATGAATATGGTCTAGCCGATGAATCTTCATATCGACACCTGTCCCTCCAACGACAGCGGCGATCCCGCGACGCAGCTTAACGTCCACGCTCACCGGCGCGCGCAGCCCGGCGTCTGATAAACCAGAGCGCTCGCGCGCGCGTCCGGTGCCGCGTGCTGTTAGGCGTCACTTCTTTGGCTCCGCAGCCTTCCAGCCAGGAGGAAAGGCGTCATGTTGAGGTAAGGAGTCAGCGATGTCGTACCAAGGAGCCTTAGACCCAACAAACACGTGGCATGTCGGACGACCGCCAGGGTCGTCGTCGAGGATTCCAAGCGCCAGTCCGACTTCTTGAGGTCGAGCAGCAAACTTGGTGAAGATGTTTGAACCGCAGACGGAACAGAAGCCACGGTACTCACCGGGCGAAGACTCGTAGTAGCGTACCAGGCCTTCACCTCGCACCCACCGGAGGTCTTTAGTGTTCACGCGCCCCCGTGCTCGAAAAGCTGTGCCGTGGGCCTTGCGGCACATGCTGCAGTGGCAGAAGAGCATGTCGCGAACGGGGCCGTCAATGTCGAGCGCGACACCTTGACACAGACAACTAGCACGCAGAGCCACTCGGTCCCTCCTCCGTGACGCCTAACGTTCCGGTTGTACCGCGCACCAATCCACAGACCGACCGCCGAGACGCAGAGCGTCCGGCGCGTCGGCCACGAACCGGTGGTTAGATGCCATTGTTCTCCACCATTTGAGACTTGCGCCGCCGAACTAGGAAATAAAGCGCATTGCAAAGACCGCCGATGAGACCAATGAAAATGCCGACGAAAAAAAAGATGACAGAGCCGTGCTCATGAATGATCGCAGCGGCGATCCATCCGATAGCCGCTCCACCCAAAAGCCAGACACCAAGTAGCAACAGCGTCCGCGAGAGCTTCGACATCCACCCGTCAGCGCGTGGCATCTAACGTTCACGCCCACCGGCGCGCGCACCACTGCCACTTGCCGGCGGCGACACATCGCGCGCGTCCGCGTGGGGCGTGCTGTTAGACGGCAAGGTTGGTCTCCTGCGACGCCATACCGCCCAGGCCGCCCAAAGCGGAACGCCGATAACAGCGAGCCAA
>Ga0210138_1000009_pt1 | contig 46311 bp, 39 predicted proteins | sample Browns_ThreeSqC__FD_184850 | JGI IMG/M metagenome (GOLD analysis project Ga0210138, IMG submission 184850) | Wetland microbial communities from the San Francisco Bay, California, USA, that impact long-term carbon sequestration -... | ecosystem: Environmental > Aquatic > Marine > Wetlands ... | reverse complement strand
GCCAGTCCGGACACCGCTCCCTTGGCGCCGGCCTCGAGGCCTCGCGCGATCAGTGCCTCGGGCCCGACGAACACATCGAGACCGGGGCCCAGGTAGGGGGCGAACTGCTCCCAGGGCTGATTGGAGACCTTGAGCCCGACCAGGTTGGGCGCCGTTTCCATCAACCGCTGAACCACCGTCAGCGGGATCGAATAGCCGGCGCGGGCCGCGAATTCATAGAGGTAGAACGGGATCGGTGCGCAGGCCGCGGCGGCGGCGGAAAAGTGGGCCACGAGCGCCGGCTCGTCATAGGCGTAGTACGGAGGCCCGATCACCGCGACGGCAGCGGCTCCGATCTTGGCCGCGTGCTCGCTCAAGGCGACCGTGTCGGCGGTGGTCTGCGCCCCGCAGTGGATCGCGACCTGCACCATCGGTGGTGCCGAGGCCAGGAACAGCTCCGCGGCGCGCTTCCGCTCCGCAACCGAGAGGAGAATGCCTTCGCCGGTGGTGCCACAGACGAGAATGCCGTCGATGCCGCCTTCGGTGAGGAACCGCACCAGAAACGGGATAGCGGCCTCATCGAGAGACCGCCCGCCATCTTTGAGCGGGGTGACCGAAGCGGCAATGGCGCCCTGCAACATGGCTAGCGGGGGACGAAATCGGTCTGGGCGGTGACGCGCCGGGCGAATGCGGCCAGCAGCTCGGCCGTGCGCTCCAGGTCGTTCAGGGCGACCAGCTCGTTGGGGCTGTGCATGTAGCGGCAGGTGACTGAGACCAGGGCGGTGGCGATGCCGCGATGGGCGTTGAAGATGGCGTCGGCGTCGGTCGAGGTCTCCCGGGGCGCCGCCTCGACGGTGAAGGGGATCTTGGCCTGCTCCGCCGATTCGACCAGCAGATCGAACGCCACCGGGTTGATGGAGGCGCCTCGGGTCAGCACTGGCCCGCCCCCCAGCTTGAAGTCCCCGTGTTTCCGCTTCTCGACTCCGGGGTAGTCGGTCGCATGGGTCACATCCACCACGACGGCCACCTCGGCCTGAAGCCCCGTGGCCGATGAGCGCGCACCGCCCCCGGTGTAGCCGATTTCCTCCCGAGCGGTCGCGACCGCGGTGACCGATGCTGATGGCCGGTCCTTGGCCAACAGGCGGATGGCTTCGAGAACCACGAAGGCGCCGACCCGATTGTCCAGACTCCGGCTCACGATCCGTCCGTTGGGGAACTCGACAGTCTGCCCCGCCAGTACGCCCGCGTCGCCGATCCGGACCTGTGATTGCGCCTCGGTGCGGTTGGTGGCGCCAATGTCGATCCACAGGTCCTCAGCCTTGGACACCTTGTCCCGGTCGTCCTTCTCCATCAGGTGAATGGCCCGCTTGCCGATCACTCCGGCAACGGGACCGCCCCGGCCGAGCAGGACCACGCGCTGGCCCACGAACACCTGGTGGTCCCACCCGCCGATCGGCTGGAAGGAGAGGTACCCCTCGTCATCGATATAGGTGACCATCACCCCGATCTCGTCGATGTGTCCCGCGAACATGATGCGCGGGCGGCCATCGGGGTTGACGGTGGCGAAGGCGTTGCCCGAAACGTCGCCGCTGACGCGCTCGGCGAACCGCTCCGCTTCGGTGCGCCAGAGCCTGGCCGGGGCCGTCTCGAATGAAGAGGGGCCCGGGGCGTCGAGCAGGCTCTTGAGGAAGCGGAGCGACTCGGCGTTCATGAAGCGTCCTGGGTCAAGTACGGAGTGAAATGGATTGGTTGCTCACGTGAGCCGCGGGTTTGGCCGCCGGACATGATACACCGTTGGCGGCCGGTTCACCACTTCCCGCTCATGCGAGCGGTGTCTCCAATGAAGGCGTACTGGATAGCGGGCATGTATTGGCCGGCGACGCGACGGATGTCCTCCGGCTTGACCCGGTGCAGAATCTTGAGGTAGGCCGAGGCCAGATGATAGTCGCCCTGGAACAGCTCGGCCCGGGCCAGCTGGTCGGCCTGCCCGCTGCTCGTGGCGTTGGAGCCCAGGTCCTCCAGGACCAGCTCGTCTACAAAGCGGTCGAGCCCGTACGGATTCACCGGCACCACGGTCAACACCGAAACTTCCTGGAGCATCAAGGGGATCACTTCCTCCGGCTTGGGTGTCGTGGCCGAGACGCCGCCAACCGGGATCGCGCGCTCGAGGAAGGGGGCTCCGGCGGCATAGGAGAGCCCCTTGGCGTTCCGGACCGAGTTGAAGACCCGTCCCGACAGGAGATACGTCGCCAATCGGAAGGCCGGGTAGTCCGGGCTGGTCACGGGCGGCCCCGCGAAATAGCCGAGGATGTAGTTGGTGGGCTGCGGTCGAGGATCGACGATCCAGCTGGTGGGACGGCGTGGCACCGACGGCGGCATGCTCCAGACGTAGCTCCCGGCCGGGAGCTGACCCAGGGTTGACGTTACCAGCGCCTCGACGCGCGCCCGGTCCACGTTGCCCACCACGACGAGGAGCATCCGGGAGGTCACCATCTGCTCCTGCTCGTAGCGCACCAGCTCAGCGGCGGTGAGGCGCGCGAGCGAGCTGTCGGTGCCCCAGGGATCCAGCGCGTAGGGATGCCCCTTGAAGGCCGCCTGGCTGGCCATCAGTTCGATTCGGTCCTCGGGGCTGCTCCATTTCCGGCGGGCCGCACTGCGCATACGCCCCCGGGCTCGTTCGAGTGTGGTGTCCACGATGCTGGGATGCATGAGCCGGTCGGCGAAGACTGCCCAGGTCGCCTCCAGCTGGGACTGAAGCGCCAGAAAGCCGAAGACTGTCCAATCGGCCTCGGCCTCGATCAGCATGCGACTGCCAGTGCGTCCCAGGGCGCGCCGAGCCTCGTCGCCCGGGAATTTCTGGGTGCCGTACTGAGAGGTTCTCAGCAGGAGGGTCTCGATTCCCGCCGTGGTGTCGGTGAGCTGCCGAGTTCCGCCCAGGAGGTAGAGCCGAACGGCGACAATTCGAGTGGTCGGGTTGATCCGGTGAATGATGCGCAAGCCGCCGACCACGTACTTGGCGGTCAGCGTGTCGCCCGCGGGGGTCCCGTTGCCGTGGAGCGCGCCCGGGTGAGCCAGCGCGGTGGCCAGGAGGAGGCTGGCGGATACCAATCTCATGGTGGAGACTGTCCTCCCGCCTGCTGGCGGAGCCACCCTGCCAAATCCTTGGCGGTGGCGGGCGGGGCGAGGATGCCCAGGACTCGCGGATGCCCCACGATGTAGTCGGCGATGAATTGCCTGAGGCTCTTCAGATCCTGGGCGTCGAGCTTCTTGAGGTAGTTCCGGGAGTAGTCGAGGCCGGCCACGCTCCACCACCAGGCGAGGGATGGTGCTGCGTCACTCCCGTCCTCCAGGTCGATTGCGTGATCGACCTCACGGCGCCTGGTGGCCGCGAGCAAGTCCTCGTCGGTGACCCCACTCAGGATATCCAGCCCGTCGATCTCCTGGAGCAGCGCGAGCAGGGCGTCCTTGGCGTGCTCAGGCGTCGTGGTGCCGAAGAACTCGATGGGCCCCACATGGTTCAGGGTCAGGTAGCTCCCCGAGACGGTTTGAAAGAGGCCGCTGTCCACCAGGTCATGCTGAAACTCGGAGCCTGGCTCATCCAGGACCGAGAAGAGCGCGTCTGCCGCGTAGGTGGCCTTCGGGTCCTTGGTGACGCTCGGGCCCTGGAACGAGACGACGAAAGTCACCTCCTCGACGGCCCTCGAGACAATCACAGTGGCGCTCTGAGTCAGCGGGGTGATCTCGGGGATTGGACGCTCGACGAAGGGATCGGGAGCCCGCTTCCATTTGCTGAATCCGCTGCGAGCCGCCCCGAAGATGTCTTCTGCCTTCACGTCTCCGGAAACGATCAACGCCGAGTTGTTGGGGACGTAGTACCGCTGATACGAGGCCTGCAGCGCATCGATCGTGATGCTGCGCAGGGAGGCGGAGTCGCCGCCCGTATCCTTCCGATACCAGCTGGGGCCCCAGAGGCGTCGCTCGACCTGTGAGGCGAGCTGCTCGGTCGGCTCCGCCTCTCCTCGGTGGATCTCGTCCTCCACGATCGGCCGCTCCGCCGCCAGGTCCTTCCACTGGAATTTCGCTTCCGGCACCAGCTGTCCCATGAGCTTGACCCCCTTGGTCGCCTGACCCGAGGGAAGCACGAGGTAGTAGGTCACCAACTCGTTGTGGGTGGTGCCGTTGTAGCTCCCGTTGAGTAGGCCGGCCTCCATGGCGAACGCGCTCGCGTCGCCGTGGAAGGAGCGAAAGATCAGGTGCTCGAACAGGTGTGCCATGCCGTCCTGCCCGGAATCCTGCGTGATCGCTCCACCCCGGACCGCCAGCATCACGGTGGCCAGCGGGACCGATGGATTGGAGGTCACGATGACCGTCAGCCCGTTCTCGAGCACGGTGTCCCGGACCGTCTCGCCCCGGTCCCCCTGCTGGGCAAGGAGGGAGGGCGCCTTGACCGAGAGGAGGCAAAGCAGTGCCAGCGGGATCGCTCTGGGAGTCATGGAAGCCCGGCGGACTGGTGGGCTCATGGGTGGGAGTTAGGGCACGAAGCGAAAAGACGCAAGCGGTTCATGCAGGGATCACCTGATCCAACCGGCTCGCATCGATCCGGATCCCGCGTTCCGAAACCGGCTCGAAGACGTTGGCGAACCGCATGTTCCAGAGAATCTCGTCGGCGGTGTAGGACGAACGGGCGTGCACCGCTTGTGAGAAGGTCTCCTCGATCCCGGTCAGCAGCACGAATACCTCCGCATGGGAGGCGAGGAGGCTCCCCGGAGTCTCGTTGCGCAGCGGGCTGGACTGGTCGATCGGATGGACGATGGTCCAGGAGAGCGGGAACAGCGCCACGCGGGACCGCTCCAGAACCAGCGGATAGAACCGCCGCGTCCGCTCGTTACCCTCTCCCTCGAAACGGCTCAGCGTCAGCTCGCACTGCAGCTCGATCAGTTCGCTGTCCCAGGTGTTGACGATCCGGAGCTCCAGGGCCCTGGCCCCGGCGTAGGGCGCGATCACCGCATGACGGCTGAACCGGATTCTGGCCTGCGGTCGGGCGAAGCGGGCGAAGATGAGGCCGGTGGCCAGGGCGACCGCCAATAACCCGACGAACGCTTCGAACGTCACCAGCGTGTTGGCGGCCGGCCCCACCGGGCTGATCTCGCCGTAGCCGATGGTGGCGAAGGTCTGCACGCTGAAGAAAAAGGCGTCCAGGAACGGCCCGTTGCTCACGATCCCCTCGCCCCGGATCAACGCGCCCGGTCCGCAAGCCATGAAGCCCAGCGCGAAGACCGCGTTCAGGACCAGGTAGACGCCGGCCATCAGAGCGAGAAACCGGCTCCACGACATGGTGAGGAGCCAATGATAGGAATTGAGCGACCGGGTGAACCCTGGTCCGTCTCGGGACACGTTGAACGTGCCGTCCCGATTGAGCAGGCGCTGGTGGCTGCCCTTCGCGACCATTGAACCGAAGCCGAGATCCCGATCCAGCTCACCCATGACGAAGCTCCCATCGTTCGAGACCGGAAAGTGCCCGGCCTTCCAGCGCCGCGCGAATCCGCTCCGCGCCATCGACGACCCGGGGACCAGGGCGCGAAGTGTAAGCGTTCCCGTCCAGGACCCAGGTGGGAAGGGCGCGGAACAGGCGAAGGGCGGCCGGCTCTCTGAGCTGCTCCATTTCTCGCATCGCGCGCGGGACATCGAACCCGCAGAGCATGACCAGCACGAGGTCGGGGCGCAGCCCTTCTACCTCCGTCCAGTTCCGGCGACGGGACGGCGCACCCGGCTCGGCGCCGACCGCCCTGGCCCCGGCGGCCTCAACCATTTCCGGAACCCAGTGCCCGGCGAGGTAGAGCGGGTCGACCCACTCGATGCACAGGACCAGCGGTGCCCTCGGCGATTCCTGTGGGCGAATCCGACGTAGTCGGTAGGTCAATCCCGCGATCAACTCTTCGGCCTCAGGGGCCAGGTCCAGCGCCGCCGCGATGCGACGGATGTCGGACCAGATGCCGTTGAGTCCCGTCGCCTCCAGGCCGATGACCGTCGGGGCCGGATCCAGCGTTTGCGCCAACCGATGCACCTCTCCGTCAGCTACCGCACAGACCTCACAGAGGCCCTGGGTGAGAATGAGATCCGGGGCGAGGTGCTTCAGCAGCGCGCCGTCCGCCGCGATCACCGGCCGCCCCGCGGCGCGCAGCGCCTGGACCGCCGCATCGATGGCTCCGCTCGACGCGGCAGGATCGACGGTCGTGGTGGTGACCCTGGGCAGGCACCTGATCTCCTCCGGAAAGTCGCACTCGTGGGAGACTCCCACGAGGGCACTCGCGGCGCCGAGCGCGGCGACCATCTCCGTCCCGGCCGGTACCAGGCTGACCACCCGCTTCATGGCTGGTTGAGTCGGTCGGGTCCGGAGAGCGCCAGTAGCACCAGGCCGGCGGCGGTGACGACCAGGGGGAGAAGGCTGCCGGTGAGCACGTGGAACATCGCGCCCACGATCGCCGTGCTTTCCAGCAATCCCCAGCAGGCCAGGGCCTTCCCTCCCTGCCTGCTCCACCACTGGTCGAGCGACGTTCCCGGCGCCTGGGGAGCGCATAACTGGCGAAAGACGAAGGCCACACCGACGGCCGGAATGGCGAAGAGAAAGGGGAAATAGATGAAGAACACCGGTGAGGTCGCTGCCGCTGTCGGACCTCGGTAGGCCGTAAACCCGACCAGGGCTACCGAGATGAGGGTGCTGCCGGCCAGCAGGGTACCGTGAACCAGACCGGGGCGCGCCACCGGGCGCGAGGCGGGTCCGGTCATGGCTTAGCGGCGCGCCACGCGGTAGAGCAGGTACCCCAGCGCCGCGAACATGATGACCGCGAACAGATCGCTGGTGGCCACGCTGCCCAGGAGCTGAGAGAACCCCAGCTTGGTCGCCAGGTAATCCGAAGCGGGGATTTGTGCCGCCTCGGCCTGCTTCACCACGGCCGCGGCGATGGCAGCGCCCGCGATCCCGGCGATCGCGCCGCCGGCAATCAGGCCGCTGGCGAAGAGCACGCCGGGCCCCGACTCCACCTCGGCGATGCTCCGATTGCCTGCCGCCATCCGCTTTTCGACCAGCCATCGGGCCACTCCTCCGGCGAACATCGCGGAAGAGGTCGAGATCGGGAGATAGATCCCCACCGCGATCGGGAGTGAAGCCAGCCCCATCAACTCGATGGCCAGGGTGATGAAGACACCGAGCAGCACCAGGGTCCAGGGAAGCTTCTGGGTCAGGATCCCGTCGGTGACCAGCGCCATGATCGTGGCCTTGGGGCTATCGAGTTTGGTCACCGCCTTACCGTTGAGCTCACGCACTCGGCCGCCGATGCCGGGGTCCACCACGTAGCCGATTTCCTTGGTAGCTGGATCTACGAGGTACTTGCCGGGCTGCACGTTCTGAGTCGGTATGTTGACCCGGATCACGTCCCAGGTCCTTCCATCGTGGGTCACCTGTTCACCGGTGCCGGTCACGGTCCGGTGCGCGTCGTTGGTGCCCGAGGCTTCAAGCACGACGCCAGGGTGAGGTTCGGGGACGATGTTGGTGTAGGCGGCGTTGAGCAGGGTCAGGGTCCACCCGATCGCCGCAGCGGAAGCCACCGTGCCCACCATCATGGCGATCTGCTGGTTGCGGGGTGTGGACCCCACCAGGAACCCGGTCTTGAGGTCCTGACTGGTGTTGCCCGCGTTGGCGGTGGCGACCGCGATGACCCCCGCGATCGAAATGGCCCCGACCCGATGGTCGATCCCGGTCCAGCCGATCAGGAGGAAGATCACGCAGGTGCCGATCAAGGCGGCGATGGTCATGCCCGAGATCGGATTGGCGCTGGACCCGATTTCTCCGGTAATGCGCGAGGACACCGTGGCGAAGAAGAACCCGAAGACCACAATCAGAAGGGCGCCCAGCAGATTGACGCCGACCACCTCCTTGGGCAGCGCGGCGAGCACCAGGACCAGCCCGATCGAGCCGAACACCGTGACCAGGATCGGGAGATCGCGCTCAGTGCGGATGTTCGAGGTGGCGGCACCGACGGAGCGCTTGAGGTCCTGGAACCCCGAGCGGAAGGCCGAAACGATGGTGGGCAGCGAGCGGATCAGCGCCATGATCCCGGCCGAGGCCACGGCCCCGGCGCCGATGAAGAAGACATAGTTGGCCCTCACTTCGCCCGGACTCATCTCGGAAATGAGCCGCGAGGCGGCCGGATAGACCGGCGTCGTGAGCCCTCCGCCGAAGAGCTGAATGGCCGGGATCAGCACCAGGTACGCGATGCAGCCCCCCGCGAACAGATATCCCGCGATCCGGGGGCCGATGATGAATCCCACGCCCATCAGTTCGGGGGAGACTTCCGCGGTGATCGAACCGCCCTTGTACAGGGCGGCGTTGGGATTGGCAGGGTAGGTCGGATACTCCTTCCAGAGCTTGAAGCTCTGCATCAGGAACTTGTAGGCGAACGCGAGCCCGAAGGCTTGAAACAGCAGTCGCGCCTGCAGGCCGCCCTTCTCGCCCGCCACCAGGACTTCCGCGCAGGCGGTACCCTCGGGGTAGGTGAGCTTGCCGTGTTCCTTGACGATCAGCGCCTTGCGGAGCGGAATCATCATCAGCACGCCGAGCACGCCGCCCGCCAGCGCGATCAGGCCGACCTTGGCGACACTCAGGTCGTACCCCATGAGCAGGATGGCGGGGAGGGTGAATACGATTCCGGCGGCGATCGAATCGGCTGCGGAACCAGTGGTCTGCACGATGTTGTTCTCGAGAATCGTCGAGCGCCCCAGGGTACGGAACACCGCAACCGCGAGCACCGCGATCGGGATCGAGGCCGAAACGGTCAGGCCGATCTTGAGCGCGAGATAGACGCTCGAGGCCGCGAAGATGACGCCCAGGACGGCCCCCAGCGCGAGCGCCCGAATGGTCAGCTCGGCGGGTGCTTCACTGGGTGAGATATAGGGATGAAAGGCGGACGGTTCGACCTTCTCACGGGGAGGAGCCAGAGTCGCCATTGGTGGTCCGGGGTATGAGGGGAGGAACACCAAGAAGCTACGGCCAGCCGGGAGGGACGTCCAGTTCCCATCCGCGACACTCGCGCACAGCACGGCGGGATCGGTGGTGGAATTCGCCGCTGCGGCTAACTTCTCAGACATGACTACCGCTCGCCGGACCCAGGGCTTTCGTGAATCCGTCATCCGGGGCATGACTCGGCTCGCGGACGAGTGCGGAGCCATCAATCTCGCCCAGGGATTTCCCAACTTCCCGGCTCCTGAGCTGCTGAAAGAGGCGGCGATTCAGGCCATCCGTGCCAACAAGAATCAGTATGCCATTACCTGGGGGTCCCGGAAACTCCGGGAGGCGGTGGCGCGGAAATATCAGCGTTGGTACGGCTTCTCCGTCGACCCCGAGACCGAGATCACCATTACCTGCGGCGCCACCGAGGCCATGGCGGCGACGCTGCTGGCCCTGGTCGATCCCGGACAGGAGGTCGTGGTGCTGGAGCCGTTTTATGAGAACTACGGCCCCGACACCATTCTCTGCGACGCGCGGCCCGTCTATGTCCCGCTCGCGCCCGGCGAACCGCTGGACCTCGAACGGGTCCGCGCCGCCTTTTCACCTCGCACTCGCGCCATCGTGATCAACACCCCCGCCAACCCCTCCGGCAGGGTACTCACCGCGGAGGAGTTAGGGGCCATCGCCGAATTGTGCTGGCGACACGACGCTCTCGCGGTGACCGACGAGATCTACGAGCACATCCGCTACGAAGGCCGCCACATCCCGATCGCGACCCTGCCCGGAATGCGGGAGCGCACGGTGACCATCAGCGGGGCCTCCAAGACCTTCAGCATCACCGGCTGGCGGATCGGGACCATCGTGGCGCCGGCCGACATGACCGATGCGATCCGGAAGGTGCACGATTTCCTGACGGTCGGCGCGCCGGCGCCGCTCCAGGAGGGCCTCGCCGTGGCCATGGACCAACTCCCCGAGTCCTACTACGAGGAGCTGGCCTCGGTCTACCGGCGGCGGCGCGACATTCTTTTCCAGGCCCTGGTCGAATCGGGATTTCGTTGCCGCGCCCCCGAGGGTGCCTACTACATTCTGGCGGATTTCACCGAGCTGAGCGACCTGGGAGACGAGGCCTTCGCCGTCTGGTTGGCGAAGGAAGGCGGGATCGCCACCGTCCCCGGCTCCAGCTTCTTCAGCCAGCCCGCGCTGGGGAAGCACCTGGTGCGCTTCGCCTTCTGCAAGACCGAGGACTTGCTCAACTCCGCCGCGGACCGGTTGAGACAGCTGAAGGGAAAGAGTCCGGCGGGAGCGAGCGCGGAAGCGCGGTGATTCGAATGCGGTGGTGGATCCAGAGGCTGGTTCTGTTGTCGATGGCGGCAAGCACGCTTTCGGCCCAGTCCATGCCGGCCGCCGATCGAACCCGCATCGCCGAGGCGTATCGGATCGCCGATACGTTCGCGGACCGCATGTGGCCGGGCTGGAGCTCGGCCCCGTTCGCCCTGCTGCTGGTTACCGAGGATCGGGAATTCCTGATCCGCCATCCCAAGCCCGACGCGACCTTCAAATGGGTCGGCTATGACAGCCTCCTTCACTCGGAGGTGTTCGTCCGTCCCCGGGTCTTCGCGCTCGATCTCCTGGCCACCTTTCCGATCGGCCCCGGCGTGCCCACGATCGTGATGGGCCAGCCCGAGGCGACCAAACGCACTTCCGCCCAGTGGATCATCACCGCTCTCCACGAGCACTTTCATCAGTGGCAGATGTCGAGCCCGGGCTACTTCGCTGCGGTGGATTCCCTGAAGCTGTCGAGCGGCGACAAGACGGGAATGTGGATGATCAACTTTCCGTTTCCCTACCAGTCGCCGCCGGTGGACGCTGCCACCGCGGAAATGGCCGAAGATCTGAAGGGGCTGCTGGAGGCTTCCAACCCCGACACTCTGTCGGCCTGGCTGAGCGCGTACTACTCGGCCCATCAGTCGCTGCGGGAGTTGTTGTCGGATGACGAGTACCGTTACTTCGCGTTTCAGCTGTGGCAGGAAGGGGTCGCGCGTTACACCGAATACCGACTGGCTCAGATGGTGGCGGAGGGATACCAGCCGTCATCGGAGATCCAGGCGCTCTCCGACTACGTCCCGCTGGAGCACGTCGTGCAATCGCTCCGGGACGATATCTACTCGGGGATCGGGCAGCCCGATCTGGCCGCCAACGGACGGGTGGATCTCTACCCGCTGGGCGCGGCGACGGCTCTCGTTCTCGACCGGGTGGCCCCCGATTGGAAGAGCGAGTATCTCCGTCGCCGCTTCGATCTCCAGCGGTACTTCCCTTAAGTCCGGCTCAGGCGCCCGGCGGCTTGTAGCTGACGGTCTTCTTCGCCGCCGCGTCCATCTCCTCGGGTGTCAACAACACCGTCGTCTTGATCGTCACGGCCCCCGAGGCGTTGACCGCCAGGCTGGCCGCGGCCACCGAGACCGCATCGGGGGCCTCTGCGATCACATAGGCGTCGCATTCCCCGAACGCGAAGTAGAACGACTCCACCTTGCCGCCGGCCGACTGGACTACCTGCTGGGCCGCGGCGCGTCGCTTGGACCCGCCGTCCTTGATCAGCCCCTTGGTGCCCTCGGCGTTATAGCTCACCTGCAGGAGGTACTTGGGCATACCGTCTCCACGAATCTGGGAGCGGAGAATATGCGCCTGGGATACGGGCCGGGCCAGAGGCATCGAAACCGGCGTGTCGCTCGCCCACTCACCAGATGTAGCGGACCGTCCCATATCCCGTGATCGGCTGACCCGGCGAGACGAAGTCGCCGGCCCGGAGCTCCGGATACTTCTGATCGAACAGGTTGCGGACTCCGGCCTCCAGCTGAAGCGCTCCGAACCGAATGCCGCCGGTGAGGTGCACCAGCGCATAGGCCGGGAGCTCGACCCCGGTTAGATCGAACGGCGTATATGGCCCTACCACGTTGGTGGCCAGGCGGGCGAAGACCCTGGTCTTCGGCGGCGTGATATCGACGGCCGCAGCGCCCACGTAGCGCGCCGTGTTGAAAATGCGCGCCCCCGATAGCGTGTCGCCGTCCTCGGTGATCAACTGCTGATACTTCGCGTCGGTGAAGGTCCAGCTGGTGGTGAAACTGAGGGCCGCGCTGGGCTGGATCCGCAGATCGAGGTCGACACCCTGGCGCCGGCTCCGGCCGCCGTTGGTCGAAGCAGCCGTGAGCGGATCGAAAGTCTGCTCGTTACTGACATCGGCCCGGAACAACGCGACGGCGGCATTCCACTTCTTCCCGTCCAGTTTGACGCCCGCCTCGTAGGCCCATTCGGTAATGAAAGGGAGACTGGGGTCGCGAATCACTCCATCGGTCTGCCGGAATCCGCGGGAGACGTTGCCGTAGAAGCTGACCAGATGCCGCAGGTGTACCAGGGCGCCGAGCTTGGGGGAGAAGATCCCCTTCGAGTCGCTGACCTCGAACTGCGCGGGGGGATTCGATCCGGTGCTCAACGCATCGTAGCGGCCCCCCACGCTCACCCGCAGGTGGGGGATCGGGTCGAGATCGGCCTGCACGAAGGCTCCACCGGAACCCTGGTGCGCGGCAAGATCGGTGTCCACTGAGTCTCGCGTCCGATTAGTGGTGAAGTATTTCTGGTAGTCCGCGTGCTCATAGCGGCCTTCCACACCCGCGGTGATCTGCCCGCGGGACAGCGCCCAGGTCAGTGCGCTGGTGAGCCCGTACCCGTGACGAGTGTCCTCCTCTTCGGTCTGGGCCCCTGAGCCCTCCCCGGCGCTGCCTTCAGGCGGAATGGTGAGGTACAACTGCCAACGCCCCTGGGTGGCGTACGCAGTGGTGCGCCATAGGAGATGGGAACCGGCCACCACCCGCAGGCTGAGGCGTTCCTGGCCGCGGCGCTTGAATCCTCCGTCGCTGATGTTGGCTACCGTGTCGTAGTGCCCGGCGGCGAATTGGTCCGCCGTGATGTATCCCGGGGAGGCCCAGTCGGTGAGGTGGATCCCGATCCCCGCATCGAGGGTCACGCTGGGCGAGACGTCCCGCACGTAGCGGAGGTTGCCCTGGCCGATCTCGTAGTCGCTGTTGGGGCGCCATCCGCCATCGCGCTGATAGCGCACCGCCAGGGCCCCGCCCCAGTCGGGCCGGTCGAACCCGCCCAGAAAGTTGGCGTCCACCCACCCGTGGGATCCGCCTTCGACGGAACCGCTCATCCCCTGCATTCGATCGATGGTGCGCACGTTCACGGCACCGGAGAGCGCGAAGTTCCCGTACCTCGCGTTGGTCGGCCCCTTGATGACCTCCATCTGCTCGACCGCCCCCGGCATCAGGATGTTCCAGTCGTTGTATCCCTCCGCGTGCCCATTGACCGGCTCGTTGACCGGAACCCCGTCCACCCAGAGGGCCATGTCGGTCGAATGGTCCGAGCTGAAGCCCCGCAGACTCACCGTCGGCGCGAACCCCGGCCCCTGTCCCTGCAGGTGGACCTCCACTCCCGCGGTCTGTCGCACCAGGTCCCATGGGTCGCTGGCCGGGGTGCGGCTGATCACGGTCGGCGTGACCGTGATGACCGCCTGCGGGTCCTGCCGCCGAGTGGGTGCCGCGGTGACCGTGATTTCCTGCAGCTCGATGGCGTGAGTCAGGGTGTCGCCGTGCGGGTGGATCGAGTCTGACGCGGTCGGCTGCTGCGCACTCAGGACGCCGGGCACGACCACGCAGGCCGTGACGAGGCTTCGTCGTGACATGGGGGCTCCATCGTGAGAGTCGCACGACAGGAGAGAATCTCCTGCCGCAGGAGGTCACACGTGGAGCGATGGAGGCCCGACGGAGGGTGGGAGAGAGTGAGGCAGCCGGGTCGACTGGAGCCGCCCGGTATCCAGGAAGCTCGTCGCCGGGGCCGCGATCGTCGGGGCGATGACGAGCGACGGACTTCCCGCAGTGGTCGGCGACGTGGCACAACTGATCAGGCAGAATTCGCAGCAGTCGCTCTGCGATCCGGCCGGCGCCTGGTGATGGTGTCCGTGCGCGCCCCCATGGGCGCCGCTGGTCGACGACAGCATCATCGCCGGTATCGCGAGCGCGACACTGACGGCGAGGCTGACGGCGAGGAGATGCCGGCCGGCGCGACTCAACGGGGACGTCATGGTCGGGATGCTAAGACCCGGGCCGGAGCCGGTCAAGCGGCCTCGTGCAGCGGATGGCGAACCGGCCGCCGGTCCGACTCGTTTAGCCAGATGAGGCCCCTGGCGCTTGCCACCGCCATGATGCATAGGTACCGCGTGCCCGATCACGCTCCACGCCCACGTCCCGATTCGCCGGCCCCCGCTCGGGTCGGCCATGGGCTCACCGCCGAGCGCCAGTCCTCGCTCTATCGCCGGCTCGCCGCCCGGGATGAGCAGGCGCTGGTCGAGCTCATCGACCTGGCCACGCCGTGGCTGCTCGGTGTCGCGCAGGGGATGCTGAGCGACCAGGACGAGGCGGAGGAGGTGGTCCAGGAGGCTTTCACCATCGTCTGGAACCGGATCGATTTGCTCGACGAACAGGCCGGTGGCCTGCTGCCGTGGCTGCTGCGCATCACCCGAAACCGGGCCATCGATCGGCTGCGGGCCCGCCGCCGCCAGCGGCAGAAAGCGCAGCGCCTCGAGGCGTACGGCGCGCTGGGCGAGTCCTGGACTGCCCCTCGCGAGCCGGATGAATCGGCTCAACCCGGCTGGCACGTGCACGAAATGGTGCACTCGGCCCTGAAGCAGCTGCCGGAGGAGCAGCTGGCCCCGGTGCGGCTCGCCTATTTCGAAGGCTACACCCAGTCCGAAATCGCCGAGCGGCTGGGCATTCCGTTGGGAACGGTGAAGACTCGCCTCCGCCTGGGCTTCGACAAGCTTCGGGCGGCTCTGGCGCCGATCAAGGATTGGGTCCTATGAATCCGCATGACTGGTTTGTGGAGCATCGCGTCGCGTTCGTGGTCCGGAACCTCGAGGCGGCCGAGGAGAAGAGTTTCCAGCAGCATCTCCCGGTCTGCGCCGAGTGCCGGGAGGAGACCACGCGATTGGCCCGCGAGTTGGCCTGGTTGCCCATGGGCGCCGAGCCTGCGACCCCGCGGCCCGGATTCAAGCGGCAGCTGATCGAACGAGCCTTGCATGGTCGCCGCCGCCGCTGGCAATGGATGGTCCCGGCGCTCGCCGCGGCCGGGGTTCTCCTCGCGCTTGCCGTCGTCGCTCAGGAGAGGGGGCGCGCCGGTCGCCTGCTGGCGGAGAAGACCTCGCTCCAGAACCAGTTGGATGCCATCCGCGACACACTGGTCATCATCCGGAACGCCAATCGGGTGCTCCAGGCGGATATCCGCATGGACGGGCACGACGGCGGGATCACGATCTTCGCCGACGAACGGACCCATCGCTGGAACGTGGTGGTCCACGGCCTCCCCGCCGCGCAATCCAACCAGGTCTACCAATTCTGGTTCATCACGGCCGGCGGGATGGTTCGCGGCGCCCAGCTTCACCTGGACGAAACGCGTCCGGCCTTCCTGACCATGGGGATGCCGGCAGAAGGGGGGGCAGTCATGGGAGCGGCGCTCACGCTGGAGCCCATGGACCGGCCCTCCAGCCAACCGCAGGGAAAGCAGCTGGCGCACCTGATGCTGTAAGCGGCGAGGGGGCCCCTGGTCCCCTTACATTCCCGCCATGTCCCACCCAACGAGGCTCCCCCAGCCCGCCGGCCCGATCGCACGGGCCTTTGCTCTCACCTATCGCCGTCTCTATGGCCTGGTTCGGAACGCCTGGGCTGCGCTCGGTATCGAGCTCGCGATCCTGGTGGCGCTCGCGACGGCGGGATTGGTCGGGTTCGGGTGGCTGGCGGTCGAAATGCGGTCCGGCGGCCTGAGCGAAGCTGAGGACCGTTTGATGTTGCAGGTAGGGGCCGATCGCACCGATGCGCTCACCGAAGTCGCGCGGGCGCTCTCCTTCATCGGCTCGGGGGCGGTCGCGATTCCGTTTGCCATTCTCGTGGTGGTGGCGCTCCGCCGACTCGGTCGCCTCGGCGAAGCCCGCCTCTATGCCTGGGTGGCCCTCAGCGGGTGGGCGATCAATCTGCTCGCCAAGGCCGCCTTCCGGAGAGCCCGACCCCAGATCATCCCCCACCTCGGTGGTGGCGGCTGGTATTCGTTCCCTTCAGGCCACGCAATGCTGGCGCCACTGGTGTTTGGCTTCGGGGCTTTCCTGCTGGTTCGTGGGATGAAGAACGTCGCGCTCAAGACCAGCGTGTTGCTGCTGGCTGCGGCTCTGGTGGCCGGAATTGCGATATCGCGGGTCTACCTCGGCGTCCACTATCCGACCGATGTGGCCGCCGCGCTGCTGGCGGGAATCGGGTGGGCGGCTCTCTGTCTGGCGGCTACATCGGTGAAAGGGAGGGAAACCGGCGGGGCCCCTGCCGGTTCATGGGCCTCGACGACCGGGGAGTCGTGAGGCGGCCCGGCCCGCCCGACTACTGACCTTCCCCGCCCAACTGGTCCGAATCGTCCGCCGAGTCCTCGTCGCCCAGGGTATCCGTGGTGTCGGCCGGGATGGTTACTCCGTCGGCGCCGAGCAGCCGGAAGAGGTTCCACTGGGCCCGCTTGGCAGTGCGGGCCCGGCCGCCGTTGTACATCACTGAAATGAGCAGTACTCCGTCCCTGCGACCCAGATAACCCACCAGAGTCGACACGCCGCCCAGGGTCCCGGTCTTTGCGTGGACCACCCCCGGCTCGGGCAGACCCCAACCGATCGGACGCAGGGTGCCCACGCCATTGGCGGGGAGCAGCTGCGCGAAGTTCCGGCCGGCCGGGGTCTCGGGGAACCTGGCCAGGTAGTGCACGAAGGTGGCGGGCGTCAGCCGATCCTCAGCGGAGAGGCCGCTTCCGTCCACCAGGTGAATTCCGTCCTGGAGGCCGGTGACCTCCTGCACATGCTGCGTCAGCTGCTCGGCAGCGTCATCGCGGCCGGCCGCCCACTGGAGCAACAGCTCAGCTCCGATGTTGAGGGAGCGGCGGTTGATTTCCGAAGCCAGGGAGTCGAAGGGGGCCGAGGTCACCTCTGCCAGCACATCCTGCTTGTGCCTGGGTCGATCAGGGACCTGGTCGAACCCGTCGACGGTGGGGACCGGCGCCACCACCGAGGACTCCGGGGTCCGATCCCAGACGATCCCGGCTTCATGCAGGGCCTTGGCCCAGGTCTCCGCCAAGACCGCCTTCGGGTTGCCCGCCACCGAAGTCATCCGCCTGGGCAGCGCATTGATGCCGATGGATCCGGTGATCAGCCAGCCCCCGTCGGCCATTCGGCGCAGAGCGAGGCGAGAGCGCGCGCCCTTCCACGTCTGAGCGTGGATGGTCACCAGCGCATCGAGGCCCTGTGGCACGGTCGAAACCAGGCGCGCCTTGGTTCCCAGCTTGGTGCCCGGCCGGATGGTCAGGTACACCACGTTTTCGTTCAGCGTGATGGGGCCGATCAGTGGAGCGAACACGCGGCCCCAATGATGAGGAGACCAGGCCTCGGGATACACCACGTTGGCCGGCCCGTTCGCACTGGTGACGTGGAGGGGCCCATAGAGTTTGCGAATCCCGCGGTCGGCCAATTGCCAGGCGAGCTCGCTCAGCGTGGGCCCGCCGCGCGTCGGCCGCTCCAGCGAAGGATCGCCGTTCAGTTCGAGGGCCCAGTTTCCCCGCCACTCACCGGTCTCAGCAACGAGCGACCCCTCGCCCACCACGCGGGTTGCCAGCCGTGCGTCGCCGCCCAGGACGGTCCGAGCGAAACCGGTGGTGAGCAGTTTCACCGTCGAAGCCGGGATCATCGGCTGATTCGGCCGCACGCTCCAGAGCAGATCCCCCTGCTGGTTGGCGATGGCGATTCCCCAGGTCCCCGAAGCGCCGCGAGAGGCCGAGCGGTACCACCGCGCCAGCTGGCTCTGCACTGAAGGAGTCAGGGTCTGGGCCTGGGCAGGTTCAAGGGCGACGCCAAGGAGCAGCCCCAGGAGCGGGCTGAGTCGCAGGCAGTGTTTAGCGGGTGAAAAGACCATTCGCGACGTTCGATTCCTGGATTCTGAGGCGCTGCATCCCAAGCGCGGGGTTCGCGGGTCGGATCAGAGCCAAGATGAGTCAGGAGAGACTGCCCGGGCTGGCCGAACTGCTTTGGTCAGGGCGCGGGGACCTCTTCAAACCGGGCCGGAGCCCAATCTACGGCTTCTTTGTGATGAGGCCAAGCCTCACGTCGACAACAGCTTGCAAGACCTCAACAGGGCTTGTTAGAGCAAACCTCGGGCCTCGGCATGAAGCCGGCTTTGGAAGCTGCAAGTGCAAGCCGCACAACGGTTTAAGGGAACAGCGCGGAACGCTGCCTGGAGGGAATCCCTTGCGACCTGCCGACCGCATGGCTTCCGGAGGATCGGTTACCGGCTTGGGCCGGGAAGCCGGTCTCGCTCCCGCTCCTGGGTCAGGAGCCGTTCGGTGAAGTCCAGCCTCTCATTGGCCTCGGCCAACTCTCGCCGAACCTGCTCCAGGTTCTCCCGCAATTCGTCCACCTGGGCCTGGAGATGGGGCGCGGAATCCGGCCCCGATCCGCGAGCCTTCAAGACCTTGGTCAACCCGTTAAAGAAAACGATGACCACCGGAATGCAGAGGGCCAGCAGCGGAATCATGACGGCCAGGGTCTGCTTGTCCATGGTCGAGATCTCCTCCGGCCCTTCTACTTGAGGAGCAGCTTGGCGATGGTATGCAGCTGCATGTTGCTGGTCCCCTCGTAGATGGTCCCGATCTTGGCGTCCCGATAGTACTTCTCTGCCGGATACTCCTTCGAGTACCCGTAGCCTCCGAAGAGCTCGAGGCACGTCGACGTGATGCGGTCGGCCACCTGAGAGCTGAACAGCTTGGCCATCGCCGCCTCGCGCTGGAAGGGGCGGCCGGTGTCCTTGAGCCGGGCCGCGTTGTAGACCATGAGCCGGGCCGCCTCGAGGTCGGTCTCCATCTGCGCGATCTGGAACTGCACGCCCTGAAATTCCGCGATCGTCTTGCCGAATTGCCGGCGCTCCTTGACGTAGGCGGTCGCAGCCTCCAATGCCCCTCGAGCCACCCCGATCATCTGGGCGCCGATACCGATCCGCCCCTCGTTCAGGGTCTCGATCGCGATCTTGTAGCCCAGCCCCACCGGACCCAGCACATTCTCCTTGGGCACCCGGCAGCGCTCCAGGATCAGCTCGGTGGTGCTCGAGGCCCGGATTCCGAGCTTGTTCTCCCTCTTGCCGACTGAGAAGCCGGGGAAATCCCGCTCGACCAGGAAGCCGGTAATCCCTTTGTAGCCCTTGGAGAAATCGGTGTTGGCAAAGACCAGGAATAACCCCGCTTCGCCACCGTTGGTGATCCAGAATTTCCGGCCGGTCAACTCCCAGTGCGTCCCTTGGTCGTCGGCGCGGGTCTCGAGCGCAAAGGCGTCGCTGCCGCTGGCGGGCTCCGAGAGCGCAAATGCGGCCAGCAGGTCCCGGGTGAGTCGGGGGAAGTAGCGTTGATGCTGATCCTCCGAGCCCCAGCGCAGGAGAGCGTTGTTGACCAGGGTGTTGTGGACGTCTACGTAGATCGCGGCGGAAGCGTCCACCCGCGCCAGCTCCTCGATAGTCAGAGTGGCGAGGAAGATGTTTCCGCCCGCCCCGCCGAATCGCTCGGGCACTTCAATGCCCATGATCCCGAGCTCGAAGAAGCGCGCGAGAATTTCCTTGCGGAAGGCGCCGGCCCCATCCATCTCCATCACGTGCGGGCGGATCTCGGACTCGGCGAAGTCGCGAACCGTGGTCCGGAGCAGCTCCTCCTCTTCCGACAGCGTCGTGAGCGGCTGAGCAGGTGTGAGCGTCGTGGTCATGGTCATGATCCCGGAAGGACGAACGGTGGCGGATAATAGTTTCTTCCCTCCGCGGCTTCAACTGAGCGGCGCGGCCGGGAAGGGGGTCTGGTGCAACGCGCGGACGACAGGCAAGATGGTGCATGCGTAAGACGCTGAGGATCCTCGCCGCGACGCTGGCGCTGCTGATCGGGCCGGTCAGCCTCCTGCTGCTCTACCTCACCTTTACGGTGCTCAACGCCGACGCCTTCACGCGCCGGTTCGTGGGCAGTCTGGACGATCCGCGGGTCGCGGAGTTCGCGGCCGAGAAGATCACCGATCTGGTCATCTCGCAGCGGCGGGACTTGACTGCGCTTCGCCCCGTGATCGTGGTCATCACGCGGGGCATCGTGTCCTCCGCGCCATTCCAGGCGATGCTGCGGCCGGCGGCCCGGCGGGCTCACGAAGCGATCTTCTCTTCCACCAGCGAGCAGATCCTGCTGTCGGTCCCCGACGCGGCAATTCTGCTGCGCAGTACGCTCGCCAATCTCAATCCCGGCGCGGCCCAGAAGATCCCCAATAGCCTGGCCAGCTTCTCGGCCAGCATGGACAACCCTGTTGCCAGGACTGCCCTGACCACCCTGCGCGCGGCGCACGCCGGTCGACAGCTGGCCCGGGCCGGCGTAGTGCTGTCGCTCGTGCTCATGGTTCTGGCGATTTTCCTGGCCGCCTCCCGGCGGGCGATGATCCTCTCCTCTGGCGCCGCAATCGCGGCCAGCGGCTTGTTCTTCGCGGCCCTGGTGCCGGTCGGGCGCCTGGTGGCCACCGCGCCGGTTACCAACCCCGTTGCTCGCGCCGCGGTCGCCGGAGTGTGGGATGCCTTCATGGGCCGCCTCTGGATCCTTGGGGCGATCGTTGGAGCGGTCGGCGTCACCATGGTCGTGGCCACGACATCGCAACTGGAGCGCTGGGAGGCGGGCGGTGCGGCGCGCACCACCTGGGCGCTGTTGACCCACCGCCGTGAGAAGACCTGGGCCGAATTGCTTCGAGTGTTCGGCTTCGTCCTGGGCGGACTGTTGTGCTTCTCGTTCCCCATCACGGCCCTGCGCGTGGCAGGCATCGCAACCGGAATCGCGATGTTCATCGTGGGGGTTCAGGGCCTGGCGCGACTGGCGAGGCGCCGACTGCCAGGGGTTCCGATCCGCGAGACGGAGGAGATTCGGGTTGCCCCCGTCGTCCTGGTCGCGTTCCGGGTAGCCGCGATTATCCTGCTCGGCCTCGCGGGTCTGGGCCTTGTCCTCCGAATCAAGCCTCGAGCAGAGGTGGTCGCCGTGGCGACCGATGCCTGCAACGGCGCGGTGGCCCTCTGTGATCGCCCGATCAACCGGATCGCGTGGGCCGGTGCCCACAACGCGATGGGTTCGGCCGACAATCCTTCCTGGCTTTTCCCCAATCAGGACCAGGGCGTCCCGTCACTGCTGGACGTGGGGGTCCGGGCCTTCATGCTGGATCTCCACTACGGGCGGCCGATCGGGGATAAGGTGAAGACCGATTTCGAGGCCGAACACAGCTCGGCCAACAAGTACGAAGCCGTCCTGGGCCCGGAAGGATTTCAGGCAGCCATGCGGATCAGGGATCGGATGACCGGCACCCCCGGCCCGCTGGGGCTGTACCTCTGCCACGGCTTCTGCGAGCTGGGCGCGATTTCGGTCGACAGCATGTTCAGGAGCATCGCCACCTTCATGGCCATCAATCCCGGCGAGGTAGTGATCCTCGACCTCGAGGATTACGTCACCCCCGAAGACGTGGCCCGGGTGGCCCGCGAAAGCGGCCTGCTGGATTTTGTGTACCGCGGTCCGCTGGGGCCGGTGCCGCCGACGCTGCGCCAGATCATCGCCTCCGGCGGCCGCGTGATCATGCTGGGAGAGAACGACGTGGACCAGATCGCCTGGTACCACCCCTCGTACGACCTGATGCAGGAGACGCCCTACACCTTCCACACCCCCGACCAGTTCTCCTGCCGCCCCAATCGCGGCAAGCCGAGCAATCCGATGTTGCTGATCAACCACTGGATCGAGACCACGCCGGCGCCCCAGGTGTCGAACGCCGAGAAGGTGAATACCCGCGAAGTACTGCTGAGCCGGGCGCGCACCTGCGCGCGTGAGCGCGGCAGGATGCCCAACATCATCGCGGTGGATTTCGCCGGGATCGGAGACCTGGTAGGGGCGGTGCGAGTGCTCAACGGTCTCGACAGCGCTTCCACCTCCCCCCGCGCCCCTGCTCCTTAGCGACGCGGGACCCCGAAAATCTCCCGAGTAGTGAGCACTCACGGGGCACGGTTTCTGCCCCCTCGCGTGGAATAGCTCCTTTCACGTGAGGGTCATCATGCGCTTGGCAACAGCTCTGGTGCCTTGCCTGACCGCGTTCGCTCTGGGCGCCTGCACCAGCTCCGAACCGCCGGCCACGCAGCCCAAGCCGACCGCGGCTGCTCTGGGCATTCCGCCGGGACAGCTACCGCCCGTGGGACAGTGCCGGATCTGGATTCCGGGTAAACCGCCCGGCCATCAGGCCAAGGCGCGCTCCTGCGACGGGATTGAGCAGTTTGCGCCCGCCGGCAGCTGGATCGTCTATCGTCCGGGGAAGGACAGAAAGGTCGTGCAGGTCCGGGTGGTCGACGACCGCCGTCCGGGTGTCGTGGCGGTAGTTCGCGTCTACGACGCGCAGAGCGGCGCGTATCTCAGGACCCAGTTCTAAAGCGCCGCGGAGCCGGCTGAGGCTGTTCGATGAAGGCAGCTCAGCCGGCCCCGTGCGCCCCTATCCCCCCACTCTTGAAGCAACTCTGAAGGTCGCTTCCAGCCTGCTTCATCCCGCACCGCAGTTCCTCGTCTTGATATTTCCTTAACAAGAGGCTGGCCGAATCGGGACACCATCCTGACGCGCCAGGCCCCAGCTTTCCTGCGCATCAGCTGCCAGAGGGGTTTGTGGACGTCCTGATGATCCTGCTGGTCGCCATCCTGGTCCTGTCGACCTGGGGGCTGATCCGGCTCTGCGAGAAGGTCTGACGCCGCCATGACGATTCTCTACTGGATCGTGGCCGCCGTGGCCGTTGTGATCTTGATCTATCTCTTCGCGGCTCTGCTCAAGCCGGAGCTGTTCTCATGACCGCCGGCCCCTATCTCCAGCTGCTGCTGTACCTGTTCGTCCTCCTGGCCCTGGTTAAACCGCTCGGCGGATTCATGGCCCGGGTATATGAAGGCGAGCCGCATTGGCTGGCCCGGTGGCTCGGTCCGGTAGAACGGTGGTGTTATCGCCTGATCGGGATAAGACCGGACGAAGAGATGACCTGGCAGCGCTACGGTGGTGCGGTCCTGCTGTTCAGCGCGGCGAGTTGCCTTGCGGTGTATGGGTTGCAACGAGCGCAGGGGCTCCTCTTCCTCAATCCCGCCGGGTTCACCGGAGTGCCCCCGACCCTCGCGCTCAACACGGCCATCAGCTTCGTCACCAATACCAACTGGCAGGCCTATGGTGGCGAGACCACCTTGAGCTATCTGACCCAGATGGCGGCGCTCGCGGTGCAGAATTTCGTCTCGGCGGCAGTCGGCATGGCGGTGCTGGTGGCGCTGATCAGAGGTATCGCCCGTCACGAGACCGACCGCCTCGGGAACTTCTGGGTGGATCTCGTGCGCGGTACCCTCTACATCCTGCTGCCGCTCTCGCTGGTTCTGGCCCTCACGCTGGTCTCGCAGGGCGTGGTCCAGACCTTCGCAGCCTACCAGTCCGTGCCGCTGGTTGAAGCGGCCGGCCCCGATACTGCCCGGGTCACCGCCCAGATACTGCCCCTGGGTCCGGCCGCGTCTCAGATCGCCATCAAGCAGCTGGGCACCAACGGTGGCGGCTTCTTCAACGTCAACTCGGCGCACCCGTTCGAGAACCCCACACCCTTCAGCAACTTCCTCGAAGTGCTGGCGATTCTCCTGATCCCCGCCGCCCTTTGCTACACCTTCGGCCGGATGATCCGGGACCCGCGGCAAGGCTGGGCCCTCCTGGCCGCCATGACCATCGTCTTCGTGGCCTTGCTTCTGCCCACGGTGACGGCCGAGCAACAGGCCAACCCGATGCTGCGGGGATTGGGCGTCGATCAAGCCGCGAGCGCCCTCCAGGCCGGCGGGAACATGGAAGGGAAGGAAGTTCGCTTCGGGGTGGCGAATTCCGCGCTCTGGGCGGTGGCGACGACTTCGGCATCGAACGGGTCGGTCAATTCGATGCACGACTCCTTCATGCCCCTGGGCGGACTGGGTCCGCTCTGGCTCATGCAACTCGGGGAAATCATCTATGGAGGCGTTGGGTCCGGCCTCTATGGGATGCTGCTGTTCGCCATCGTGACTGTCTTCATCGCCGGCCTCATGGTGGGCCGGACGCCGGAATACCTCGGCAAGAAGATCGAAGCCTACGAGATGAAGATGGCCAGCATCGCCATCCTGGTGCCGAACATTCTGGCGCTGACCTGTACCGCCATCGCCGTCGCCACCGACGCGGGGCGATACGGAGTGCTCAATCCGGGCCCCCACGGCTTCACCGAGGTGTTGTACGCCTTTTCTTCGATGGGTAACAACAACGGCAGCGCTTTCGGAGGGCTCACGGCCACCAACGCGGTCTACACGCTGCTCGGTGGGGTCGCCATGTGGCTGAGCCGGTTCTGGGTCATCGTTCCCACCCTGGCCATCGCGGGCTCGCTGGGCCGGAAGAAGCTGGTGCCCGCCAGCGCCGGTACGCTGCCAACGCACAACCCTCTCTTCGTGTCGTTGCTGGTGGGGACTGTGATCATCGTGGGCGCTCTGACTCACCTCCCGGGCCTCGCGCTCGGCCCGATCGTCGAGCACCTCCAGCTGTTCTCGAGGTAACGAGACGTGTCCCAGCACAAACCACGGCCGCTGTTCGATTGGTCGATCACCCGCCGGGCCATTCTCGACTCGTTCCGCAAGCTCAATCCCGGCCACATGGTGCGGAACCCGGTGATGTTCGTGGTCTGGGTCGGGAGCCTGCTCACGACCGCGCTCTGGATCGAGGCGCTGGCCGGCCACGGGGAAGCGCCCGCGGGGTTCATTCTCGGGATCTCGGTCTGGCTCTGGCTCACGGTGCTGTTTGCCAACTTCGCCGAGGCGATGGCCGAAGGGCGTGGGAAGGCCCAGGCCGATACGCTGCGTGGCGCTCGTCGCGACGTCCAGGCCAAGAAGCTGCGGGACCCGAAGAACAAGCTGGACTTTCAGTCGGTTCCCGCCAGCTCCCTCCGAAAAGGGGATGTCGTGCTGGTCCACTCCGGACAGATGATCCCGGGAGACGGGGAGGTCACCGATGGAGTCGCCTCGGTGGACGAGAGTGCCGTCACCGGCGAGAGCGCTCCGGTGATCCGGGAAAGCGGCGGCGACCGGAGCGCGGTCACCGGTGGGACCAAGGTCCTCTCCGACTGGATCATCGTCCGGATCACCGCCAACCCCGGTGAATCCTTTCTGGACCGGATGATCGGCTTGATCGAGGCGGCGAAACGGCAGAAGACCCCCAACGAAATCGCCCTCGAGATTCTGCTGGCGGCCCTGACGATCGTGTTCCTGCTCACCACCGTGACCTTGTCGCCGTTCTCGATCTACGCGGTCGCTACCGCCGGCAAAGGAACGCCCATCACGGTGACGGTCCTGGTGGCTCTTCTGGTCTGCCTCATCCCCACCACGATCGGCGGGCTCTTGTCGGCGATCGGGATCGCCGGGATGGACCGCATGATTCAGAAGAACGTCATCGCCATGTCTGGTCGAGCGGTCGAGGCCGCGGGGGATGTGGATGTGCTGCTGCTGGACAAGACCGGGACCATCACTCTGGGGAACCGCCAGGCGGTAGCGTTCATCCCGGCCGGCGGGGTCACCGAGACGGAGCTGGCCGATGCCGCGCAGCTCGCCTCGCTGGCCGACGAGACGCCGGAAGGACGGAGCATCGTGGTCCTCGCGAAGGAGAAGTACGGCATCCGGGAGCGCGACATTCACGGCCTCGGCGCCACCTTCGTACCCTTCTCGGCCCACACGCGGATGAGCGGGGTCAATCTCGACCACCGGCAGGTGCGTAAGGGTGCCGCTGACGCGGTGGACGCCTGGGTCAGGCATCTCGGTGGTGAGCTGCCGGCCGAGGTCGCCCGGGCCGTCGACGGCATTGCCAGGCAAGGGGGGACGCCGCTGGTGGTCGCCGAGGCCGGGCGGGTGCTCGGCGTGATCCACCTCAAGGACGTCGTGAAAGGCGGGATCAAGGAGCGCTTCGCCGAGCTGCGCCAGATGGGTATTCGCACCGTGATGATCACCGGTGACAATCCCCTGACCGCCGCGGCCATAGCCGCCGAGGCGGGAGTGGACGACTTCCTGGCGCAGGCCACCCCAGAGGCCAAGCTCGAGCTGATTCGCAAGCACCAGGCGGGTGGGCGGCTGGTGGCGATGACTGGTGACGGGACCAACGACGCGCCGGCTCTGGCTCAGGCGGACGTGGCGGTCGCGATGAACTCCGGCACTCAGGCCGCCAAGGAAGCTGGCAACATGGTGGATCTCGATTCCAATCCCACCAAGTTGATCGAGGTGGTGGAAACCGGGAAGCAGATGCTGATCACCCGCGGCGCGCTCACCACCTTCAGCATCGCCAATGACGTGGCCAAGTACTTCGCGATCATCCCCGCCGCGTTCGCGACCACCTATCCGGTGCTGAGCGCGCTCAACATCATGCGACTGGCCACTCCAGCCAGCGCCATCCTGTCCGCCGTCATCTTCAACGCCTTAATCATCGTCTTCCTGGTGCCGTTGGCGCTGCGGGGGGTGCGGTACCGCCCGATCGGTGCCGGGGCCCTGCTCAGGAACAACCTGCTGATCTACGGCCTGGGCGGGATCGTGACCCCCTTCGCGGGGATCAAAGTCATCGATCTGTTGCTCGTCGCCCTTCACCTGGCGTAGCCATGCGTGCCCTCATCCGCTCCTCGGTCGTCTCACTGCTCGTCCTGACTCTGCTGACCGGTGTGGTCTATCCGCTCGTCGTCACCCTGGTCGCGGCCCTGATCTTTCCCCGCCAGGCCCAGGGGAGTCTCATCGAAGTGCAAGGCCGGGTTGTGGGCTCCGAGTTGATCGGGCAGGGATTTGCGGCCCCGAAGCACTTCTGGTCGCGCCCCTCGGCCACCAGCCCGCAGGTCTATAACGCGGCGTCTTCGAGTGGCTCAAACCTGGGTCCGTCGAACCCCGCCCTGGCGGATGCCGTGCGCGACCGCGTTGCCGCCCTGCGCGCCGCGGATCCCCAAAGCCAGGGGCCGGTCCCGATCGACCTGGTTACGGCTTCGGGCAGCGGGCTGGATCCCCACATCAGCGTCGCAGCGGCCGAATACCAGGTTCGCCGAGTGGCCCGGGCACGGGGGCTCCCGACCGACAGCGTCGAAGCGCTGGTGCGGCGCTCCATCGAGGGCCGCCAGTTTGGCCTGTTCGGCGAACCTCGGGTGAACGTGCTCCGCCTCAACCTTGCGCTGGACAGACTCACCCGGGCACCATAGAGGCATGGCCCTGTCGTCCCGACCGAGACCCGAGGATTTACTCGAGAAGATCCGAGCGGAGGAAGCCCGGGCCGCCAAGGGACTTCTGAAGATCTTCTTCGGTGCCAACCCTGGTGTCGGGAAGACCTTCGCGATGCTGGAGGAGGCCCGCGCCAAGCGGGCCGAGGGCGTGGATATTTGCGTCGGCCTGGTGGAGACCCATGGCCGCCCCGAGACCGCCGCCCTGCTGTCCGGCCTCGAGCAGCTCCCTCGACGAACCGTGGAACACCGCGGTGTCACCCTCACCGAATTCGATCTCGACGCCGCCCTCGCCCGCCGCCCCACGATTGTTCTGGTCGACGAGCTGGCCCATACCAACGCGCCCGGCTCCCGCCACGAGCGCCGCTTCCAGGACGTCGAAGACCTGCTCGCCGCCGGGATCTCGGTCTGGACCACGCTCAACGTCCAGCACCTGGAAAGCCTGAACGATGTGGTCGCCCAGATCACCGGGGTGCAGGTTCGAGAAACGGTCCCCGACGCCTTCTTCGACGACGCCGACGAAGTCGAGCTTGCCGATCTCACTCCGGACGACCTGCTGCGCCGGTTGCAGCAGGGCAAGGTCTATCTCGCCGAGCAGGCCGAGCTGGCCCGCGATCGCTTCTTCCGAAAGGGCAACCTCATTGCCCTCCGGGAGCTGGCACTCCGGCGCGTGGCCGAACGGGTGGATGCCCAGATGCGCGGGTACATGCGGGACCACGGCATCCGGGAGATCTGGCCCGCCGGTGAACGCCTCCTGGTCTGCGTCGGTGCCAACCCCGCGGCCGCCAGACTGGTGCGGGCTGGGCGGCGGGTGGCCGCGACCCTCAGGTGCGACTGGATTGTGGTCCATGTGGAGACCCCGGGCACCGCTCTCAGGGAGAGCGACCGGGAAGCCCTGGTCGAAACGCTCCGCTTGGCCGAAGAGTTCGGGGCCCAGACAGTGACCGTCACCGGCCACAACGTGGCTGAAGAAATCCTCTCCTACGCGGCTGCCAATAACGTCACCCGGATCCTGGTCGGCAAGCCGACCCATTCGCTTTGGCGCGACAAACTGTTCGGCTCCTCGCTCGACCGCCTGATCCGCGGCAGCGGCGACGTGGACGTCTATGTCATCACCGGCGACGCGGGCGAGGGGGAGCCCCGCGTACGGCGAGTGGCGGCGCGCCGGTCGATGCCCTGGGCGGAGTACGGCTTCACCCTCCTCATCGTAGGCCTGGCTACCGCGCTCGGCTGGCTGGTCTTCCGGCGCCTCAGTGTCACCGACGTGGCCATGATCTATCTGCTGGGCGCCATGGTGGTGGCGTCCCGCTGCGGACGCGGGCCCTCGGTGTTCGGAGCCCTTCTCAGCATCGCACTGTTCGATTTCCTGTTCGTTCCCCCTTTCTACACCCTCGAGGTCGCCGATCTTAGCTACCTGCTCACCTTCGGCACCATGCTGGCGGTGGCGCTCCTGATCAGTGGCTTCACCCTCCGCATCCGCCAGCAGGCGGAGCTGGCCCGGGAGCGGGAGCGACGCACTGCCGCCCTCTATGGACTGAGCCGCGATCTGGGGAATACCCGTTCGCGGGACGAGGTCGTCAAGGCGGCGCGACAGCACCTGGAAGACAGCTTCGGGTGCATGGTACAGGTGTTGGCGCCGGGACCGGACGGACGGCTGGGGGCGCTGGAGCCCATCGCGCGGGTCCCGGTTCTGGATGAGAAGGAGCTGGGCGTGGCCGATTGGGCCTACCGCCGGGCCGAGATGGCCGGGGCGGGAACAGCCACGCTCCCGGGCGCGAACGCCCTTCATCTCCCGCTCACCGGCGCCAGCGGCGCAGTCGGGGTCATGGTCGTTGCCTCGCCCGATATCGAGCGGTTCCAGGAGCCGTCCCAGCGACATCTGCTGGAGGCCTTCGCCGGACAGGTCGGGGTGGCGCTCGAGCGGGTGACGCTGGCGGAGCGCACTCAACAGGCCCGCCTCGAAGTCGAGGCGGAGCGCCTTCGTACCGCGTTGCTCAGCTCCCTCTCGCACGACCTCCGCACCCCGCTCAGCGTCATCACCGGCGCCGCCAGTAGCCTCCGCGAGCGGGGCGACCAGCTCGCCCCCGAGACTCGGCGGGAACTGCTCGAATCGGTGCTGGAGCAGGCGCAGCGCATGAATCGCCTGATCGGGAACCTGCTCAACATGATCCGGGTCGAAACCGGGACTCTCCAGGTGCAAAAGGAGTGGCAGTCGCTGGAGGATCCGATCGGCGTGGCCCTGATTCGACTCGGCGACCGGATGGCACAGCATCCGGTGAAGGTGAACCTGGCGCCCGACCTGCCGCTGGTTCCCTTCGATGCGGTTCTGCTGGAGCAGGTCTTCATCAACCTCCTCGAGAACGCCGCCAAGTACACGCCGCCGGGCACCGAAGTGGAAATCGCGGCGGAGCCGGCGCCGGGCGCGGTCGTGGTGAGCGTGATGGACCGGGGACCGGGATTGCCACCGGGTGAGCAGGATCGGATTTTCGAGAAGTTCTACCGGGCCCCCGAAGTCCTGCCTACCGGGGGGGTGGGGCTCGGTCTGACCATCTGCCGTGGAATCATCACTACCCACGGCGGCCGGATGTGGGCCGAGAACCGACCCGACGGCGGGGCGATTTTCCGCTTTACGCTGCCGATCGCTGGTCGCCCTCCGGCCGACCTGCCGCTGGAGGAAGCCGAATCCCTGCGATAGGAGCCCGCCTTGGCTGACCTGGCGCCGGTGATCCTGCTGATCGAGGACGAGCCCGAAATGCGGCGCTTCCTCCGGGCGGCCCTGGGCACCGAGTCGGTGCAGCTCGTCGAGGCAGCCACCGCCCGGGAAGGACTCGCGCAGGCCGCCGGCCGCAAGCCCGATCTCGTTCTTCTCGATCTTGGCCTTCCTGACGGCGATGGGATCGACGTGACCCGAAGAATCCGGGAGTGGTCGGGCGTGCCGATCATCGTCATCTCGGCCCGGGGCCAGGAGAGTGACAAGGTCGCCGCACTGGACGCCGGCGCCGACGACTATCTCACCAAGCCGTTCGGAGTGCCTGAACTGCTGGCGCGGATGCGGGTGGCCCTGCGCCACGCGGCGCGTCTGGCCTCAGGCAAGGATGAGCCGATTTTTGTTTCGGGAGACCTGCGAGTGGACCTGGGCCGCCGTCAGGTCCTGGTTGGCGAGAAGGAAGTCCATCTCACGCCGCTCGAGTACAAGCTGCTCACCGCCATGATCCGCCACGCCGGAAAGGTCCTCACGCACCGACACCTGCTGAAGGAAGTCTGGGGCGCGAACACGGCCGATCAGCGGCACTATCTGCGGGTCTACATGACCCAGCTTCGCCATAAGGTCGAGAAGGATCCCACCAGGCCTCGGTTGCTGCTTACGGAGCCGGGGGTCGGGTACCGGCTACAGGTGAGCTAGGTGGGGGCTGGCGCCGGGTCTGCCTCGCTACTCCACCACGGTGGTCCACCCCCTGCGTGAGAGGTCCCAGTAGATCACCGCGCCCGCCAGGAGGCCCAGTCCCAGCAAGAGCAGGCCGATCCCGGTCTCCTTGAGCAGCAACTTGCCCACGCCGAAGAGCACTCCGTAGATCAACCCGCAGCCTGCCACCCAATCCAGCAGATTGCGCAGCCCGTCACTGGAGACCGGTACCTCCGGCGCCAGCGCCGCGATCGGGCGCCAGCCCGCACGCGACGGGCGAGTCCGCCGGTAAAAAGCGACCAACGTCTCCCGGGTTTCCGGTGCCGTCAGGAACGTCACGGTAAGCCATACCACGGTGGTAATCGCGACCGTGATGATCATGATCCAGGCGAAGTCGGTCGGCTTGTCGCTGTCGAACCCGCCCGCGGTTTGGAGGAGGACCGAGACGACGAAGGCGGAGATCATCGCGGACAGCTCACTCCAGGCATTGATTCGCCACCAGTACCAGCGAAGCAGCAGGACACCACCGGTGCCGGCGCCAGTGACGAGCAGCACCTTCCAGGCCGCGGCGATCGAGCCGAGGTAGAACGTGATTACCGCGGAGAGCAGGGTGAGGAAGACCGTCGCCCAGCGCGCGACGACGACGTAGTGTCGATCCTGCTCCCGAGGCCGGAGGAACCGACGATAGCAATCATTCACCAGGTAGCTGGCGCCCCAATTCAGTTGCGTGGCGATGGTCGACATATAGGCGGCGGCGAACGCTGCCACCATGAGCCCCCGGAGCGAGGGGGGGAGGTAGTCGATCATCACGCGCACATAACCGGTCTCCGGATCCGCCAAGCCAGGAAACAGGATCAAGGAGGCCAGGCCCACCAGGATCCAGGGCCAGGGACGCACGGCATAGTGGGCCACGTTGAACCACAAGGTGGCGAGGAGGGAGTGTTTCTCGTCCTTTGCGCAGAGCATGCGCTGCGCGATGTAGCCGCCGCCGCCCGGCTCGGCACCCGGATACCAGGTGGCCCACCAATTGAGCGAGACGTACACCAGGAAGGTGGTCATCGGCATCCAGGCTGACCCCAGGTCCGGGACGAAACTCAGCACCGATCCCTGGCTTCCGGTCGTCAGGCCCCGGGCCTGATCGATCAAGGCGAGCTTGGTCTTCATGGCGTCGATCCCGCCCACCGCCTGGACGGCGACGACGGCGAGCACGATCACCATCCCCATCTTGATGACGAACTGAAAGAGATCGCTCACGAGCACGCCCCAGAGGCCGGCGAGAGACGAGATGAGCGAGGTCAGCGCGATGAGCCCCAGGACCATCCCCAGCGCCTCCAGCTTGGAAATGCCCAGGATGAGGCCCAGGATCTTCACCATGGCCAGGTTGACCCAGCCGAGGATGATTGCGTTGATGGCAACGCCAAGGTAAATGGCCCGGAATCCCCGCAGAAAGGCCGCGGGTCGGCCGCCGTAGCGGATCTCGGCGAACTCCATGTCCGTCATGACGCCGGCGCGACGCCACAGTCGCGCGTAGAAGAATACGGTGAGCATCCCGCTCGCCACGAAATTCCACCAGAGCCAGTTCCCGGCAATGCCGTTCTTCGCCACCATGCCGGTCACCGCAAGCGGGGTGTCGGCCGCGAAGGTCGTGGCGACCATTGAGGTGCCGGCCAGCCACCAGGGAACGTTCCGGGCGGAGAGGAAATACTCGGAGAGGTTGCGGCTGGCCCGGGCCTTGTAATAGAGGCCGATGGCCAGGTTGATGACAAAGTAGGAGGCGACGATCAGCCAATCCACCGCGGTGAGACGCATCGGGCCGGTTCCTTTCGGTTGGCCGGGAGCGAGCGAACGATGGCTGGAACGTTTCCAATCTACTCGCTGGAGGGTCTAGGATCCTCGGCGGCGATCGATCCTTCCCCTTGCGGCCGCGCCCAGCAGGGCGGGCACCGAGGCGATCGCGCCGAAGATCCCGAACATCACGAGCCCCAGCGGGAGCATGCTGCCTCCCGGGTCCTGCACGAAGGCGACCACCGCCTGGGCCAGAAATGGAAAGAAGCCCCACCGCCAGGCCTTGGTCGGGGAGAAGAACCCGAGGCCCGCTACCACGATCGCCAGCGACGGGAAGAACCACGACCAATAGAGCGGGCTATCCCACGCCTCGCGGCGGTGGCCCAGCTCGCTCACCCCGAACCAGCCGATCGCTCCTACCAGAGCGCTGAGTACCGCGGCCCATCTGGCTGGGAGAGTGCTCATGAGCGCCTTGGCCTCCCACTCATGGTCGCGCTACGCTCGGAACCCCGAACCCCGAACCCCGAACCCCGAACCCTGAACCCCGTCCTCAGTCCTCAGTCCTCAGCACTTCTATCGCCACCGGTACCCTTCCGAGCGGTGCTGAGACCTGCGCCCCCTGCAGCCGGCCTCGCATCGCCCTGAGCATCTCCTTCGCAATCTTTACGCCCTCGGCCAGGGCCGCCTCCTTGCCGCGCCCACTGGCCACTCGCATCCGTTCGAGCACCGGCCGCGGCACCGTTACTCCCGGCACCTCGTTGGCGAGGAACTCGGCGTTGCGTAGCGACACCAGGGGCCAGATCCCGGCGATGATCGGAATCCGGAACGATTCCACGCGCTTGAGAAAGCGGTCCAGCTGGTCCAGATCGAAGACCGGCTGAGTCATCGCGAATTCGGCCCCGGCATCCACCTTCCAGGCGAAGCGCTTGAGCTCCCGCTCGGGGTCGGGCGCGGCCGGATTGACGCCCACGCCGATCACGAACGAGGTCTGTCCGCCCAGGGCGTTCCCACCAGGATCGAGACCGCGGTTGAGCCGGGACACCAGGTTGGTCAGGCCGATGCTGTCGATATCGAACACGGCCGTGGCATCGGGATACGGCCCCATCTTGGGCGGGTCCCCGGTGACGATCAGGAGGTTGCGCAGGTCGCTGGCGGCCGCTCCCAGCAGATCGGAGAGCATGCCCAGCAGGTTGCGATCCCGGCAGGCATAGTGGACCACCGCTTCGACTCCGACCTCCCGCTGAATCAGGAGACCCGAGAGCAGCGCTCCCATCCGACTCTGCGCCCGCGGACCGTCCGGAACATTGACCGCGTCCACGCCCGCGGCCTTGAGCTGCCGGACCTGGTCGAACATGGGCTTGGGATCCGCCCCCTTGGGCGGCACGATCTCGACCGTGGTCACGAATTCGCCTCGCGCCAGCTTGCCGCCCAGGCGGGAACGCTGCGCCAGCGGGCGGGGATCCAGCGTGCTCGCGTGGGCCGGCACGGCGACCGGATGGCTCTCGTGACGTGGCGAGACGCTGTGCACGAAACCCACGATGGCTTTGATGTGGTCGGGCGTGGTTCCGCAGCAGCCACCCACGAACCGCGCCCCGGCCTCCACGATCCGCCGGGCATATTCCGCCATGTACTCGGGCGAAGCCATGTAGATCTTCCGGTCCTCGATCTCTCGAGGGAGTCCGGCGTTGGGCTGAGCCGAGAGCGGTATCGAGGTCACCTTGGCCAGCTTCTCGATGGCTTCGAGAACACCATGGGGGCCGACCGAGCAGTTGACTCCCACGACCTCGGCGCCCAGCGCCTGCAGCTCGGGGCCGAAAGTGGTGGGATCGGTGCCGTAGTAGGTCTTCCCGTCGATTCCCACCGTCATCTGGGCGATGATCGGCAAATCGCTGATGCGGCGTACCGCTTCATAGGCCGCCTGAATTTCTCCCAGGTCGCTGAAGGTCTCGAGGATGAACCCGTCGACGCCGCCATTCAGCAGGCCCTGGGCCTGGCGGGCAAAGGCGTCGGCGGCCTGGTCAACGGAGGTCTCCCCATAGGGCTCGATCTTGATCCCCAGCGGGCCGATGGCGCCGACCACCGAGGCCTGACTCCCGGCGGCCTCCCTCGCCAGTCGAGCCGCGGCCTCGTTGATCCGCTCGGTGTCGGCGCCCAGACCGTAATGGCCCAGTTTCACTGGATTGGCGCCGAAGGTGTTGGTCTCGAGAAGTTCCGCCCCGGCCTGGACGTAGGCCTGATGAATCTCCCGTACCAGCTGAGGTTGACGGAGGCTGAGCTCGTCGTAGCAGACGTTTACGAACACGCCCCGCTGGTAGAGCATGGTGCCCATCGCCCCGTCGAAGACGTGGACGTGGCCGTCGGTGATCAGCTCACTGAGCGTCGACATGATCACTCACCGTTGATAACCGAGGTTCGGCGCCAGCCAGCGCTCCATGGTCTTCACGTCCATGCCCTTTCGACGAGCGTAGTCCTCGACCTGGTCGCGCTCGATCTTGCCCAGGCCGAAGTACCGCGCCTGCGGGTTCCAGAAGTAGTAGCCGCTTACCGAGGCCCCCGGGATCATTGCATAACTCTCGGTCAGGGTGATCCCGGCCTTGCGCTCCGCATCGAGGATCTGAAATAGCGTCCCCTTCTCGGTATGGTCCGGACAAGCCGGATATCCCGGTGCCGGGCGAATCCCCTGGTACTTCTCGGCGATCAAGGCCTCGTTATCCAGGGACTCCTCGGGCGTGTAGCCCCAGAGCTCCCGGCGCACTCGTTCGTGCAGCCGCTCCGCGAACGCTTCGGCCAGCCGGTCCGCCAGCGCCTTGACCAGGATGGCGCTGTAGTCGTCGTATTTGCCCTGGTGCTTGGCCACCAGCTCGTCCACGCCATGGCCGGCAGTGACCGCGAAGGCACCGATGTAGTCCCGAATCCCGGACTCACGCGGAGCGACGAAGTCCGCCAGGGCCAGATGCGGCCGGCCCGGCTGGCGCGCCATCTGCTGGCGAAGGCCGTGCACCACTGCGATCGGATTCTGCCTCGATTCGTCGGCGTAGATCGCGATGTCGTCTTCCCCGACGCTGTTGGCCGGGAACAGGCCCACCACCCCGCGGGCCCGGAGGAGCCTTCCGCGGACGATCTCTTCCAGCATCTTGCGCGCGTCGTGATACAGGGCGGTCGCCGCCGGTCCCACCTTCGGATCGTTCAGGATGGCCGGATAGTGGCCGGCCAGCTCCCAGGTCTGGAAGAACGGCGTCCAGTCGATTCGGCTGACCAGCTCCTCCAGGGCGTAGTTGTCGAACGCCTGGACGCCGAGGCGGCGCGGAGCCGGCGGAGAGCCGGCTGCCCAGTCGATCTTGAGTCGGTTGGCCCGCGCCTGCGCCAGGGTGGGGCGAGGCTCCGCCGACGCCCGCTCCGCCCGCTGCTCGCGGATGGCCTGATACTCTCCCTTCACCTGGCGAACGAACCCGTCCCGCTGGCCCTCGCTCAACAGGGACGCGGCCACCCCGACTGCGCGTGAGGCATCCAGCACGTGCACGGTCGGGCCCTCGTAGTTGGGCGCGATCTTGACCGCGGTGTGCACCCGTGACGTGGTCGCCCCGCCGATCAGGAGCGGAACCTCGAACCCCTCGCGCTGCATCTCCCCGGCGACGAAGCACATCTCCTCCAGCGAGGGGGTGATCAACCCGCTGAGCCCGATCAGGTCGCACCCCTCCCGCCGCGCGGTCTCCAGGATCCTGGCACAAGGCACCATCACGCCGAGGTCGATCACCTCGTAGTTGTTACACTGGAGCACCACGCCCACGATGTTCTTGCCGATGTCGTGGACGTCACCCTTGACCGTGGCCATGACCACCTTCCCTTTCGCCCTGGCGCCCCCTTCCTTCTCGGCCTCGATGAACGGCACCAGGTGCGCCACCGCCTTCTTCATCACGCGCGCGCTCTTTACGACCTGGGGGAGAAACATCTTTCCGGCGCCGAACAGGTCTCCCACCACGTTCATCCCGGCCATCAGCGGTCCTTCGATCACGTCGAGCGGGCGCTCCGCCAGGCGGCGGGCTTCCTCGGTGTCCTCGATGATGAAGTCGCCGATCCCCTCGACCAGGGCGTGGGTGAGGCGCTCGGAGACGGGGGCCTGCCGCCAGGCAAGGTCGGTCCCGGAAGCCGCGATGGTGCCCCGAATCGTGTCGGCAACGGCGAGCAGGCGCTCGGTCGCATCGGGTCGCCGATTCAGGACCACGTCTTCGACCCTCTCCAGCAGATCGGGCGCGATGTCGGCGTAGATCGGCAGCTGGCCCGCGTTCACGATCCCCATGTCCATCCCCGCAGCGATGGCATGGTACAGGAAGACCGAGTGAATGGCTTCCCGCACCGGATCGTTTCCCCGGAAGGAGAAGGACACGTTGCTGACCCCACCGCTCACCAGCACACCGGGCAGGGTCGCCTTGATGCGTTTCGTCGCCTCGATGTAGTTGACCGCGTAGGCGGCGTGTTCTTCGATCCCGGTCGCGATCGCGAAGATGTTGGGATCGAAAATGATGTCCTCGGGCGGGAAGCCCACCTGCTCGGTCAGGAGCCGGTAGCATCGGGCGCAGATCTCGACCTTCCGCTCGACCGTGTCCGCCTGGCCCCGCTCGTCGAAGGCCATCACCACGACCGCAGCACCGTAGCGGCGAACCAGACGCGCCTGCCGGAGGAACTCGGCTTCTCCCTCCTTGAGGCTGATCGAATTCACCACGCCTTTTCCCTGCAGACAGCGGAGCCCCGCCTCCAGCACCGACCACTTGGAGGAATCCACCATGATCGGTACCCGGCTGATATCCGGCTCCGACCCGATCAGATTGAGGAACGTGGTCATGGCCTTGGCCGAATCCAGCATCGCCTCGTCCATGTTCACGTCGATCATCTGGGCGCCATTCTCGACCTGCTGGCGCGCCACCTCGAGTCCCGCTTCGTAGCCCCCTTCGAGAACCAGCTTGGCGAAGCGCCGGGATCCGGTCACGTTGGTGCGCTCGCCGATGTTCACAAACAGGTGACCCGGCGCGATGGTCAGTGGCTCCAGGCCGCTCAGCCGGCCGGCACGTGACACCTCCGGCGGCCGGCGCGGGGCCGCTCCTCGAACCGCCTCGGCGATGGCCCGAATATGCGCCGGCGTGGTCCCGCAACAGCCGCCCACGATGTTGACTAGGCCGCTCGCGGCGAACTCGCCCAACACGCTAGCCATAGTCTCCGGCGTCTCGTCGTAGGCCCCGAATTCGTTGGGCAGGCCCGCGTTGGGGTGGGTGCTGACGTAGACCGGCGCCACCCGGGCCAGATCCTGGACGTAAGGCCGAAGGGTCAGTGCGCCCAGGGCGCAGTTGAGACCCACGGTCAGTGGCCGGGCGTGAGAGACCGAGTTCCAGAACGCCTCAACCGTCTGACCCGACAGCGTGCGCCCGCTCGCGTCGGTGATGGTACCCGAAATCATGATCGGCACCCGGAACCCTGCCTTCTCGAGGAGCGCGTCGATCGCGAACAGCGCCGCCTTGGCGTTCAGGGTGTCGAAGATGGTCTCGACCATCAGGAGATCGGCCCCGCCATCGAGCAGGCCTCGGGCCGCCTCTTCGTACGCCAGGGCCAGCTGCTCGAACGTGACGTTCCGGAATCCGGGATCGTTGACCTGGGGAGAAAGCGAGGCCGTCCGGTTGGTCGGACCCAGCACGCCCACCACGAACCGTGGACGCACGGGCTCCCGGGATTCGAAGCCGTTCGCCACCTCGCGGGCCAGGGCGGCGGCCGCCAGGTTGAGCTCGTAGACCAGCGTCTCCATCCGGTAGTCCGCCATCGCGATGGCGGTCGAATTGAAGGAGTTGGTCTCCAGGAAATCGGCGCCGGCGTCGAGGTAGGCCGTGTGGATTTCCCGGATGATGTCCGGCTGAGTGAGGCAGAGCAGGTCGTTGTTGCCCCTGAGATCCACCGGATGGTCGCCGAAGCGTGTCCCGCGGTAGTCCCGCTCCGCGAGCCGGTAGGACTGGATCATGGTGCCCATGGCGCCGTCCAGCACCAGAATGCGGTGCCGAAGCAACGGCTCCAGCTCGCGCAGTCGCTCGGCGCGACTACGAATGCCTTTGGCGGTTGTGGGACTCAGTTGAGCCAGGGTCACGGCGTTGCTCTCGAAAATCAAAAAGGCCCGCGGCTAAAACGGCCTCGGGCAGCGTTTTAGCACTTGTTTAACGTGGCTGCAAGCAGCGCAAATCACCACGGAGCTTCCGGTCCTTCAATTTTGAACTTGCCTTCAAGATAGCAAGGGACATGCCCCGATGGCGAGCCCCGTAGTCAGGACAGCCCCAACCTGGCTTTGGCCTCCGCCGGTGCGAGTCCCTCCACCTCTACCAGCTTCTGCCGGCTCGTGAGGCCAGTAATGATCCGAACGGCTGCCGGTCTCACACCCAGCCGCTCCGCCAGGAACCGGAGCAACGCCTGGTTGGCCGCGCCTTCTACCGGCGGGGCGGTGAGGCGAATGCAGAGGGCGTCTCCCCGAATCCCGGCCAGTTCCGATTTCGAAGCCCGAGGCAGCACCCGGAGTCGCAGGCGGAACCCCGACTCGCTCGCCTGGATCGGCTCCCTCACCAGAGCCTCAGGACGAAGGTGCGGGCGATCCACAGCAGCAGGTACGCGACCACTGGACTGAAATCGAATGGGCCGAACGGCGGCAGGACCCGCTGGATCGGTTCGACGATCCAGCTGGTGAGCACCGCGATCGGTCGCATCCAGCGCCCGTAGAGCGAGACGCCCAGCCAGGAGGCGATTACCCGGACCAGCAGCGCCCCCATGAGGACAGAGAAGATTCCGCCCACCAGGAAGCGGAGCACCTCGACGGGGCCGGCATGCAGAGAGGCGATCAGGCCGGCGATCCCGGCTCCCAACCAGCCGACCAGGCTCAGCAAGAGCAGTCCCCCGACCACCGAGATCCCCACCAGCCAGAGCGGAGCGTCCTGCGGATTCCCACCCGCCCGGATCACGCCCCGTTCGAGGGGGCGCATGATCGGGTCGCTGACCCGGCGGAGCATTCTCGCCGGGACACCGAAGGGGCTCACGCGTCGAGCCCGGAGCACCCAGCTGGCCAGCGCAATCAGGCAGGCGGCCACGAAGCAGGTGATGACCGTGATCCGCGTGACCTGGATCAGGAGGGCCAGCGGCATGACCTGGGGCTTCGGGGGCTAACGGTTGACCGGTGGGGGAGGAACGTGTACCGACGATTGGGTGCCGTCGGCCAGAATGCAATTGAGAGTGTAAGCGCCGCCACTCAGGGTGGATTCGTCGAGGACGTCCCGGCCGCCGCGGCAGCTCCGCACCTGGCGCCCGGCGGGCTGGCGGTAGATCACCGTAATCATCGGCTGGTCGTTCTCGACGCTGAGGCGGCGGATGGTGGCCGGGCCCAGACTGTCGATGCCGACTTCCCGGAGCGAGCGGGGGATTCGTCCCCGGTGAGACGTCTTGTAACTGAGTACCTGGTCGAGAACATCGACCAGGTCCTTGCCCAGGAACCGCGCGTCCTGCTCGGCCTGGCTCAGCGTGTCATGCTGGCTGGCCGGCGGTGGCGCACCGGGCGGGACCGGTTTTGGCTTCTCCTGGCAGGCCAGGATCACCAGTCCTGCCACGAGCAGCGACGAGGCGTAGAAACGCCGGCTAGTCCATCGCGAATTCACGATTGAACACGACATCGAAGCTGAAGGTTTTGGCCCGGCTGCGGGCCTCCATGAGATCCACGATCCGCTGCAACCGCGCCGGGATCTCGAGGAGCTTCTCCTGCGCCTTGCGACCCAGGGCCCCGAGCCCGGTGAGACTCTCGATCTTCCAGTACTTCAACTGCTCCTGGACGATCCGCAGGTAATCGCGGGGACCGTAGATGCCGGCCCGCCGGATCACGTCGGCGATTTCCCGGAAGCTGGGCATGGTGTGACCCGGCATGGTGATTCCCGGAAGGATGTGCGAAGCCGACTCCAGCGCCTCATCGGGGTCCCGCGCCAGGATCTCCTCGAAGACGGAGCGGTAGAAATTGAAGTGCCGGGCCTCTTCGGTGGCGATCCGGACCAGAATCGACTCGAGCAACGGTTCGTACTGGCCGACTCGCCGGCCCGTCTCGGAGTGGGAATGTTGAGTGGCCCGCTCCTGCACGGTGGTGTAGGCGAACACCCGATAGGGGTCGAGGTCCCATTCCGGATGGAACCCCGCTTCGAGGTAATCGTACTGCATTTCCTCCAATCGCCGCTGGTCGAACAGCGCGGTATCGCGGCCGTAGTCCCGTAGCACGGTCCCGTGACGATCCTCCTCGGCCGTCCACATGTTGTTCCAGCGGCGCCAGTGGGAGTCGTCCCCCAGGTACACCGCCAGGAGGCGATGGAAATGGGGTAGCCCCTCTTCCGTGAGGAGATTGAGCGCCAGCGCCGCGCGGACCGGGTCCGGAATGGTGGAGGCGCGCTTCTTCAGGTCGGCACGATGCTCTTCCGGGGATTCCCCTGCGGCCGGTCCCAGCAGCTCGTAGGGAAACCAGAGCGATCGCTTCTGCAGATGGGCGTCCATGAGCTGGATTACGACGCCCTCGAGGTCTTTCAGGACCTCGACCTTTGACATGAGCTTGCGCGCGCCATCCGTCAACGTCATGGTGCCCAGGAAGAAGAGGGATGCAATAGCTAGGAATCGGCCGGACGTGCCGGCCGGCTACGCAAATGTGACGCTTTATACGGGTAGATGGAAGGGTAGGGCCTGCGGAGCAGCTTCGGCTAACCCAGCCGCTTTTCCATGAGGTACCAGGTCTGGTTCCCGATGTAGTCGTCCCGCTTGAGCAGGGTGCGCCAGTCCAGCCTGCCGAGCAACGTCTCCGACCGGGTATCGTCGGTCCAGAATTCCATCAGGTGTGCACCCGCCTCGCGAGCCCGCTCCTCGAATGCCGCCAGGAGCCGCGCTCCGTGTCCGTGATGCCGCTCCTCCGCCTTGACCACGACGTCCAGTAACTGGGCGACGCCACCGCGCAGGCAGTAGCGCAGGCCTCCGATCCAGTCGCCGATTTCGTTGCTGAGCACCAGGTAGTGCTCCTCGAAGTGCACCGGCTCCCCGGTCTCGTCTTCCTCCCGGACCAGCAGCTCGGCGAACCAGTCGGCGAACTCCTCGCCCTGTTCCATTTCGCGGATCGTCAGATCGCCCATTTTGTCACCTAATGTCGGTCGAGAGGCATCCCTTCGGCAGCAGGTGCAACCTTGGTGCCAACGCCGAAGGCGCCCGGTATTGTCCAGGTCCACACCTACAAGGCCTTGCCGTCACTGATCTTAACAGGGAAGGCCCCGGCCGTAAGGGGTGAGGGTGAGGAACCGCGTTGTTGATCCGGCACTCACCGTGGACGCCTTTGCGTCTTTCGGCAGCCCGGTCCTACAGCGGGTGGCAGCGCACCGAAGTCGGCTGGACCCGCCCACAGGCGATACTCTGATCCATCCCATGAGCCAGGACGCCGCAGGCGGTGGTCTGTGCCGCTTGCGTCGCATCCTTCTCCGAGCTGTGGGACGCCGTGGCGCAATTGGACCCGCCGCCGAAGTCGACGCAGACCTCGCAAGAGACCCGTTGGGCGGAGAGGGTGTTGTACAGCAGCAGGGCCACGAAGGCCACTACCACCAGGATCGTGATGAGTTTCCCGCGATTGGTCATGATTGGTCTCCCGAAGTTATCATCGGCTCCAGGTCAGAGCAGCGTTCCCCGCAGGATGGTCAGCCCCACCGTGAAATAGATCACCAGGCCGGTGACGTCCACCAGGGTCGCCACGAAGGGCGCGGAAGCACTGGCCGGGTCGAACCCGATCCGCCGGAGCAAGAAGGGGAGCATCGATCCCGCCAGCGACCCGAAGAGCACCACGCCTACCAGGGCGACCGCCACCGTCAGCGCGACCAGGATATGATGGATCCCGTAGTCGTACCAGCCCAGCTGCTGCCAGAGCAGAATGCGGCATAGGCCGATCGCGCCTAGGATGACCCCGAGCGCGACCCCCGAGGGGATCTCGCGGAGCGCCACGCGCCACCAGTCTTTGACCGTGACTTCGCGGAGCGCGAGCGCCCGGATGATGAGGGACGTGGCCTGGGATCCCGAATTGCCCCCCGAGCTGATGATCAGCGGGATGAAAAGCGCCAGGACCACCGCCTTGCTGATCTCGTGCTCGAAATATCCCATGGCGGTCGCGGTCAGCATCTCGCCCAGAAACAGGGCGCAGAGCCAGCCAGCCCGCTTCTTCACCATCGCTGCGATGCCGATTTCCATGTACGGCTGATCGAGAGCCTCCATACCACCGAACTTCTGCACGTCCTCGGTGGTCTCGCTCATGATGGCGTCGATGATATCGTCCACCGTGACGATGCCGAGGATGTGCCCTCCTTCGTCCATGACGGGGATCGCGAGGAGATTGTACTTGGAGATCAGCCGGGCTACGTCCTCGCGGTGGGTGAGGGGGGTGGTCGTGATCGGCTTCCGAGTATCGCCGATCGCGAGAACCGACGTCTCGGGGCTGGCCGCGATCACCTCCCGGAGCGAAATGACCCGAACCAGGCGACGGTCCTTCTCGTCGACGATGTAGATCGCGTATACCGTCTCCTTGGCCGATCCAACCTCGTGGATGTGCCGCACCACCTGGGCCGCATTCCAGGTCGACGGAACGCCCAGAAACTCCGTGGTCATGATCCCGCCGGCGCTGTGCGGAGGGTACTTCAGGAGAAGCTTGAGCACCTCGCGGGTGGGAGCGTCGAGGACGTGGAGCAGCCGGGCCCGGTCCGCCTCGGTGAGCTCCCGGAAGAGCTCGACCTGCTGGTCGGAGGACATCGCCTCGATGAGGGGGATGGCCCTCTCGTCAGGCAGCGACTCGAAGATTTCGCCCCGGCGCTCGAGCTCGGGTTCGTCGAAGAGCTGGACCGCGCGATGGAAGGGGAGGGCCTGCACCACCCGCGCCGCACCCTCGGGCGGAAGGTCGTTCATGGCCTCCGCGATGTCCGCGGGGAGCAGATCGGCCGAAGCCGCGATGAAGTCCTCTTCGTCGCCGGCGAGGAGGTAGAGCAGCTCGGGGGGTGGCTGTTCGGGACGAGTCGGCATGTGACGCTCGACGAGAGGGGATGGCCGGCGAGCTCGGCCGGCGGCTACGGCTCTGGTTGCACCTGCTCTTCGACCCAGGTCAGGTAGGCCGGGTCGCCATCATCTATGGATGTCGCAAGAATCTCCGGCGTTTCGTAGGAATGAAGGACCTTGATGCGAGCGAGCAGCGCGGGGAGCCGGCGTTGCGAGGTCTTGAGCTGGCAGGTCCACTCCTCCGCCTGTTCGACGACGCCCTTCCAGCGGTACCGGCTGCCGACCGGTCCGGTAACCTGCGCGCAGGCCGCCAACCGCTCCTCGACCAGGGCTTCGGCGAGCCGATCCGCTTCCTCCCTGGACCCACAGGTGGTGGTGACCTGGACGACGCTCACGAGGGGATCTTGGTCTCGTCTCCCCGCTTCCCGTCCGCGATCGGCACCACGGCGGTGCGCCAGCCGTTCTTGAACAGAACCGTCAGGCGATAGCCCAGCGAGTCGCCCTCGACCTGGACCACGTCCGGGAACTTCTGGGCGTACTCCATCGCTCTCCGGATCTGGACCCCCGTGCCGGAGTTGTAGGGTCGCGCCAACTCCCGGCCGATCGCCACGGTGATGGCCTGTTCCCTCCCGTAGAGCGCGAACTGATCCGCGGGGAGCAGCCCCTTCTGGCTGGCGATGGGGCGGTAATAGTCGTAGTCCCGGCACGCGCCGAGGGCGAGCAGCAGGAGCAGGGGGGCAATGGTCCGGGTCATGGTCTCTCGTAAGGGTGGGGGCCGCAGAAAACTAGGACCGCGCCGGGGGGACGCGCCAGCGGGCGAGCTGGATCTCTCGCCGGGCCACCTGGTATCGTGCCCCACGGGGAGAGCGGTACTAAGTTGCTGTCGTCCCCGCTCGGAGCCTTCGTGGTTTCTCGCCTGGTTCGTCCCACGCTCGCAACCTTCCTCTTAACTGGTTCCCTGACGGGATGGCAACCGCTCGAGGCCCAGGAGCCGAGGCAGTTTCGCTGGCAGGAAGGCGTCACCATGCTCAGCGTGGTGGTGATCAGCTCGCTGGCCGACCAGCCGATCCAACGGTATACCCAGGACAACCAGACCTCGTTCCAGGACGACCTGGCCTCGACCTTCCGCCATATGGGGCAGCCGGAGGTTTTCCTGACGGCAGGCCTCGGGACCATCGGGGTCGGACTGGTGACCCACAATGCCAAGGTTGCCCGCGCCGGGGGCCGGATCACCGCTTCCGTGCTGCTGGCCGGAGCCGCAACGACCGGTCTCAAGTTCCTGGTCGGCCGGGTTCGCCCTTCCGACAGCGAGAACGCCTACCTCTTTCACCCGTTCTCGGGCAACGAGTCCTTTCCCTCCGGGCATGCCACTGTGGCCTTCGCTCTGGCGGCCTCCGCCTCCGACGAGATCCACCGTGTCTGGGCCACGGTGCCGCTCTATACGGCCGCCGGACTCTGTGGCTGGTCCCGGGTGTACAACAACGCGCACTGGTTCAGTGACGTACTGGCCGCGGCGGCGGTCGGGGTCACCTCCGCGAAACTGGTCAACGGTCGCTGGCGCGTCTGGCATATCAGGCCGCCCGCCATAATCCGAGAGCCCGATGGCCAGGTCGGCCTGGTCTGGCATGGAGAGTTCTAACCCGCCGGGCGGGGTTTCGCGCAGGCTTGCCGCACCCCGGACCCGCGGCTAATCTCCCGTTCCCTCTATCGGAACTGACCATGAGTGGTGTGATTCAGCTTCCGCCCCCGATCAACGAGCCGACTTTGAACTATGCGCCGGGCTCGCCCGAACGCGCCGCGCTCAAGGCCGCCTTGGCCACGGTTGGTGGAGAGACCCTGGACATCCCCATCGTGGTCGGAGGCCACGAAATCAGGACCGGGACCACGGTAGATGTCGTTTCGCCGCATTGCCACAACCGGGTTCTGGCGCGCGTCCACCAGGCCGACGCGGCAACTATTACGAAAGGCATTCAAGCGGCCGCGGCCGCCTATCGCGAGTGGTCCACCTGGCGATTCGAGGAGCGGGCCGCCGTCTTCCTCAAGGCCGCCGATCTTCTGGCCGGCCCGTGGCGGCAGGTGCTGAACGGGGCCACCATGCTGGGCCAGAGCAAGACCGCCTTTCAGGCGGAGATCGACGCCGCCTGCGAGCTGATCGACTTCTGGCGCTGGAACGTTGCCTTCGCCGAACGCCTCTACCGGGAGCAGCCGGTCTCCGGGCCCGGGATGTGGAATCGGATCGACCACCGGCCGCTGGAAGGATTCATCTACGCCATCACGCCGTTCAACTTCACCGCCATTGGTGGCAACCTCCCCACCGCACCGGCGCTGATGGGCAACGTGGTCCTCTGGAAGCCGGCCGCTTCTGCCTCACTGAGCAACTACTACATCCTCAAGCTGCTCGAGGCCGCGGGCCTGCCGCCGGGCGTGATCAATTTCGTCCCGGGTGAGGCCCGACAGGTGAGCGGGATGCTTCTGGCCGACCGCACGCTGGCGGGGATCCACTTCACCGGCTCGACCGAGGTTTTCCAGCTGCTCTGGCGGAGCGTGGCCGAGCGGCTCCCCGAGTACGCGACCTACCCTCGCCTGGTCGGAGAGACCGGGGGGAAGGACTTCGTGCTGGCCCACCCGAGCGCCGACCCCGAGGCGCTGGCGGTGGCCCTGGTGCGTGGCGCCTTCGAATA
>Ga0210138_1000008_pt1 | contig 50001 bp, 49 predicted proteins | sample Browns_ThreeSqC__FD_184850 | JGI IMG/M metagenome (GOLD analysis project Ga0210138, IMG submission 184850) | Wetland microbial communities from the San Francisco Bay, California, USA, that impact long-term carbon sequestration -... | ecosystem: Environmental > Aquatic > Marine > Wetlands ... | reverse complement strand
CAAGTCCTCGGCCTTCGCCGAGTCGCCGCCCGCCATGAACGCCGCGGTCAGGAACGCTGGCAGCCAGGCCCACATCCCGAGCAGTTCCCAGTTGTGCGCGCTGTAGCCCCAGATCGAAAGCATCCCTTTGCGGTTTCTCAGGACGGCGGGCAGCGCGGCGAGCATCGACTCGCCCGCCGGGCGCGGATGCACGTGGTTCGGCGTGGACCGCGTGACGAAGATCGATATCGCCCAGGCGGCGAGCGGCATCAGCGCAATGGCTAACAGCGCCGCGCGCCAGCCGGCGAAGGTCAGCACCAGGCCGGCCGTGCCGAGCGCAACCGCATAGCCCGCGCTCGAGGCCGCGATGAAAAAGCCCATCGCGCGTCCGCGCCGCTCGGACCTGACGTTGTCGTTGATCAGCGCAAGCACCGGCGTGTAGGTCCCGCCCTGGCACAGCCCGGTGAGCGCATGCAGCCACAGCGCCGAGGAAAACCCGTCGGCGAAGGCGACGAAGACGAATGGGCTCGCCCAGGCGGCGACGCCGCTCGCCAGCCAGGCGCGCTTGGCACCGAAGCGATCCGCGATGAAGCCGACGACGAACAGTGAGCTGAGATAGCCGAGGTGGAACGCCGCCTGGATGAGACCGGCGTCGCGCGCCGCAAGTCCCCAGGCCTCGCGCATCAGCGGCAGCACCGCCGAGTAGGCTACGAACCAGCTCGCCGCGAGCGCGCGGCTGGCACAGACACCCGCAAGCCAGGCGCCGCTGCCCGGCGCCGGGCCGGCGGCCAGGCTCAAGCGTGCGCCTCGAGCCTCACGGGAATGCGCCTTCGCCCGAAGGGTTTGTCGAACTTCGCGTAGCGGCCGGCGAGACGTGTGCCGCAGTGCGCGCAGGCGCCCTGTGCGTCGAGCCCGTAGGCGCGGATGTCGTACCAGTCGCGCTGAATCACCATCTGGCCGCAGGACGGGCAGTAGGTCGAGCCGCCTGCCTCGTCGTGCACGTTCCCGGTGTACACGTAGTGCAGGCCGGCCGCGAGCGCGAGCTTGCGCGCGCGGAACAGCGTTTCGGGCGGCGTCGCCGGCACGTCGGTCATCTTCCAATCGGGGTGGAAGGCGCTGAAGTGCAGCGGAACGTCAGGGCCGAGGTGCTCGCGGATCCACTTGCACTCGGCCTCGATCTCCGCGTCGGAATCGTTCTTGCCCGGAATCAGCAGCGTGGTGATCTCGGTCCAGACGCTGGTCTCCTTCACCAGGTACTCGAGCGTATCGAGCACCGGCTGCAGGTGCGCGCCGGTGAGCTTGTGATAGAAATCTTCGGTGAACGCCTTGAGATCGACGTTTGCCGCGTCCATGTGCGAGAAGAATTCGCGCCGCGGCTCGGCGTGGATGTAGCCCGCAGTCACCGCGACCGTCTGGATGCCTTTCGCGCGACAGGCATCCGCGGTATCGATCGCGTACTCGGCGAAGATCACCGGGTCGTTGTAGGTGAAGGCGACCGACTTGCAGCCGAGCCGCTCGGCGGCCCGCGCGATCGCCTCGGGCGTGGCTGCGTCCATCAGCGTGTCCATCTCGCGCGACTTCGAGATGTCCCAGTTCTGGCAGAACTTGCAGGCCAGGTTGCAGCCCGCAGTGCCGAACGAAAGCACGCTCGAGCCGGGATAAAACTGGTTGAGCGGCTTCTTCTCGATCGGGTCGACGCAATAGCCCGACGAGCGCCCGTAGGTTGTGAGCAGCATCTGCCCGCCTTCCATCCGGCGCACGAAACACAGCCCGCGCTGGCCTTCGTGCAGGCGGCAGTCGCGCGGGCAGAGGTCGCACTGCAGACGGCCGTCATCGAGCACATGCCACCAGCGTCCGGGATGCTTGGATTCGGGGACCATGTCAGTGGCTCGCAAGTTCGGCGTCGCGCCATTTCATGACGCGGTAGCGCGAGACCCGGCAGCGCGCAAGGCGCGTGTCCGCCGGCAAACCTGCCTTGGCTACGAGCTCGGCGAGAAAGCGCCGCTTGTCGGGAATCGACTCCCACACCTGCGGCAGGAATGTCGCGCGTCGATCGTTCTGTTGCACGATGAGTCCGTCCTGCCCTGCGCGAATCGCTTCGAGCAGTTCGGCTTCGTCGGCAAAATGGATCGACTTCGGCGTCGACAGCAGCGAGACCTCGAGCTGCGTGTCGGGCCACTCGGCAGCGCTCAGCGGCGCGAAGCGCGGATCGTGGAAGGCGGCCGCGAGCGAGTTTGCCACCACGTCCTCGCCGAGTGCGCGCCGCGCCTCGAGACTGCCGATGCAGCCGCGCAGCTTGCCCGCGCGCATCAGCGTGACGAACGTCGCGCCCGCCTGGCGCAGCCAGAGCGGCACGTCGACGCGCGGCGCCTCGGCCAGTTCGCCAAAGCGGTGCGCAAGCGCCGCACGGCCCAGTCCGAGCAGCGTCCGGCCGGCGTCCTCCGGCCCCACCGGCGCGCCCTCGTAAAGTGCGAACGCGGAATAGCCTACGACGTGATCGCGCCCGCCGGCAGTATCTCCCGAATTGCAGGCCATCAGCCTGCGAATGCCCATGCCGCGTGCGCGCGCGACGCCGAGCAGGCCGTTCAGCGGCGTCGCGCCGCAGGCCTGCTCGTGACGGATGTCCGTGGCATACGCCTCGATGCGCGCCAGCGTCTCGGCGTCGATGCGGCAGGCGTCGCCGTACGCGTGGTAATGCGACAGGTCGGTGCTCACGACGATCAGCGTCTCGGGACCGCCCCACAGCCGCTCGATCACTTCGCTCACCTCGCTCAGGTTCGCATCGCCCACCGCAAGCGGCACTATGGCGAACTCGCCCAGCACGCGCTGCAGGAACGGCAACTGGACCTCGAGCGAATGCTCCTGCGCATGCGCACGGCCGCTGACCACGACCTGCGGCAGTTCGGCAAGTGCGGTGCGCGCAGCCGGGTCGACCGCGATGCGGCCAAGCGGCGTGTCGAAAGCCTCCGCCTCGGGCAACGCAAGCCCGCGCACCGGCACGCGGTGCACCGGTCCGAGCAGCACCACGCGCTTGACGATCCCGCGCGCCGGCGTGAGTGCGTCGTAGGCATAGGCTGCCACCGGGCCGGAGTAGATGTAACCCGCATGCGGCGCGATGACCGCCTTCGGAAAGCCGAGACGCGGCTCCAGCAGTTCGACGTCGTCAAGCATTGCGCCGACCTCGGTCGACAGAACGCGCGAATCGGCGGGATAGAAGGTGCCGGCGACGGCAGCGGGACGAAAGGGATTCATGGCAGTTAGATGGGGTCGCAGCGCGGTATCAAAACCCCCCGTAGTGATCGTTTCTAGTCCCGCGCCTGCGCCTCGTCAAGCGCCTCGATCAAACCTTGCAGCCCTCGCACGACGGACTGGCGGCGCACCGCGCCGCGATCGCCCGCGAAGTGGCGAATTTCACTGCGCACCGGCCCGTCCCGCAGCGCCCAGGCAAAACAGACCATGCCGACGGGCTTTTCCGCGCTGCCGCCACTCGGCCCGGCGACACCCGTCACCGCCACCGCGATCGAGGCGCGGCTCGCCGCCAGCGCGCCCGCCGCCATCTCGCGCGCGGTCTGCTCGCTCACCGCGCCGAAGCGCAAAAGTGTCGCATCCTCCACGCCCAGCGACTCCTGCTTCGATGCGTTCGAGTAGGTCACGTAGCCGCGCTCGAACCAGTCCGAGCTACCCGCAATCGCGGTCACCGCCTGCGCGATCCAGCCTCCCGTGCACGACTCGGCCGTGACGAGCATGCGCCCAGCCGCTTTGAGGCGCGCGCCGACGCGCGTGGCAAGCGCGGCGAGGGACTCTGCGGCCGCCGGTCGATTCATGACAGAACGCGCTTGACGACGGCAAGCACCAGCAGTGCATAGCCCGCCGCCAGCAAATCGTCGAGCATCACGCCGAATCCGCCCTTGAAGCGCGTCTCCGCCTGCCGGATCGGCGCAGGCTTGGCGATGTCGAATGTGCGGAACAGGACGAACGCGGCGAGCTGCCAGGGCCAGGTGTTCGGCACAACCGCCAGCACAAGCAGGAAAGCGACGACCTCGTCCCATACCATCGCGCCGTGGTCGGCCACACCGAGGTGGCGGCCGGTGACCGAGCAGGCCCATACGCCGAGCGCGAACAGCAGCAGCAGGAGCACGCCGAACGCGAGCGGATCCCGCCCTGCGCCGAGCAGCCACCAAAGCGGCAGCGCGAGCAGCGTGCCGAATGTCCCCGGTGCCCGCGGCAGCGCGCCGACGCCGAAGCCGAGGGCAACGAAATGCGCGGGGTGGGCGAGCGCAAAAGCGGGGCCGGGATGGCGCGGCATCAGGGCGCGTCCGCGAAGTGGTCGTAGCCCGCGGGCGGTGCGATCTGCGCGCCTTGCGCGTCGAGCAAGACGAGCCGGGTCGGCGTCGCCTGAACGGCGCCCACGCGGGTGAGGGGGAGATCGAGCTCGGCGGCGAGCGCGGTGACCGCGGCGCGCGCCTGCTGTCCCGCAGTGAAGATCAGCTCGTAGTCGTCGCCACCGGCAAGTACGCAATGCAGATCGAGCGCGGCGTCACCGGTACGCACGCCGGGCAGCAGCGCAGCGTGTACCAGTGCGCCTACGCCCGAGCGCTCGAGCACGTGACCGAGATCGGCGGCGAATCCGTCCGACACGTCGATCGCGGCGCTCGCGATGCCGCGCAGGCGCTCGCCGAGCGCGATGCGCGGCTCAGGCATCTCGAGCCGCGCGCGCGCGCGCGCCGCAGCCTGCGACTCGAGGCGCGCATCTCCGCGCAAGACGGCGAGCGCGGCAGCCGCCTGGCCGAGCTCGCCGGACACCCAGATGTCGTCGCCGGGACGCGCCCCGGCGCGCGTGAGGGCATGCTCCGCCGGCACTTCGCCGAGGACCGTCAGCGAGATCGTCAGCGGTCCTCGCGTCGTATCGCCCCCGACCAGATCCACTTCGAAGCGCCGCGCGAGCGCGAACAGGCCTGCGGCGAACTCGCTCAGCCAGGCTTCGTCCGCCGCGGGCAGCGCGATGGAAAGCGTCGCCCAGCGCGGAGTCGCGCCCATCGCCGCGAGATCGGACAGATTGACGGCGAGCGACTTGTGGCCAAGCGCGCGCGGCGGCGTCGGATCCGGGAAATGGCGTCCGGCAAGCAACATGTCGGTCGTCACGGCGAGCGCCATGCCAGGCTCGACGCGCAACAGCGCCGCGTCGTCGCCCACACCGAGCAGCGTGCGCGAACCCGGCGGCGCGGGCCGGTCGAAGAAGCGCCGGATCAGATCGAATTCGCTCGCCATTGTGTCCGGCGGTGTCCGGCGGTGTCCGGCGGTGTCCGGCAGCGCCCGGCGCGGGCGTGCCCTCAGGCGGTCGTGCGCAGCCGCGCGAACTCGCCCGGACGCACGGCCTGCGCAACGCGCTCGAGCACGCCGTTTACGAAGCGATGCCCCTGCGCGCCGCCGAAATCCTTGCCGAGATCGATGGCCTCGTTCAGCACGACCTTCACCGGCGTTTCGGAATGTTCGGCCAGCTCGAGCGTGCCGATGCGCAGGATCGCCCGCTCGACCGGCGAAAGCTCGCTCAGGCGGCGCTCGATCAGGTGCGGCGCGATGAGCGCATCGAGCCCGTCTGCGCGTTCGATGCTGCCGCGCACGAGCGCCTCGACCAGCGCTGTGTCAGCGCGCGCGTAGCCTTCGAGGCTGCGCGCCTGTTCGAGCACCTCCGCAGCGTCGCCGCCGCCAAGCTGCCAGGCGTAGAGCGCCTGCAGCGCGATCTCGCGCGCACGACGCCGCGGGTGTTTCATGTCGCGTTCTCCGCGAGGTCGGCACGCAGGCGCGCCATCTCGACCGCGACGCGCACCGCCTCGGCCCCCTTGTCGCTGCGCGCCTGGGCCTGCGCCTCGTTCTCGGCGGTCAGGATCGCGTTCGCCACCGGCAGACCGGTCTGCAGCGCGACGTCCATCACGCCGCGCGCGGATTCGTTCGCCACCACCTCGAAGTGGTAGGTCTCGCCGCGGATCACGACGCCCACCGCGACCAGCGCATCGAAGCGTCCGCTCTGCGCCAGCCATTTCAGCGCGAGAGGGATTTCGAGCGCGCCCGGTACGCCCGCTTGCACCACGTCGCTGCTACTCACGCCGAGTCGCTCGAGCTGATCGGCGACGCCCTCCAGCAAGCGCGTGACGATGGGCTCGTTGTAGCGGCTGGCGACGATCCCGATGCGCAGCCCCGCGCCGTCCAGGCGCCCGCGGCGCTGACCCGCGACGGGGTCGGCCGCATGCAGCGCGCGCTTGCCCATCGCTCAGCGCCCGCTCGCCGCGGGATGCTCGGCGTAGCGCACGACTTCCAGCCCGAATCCGGCCATGCTGGGCATCTTGCGCGGCGCGGCCATCAGCACCATGCGTCCGACGCCGAGGTCGCGCAGGATCTGCGCGCCGATGCCGTAGCTGCGCAGGTCCGCGGTGCGTGCCTCGGCCGCGTCGCGCGCAGCACGCGCGGGACCCGAGAGGCGCGACTCGAGCATCGTGTCGGTCTGCGCGCAATTCAGCATCACCATGACGCCGGTACCGTGCGCCGCAATCGCCTTCAGCGCCTCGTGGATTGCCCAGCTGTGCGTACCGGCCCCGGTCTCGAGCAAATCGAGCGCCGACAGCGGCTCGTGCACTCGCACCAGCGTCTCGCTCTCGGCCCGAGGCGTGCCCTGCACGAGCGCGATATGGGTTCCGCCCGAAGGCGTATCGCGGTACGCAACCATGCGGAAACGGCCGCTGACCGTTTGGACCTCGCGCTCCGCAAGGCGGCGCACGATCGACTCGTTCGCGCTGCGATACTCGATCAGGTCGGCAATGGTGCCGATCTTGATCCCATGGCGTCCTGCGAACTCGATCAGGTCCGGCAGCCGCGCCATGGTGCCGTCGTCGTTCATGATCTCGCACAGCACGGCCGCCGGCGTGAGCCCGGCGAGCCGCGCCAGATCGCAGCAGGCCTCGGTGTGGCCTGCACGCATGAGCACGCCGCCCGCCTCGGCGACGAGGGGGAAGACGTGCCCCGGCTGGACGATGTCCTCGGCGCGCGCCTGCGGCGCTGCCGCCACCTTCACCGTGAGCGCGCGATCGTGCGCCGAGATCCCCGTCGCAATGCCTTCGGCGGCTTCGATTGACGCGGTGAAGTTGGTGCCGTGGCGCGACCGATTACGCGCCACCATCGGCGCGAGGCCGAGGCGCTGCGCGTGCTCGGCCGTGATCGGCATGCAGACCAGCCCGCGGCCGTGCTTGGCCAGAAAGTTGATCTTCTCCGGCGTTACGAAATCCGCCGCAAAGACCAGATCGCCTTCGTTCTCGCGGTCCTCGTCATCGACCAGCACGACGATGCTGCCCGCGCGAATCTCGCCGATGATCTCGGCAATCGGGCTCACGGTCGTGGAATCGCGGCGCATGCAAGGCATTATAGCGACGCGCCGCGGGGGCGAACGAAAACGGGGCGCCACGCGCCCCGTTGCATTCGCGCTCGGCCCGACTTACTCGGCCGCGTCGTCGCCTTCGCGTTCGTCTTCGGGCGAATTCGCCAGCGGGCCGGCGCCCGCCCCGCGGGCGCGGATGCGCTCGCGGATGCGCGCCGACTTGCCGGTCCGGCCGCGCAGGTAATAGAGCTTCGCACGGCGTACCTCGCCGCGGCGTTTGACCTGGACCGCCGCGATGAGCGGCGAGTAGGTCTGAAAGGTTCGTTCGACCCCTTCGCCGGAAGAGATCTTGCGCACGGTGAACGAGGAATTGAGGCCTCGATTGCGCTTCGCGATCACCACGCCCTCGAAGGCCTGCGTGCGCTTGCGGTTGCCCTCGACCACCGTCACGTTGACCACCACCGTGTCCCCCGCCGAAAAATCGGGGACCGTCTTGCCGAGCCGCTTGATTTCTTCCTGCTCGAGTTGCTGGATCAGATTCATTGCTTCGCTCCGTCTTCGTGCTCGCGCTGGAACTCCTCCAGCAGCGCGCGTTCCTCTTCACTCATGCCACTCACCCGCCTCGCCGCAAGCAGCTCGGGCCGCCGCAGCCAGGTCCGTCCCAGCGCCTGCTTCAGGCGCCAGCGCCGAATGTTCTCGTGGTGCCCGGACAGGAGCACCTCGGGCACCCGCTCCCCGCCGACCACCTCGGGTCGCGTGTACTGCGGGCAATCGAGCAGTCCGTCCGCGAACGATTCCTCGGCCGCCGAAACCGCATCTCCGAGCGCGCCAGGCAGCTGGCGCACCACGGCATCGATCAGTGCCATCGCCGCGACCTCGCCTCCCGAGAGGACGAAATCGCCGATCGACAGCTCTTCGTCCACCCGCTGCTCGAGCAGCCGCTCATCTACGCCTTCATAGCGGCCACACAGCAGCGTCACCGCCTCCCGCCCCGCCAGCTCGATCGCTTTCGCGTGGTCGAGCCGACGTCCCTGCGGCGAGAGGTAAATCACCCTTCCCACCGTCCCGCAGGCGGCGCGTTGCGCCGCCGCGGCCGCGCCGAGCGCCCGCGCGAGCGGCTCGGCCATCAGCACCATGCCGGGCCCGCCGCCGTACGGCCGGTCATCGACGGTGCGGTAGGCGTCGGTCGTGAAATCGCGCGGATTCCACAGCGCCAGCGCCCACAAGCCCCGTCCCAGCGCGCGGCTGGTGATCCCACTGTCGGCGAGCGCGGCGAACATCTCCGGAAACAGGCTCACCACGTCAAAGCGAATCACGACCCGCGCCCCGGGGACCGTCTCACCAGTCCTCGCCCCACTGCACCTCGATGCGACCGCGCTCGAGGTCCACCGCAATCACCACCGTCGGCACCCAGGGCAGCATGCGTCCCGGACTGCCGTCGCGGGCTTCGAGCTCCATCACGTCGTGCGCTCCGTTCGAGAACAGCGCCTTCACGCGACCGAGCACCACGCCCGACTCGTTCACCACCTCCAGGCCGATCAGATCGGCCCAGTAAAACTGCCCCGGCTCAAGCGCCGGGAGCCGGCTGCGCAGCAACTCGACTGGCGCGCCGTTCAAGGCCTGCGCCTGCTCGCGGTCGTCGATGCCCTCCAGCTTCGCGAGCAGCACCCCCGAATGCGGCTTCGCCTGCTCGACCGTCCGTTCGACGCCGCCCACCCACCACTGCGCCTGCGCGTTCAACTCCTCCGGATCGTCCACTGCCACCCGGACCCAGCCGCGAACGCCGTAGGCGCCCGCGACGCGCCCCATGATCACTCGCGCTTCAGGCGGCCTTCTTGCCAAACTGCTTGACCAGGCGCAACACGGTGGGCGAAAGCTGCGCCCCCTTCGCCTTCCAGTGGTCGACGCGCTCGACATTCACGCGCAGCGACTCGCGCCCCTCGGGGGCTTTTGGATCATAGAAGCCGAGCCGCTCGATGAAGCGGCCGTTGCGCGAGCGCCGCGAATCCGCGACTACCACGTGATAAAAGGGCCGCTTGTTGGCGCCACCGCGCGCCAGTCGAATCACCACCATTTGGGGAATCCCGCCTTGCTGCGAAAAGGCGCGGATTATACGGGAGAAATCAGGGCGTTGGAAAGCCCCGGGCAGGGCTGCTCATCGCACGCCGGGCAGGCCGCCGCGCAGGCCCCGCATCATGCGTGCGATACCGCCACCACCCTTCATCATCTTCATCATCTTCTGCATCTGCTCGAACTGCTTGAGCAGGCGGTTCACTTCCTGCACCGGGACGCCCGCGCCCGTCGCGATGCGTCGCTTGCGCGAGGCCTTGATGATTTCCGGCCGGTTGCGCTCGGCCGGCGTCATCGCGTTGATGATGCCCTCGATGCGCCGGATCTGGCGCTCGTCGTTCAGCTGCCCCTGGCCGATCTGGCCGGCGAGCTGCGCCGGCAGCTTGTCCATCAGCGCGGCGAGCCCGCCCATCTTGCGCATCTGCTGGATCTGGGCCTTGAAGTCCTCGAGATCGAAGCCCTTGCCCTTCTTCAGCTTTTCGGCGACGCGCTGCGCTTCGTCTAGGTCGACCTGCCGGTGCGCTTCCTCGACCAGGCTGACGATGTCGCCCATGCCGAGAATGCGCGACGCCATGCGTTCCGGGTGAAACGGTTCCAGTCCGCTCAGCTTCTCCCCGGTGCCGACAAACTTGATCGGCTTGCCGGTGACCTGGCGCACCGAGAGCGCTGCGCCGCCGCGCGCGTCGCCATCCAGCTTGGTGAGCACCACGCCGGTGAGCGGCAGCGCGTCGCTGAACGCCTTCGCGACGTTTACCGCATCCTGTCCCTGCATCGCGTCGACCACGAACAGCGTCTCGATCGGCTCGAGCAGCGCGTGCAGCTCGCTGACCTCGCGCATCATCGCTGCGTCGATCGCGAGCCGCCCTGCGGTATCGACGATCAGTACGTCGAAATAGCGCGTCTTCGCATGCTCGAGCGCGCGCCGCGCGATCGCCGCGGGCGCCTCGCCCGGGTCGCTCGGCAGAAATTCGGCGCCGGCCTGCGCGGCGACAGCCTTCAGCTGCGCGATTGCGGCCGGGCGATAAACGTCGCAGGACACGACGAGCACGCGCTTGCGCTGCTCGATCAGCCAGCGCGCGAGCTTGCCTGTCGTCGTCGTCTTGCCCGATCCCTGCAGACCGGCCATGAGGAATACGGCGGGCGGCTGCGTCGCGAGATCGAGCTCCACGTTCGCCTCGCCCATCAGGCGCGTGAGCTCGCGGTGCACGACGCCGACCAGTGCCTGCCCCGGCGTCAGGCTGCCGATCACCTCCGCGCCGAGTGCTTGTGCGCGCACTGCGGCGATGAAATCCCTGACGACCGGCAGCGCGCAGTCGGCTTCGAGCAGCGCGATGCGCACTTCGCGCAATGCATCCTGCACGTTGCTTTCGGTCAGCCGCGCTTCACCGCGTATCGTCTTGACGATGCGCGAGAGACGTCCGGTCAGGGTGTCGAGCATGCGGGGGCGTCCGGCACCGCGTCGTGCGGCGGCGCGGTGATACACTGATTTGGTGCCTGATATTCTAATGCACGGCGCCGCAGCCGCCGCGTACGCCGGGCTCGCACTGCACTTCTGGAATTCGCGCTGGCGCGCTCATCGCCAGCCGGGGGCGGGCCTGCAGCCCTGGGAGCGCGCCGTCATTCTGGTTCCGCTCGCGCTGCATGCTTGGACGCTGGCAGACGCGCTCTTTCTCTCGAGCCCGCTGCGCTTCGGATTCGCGCAGGCCCTGTCGGTGATGCTCTGGCTCGGCGTGCTGGTGTACTGGGTCGAGAATCTGCTCTATCGCCTGGAAGGCGTCGAGCCGCTCGTGCTGGGTGCGGCTGCACTCGCAGCGCCGTTGCCGGCGATCTTTCCGGGCCTCGCGCTAAGCGATGCGCGCGTTCACTCGATCGAGTTCCGGCTGCATCTCGTGCTCGCCATGATCGCCTACAGCCTGTTCGTCATCGCCGTGCTGCACGCGACGCTGATGGCGCTGGTCGAGCGACGCCTGCATCGCGTGCCACACGGGGCCGCGCCGCTGGAGGGGGCCGGCCCGCTCGAAGGACCGCTCGCGCGCCTGCCGCCGCTGCTCACGCTCGAGCGGTTGCTGTTTCGGATCATCGCGCTCGCCTTCGTCTTCCTCACCCTGACGCTGATCACCGGCGTGCTGTTCTCCGAGACCCTGTTCGGGCGCGCGTTGCGCTTCGATCACAAGACGGTGTTCGCGCTCCTGTCCTGGCTGACGTTCGGCGCGCTCCTCGTCGGGCGTCACTTCTACGGTTGGCGCGGTCGCACGGCGCTGCGCTGGACGCTCGGCGGCTTCGTGCTCCTGCTGCTGGCCTACGTCGGCAGCCGCTTCGTGCTCGAAGTGATCCTCGGGCGCGGCTGAAAGACACCGGTGGATTGGCTGGACGATTACGAGCTCGGCGCGGAGGTGGTCGGCCTCGTCGTGCTGCTGGTGATGTCGGGCTTCTTCTCGATCTCCGAGACGAGCATGATGGCCCTCAACCGCTACCGTCTGCGCCACCTGGTGCGCGAAGGGCACGGCGGCGCGGAGCGCGCGGCCGCGCTGCTGCGACGCACCGACCGCCTGCTTGGCGCGATTCTGATCGGCAACAACTTCGTCAACATCGCCGCGGCGACGCTCGCGAGCCTGATCGCGATCGACATGCTCGGCCATGGCAAGCTGGCGTACGCGGTGAGCACCGTCGGCACGACTTTCGTTCTCGTCGTGTTCGCCGAGATCGTGCCGAAGGTCATCGGCGCCACCTACCCCGAGCGCATCGCGCTGCCGTTCGCCTACGTGCTGGGCCCGCTGCAGCGGCTGCTTACGCCGGTGGTCTGGTTCGTCAACCTTTTCGCCCGTCCGCTGTTGTACCTCGCGGGCGTACGCCCGAGCGCCGAGCACGAGGTGCCGCGGCTCTCGCCGGCGGAGATCCGCACGCTGGTGCTCGAGTCGTCGCACTTCATGCCGAAGAAGCACATCTCGATTCTGCTCAATCTGTTCGACCTCGGCGCGATCACGGTGCAGGACATCATGGCGCCGCGCGCCAAGATCGAGTCGATCCGGCTCGACGAGGACATGGAGACCATCGCGCGTCAGCTGGCGACCAGCTATCACATGCGGCTGCCGGTGTACCGCTCGAGCATGGGCGAGGTCGCCGGCGTGCTGCATCTGCGCAAGGTCCTCGGCTTGCTGCACGCGGGCGGACTCGACCGCGTCGCCCTCGAGGAAATGCTGAACGAGCCGTATTTCGTGCCCGCCTCCACGCCGGTGCTGGCGCAGCTGCAGTACTTCCAGGAAAACCGCGAGCGGCTCGCGCTCGTCGTAGACGAGTACGGCGAGGTGCTCGGCCTGGTGACGCTGGAGGACATCATCGAGGAGATCATCGGCAAGTTCACCACCTCGCTGCCCTCGGCCGCGCCCGCGCTCGCCTGGGACGAGCAGGGCAGCGTGCTCGCAGACGGCGGTATGGCGGTGCGGGAAATCAACCGCGCGCTCGGGCTCATGCTGCCGACCGACGGTCCGAAGACGCTGAACGGCCTCGTCCTTGAGCAGCTGCAGGACATTCCGGAGGCCAATGTCTCGCTCAAGATCGACGGGGTACTGATGGAGATCGTTGCCGCGCAGGGCCGGGTGGTAAAGACCGTCCGCCTGTTCCGCCCGCCGCCGACTGCCGAGGCGTCCGAGACGGGGGAAACCTAAGCTTCTGCAATGGGGGTCTCGGAAAACCGGGAAAAACTCACAGACTCAGGCTGTTAGAGCGGAAACCTGAGGCTTTACAAAAGAGGGTCTGCGAGGCATCATCGAGAACGATCTCGTGGTGTGACCACACCGGAGGAGCTGTATGGCGACGGCGGCGGCAGCGAAACCCAAGGAATTCGTCTTCAACTGGGAAGGCAAGGACCGCAGCGGCAAGACGCTGCGCGGCGAGATTCGCGCGCCGGGCCAGAACGTGGTGCAGGCCACGCTGCGGCGCCAGGGCATCCTGGTGCAGAAGATCCGCAAGCAGCGCCTGCGCGGGGGCGGCAAGGTCACCGACAAGGACATCACTCTGTTCACGCGCCAGATGGCGACCATGATGAAGGCCGGCGTGCCGCTGCTGCAGTCCTTCGACATCGTCGGCAAGGGTGCGTCCAATCCGGCGGTCGCCAAGCTGCTGCTCGACGTCAAGACCGAGGTCGAGACCGGCGCCTCGCTCGCGGCCGCATTCCGCAAGTATCCGCTCTACTTCGATGCGCTGTTCTGCAACCTCGTCGCGGCCGGCGAGCAGGCCGGCATTCTCGAGACGCTGCTCGACCGGCTGGCGTCGTACAAGGAAAAGATCCTCGCCATCAAGTCGAAGATCAAGAGCGCGCTGTTCTACCCGATCGCGATCGTCGTGGTCGCGTTCATCATCACTGCGGTGATCATGATTTTCGTGATTCCCGCCTTCAAGCAGGTCTTCGAGAGCTTTGGTGCCGACCTGCCCGGACCGACGGTGCTGGTGATGACGATATCCGATTACTTCGTCGAGTACTGGTACATCATCTTCGGCGTCCTCGGCGGCGGCATCTACGGTTTCATGGAGGCCTGGCGGCGCTCGGTGGCGGTGCAGATTTTCATGGACCGGCTGGCGCTGCGCATCCCGGTGTTCGGCGAGCTGATCCGCAAGTCGACGATCGCGCGCTGGACGCGCACCCTTTCGACCATGTTCGCCGCCGGCGTGCCGCTGGTCGAGGCGCTCGACTCGGTCGGCGGGGCCTCCGGCAACTACGTCTACCAATCGGCGACCAAGCAGATCCAGAACGAGGTCTCGACCGGAACCTCGCTTACCGTAGCGATGCAGAACTCGAACGTATTTCCTTCGATGGTGCTGCAGATGTGCTCGATCGGCGAGGAAACCGGGGCGCTCGATTCGATGCTGTCCAAGGTCGCGGACTTCTACGAGGCGGAGGTCGATGATGCGGTCGAGGCGCTCTCGTCGCTGATGGAGCCGATGATCATGGTCGTGCTCGGCACGCTGATCGGCGGCATGGTGGTCGCCATGTACCTGCCGATCTTCAAGCTGGGCCAGGCGATCTGATCGCGCAGCCGCTTGGTCGCGCGGCATGACCGCGCTCGGCTGGGTCGCCCAGCCCTCCGTATTCCCGTGGATCGCGCTCGTACTCGGGCTGTGCGTCGGCTCGTTCCTGAACGTCGTGATCCACCGCATGCCGAAGATGCTCGATCGCGAGTGGCGCGCCCAGTGCGCGGAGCTCGAGGGCCGCGAGCCGCCTGCGGCCGAGCGCTACAACCTGGTCGTGCCGCGCTCGCGCTGCCCGAGCTGCGCCCGGCAGATTACCGCGCTGGAGAACGTTCCGCTCGTCAGCTGGGCGGCGTTGCGCGGGAAATGCGCTGGCTGCGGCGCACGCATCAGCCTGCGCTATCCGCTGGTCGAGCTCGCCGCAGGCCTCGCGGCGGGCTACGCCGCCTGGCGCTACGGCTTCACACCCGCCGCCTTCGGCGCGATGCTGCTCGTCTGGACACTGCTCGCAGCTGGCGTGATCGACCTCGACACCCAGCTGCTGCCGGACGACCTGACGCTGCCTCTGCTGTGGGCCGGGCTGCTGTTCAACCTGTTTGGCACCTTCGTGACGCTCAACAGCGCGGTCGTCGGCGCCGTGGTCGGTTACCTCGCGCTGTGGCTCATCTACTGGACCTTCAAGCTGACCACCGGCAAGGAGGGCATGGGCTACGGCGACTTCAAGCTGCTCGCGGCGATCGGCGCCTGGCTCGGCTGGAAGGCGCTGCCGCTCGTCATCCTGCTGTCCTCGGTCGTGGGCGCCCTGATCGGCGTTGCGCTCATGCTGTTCGCAAAGCACGGCCGCGAGACGCCGATTCCCTTCGGACCCTATCTGGCTGTCGCGGGAATGATCGGCTTGTTCTGGGGATCCGAAATCGCCCGCCGCTGGCTGCCGCTGCTCGGCTGAGACGCCGCGCCCGGGGCGATCGTGCATGCCGTACGTGATCGGTCTCACCGGCGGGATCGGCAGCGGCAAGAGCGCGGCGGCGGACGAATTTTCGAGGCTGGGTGCGACGCTGGTCGATACCGACGTCATATCCCACGAGTTGACCGCGTCGGGCGGCGCGGCGATCGAGGCGGTGCGCGCTCTGTTCGGCGACACCTGCATCGACGCCGCGGGAGCAATGGATCGCGCCAAGGTGCGCGCGCGCGTGTTTGCCGAGCCGTCGGCACGCCAGCGGCTCGAGGCCATCCTGCATCCGATGATCCGACGCGAATCCGCCGCGCGTGTCGCCGCGGCGCGCGGCGCCTACGTCGTGCTGGTGGTCCCTCTGCTCGTCGAGTCGACCGACTATCGCTCGCGGGTCGATCGCGTGCTCGTCGTCGATTGCCCCGTCGAACTCCAGCTCGCCCGGGTACGCGCCCGCAGTGGCCTGTCGCCGGACGAAGCGCGCCGCATCGTCGCGGCGCAAATACCGCGTGAGGCGCGCCTCGCCGCCGCCGACGACGTGATCGACAACAGCGGCACGCTCGAAGAACTGCACGCACAGGTCGGCCGATTGCACCGGCGCTATCTCGCGCTCGCGCAAGCGGCATGAGCGGCGTTTTGCATTTCGATCGGCGCGCAGTCGCGTCGCGGCTTCGGTTGTCATCGCACGGCAATTCCTTCAGAATCCAAGCGCTTTCCGACTGCAAACCGACCGGGAAGGGTGCGTGATCACCTACGAGTACCCTCTCAACGAGCGCATCAGGACGTTGCTGCGCCTCGAGGATCTGTTCGAACGCTCGCGTTATTTCATCGCGCGCGGGGGAGCGCATGACCACCACATGGCGCTCATCACGCTGTTCGAGGTGCTCGAGGTTGCGAGTCGCGCCGACCTCAAGTCGGATCTGCTGCAGGAACTCGAGCGCCAGAAGCAAGTGCTGCACGCGTTCCGCGACAACCCGGAGATCTCGGAGGAGGCGCTCGACAGCGTGCTGCGCGACATCGAGCAGGCTTCGGGCGCGATCCTGGCGATGACCGGAAAGATCGGCCAGTACCTGCGCGAGAACGACTGGCTGATGTCGATCAAGCAGCGCACCGGCATCCCGGGCGGCGCCTGCGAGTTCGACCTGCCGTCGTTTCACTACTGGCTGCACCGGCCGGCCGGCGAGCGCATGGAGCAGCTCGCGGCCTGGGTCGGCCCGCTGCATCCGCTGCGCGACGGCACCGCGATCATCCTGCGCATCCTGCGCGAGTCGGGCAAGCCGCAGACCGCGAGCGCGGCGCTCGGCACCTTCCAGCAGATGCTGGGCGGGAAGTCCGCGCACATGATGCGCGTTCGGCTGGCCGAGGACATTCCCTGCGTGCCGGAGATCAGTGCGAACAAGTACGTGCTGAACGTCCGCTTCCTGCTGCAAAGCGCCGAGGATCCGCGCCCTCGGACGCCTGACTGGGACGTCGACTTCGAGCTGACGTTCTGCTCGCTTTGAGCCCGGACGCGCTTCCCTGCCCGCGTTGCGGCGCACCCGCCGCGTTGTCGCGCGCAAACCGATGGCGGCCGTTCTGCAGCGAGCGCTGCAAGCTGATCGATCTGGGCAACTGGGCGGACGAGCGCTACCGGGTGCCCGATCGCGAGCCTCCGCCCTCCGACGCAGCCGCGGACACGGACGAGCCCGAATCCGCTTAGGGAAATTCTGATCAAGTCACCGGCTTGATCAGAGTTTCGTCTGAAGTCGGGGTTCTCAAGGGGGTGAAGCCCCCTTGATCAGAGCTTCCCTAGTCGCGCCAGCTGCCGGTGATCATTGCGAGCCCGTGCGCACCATGGCGCCGGGCCATATCGAGATCGTCCATTCGCATGCCGCCGATGGCGTAGACCGGGATGCTCGTGCGACTCGCAAGCGCGGCGAACCGTTCCCATCCGAGCGTGCGCGCAGCGGCGTGCGACGGCGTGGCTTTGACCGGGCCGAGCAGGACGAAATCGAGCTCGAGCCGCATCGCCTGGGACAGCTCTGCAGCGTCATGGCAGGACGCCGCGACCAGCGAGCGCGCGGGACGCGCGCCGAGCGCCATCAGGCGGCGCGCGGGATAGTGCACGCCGTCCGCCCCGACGGCGTCGGCGAGCGCAGCGTCATCGTTGATCAGGACTCGGGCGCCGAAGCGCTTCGCAAGGGCGACGACGCCGCGCGCGAACGCGGCACGCGCGGACGCTGTGAGCTCCGGTTCGCGCAGCTGCAGCAGCCGCAGCCCGGAGGCGAGCCTTGCTTCGATCCGCGCGAGCTGCGCCTCGACGCCGAGCGCCGCCGCGTTCGTGATCGCGTACTCCTGTGGCAGGGCAAGCGAGGCAAGCACGGGTGCGTTCGCGGGCAGCATCGGTGTCGCGAACGGTTCGTCCAGGCGCTGCCAGAGAATGGCCTGCGCCTCCTTCGGATGCGGTGCACCGCGCCACTCGAAAACGCGGAAGAAATGCAGTCGCACCGTCGCGTGCGGGTAGCTGAACAGGCGCGTAATCCATGGCGTCGCCAGGACCACGTCGATGCCCAGTTCCTCGTGCAACTCGCGCGCGAGCGCGTCCTCGAGCCGCTCGCCGGGTTCGACTTTGCCTCCGGGAAACTCCCAATAGCCGGCGTACGGCTTTCCCGGCGGCCGGCAGGCGAGGAGGAACGCGCCGTCGGAGCGCATGACCACCGCCGCGGCGACCTCGACGATCGGGCCCACCGCCCGCGCGTGCCCTAGCGCCGCTTGGCGGGGCCCGCGCGCCGCCGCGGCGCCGTGCCCGTGAGGCGGCGGCCCGCCCAGTCGCGCGCGAAGTGATAGGCCACGCGCCCGCTGCGCGAGCCGCGCTGCAACGCCCATTGCAGGGCCTCTTCGCGCGCCGCGGCCGCATCCGCCGCCCCGCAGCCGAAACTCTTCAGCCAGTGCGCGACGATCACCAGGTATTCGTCCTGGTCGAAGGGGTAGAAGGTCACCCACAGCCCGAAGCGCTCCGAGAGCGAGATCTTTTCCTCGACCGTTTCCCCCGGATGGATCTCCTCGCCGACGTATTTCGTCGCCAGGTTCTCTTCCATGTACTCCGGCACGAGGTGGCGGCGGTTCGACGTCGCGTAGATCAGCAGGTTCTCCGAGGTCGTCGAGATCGAGCCGTCGAGCGCGACCTTGAGCGCGATGTAGCCGCCGTCGCCCGCCTCGAAGCTCAGGTCGTCGCAGAACAGCAGAAACCGCTCGGGCCGCGCGGCCACCGCGTCGGTCAGCTGCGGCAGGTCCATCAGGTCGTTCTTCTCGATCTCGATCAGCCGCAGGCCCTCGCGCGCGTACTTGTTGAGCAGGCCCTTGACGATCGAGGACTTGCCGGTGCCGCGCGCGCCGGTGAGCAGCACGTTGTTGGCCGGCCGCCCGGCAAGGAACTGGCGCGTGTTCTGGTCGATCTTGCCGATCTGCGCGTCGATGCCCTGCAGATCGCTCAGACGCATGCGGTGCACATGACGCACCGGCTCGAGCCGCCCGCCGCCGTCGAGCCCGCCGCGCCGGCGCCAGCGGAAGGCAACGCTCGAATTCCAGTCGACCGGAGGCGGCGCGGGAGGAAGCAGTGCCGCGAGGCGCTCGAGGACGAGATCGGCCTTGCGCAAGGTGGCCGCGAGGTCCTGTTTCGGCTTCATCCTAGGTCCTGTATTCCGCGTTGATTTTGACGTAATCGAAGGAAAAGTCACAGGTCCACAGGCTCGCCGCAGCCGAACCGCGCTTGAGCACCACGCGCAGCGCAAACTCGGGCTTGCGCATCGCCGCGACGCCCTGCGCCTCGCGGTATTGCGGATCGCGCGCGCCGCCGCTCGCGACGCGGACTGCGTCGAGGTACAAATCGATGCGGCTCGGGTCGAGGTCCGCGACCCCGGCATAGCCGATGGCCGCGAGGATCCGCCCCAGGTTGGGATCGGAAGCGAAGAATGCTGTCTTGACTAGCGGCGAGTGCGCGATCGAGTAGGCGATGCGGCGGCATTCGGCTTCGTCGCGCCCCTGCTCGACGCGCACGGTGACGAATTTGGTCGCGCCTTCTGCGTCACGTACGATTGCCTGGGCGAGTTGCATCGCGACGGCGTCGATGGCCTCGCCGAGCCGGGCGAGGTCCGCGTCGCTGCGCGCCACGACGCCGGCGCCCCCGCTTGCCGCGAGCATGAACGCATCGTTCGTCGACGTATCGCCATCCACGGTGATGCAATTGAACGACCGCGCGGCCGCTGCGCGCACGAGCCTTTCGAGGTCGGCGCGCTCGACGACCGCGTCGGTCGCGACAAACGCGAGCAGGGTCGCCATGTCGGGCCGGATCATGCCGGCGCCCTTGGCGATCCCCGTGACGCGCACTGCGCCGGCCGCGAGCGCGACGCGGCGCGAGGCGGCCTTCGGCACGGTGTCCGTGGTCATGATCGCCGCGGCCGCCTGCGCCCAGTGTTCCCGCGCCAGGTCCGCGACCGCCGCAGGCAAGCCGGCCAGAATGCGCTCCACCGGCAGCGGCTCCATGATCACGCCGGTCGAAAATGGCAAGACCTGCTCGGGAGCACAGCCGAGCGCGTGCGCGAGGCCCTCGCACACCGCTCGCGCGCGCGCGATTCCGTCCTCGCCCGTGCCGGCGTTTGCGTTTCCGGTGTTCACCACCATGGCACGCGGCGCCCGGCCGGCGGCGAGATGGCGCTGCGCGAGGATCACGGGGGCAGCGCAGAAGCGATTCTGCGTAAACACGCCGGCGATCGCGCTGCCTGGCGCGAAGCGCATGACGAGCAGGTCGTGTCGCGCGGGCTGTCGAATTCCGGCCATGGCCACGCCCAGATCGACGCCGGCGATCGGTGCGAGCGCAGCCGGATCGGGCGGCGCGAGATTGACGGCCATGTCCGGGGCGGGAGTTCGCTGGGTTGCCGACGCCAGGGGTGATGCGCGCCCGCAGCGCTCAGATCAACCTGCCGTGGCAGTGCTTGTATTTCCGACCCGAGCCGCAGGGACAGGGCTCGTTGCGACCGACTTTCTGCTTGGCACGCACCTGCAGCCGCGGCTTTTTCGCCTCGTCAGCCGGTTCCAGCGCCTGCGCGTAGTCGGCATGCTGCAGGCGGACGTTCTCCACATGCGGGGTGTCGTCCGCGGGCGGCAGTTCCGTCGAGGCGCGGATCTCCATGCCCATCAGCGTGCGGGTGACCTCGAGCTTGACCGCTTCGATCATGGTGCCGAACAGTTCGAAGGCCTCGCGCTTGTACTCCTGCTTCGGGTTCTTCTGCGCGTAGCCGCGCAGATGGATCCCCTGGCGCAGATGGTCGAGCGCCGCAAGGTGCTCGCGCCAGTGCGCGTCGAGAATCTGCAGCGTGACGTAGCGCTCATACTGACGGAACGCGGACTCCGCCTCGGCCGGAACCTTCGCGCGGTAGGCCGCATGGACCTGCTCGATCACGCGCTCGAGCAGAGTCTCGTCGTGCAGGTCGGGCTCCGCTTCCAGCCAGCTGCGGATGGGCAGCTCGACCCTGAGCTCCGCCTTGAGCGCGGTCTCGAGGCCCGCGGTATTCCACTCCTCTTCCACGCTCTCCTCCGGGACGAACTGCCGGAACAGGTCGCTGGCCACGCCCGCGCGCAGGTCGGCGATGCGCGACGACACATCGTCCGACTCGAGCAGCTCGTTGCGCAGGGCATAGATCGTCTTGCGCTGATCGTTCGCGACGTCGTCGTACTCGAGCAACTGCTTGCGGATGTCGAAGTTGCGCGCCTCGACCTTGCGCTGCGCGCTCTCGATCGAGCGGGTCACCATGCCGTGCTCGATCGGCTCGCCCTCGGGCATCTTCAGCATCACCATGATGCGGTTGATCCGCTCGCCGGCGAAGATGCGCAGCAGATCGTCCTCGAGCGACAGATAGAAGCGGGACGATCCGGGATCGCCCTGCCGCCCCGAGCGTCCGCGCAGCTGATTGTCGACGCGCCGCGACTCGTGGCGCTCGGTGCCGATGATGTGCAGGCCGCCCTCGCGGATCACCAGGTCGTGCAGCGCCTGCCATTCCGAGCGCAGCTGGGTGACGCGCTCCTGCTTCTCCGCAACGGCCATGTTCTCGGTCGCCTCGATGAGATCGCACTGCTTCTCGACATTGCCGCCGAGCACGATATCCGTGCCGCGGCCGGCCATGTTGGTCGCGATGGTGATCATCTTCGGGCGCCCTGCCTGCGCGACGATCTCGGCCTCGCGCGCGTGCTGCTTCGCATTCAGCACCTGGTGCGGCAGGCCGTCCTTCTGCAGCATTTCCGACAGCAGCTCCGATTTCTCGATCGAGGTCGTGCCGACCAGCACCGGCTGGCCGCGCCGGTGGCAGTCGCGGATGTCGTCGACGATCGCCTTGTATTTCTCCGGCGCCGTGCGGTAGACCTGGTCGAGGCGGTCAGCGCGGATCATCTTCATGTGAGTCGGCACGACCACGGTTTCCAGCCCGTAGATCTCCTGGAACTCGTAGGCCTCGGTATCGGCCGTGCCGGTCATGCCGGCAAGCTTGCCGAACTGGCGGAAATAGTTCTGGAAGGTGATCGAGGCGAGGGTCTGGTTCTCGTTTTGCACCGTGACCTTCTCCTTCGCCTCGACGGCCTGGTGCAGACCGTCCGACCAGCGCCGGCCCTGCATCAGGCGCCCGGTGAACTCGTCGACGATCACGACCTCGCCGTTCTGCACGACGTACTGCTGGTCGCGCTGGAACAGATGGTGCGCGCGCAGCGCGGCGTAGAGGTGATGCACGAGGTTGATGTATGCCGGTTCGTAGAGGCTCGCACCCGCAGGCAGCAGCCCGGCGCGCGAAAGGACTTCTTCGGCCCTCTGGTGACCCGCTTCCGAGAGCACGATCTGATGGTTCTTCTCGTCTACCCAGAAATCGCCCGCGCCCTTCTCCTCCTGCTGGCGGCCGAGCAGCGGCGCCACCTCGTTCATCCGCAGATAGATCTCGGTGCGATCTTCGGCCTGGCCCGAGATGATCAACGGCGTACGCGCTTCGTCGATCAGAATCGAATCGACTTCGTCTACGATCGCAAAACTCAATCCGCGCTGGAAACGCTCATCGACGTGCATCGCCATGTTGTCGCGCAGGTAATCGAAGCCGAACTCGTTGTTCGTGCCGTAGGTGATGTCGGCGGCGTAGGCTGCGCGCTTTGCCTCGGGCTCCATCCCCGGGACGTTGACGCCCACGCTCAGTCCGACGAAGTTGTAGAGCTTTCCCATCCACTCCGCGTCGCGCCGGGCGAGGTAGTCGTTTACCGTGACGATGTGCACGCCCCTGCCGGCGAGCGCGTTCAGGTAGGCGGGCAGCGTGGCGACGAGCGTCTTGCCTTCGCCCGTGCGCATTTCGGCGATCTTGCCGTCATGCAGCACCATGCCGCCGATCAGCTGAACGTCGAAGTGGCGCATGCGCAGCGCGCGCTTGCCCGCCTCGCGCACCACCGCAAAGGCTTCCGGCATGAGTGCCTCGAGGGCGTCCGCGTCGACCTGGGCGCGCCGCTCCGGCGGCGCAGCGGCGGTCTGCTCGGCATAGCGCTTGCGGAATTCGCTCGTCTTGCCGGCGAGTGCCGAGTCCGAAAGAGCGCCGATTTCCGCTTCGAGTGCGTTGATGCGCGCGACGACGCGCGAGTACTGCTTGAGCAGCCGGTCGTTGCGGCTGCCGAAAATCTTCGTTAGGACGTTCGCCATTCTGGAGTGCTCGTCACGCCCGGCGCGCGCAGGGACCTGGCAGCGCGCGAGCGTGCGCCGGACCTCTTTGGATCCGGCGAAAAATCAAAATCTTAACACGCGATGCGGGCCGCTTTCGCCCGGGTGTTGCGCTCAGCGCTGCGCGCTTGCCGTCGCGTCGCGGCTGGCGACGCTTTGCCCGCCGGATTTGGCGAGGAAACGCATCGGATTCTGCGGTACGCCCTTGTAGCGGACTTCAAAATGCAGGTGAGGCCCGGTCGAGCGCCCGGTCGAGCCGACGAGCGCCAGTTTCAGTCCCCGCTGCACGATATCGCCCTCTTTGACGAACAGTTTCGCGCAATGCGCGTAGCGGGTCACCAGGTCGTTGCCATGATCGACATCGACCATGTAACCGTATTGCTGGTGGTAGCCGGCGAAGCTCACCACGCCGTCGGCTGCCGCGTGGATCGCCGTTCCGCGCTCGGCGAGAAAGTCGATGCCTTCATGCATGGCCCGCTGGCCCGTGATCGGGTCAATACGCATGCCGAAGCCGGAAGCGTTGTAGGGTGCGGACACGGGCATCAGCGTCGGGCGCAGCTTCTTGCGGATCGCTTCCTCGAACAGCCTCGCTTCGAGCACGCCGAGCATGTCGCTGCGCGACTCGACGTCGCGCGTCAGTCCCTGCAGGCGCTCGTTCAGCTCGACCATGGTCAGATTCTGCGGCGGCATCAGCGTGGGCGAGGCACCGCCCAGGCCCGGGCGCTCGGAGAAATTGAACTCCTGCGGCTTAAGCCCCGCGCGCGCCGAAAGGTGCTCACCGAGCGCGTCCAAGCGGGTCAGCTGCGCCTGCATTTCGCCGAGCTTGACCGCCATCGCATTGAGGTTCTGCTGCACGAACGCGCGCGCGCGTTCCTCGTCCTTCTTCTGCACCGATACGGCAAACACGCTCGGGAAGACCGTCTCGATGCGTGCCGCCTCGCGCATGAGCATCCAGTACATGCTGGCGGCCATCGCGCTCGCCAGTGTGAGGCATAGCAGACCGATCAGCACCAACAGGCGCGGCGAAAACGTGACCGTCCGCGCCTTTGCCAGCCGCCCCGGGATCAAGATAATCTGCACATTTCTTCCCTTGCTGCAGCCTGCGTTGAACCCGCCCCGACTCGATCGCCTCCTTACGGAGGACTCCGACCTAGGGCCCGTGGTCCAGAAAGCTCGGGACCTCGCCGCCCTGTCCAGGCATTGCCTCGCCGCCCTGCCGCCTCAGCTCGCGGACCAAGTCCGCGGGATGAACGTCCGCAACGGCAAGTTGACCATTCTGGCCGCCAACGCCGCCGCAGGCGCCAAGCTGAGGCTGCACTCTGTCGTCCTAAGCCAACAGGCCGCCAAAATGCGCGTCGAGGTTAATTCAGTTTCCGTGAGGGTGCAACCAAACAAGTCACCTGAGTCGCGTGATGCAATGCACAAATCGCACCGGCTCTCGGCCGTCGCCATTTCGCGACTGTCGGCGTTGTACGACCGGATGGGCGATTCCGTTGCCAAGCAGGCGCTTGCCACCCTGCTCGACCATCAGGCTGCGCCGGTCACACCGCCACCAGAAGGCGCTCGGCCAAAAGCAACAGCAGAACCGCCACGATCGCGACGGCAGCGACGCTGAACACGCGCCAGGCAATGCGGCGCCATTTCGCCTGTCCGGTCACCAAGTACAGCAGGACACTCACGCCGACGGCGATCACCGCGACGAGCGCAACGAAGCGGACGAACAGCACTGTGCACGCGGGTGGCCGCGCTCAGGCGAGCTGGCGCACCATCGCGGCGACGCCGGCCGGCGCGGACTCGGGCTTCTCGAACGACACGATCTCCCACGCGGCGGCGTCGGCGAGCAGCGCGCGCAGCAGGCAGTTGTTCAGTCCGTGCCCCGACTTGTGCGCGCTGAACGCGCCAAGCAGCGGCTTGCCGAGCAAATAGAGGTCGCCAATCGCATCGAGCACCTTGTGACGGATGAACTCGTCCGCGAAGCGCAGCCCGTCCGAGTTCAGCACGCGGTACTCGTCGAGAACCACTGCATTGTCCAGACCGCCGCCGAGCGCAAGGCCGGCCTCGCGCAACGCTTCCACCTCCTGCATGAAGCCGAAGGTCCGCGCGCGCGCGATTTCCTTCAGATAGGAGGTTTGCGCGAAATCGACGCTCACCGACTGGGCGCTGCGGTCGATGACGGGATGATTGAAGACGATGGAGAAGGTCAGGCGCAGGCCCTCATAGGGCTCGAGGCGCGCCCACTTGTCGCCGTCGCGTACTTCGACTTCGCGCAGCACGCGCAGGAAGCGCTTCGGGCTCGCCTGCTCGACGACACCGGCCTGCTGGATCAGCAGCGCAAAGGGCGCCGCACTGCCGTCCATGATCGGCACCTCGGGACCGTCCAGATCGACGTAGGCGTTGTCGACGCCGAGCCCGGCGAGTGCCGACATCAGGTGCTCGACCGTATGGATGCGATGCCCGTCCTGCACGAGGCAGGACGAAAGGCGCGTATCGCCGACATGCTCGGCGCGCGCCGGAATGTCTACGGGATGGGGTCCGTCGACGCGGCGGAAAATGATCCCGCTGTCGACCTGCGCGGGACGCAGCACGAGCTGGATCTTCTTTCCGGTGTGCAGCCCGACGCCGGTGGCGCGGACCAAAGATTTCAAAGTGCGTTGAAGAAGCATCGTTGGTGCAGTGCAGAATGAAGGGATTTTAACAGCCTAGCGGCGCGCGATGCGGCTCGAAACGGGCTCCCGGGACACCGGCAAGGAGGATCGGTGCCCGGGGGACCCGGGAGTGGCCGCGGTGCGTGCCCGGCGGCTCAGTCGGCCTGTTTGCGCAGGAACGCCGGGATGTCGTACTTGTCGACGCCACTTTGCTGCATTGCCTCGACCGTCGCGCGGTTCTTGCGGAACACCGCCGGCGTCTCCGACATCGCGCCGTAGTCCGGCGCCGGGGCCGCAGGATGGTCGTCGGTTCCGGTCTTTTGCGAGACGACGAGCTGCGGCTTGGGCTGGCGCACCATCGCGCTCGCGCCGAGGCCGGTCGCGACCACCGTGACGCGCAGCTCATCGACGAGGTCGTCGTCGTAGACGCCGCCGTAGATGATCGTGGCGTCCTCCGCGGCAAAGGCGCGGATGATGTTCATCACCTCCTTGGTCTCGCGCAGCTTGAGACTCTGGCGCGAGGCCGTGATGTTGACCAGTACCCCGCGCGCGCCGGCAAGATTGACGCCCTCGAGCAGCGGGCAGGCGATCGCTTGCTCTGCGGCAATGCGTGCACGGTCGATTCCGGCAGCCTGGGCCGAGCCCATCATCGCCATGCCCTGTTCGGACATCACGGTGCGCACGTCCTGGAAGTCGACGTTGACCAGCCCGGGCAGATGGATGATTTCAGCGATCCCCGCAACGGCACTGTTCAGCACGTCGTCTGCGGCGCGAAAAGCCTCTTCCTGGGTCACGTCGTCGCCAAGCACTTCCTCCAGCTTGTCGTTCAGAATCACGATCAGGGAGTCGGTGTGCGGTGCGAGCTCCTGCAGACCCTCTTCGGCCAGGCGCATGCGCTTGGAACCCTCGAACGCGAAAGGCTTCGTCACCACGGCGACCGTCAGGATGCCAAGCGAGCGCGCGATTTCGGCGATCACCGGCGCCGCGCCCGTGCCCGTGCCTCCGCCCATGCCGGCGGTGATGAACACCATGTGCGCGCCCGCGAGCGCCTCCTCGAGTCTCTCGCGCTCGGCAAGCGCGGCCGCACGCGCCTCCTCGGGCCGCGCACCCGCTCCGAGCCCGGTGGTGCCGAGCTGAATCTGGTTGCGCGCGTTGTTGCGACCGAGCACTTGCGCGTCGGTGTTCACTGCGACGAATTCGACGCCTTCGACGCCGGTCACGATCATGTGATTGATCGCGTTGCCGCCTGCGCCTCCGACGCCAAGCACTTTGATGATCGGCCCTGCGGATTGCGTATCTACGATTTCAAACATGCGATTTCCTCCTTGCGTTAAGAACAACGATGCATTGCAAAGCAGCACTACGTGCTGCAATGCAATGCCTTACTTTCAAAAAAGCCTTCTGATGCTTTTTCATCAGAAGTTCCTCTGAAACCATTCGCGCATGCGCGCGAACACCGAGCGGAACGATCCGCCCTGCCGCACGCGCTGCCCGTGCTGCGACTGCATGACGCCTTCCAGAATCAGTCCCACTGCGGTCGCATAGCGCGGACTGCGTACGACTTCGGCGAGCCCGCCCGCGTAGCGCGGCGCGCCTACGCGCACCGGCATGTGAAAGATCTCTTCGCCGAGCTCGACCATGCCCTTCATCACCGACGAGCCCCCGGTCAGCACCACGCCCGAGGACAGCAGCTCCTCCAGCCCCGAGTCGCGCAGCACCTGCTGCACCAGCGAGAACAGTTCCTCGACGCGCGGCTCGATCACCTCGGCGAGCGTCTGGCGCGACAGGGCCCGCGGTGCGCGCTCGCCGATGCCGGGCACCTCGATCATCTGGTTCGCATCGGCCAGCTGCCGCAGCGCGACGCCGTGGCCGATCTTGATGCTCTCCGCGTCGGCGGTCGGTGTGCGCAACGCCATCGCGATGTCGCTGGTGATCTGGTCGCCGGCAATCGGAATCACCGCGGTATGGCGGATCGCCCCCTGCGTGAAGATCGCGACGTCGGTGGTGCCGCCGCCGATGTCGACCAGGCACACGCCGAGATCGCTCTCGTCTTCGGACAGCACCGCGCGCGCCGACGCGAGCGGTTGCAGAATGAGATCGTTAACCTCGATTCCGCAGCGACGCACGCACTTGACGATGTTCTGCGCCGCGGATACCGCCCCGGTCACCATGTGCACCTTGACCTCGAGACGCACGCCGGACATGCCGATCGGCTCGCGCACGTCGTCCTGTCCGTCGATGATGAATTCCTGGCGCAGGACATGCAGAATCTGCTGGTCGGTCGGAATGTTGACTGCGCGCGCAGTGTCCATGGCCCGCTCGACGTCGAGCGCGGTCACCTCGCGATCCTTGATCGCGACCATTCCGGTCGAGTTGAAGCTCCTGATGTGGCTGCCTGCGATGCCGACGTAGGCCGATGTGATGCGGCGATCTGCCATCAGCTCGGCTTCCTCGAGCGCGCGGCTGATCGCGTTCACCGTCGCCTCGATGTTGACCACCACGCCCTTCTTCAGCCCCTTCGACTCGTGGCTGCCCATGCCGAGAATCTCGAGCGAGCCGTCCTCGCGCAGCTCGGCGACGAGCGCCGCCACCTTGGAGGTGCCGATGTCGAGTCCGACGATCAGGTTCTTCGCGTCCTTGGCCATCTCAGCCTTTCGCCCCCGGATCCTCGGGCGCGTCGGACTCGATGCCCGGCACGCGCAGCGCGAACCCGTTGGGGTAGCGCAGGTCAACGTAGTCGTGGTGCCGCTGCACTTTCGCCAGCGTCTGCGGATAAGCGGCGGCGAAGCGGGCCAGGCGCACTTCCGCGGGATGCGCGTCGACGTCGCGACCAAGCTCGATGTGCAGTCCGCTGTCGAGCAGGAGCCGCCAGGCAAAGCGCGGCGTCAGCACGACCTGCTTCACCTTCAGGCCCAGCGGCGCCAGGATCGCGCTGAATCGCAGGTAGCGTGCGGCGACCTCCGTGGCGGTGCCCTCGGGTCCGTCCAGGCGCGGCAGCGGCGCCTCGCTGCGCGCATCGAAACGCTCGCCGAAGGTGTTGACCGAAGCGTTCTCGCCCCAGTGGGCGAGCGGCACATGCTCTTCGAGCGCGACCTCGAGGCGATCCGGCCAGACACGTCGCACGCGCACGCTGCGCACCCAGGGCAGTGCTTCGAGCGCAGTTCGCACCTCGGCGAGATCTACCGCAAAGAAGTTGCCGCGGATGCGACCCTGCGTCGCGCGCGTCACCTCGTTGCGCGCTGTGTGCGCGAGATGCCCGCTCACGGTGACCTCATGCACCGGGAAGAGCGAGGAGCGCAGCAGCCACTGCACTCCGGCGATCAGCAATCCGAGGAACGCCGCCGCGGCGAGGGTCCCGGCAAGCGCGTTCAGAAGGCGGGGGTTGTTCCACATGCGCGCGTTCAGCCCAGGCGGGCCGCCTCCAGGATCCGCATGCACAGGTCCTCGTACGACAGCCCGACCGCGCGCGCGGCCATCGGCACCAGCGAATGGTCGGTCATGCCCGGCGCAGTGTTCACCTCGAGCAGACTCGGCTCGCCGGCGCCGTCCAGCATGAGATCGACGCGACCCCAGCCGCGGCAGCCGAGCGCCTGGAAGGCCTCGCGCGAGAGCGCCTGCAGCGCGCGCTCGCGCGCCGCGGGCAAGCCGCAGGGCAGGATGTAGCGCGTGTCGTCCGCGATGTACTTTGCCTCGTAGTCGTAGAAGTCGCGCGGCGTCTCGAGCTTGATGATCGGCAGCACCTCGTCGCCGAGGATGCCGACCGTCAGCTCGGAACCTTCGATGAACTTCTCCGCCATGACCATGCGGTCGTAGTTCACCGCCAGGGCGTAGGCTTCCTCGATCGCCGCCGGCTCGCGCACCTTGCTCATGCCGAGCGACGAGCCCTCGCACACGGGCTTGATCATCAGCGGCAGTCCGAGGCGGGCCGCCACCGCCCCCAGATCCGCGTTCGCGCTCAGCATCTCGTAAGGCGGCGTCGGCAGTCCGCTCGCCTGCCAGACGAGCTTCGCGCGCAGCTTGTCCATCGCCAGCGCGGAGCCGAGCACACCGCTGCCGGTGTAAGGAATACCGAGCCATTCGAGGACGCCCTGCAGCGTGCCGTCCTCGCCAAAGCGGCCGTGCAGCGCGATGAACACGCGATCGAAGCGTTCGTCGAGCAAAGCTTCGAGCGGGCGTTCGGCGGGATCGAAGGGATGCGCGTCGATGCCGCGGCTGCGCAGCGCGGCGAGCACCATCGCGCCGCTCTTCAGAGAGACCGGCCGCTCGGCCGCCTTCCCGCCGAGCAGCACGCCCACCTTGCCGAAGTCCGCGCGGCTCACCGTGTTTCCCCCACGATCCGCACCTCGGCAATGAGGTCGATGCCGGTGCGTTCCCGCACCGTCGCGTGCACCGTGTCGATCAGCCATTCGATGTCGGCCGCGCATGCCGCAGCCTTCGGATTGACGATGAAGTTGGCATGCTTCTCGGACACCCGCGCGCCGCCGCGGGCGAGCCCTTTGAGCCCGCAGGCTTCGATCAGCCGCGCCGCATGGTCGCCCGGCGGATTGCGGAACACGCTGCCGGCGTTCGGCAGCTCGAGCGGCTGCGTCGCCACGCGCCGCGCGAGCAGCTCCTTGATGCGCGCGCGCGCCGCCGCGCCGTCGCCCCTCGCGAGGCGGAACCAGGCTGCGGCGAACCACTCGTCCGCGCCCAGTCGTGCAGCATCCTTCAGGACACAGTGCCGGTAGCCGGTTTCGAACTCGGCCGCTGCGCGCCGGCGCTGCCGGCCGTGCCGGTCGACCGTCAGGACGCGCTCGACGATGTTCCAGGTCTCGGCTCCGTAGCAGCCGGCATTCATCGCAAGCGCCCCGCCGACCGTGCCGGGAACGCCGGCAAGGAACTCGGTGCCGGCAAGGTCGTTGCGCGCGGCGAAGCGCGCCACTTTCGGGCTCGCGACACCGGCCTCCGCGTACAGACCGTCTTCGAGCAGCTCGGGATGCCGGCCCGCCGCATGCGTCAGCACCACGCTGCCGGCGTAGCCGCCGTCGCGCACCAGGAGGTTCGAGCCGAGCCCGACGAAGAGCAGCGGCTCGTCCGCCGGCAGCTGGGCGAGAAACGCAGAGAGATCGTCCAGATCGGCCGGGCGGTACAGCCGCCGCGCGCGCCCGCCGGCTCGCCAGGTCAGGTAGCGCGCCAGGGGCTCGTCTAGCTTGAGCTCGCCGCGCAGTCCCTCGAATCGAAGCGGGTCGGTCATGTTCATTCGCCGCGCCTCAGCCTTCGCCCCCGGCGAGCTGCGCCGGCACGCTGCCGATCGATCCCGCGCCCATGGTGACCACCACGTCACCGTCGCGCGCGACGCGCAGGATCGCTGCATCGAGCGCGTCGATCTTCTCGACGAACACCGGCTCGACACGCCCTGCGACGCGCACCGCGCGCGCGAGCGAGCGGCCATCGGCGGCGACGATCGGCGCCTCGCCGGCCGGGTACACCTCGACGAGCAGCAGCGCATCGGCGGTCGACAGCACCCGCACGAAGTCCTCGAACAGGTCGCGCGTCCGGGTATAGCGATGTGGCTGGAAGGCGAGCACCACGCGCCGCCCCGGGAACGCGCCGCGCACGGCCTCGAGCGTCGCGGCCATTTCCGCGGGGTGATGGCCGTAGTCATCGATCAATGTGAAGCTGCCGCCGCCCTGCAGGGCGACCTCGCCGTGGCGCTGAAAGCGACGGCCGACACCGCGGAACTCCGCGAGTGCCTTGAGGATTGCGGCATCCGGCACTGCCAGTTCGCTCGCCACCGCGATCGCGGCAAGCGCGTTTTGCACGTTGTGCCGCCCCGGCAGGTTTAGCGTCACCTCGAGCGCATGGCGTCCTTCGCGCTGCACGGCGAAACGCATCGCTCCGCCGGCGTGTGCGACCCGCTCGGCGCGCAGCATCGCGTCGGCGGCGAATCCGTAAGTCAGCAGCGGCTTCGACACGAAGGGCAGGATCTCGCGCACGTTCGGGTCGTCGACGCAGAGGATGGCGCTGCCGTAGAAGGGCAGGTTCTGCAAGTACTGGACGAACGACTGCTTGAGACGCGCGAAGTCGTGCTCGTAAGTGTCCATGTGGTCGGCGTCGATGTTGGTCACCACCGCGACCACCGGCTGCAGATGCAGGAACGAGGCGTCCGACTCGTCCGCCTCGACGACGATGTATTCACCCGTGCCGAGCCGCGCGTTCGAGCCGGCGGCCTCGAGCCGCCCGCCGATGACGAAGGTGGGGTCGAGCCCGCCTTCGGCCAGCACGCTCGCCACCAGGCTGGTGGTGGTCGTCTTGCCATGGGTGCCCGCAATCGCGATACCCCGCTTCAGGCGCATCAACTCGGCCAGCATCAGGGCGCGCGGCACCACGGGTATGCGCGCCGCACGTGCTGCCGTGACTTCGGGATTGCTCGCGGCAATCGCGCTCGAGAACACCACCGCGTCCGCGCCTGCGACGTGCTCGCGGGCGTGCGTCAAGCACACGCGTGCGCCGAGCTTGGCGAGGCGCCGCGTCACGGTGCTTTCCGCGACGTCGGAGCCGCTCACCTCGTAGCCCAGATTGAGCAGCACCTCGGCGATGCCGCTCATCCCGCTGCCTCCGATGCCTACGAAATGGATGTGGCGCACCTTGTGCCTCATCGCGCCAGCTCCCTGCAGCGCTCGGCCACCACGCGCGCCGCCTCGGGCTTGCCGAGCGCGCGCGCCCGGCTCGCCATCTCGAGCAGTCGCGCACGATCCAGGCTTCCGAGCACCTCGGCGAGGCGCTGGGGCGTGAGCTCGGACTGCGGCAGCAGCAGCGCGGCGCCCCGCTCGACCAGGAAGCGCGCGTTCGCCGTCTGGTGGTCGTCGACCGCGTGCGGGAATGGCACCAGAATGCCGGGCACGCCGGCCACGGCCAGCTCGGCGACCGTCATCGCGCCCGCGCGGCAGACGACGACGTCGGCCTGCGCATAGCGCGCCGCCATGTCGTCGATGAATGCGATCACCTCGCCCGTCACCCCACGCGCCGCATACGCGGCACGCACGGCATCGAGGTGCTGCACCCCCGTCTGATGCACCACGCGCGGTCGCAGCGACTCGGACATGCAGGCGAGCGACGCGGGCACCGCTTCGTTCAACGCCTTCGCCCCGAGGCTGCCGCCGATCACCAGCAGGTTGAGCGGGCCGCTGCGCGCGGCGTAACGCGCCGGCGGCTCGGCGATCGCGGCGATTTCCGCCCGCACCGGGTTGCCGGTCCATTCCGCGCCGCGCAGCGCCTCCGGGAACGCCGCCATGACTTTGTCGGCGACGTGCGCGAGCACCCGGTTGGCGAGTCCGGCGATCGCGTTCTGCTCGTGCAGCGCGAGCGGTCGCGCAAAGAGCGAAGCCATCATCCCGCCGGGAAAGGCGACGTAGCCGCCCATGCCGAGAACCACGTCGGGCCGCTCGCGAAACAGCGCACACGCGCTCTGCCAGAACGAAAGCAGCAGGTTTGCCGGCAGCAGGAGCTGGGAGAGCAGCCCCTTGCCGCGCAGCGCGCGCGCCCGAATCCAGGCCATGCGGGTGACGCGCTGCGGAACGAGGCGCTCTTCCATGCCGCCTTTCGCGCCGAGCCAGACCACGTCCCAACCCGCGGCGCGCATCTCGTCCGCGACCGCGAGTCCCGGCATGATGTGGCCGCCGGTGCCGCCGGCCATGATGAGGATGGTGCGGCTCATGCGACCTTGCCCCGCGCAAGCTGCCTGCTCTCCCAATCGATGCGCAGCAAAATCCCGAGCGCGGCGAAATTGACCAGCATCCCGCTGCCGCCGAAGCTCATGAGCGGCAGCGTCAGCCCTTTGGTCGGCAGCAGGCCCATGTTCACGCCCATGTTGATCAGCGCCTGGAAGCCGATCCACACGCCAATGCCCTGTGCGGTGAGCGCCGAGAAGTGGCGTTCGCGCAGCGCCGCCTGGCGGCCGATCGCGAACGCTCGCAAGACGAGCCAGAGAAACAGCCCGACCACCGCCGCGACGCCGACCAGACCGAGCTCCTCCGCGATCACGGCGAGCAGGAAGTCGGTATGCGCCTCGGGCAGATAGAACAGCTTCTCCACGCTCGCGCCGAGTCCGACGCCGAACCACTCGCCGCGGCCGAACGCGATCAGCGCATGCGAGAGCTGATAGCCGCCGCCGTAGGGGTCGGCCCAGGGATCCATGAAGCCGAAGATGCGCTGCATGCGGTAGGGCGAGGACAGCACCAGGCCCGCGAAACCGAACCCGAGCATCACCAGCAGCGATGCGAAGTGCAGACCGTTCATGCCGCCGAGGAACAGGATGCCGAACGCGGTGACCGCGATGACCACGAACGCGCCGAAATCCGGCTCGCGCAGCAGCAGCCACGACACGAGCAGCATCACGGCCAGCATCGGCAGCAGCCCCTTCTTGAAATTCTTCAGCACCGCGTGCTTGCGCACCGTGTAGTCGGCCGCATACAGCACGACCGCGAGCTTCATCAGTTCCGACGGCTGCAAGGAGGCGACGCGCAGGTCGAGCCAGCGGCGCGCGCCGTTGACCTCGCGCCCCAGCCCCGGCAACAGCACGAGCGCGAGCAGCACCAGGCCGACGAGAAACAGCCACGGCGCGGCCTTCTGCCAGCCACGCGCCGGAACCAGGAAAACCAGCGCTCCGCAGAACATCGACAGCGCGAGGAATACGGCATGCCGCTGCAGGAAATAGGCCGCGTTCTGCCCCGTGTAGCGGCTCGCTTCGGCGGTCGCGATCGAGGCCGAATACACCATCACCAGGCCGAACGCCGCGAGCAGCAGCGCGCCCCAGACCAGAGTGCGGTCGTACTCCGCCGGCGGGCGCCTGTTCTGGCTGCTGCGCATGACGGCCGCCATCCCTAGGCCTCCAGCCTGCGCACGGCGCGCGCAAACACGTCCCCGCGCTCGCGATAGTCGCGAAACATGTCGAAGCTGGCGCAGGCCGGCGAGAGCAGCACGGCATCGCCCGGCTGCGCCAGCGCTGCGGCCCGCGCGACCGCATCCTCGAGCGTGGCGCAGCGCTCGAGCGGCACGCCGTGCGGAGCGAGCGCGGACTCGATCCTCGGCGCATCGCGACCGATCAGCAGCACGGCCCGCGCACGCTCGGTGAGCGGAGCGGCGAGTGGCGCGAAGTCCTGGTTCTTGCCGTCACCGCCCGCGATCAGCACGATGCGCCCTGACGCCTCGAGGCCGCGCAGTGCGGCGACCGTTGCGCCGACGTTGGTGCCCTTGGAGTCGTCGTACCAGCCGACGCCGCGTCGCAGCGCGACGCGTTGCAGGCGGTGCGGCAGTCCCGTGAAGCTCGCGAGGCCGCGCGCGATCGCCGCCGCGTCTGCCCCGAGCGCCTGCGCAATTGCGGCAGCGGCGAGCGCGTTGGCGAAGTTGTGCCGGCCGTGCAGGCCCAGTGCGCGAGTCTCGACGATCGGCCGCTGCCCTTGTGCGAGCCAGCTCGTCCCGTCGCGCGCGAGAATTCCGTAGTCTTCCTCGCGCGGTGGCGCATCGAGCCCGAAGCTCTGGCGTCGCGCCGCGCCCGTGGCGAGGGCGCTGGCACGCGGGTCATCGCGATTCACGACTGCGAGCGCCGCCCCGTCGAAGATTCGCCCCTTCGCGGCGCCGTACTCCTCTAGGGAGGCGTAGCGGTCGAGATGATCCTCGGACAGGTTGAGCACCGTGGCAACCTCCGGCGCGAGCGACCACGTGGTCTCGAGCTGGTAGCTCGAGAGCTCGAGCACCCAGGTCGCGGGCAGCGTTTCGCGCAAGCTCCGGCGCATCAGGGCTTCGAGCGCGGCGGGGCCGATGTTTCCGGCGACCTCGCAATCGATGCCGGCCGAGCGCAGCAGGTGGCCGACGAGGGCAGTGACCGTGGTCTTGCCGTTGGTTCCGGTAATCGCCGCGACGCGCGCGGCCGGGGTCTGGTGCCGCCACCAGGCGAACAGCTCGATGTCGCCGATCACCGGAAGGCCGCGCGCAATCGCCTCCTGCACCACCGGCTCGGCAAGTGCGAGGCCGGGGCTCAGGCAGACCAGGTCTACCCCGTCGAGCAGCGCCGCATCGAAGGCGCCGAAGCGGCGCTCGGCCTGCGCTACCCGCGCGGCGAGACCTGCGGCGCCCGGCGGCGTTGCGCGGGTATCGGCCACGCGCACCCGTGCGCCCGACTGCGCGCTCCAGCACGCGAGCGAAAGCCCGGTGTCGCCGAGCCCGAGTACGAGCACACGACGGCCCGTGAGCGCCATCGGCTTCGGTCGGGGCAGCAGGCTGAAGGGCGGCGCGTGCATGTGCATGGCTAGCGCAGCTTCAGCGTCGACAGCCCGAACAGCACGAGCATCATGGTGATGATCCAGAAGCGCACCACGACCTGGGACTCCTTCCAGCCCTCGAGCTCGTAGTGGTGATGCAGCGGCGCCATGCGGAAGATGCGCTTGCCGCCCGACGCCTTGAAGTAGAGCACCTGGATCATCACCGAGAGGGTCTCGGCGACGAACACACCGCCCATGATGAACAGCACGATCTCCTGCCGCACGACCACCGCGATCGTGCCGAGCGCGGCGCCGAGCGCGAGCGCGCCGACGTCGCCCATGAACACCTCCGCCGGGTAGGCGTTGAACCAGAGAAAGCCCAGTCCCGCGCCGGCGAGCGCGCCGGCAAACACGGCCAGCTCGCCCGCACCCGGGATGTAGGGCAGCCCGAGATACTTCGAGAACCCGGCGTGCCCGGCGACATAGGCGAAGATGCCGAGCGCACCGCCGATCATCACCGTCGGCATGATCGCGAGCCCGTCCAGGCCGTCGGTCAGGTTCACCGCATTCGACGTGCCGACGATGACGAAATAGGTCAGCACGACGAAGCCGAGCGCGCCGAGCGGATAGGCGATGTTCTTGAAAAACGGCACGATGAGCTGCGACAGCGCAGGAACGCTCTTCGCCATCCAGGCGAGCGCGATCGCCGCAGCCAGCCCCACGAGCGACTGCCAGAAGAGCTTTTCGCGCGCCGACAGCCCTTTCGGATCGCGTCGTACGACCTTGCGGTAGTCGTCGATCCAGCCGATGGCGCCGAAGGCGACCGTGACCAGCAGCACGATCCAGAGGAAGCGATTGGACAGGTCTCCCCAGAGCAGCGTCGTGATCCCGATCGAGAGCAGGATGAGCGCGCCGCCCATCGTCGGTGTCCCGGTTTTGCTGAGATGCGTCTGCGGGCCGTCGTCGCGCACGGACTGCCCGATCTTGTAGGCCGTCAGCTTGCGGATGACGAGCGGCCCCAGCATGAGCGAAATCGCGAGCGCGGTGAGGCAGGCGAGGACCGCGCGCAGGGTGATGTAGCTGAACACGTTGAACAGGCGCACCTCGCGTGCAAGCCACTGGGCCAGTTCGAGCAGCATCAGTGCGCCTCCGCGGTTTCGCCCGTCAGCGCCGCGACCACGCGATCCATGCCCATGAAAAGCGATCCCTTCACCAAGATCGTGGCCCCGCCGCGCGCGGCCTCGGCGGCCGCCTCGACGCTCTCGGCATGCAGCGCGCCTTCGCCGAAGGCCTCGACCGAAGCGCGCGTCGCCTCGCCGAGCGCGACCAGGCGCGCAACGCCGCGCGCGCGCGCATATGCGCCGACCTCGCGATGGAACGCGGTGCCCTGGGAACCGAGCTCGCCCATGTCGCCGAGCACCAGCACCGTGGGTCCGGGGCAGCCGGCGAGCACGTCGATCGCCGCGCGCACCGAGTCCGGGTTCGCGTTGTAGCTGTCGTCGAGCAGCGTGGTGCCGCCCGGCAACGGCTTGACCTGGAGCCGGCGAGCCGCCGGCCGGAACGCGGCGAGCCCCTCTCCGATCGCCGGCGGGAAGACGCCGGCCGCGACTGCGCAGGCGGCCGCGGCGAGCGCATTACGCACGCTGTGCAGGCCAGGTATCGAAAGCCGGGTGCGCACCTCGCCCGCCGGCGTACGGACCGTCAACTCGCTCGAGAGCGGGCCGAGCGCGGCCGTGCCGCTGACGAGCGCGGGCGCATCGAGCCCGAAGTCGACGCTTTGGCGCGATCCCGCAGCGCGGCGGAAGCGCGCTGCATGCGCGTCGTCGGCATTCAGCACGGCGATGCCGTCGGCCGGCAGCGCGCGCAGCGCATCGGCGTTCTCCTCGGCCATCTCTTCGACGCTGCCGAGAAACTCCAGGTGATCGCGCAGCGCATTGGTGACGACCGCGACCGTCGGCTGGGCGATACCGGCGAGCAGAGCGATCTCGCCGCGGTGATTGGTGCCGAGCTCGATCGCGCAGATCCGGTGCGCCGCGCGCAGTCGAAGCAGCGTGAGCGAGACGCCGATATCGGTGTTTAGGTTTCCCGCTGTCGCGAGCACCGCGGACTCTCCGGCATGCGCGCGCAGGATCGCGGCGAGCATTTCCTTGGTGGTGGTCTTGCCGTTCGAGCCTGCGATTGCGATCAGCACGGGCGAATGGCGTGCGCGCCAATGCTGCGCCAGATCGCAGAGCGCTCGGCGCGTGTTTTCGACCACCAGCACCGGCAGCGGCTCGATGCCGCCGTAGTCCCGGTCGACGATCGCAGCGACCGCCCCTGCCGCTCGCGCCGCGTCGAGGAAGCGGTGTCCATCGAAGCGCTCGCCGCGCAGCGCGACGAACAGCGCACCGCGCGCCAGCGTGCGGCTGTCGGTCGAGACCGCCTCGTAGGGCCCATCGCGACCGCGCAGCTTGGCGCCCAGCACGGCCGCGGTTTCGGCGAGCGACATCATCGCTGCCCCCGCTGCGTGAGCGCCGCGCGTGCCACCTCGGCATCGGAGAACGGCTTGCGCACCCCGCCGATCTCCTGAGTGCGCTCATGGCCCTTGCCGGCGAGCAGGACGACGTCCTTGTCGGCGGCTGCGCCGATCGCGGCGCGGATCGCGCGCGCGCGGTCGACCTCGAGCTGGCAATCGCCCGCGATGCCGGCTCGGATTGCCGCCAGGATCGCCTGCGGATCCTCGCTGCGCGGGTTGTCGGAGGTCAGCATGACGCGGTCGGCGAGCCGCGCGGCCACGGCGCCCATCATCGGGCGCTTGGCGGGATCGCGGTCGCCCCCTGCGCCGAACACCGCGACGAGCGCGCCGCCGCGCGCTTCCGCCACCGGCCGCAGTGCGTGCAGGACCTTTTCCAGTGCGTCGGGCGTGTGCGCATAGTCGACGATGACGAGCGGAGCTGCTGTGCCGCCGAGCGCTTGCATGCGCCCTGGAACCGGCGGCAGCGCGGCGAGGCGTTCGAGCGCCGCTTCGAAATTGACACCGTAGGCAAGCAGGCAACCGAGCACGCCGAGCGCGTTCGAGACGTTGAACCGCCCGACCTGCGGCAGCACGACCTCGGCCGCGCCCCAGCTCGATTCGAGGCGGACGCGCGTCGCGTCGCCCTCGATCGCGATGCTGCGCGCGGCAAGCTGCTGGTCGACGATTCCTCCCACCAGACTCGAGGCGAGCAGGCTGTAGCCGATCGTGCGCAGGCCGCGCACACGCGCGCGCTCAGCGAGCCGCACGCCAGCCACGTCGTCCAGATTGAGCACGGCGGTCTTCAGCGACGGCGCCTCGAACAGCAATGCCTTGGCCGCGGCGTATGCGTCCATCGTGCCGTGGTAGTCGAGATGATCGTGCGACAGGTTGGTGAACAATGCGCAGTCGAAGGCCACGCCGTTCGTGCGTCCCTGCGCGAGACCGTGAGAGGACGCTTCCATCGCCACTGCCGCCGCGCCGGCCTGCCGCATCTGCGCGAGCAGCGCATGCACTTCGAGCCCGTCGGGCGTCGTGTTCTGCGCCTCGTTCAGCGAGCCGGGGAAACCGCTGCCGAGCGTCCCTATCACGCCGGTCTTCACGCCGCGCGAGGCGAGCGCGGCGGCGATCCACTGCGTGCAGGATGTCTTGCCGTTGGTCCCGGTCACGCCGCAGACCCAGAGCGCCTCGGAAGGACGCCCGTAGAAATCGTGCGCAATCCAGCCGGCGCGTTGCTTGAGCCCGGCAACGCCCGCATTCGGCACCCGCCAGCGCGCATCCCAGGTGAAGCCTGCGGCCTCCCACACCACGGCCGAGGCGCCGCGGGCGAGCGCGTCGGCGATGTAACGACGCCCGTCCGCCGCCTCGCCGGGATAGGCGAAGAACGCGGTGCGCGGCGCGCAGCGCCTGCTGTCCGAGGCGAGTTGCTCGATCATCGCGTGCTGTTCGGCAAGCCGTTGCAGAACGTCCGCGGCCATCGCTTTCGGTCCGTGGTGATGACGCTCATGTGCTCTCCCGCGCGTAGTCCGTCTCGCCCGGAAGCTCGAGCGGCTCGGGCGGCGCGTCGAGCGGAACGCCGAGCAGGCGCAGGGCGCCGCGCATGATCTGCGCGAATACGGGCGCGGCGACCACGCCGCCGAAGTACCCGCCCGCCGAGGGCTCGTCGATGAGAACCGCTGCGACCAGGCGCGGCGCCGACACCGGTGCGAGACCGACGAACGACGAGAGGTACTTGTCCGGCTCGTAGACTCCGTCCATCAGCTTGTGCGCGGTGCCGGTCTTGCCCGCGACGCGCCAGCCGGCGATGCGCGCGTGCGGTCCGGTTCCGGTGGGCTGGACCGCGGCCTCGAGCATCGCGCGCACCGCGCGGGCGGTCTCCGCGGAAAGCACTTTGACGCCTTCGGCCACGCCCGCGCTGCGCAGCAGCGTGAGCTGCACCAGCTCGCCGTCGCGTGCAAACACCGTGTAGGCGCGCGCGAGCTGCACCAGACTCACCGAAATGCCGTGACCGTAGGCCATCGTCGCCTGCTCGACCGGGCGCCAGCTGCGGTAATGGCGCAGGCGCCCTCCCGTGGCGCCAGGGAATCCGAGCTCCGGCGGGCTGCCCAGGCCCATGCGCCGGTACAGATCCCACATCGCCTCGCTCGGCAGCGAGAGCGCGAGCTTCGCCGCACCGATGTTCGACGACGTCTGCAGCACCCGGGTCACGCTGATCGTCCGCGCCGCGTGCGCATCGCGAATGGTGTAGTTCGCGATGGTCATCTGGCCGCCCTCGGTGTCGATCATCGTTCGCGGCGTCGCCTTGCCGGTCTCGAGGGCGAGCGCAATCGTGAGCGGCTTCAGCGTGGAGCCCGGTTCGAAGGCGTCGGTCAGCGCGCGGTTGCGCAGCTGCGCGCCGACCAGCTTGGCGCGGTTGTTCGGGTTGTACGAGGGCAGGTTGACCAGTGCGAGAATCTCGCCGCTGCGCACGTCGAGCACCACCGCCGCGCCCGCCTTGGCGCGATGCTTGCGCAGCGCCGCGTTGAGCGCTTCGTATGCAAGGGTCTGGATCTTGCCGTCGATCGACAGGACGAGGTCCTGGCCGTCCTGCGCCGCCTGCACCGCACCGATGCCCTCGACGATGCCGCCGTGCCGGTCCTTGATCACGCGCCGGCTGCCCGCGACTCCGGCGAGCTTTGACTCGTAGGCGAGTTCCATCCCCTCCTGTCCGACGTCGTCTACTCCGGTGAAGCCGACGACCTGCGCGGTCATCTCGCCTCCCGGGTAGTAGCGCCGGAATTCGCGGTGCTCGAACACGCCCGGCAAGCTGAGCTCGGCGACCTGGCGCGCGGTTTCGGGCGGCACCTGGCGCTTGAGATAGACGAAATCGCGGCCCGCCCCGTCGCGCAGCTTGCGCTCGAGCGCCGCGAGCGGCATGTCGAGCGTACGAGCCAGCGCCGCGCGCTGACGCCGGTCGGCTTCGAGCTCGTCGGGCATCGCCCAAACCGATTTCACCGGCGTCGAGATCGCGAGCGCCTCGCCGTTGCGATCCAGGATGCGGCCGCGCGTGGCGGGCACTTCGATCACCCGCGCGTAGCGCGCCTCGCCCTTCTCCTGCAGGAACGCCGTGCGTATCGCCTGCAGGTAGCCCGAGCGTCCCGCGACTGCGACGAAGCCGAGCAGAAACAGGGTCAGCACGACGCGCGCGCGCCAAGCCGGCAGGCGCACCAGCGCAGGCGTCGCGGCCAGCCTCATTCGGCGCGCAGCCGTTCCAGGTGCACGCTGCGCACGCGGCGCGGCTCGGGCCCCTGCATGCCGAGCTTGTGAGCCGCGATCTGCGCGATGCGTGCAGGTCTCGACCAGGTGCCGGCCTCGAGCTGCAGGCGCCCGTACTCGACATCGAGCTCGCGCGCCTGCGCCTGCGCCTGCTCACGCTCGGCATAGAGCTTGCGCGCCTGGTGCTGCGAACGCACCAGGCCGAGCGCGCAGCCGACGAGCACGGCGAGCAGCAGCAGCGTCAGCTTCGCCACGCGGCCTCCAGACGCGGCAGCGCCGCGGCGTCGAACGCGGCCGTGGTGCGCTCGGCGACACGCAGCAGCGCGCTGCGCGCGCGGGGATTGTCTGCCAGCTCGGCGGCCGTGGGACGTTGCGCACGGCCGACCAGGCTAAGCTGCGGCGCGGGCATCTCGCTGGCGCGAATCGGCAAATCCGGTGGCAACGAGGGACGCGCCGCGCCTGCGAGGAAGCGCTTGACGATGCGGTCTTCCAGCGAATGGAAGCTGATCACCGCCAGCCGCGCGCCGGCGGCGAGGCGCTCTACCGCCTGCGGCAGCATCAACGACACTTCCTCAAGCTCCCGATTGACGAAAATCCGTAGAGCTTGAAAGGTGCGCGTCGCCGGATCCTGGCCCGGCTCCCGTGTGCGGACCGCCGCACCCACGAGATCGGCAAGTTGCCGTGTCGTTCGGATGGGTTGGCTTGCGCGCGCATCCACAATCGCCGCTGCAATCTGTTTAGCAAACCGTTCTTCGCCATAGTCCCGGATCACCTCCCTGATCTCCGGCTCCGCCGCCGTGGCCAGCCACTGCGCCGCCGATTCCCCGCAGGTCGGGTCCATGCGCATGTCGAGCGGCCCGTCGGCGCGGAAGGAAAATCCGCGCCCCGGGTCGTCGAGCTGCGGCGAGGACACGCCGAGGTCGAACAGCATTCCGTCTGCACGTTGAATACCGGCCGCATCGAGCGTCGCGCCGAGCGAGCGCATCGGCGCGTGCACCGCGTGCAGGCGCGGATCGCCGAGCGCCCGCGCCACGGCGACCGCCGCGGGATCGCGATCGATCGCGATCAGCCGGCCGCGCGGCCCCAGCCGCGCGAGGATGGCGCGCGCATGGCCCCCGCGTCCGAAGGTGCCGTCGACGTAGATGCCCTCGGGCCGCAGCGCGAGCGCATCGATCGTCTCCGCGAGCAGTACCGGGCGATGCGTGAAGGCGGCTGCGTGCATCCTCCGCCTCGGCGGTCACAGCGAAAAATCCTCCATGCCCGGCGGCGGCGTGATGCCGCCGGAGAGCGCGGCATCGCGCTTCGCGGCCCACACGCCGCTGTCCCAGAGCTCGAAGTAGCGTCCCTGGCCGATCATGCGCACGTCGCGCTCGAGGCGGGCGTGCTCGCGCAGCGCGGCGGAGAAGAGAATGCGCCCCGCGCTATCGGGCGTGACCTGCTCTTCGAAGCCGAGCAACAGGCGCTTCCACCAGCTTGCCTGCGGATGAAAGCTCGGAAAGTTCTGCACCTGCGCCCGGATCGGCTCCCAGTCGGCCTCGGGATAGAGCACCACGCAGCCGTCGGGGTGTGCCGTGAGCACCAGCGTCCTGCCATGCGCGAGCAGGGCGTCGCGATGCCGTGTCGGAATCGCCAGGCGACCCTTCGCATCGAGTGTCACGACCGTCGCGCCGTGGAAGCTCCCGCCCATCCCTTTTTCTTCCCTGGCGCACCGCGGATTGCCTAGCTATACCGCTTATCGCCACTTTTTTCTACGAAATCCCACTTTAAGTGAACGATTTTCTGTGGTCAAGGCAGAAACCGGAATTTTTTCTCACTGTTACAAATACTTAGGATATTTTTAGGACGTGTTATCTTAAAAATGTTATCTTTATTATTCAATGTATTAGTTCTATTACTGAAAGTACATTGTAAGGAATATGGGAGTTTTAGCGTTGTGTTAGCGTTCACTCACCATGCTGGCCCCCTTGGATGTCATCCAGCGCTATCCACCGCATGACGGCACGTTGAACGGCCTGCTCTCCAGCCGCTGCGCGCAGCGTGCGCGGCACCCACTCCTCTTGGGTGCTGAGAGGAGCTCGAGTTACGCGGAATTCGCCGCGCGCGTCGACGCCGCCGCGCGCGCGCTGCACTCGCGCGGCATCGCGGCGGGCGATCGCGTGGGCGTGATGGCGACCAACAGCGCGAACATGGTGACGCTGCTGTTTTCCCTCGCGCGCCTCGGCGCGATCTTGGTACCGGTGAATCCAGAATTCGGCCCGCGCGAGACCGGCTACATCCTGCGCCACGCGGGCGTGTGTGCGGTGGCGACGCTGCCGGCAACGCATGCGACCGCCCGCGAGTCGGTCACCGAGCTAAGCCCGGCGCCCTGGTTCTTCCTGCTCGAAGGCACACACGAAACCCTGCCGACCTTCGACGCGATGCTCGACACGGCACCTGCGGCGGAGACGCCGAGCGCCGGCGGACCCGATGCGACCGTACTGATGCTCTATACCTCCGGCACCACCGGATTTCCCAAGGGCGTCATGCACAGCCAGCGCAATTTCGTGCTCGCCGGAGAAGGGTTCGTCGCGCGCATGTGGCTGCAGGCCGAGGACCGGTTGATGTGCGTCCTGCCAATGTTCCACATCAACGCGCTGTTCTACTCGCTCGCGGGAACGCTTGCAGCGGGCGCAAGCCTCGTTCTGGTGCCCAAATTCTCCGCTTCGAGCTTCTGGCGCAGCGCGGCCGAGTGCGGCGCGACCCAGGTCAACATCATCGCCGCGATCGGCAACATCCTCGCGCGACGCCCGCGCGAGGAGTTCGATCCGCGCCACCGCCTGCGCGTGATCTACGGCGCGCCGATCACGCCGGAGCTCGAGCGAATCTTTCGCGAGGACTTCAACGTTCCGGTCATGATCGAGGGCTATGGCATGACCGAGATCCCGGGCGCCTGCAACAATCCCTACGATGGCGAACGGCGCGCAAACAGCATGGGTCTGCCGGCCCGGCACCCCGACCCGGACGTGAAGTTCGCGGAGCTGCGCGTCGTGGACGATCGGGGCGCAGACCTGCCCGACGGCGCCGAAGGCGAGCTCTGGGTGCGCACGCCGATCCTGATGCGGGGCTACTACAAGGATCCCGAGCAGACCGCGGCGAGCCTGCACGACGGCTGGTTCAAGACCGGGGATCTGGTGCGGCGCGACGCCGACGGCTATTTCTATTTCGTCGCGCGCAAGAAGGACATCATCCGCCGCCGCGGCGAGAACATCTCGGGCGCCGAGATCGACCGCGTGGTCGATGATCATCCCGCGGTGGTGCGCAGCGCCGCGATTCCGGTGCCCTCCGAGCTGGGGGAGGACGAGATCCTAGTGGCGATCGTGCCGAAGCCCGGCGCTGCGGTCAGCGCCGAGGAGATCGCCGCTTGGTGCCGCGCGCGGCTGGCCGCAATCAAGCTGCCGCGCTACGTCGTCTTCGTAGACGCGCTGCCGACGACCGCGACCGAGCGCGTGCAGAAATTCCAGCTGCGCGGCGACAAAACTCTGCTCGCGCGCGCGACCGACCTGCGGCGCGGCTAAGCAGCGCCGGCCGCGCAGCCCGCCTCAGTGGCCGGGCGCGACCAGCTGGACGTGCTCACGGCTGACGTTTATGAACGGCGCGGTCAGCACCTGCCGCCCGCCGAGCACGGCTTCGTAGACCTCGGCGTTGGTGACGGCGATGAAATCCTTCGCTTCGGTCATGTAATCGGTCAGCCGCGCGCCGGGCACCAGGTCGACATAGCCCTTGATGCGGTAGCTGCCGGTGAATATGGTGACCTTCGTGCCGTTGCCTTCCTGTGCCATGCGCCTGTCCTCCGGGCGGTGAGGCCCGCGCTCGCCTTTGCTGCGAAGGTTACCCGCAAAGCAGGGGCTGCTCAAACGCCGCGCGCAAGCGCATCGATCTGCGCGCGCGATTTGCCGAGCGACTCCGCGGCGGCCCCGATCTCGTTCCAGGTCGTGGCATCGACCGCGATGCCTTCGCGGCTGCGCCGCGCGCGCGTTTCGCGCTCCGGATCGCCGGCGATGCGCACGCGCTCGACGCCCTCGGCGGGCGGGGAGCGCTTCACCCAGTCGACGAACGCCGCAGCTTCCTTGGCGAAGGCCTGCGCGGTGCCGAGCCTCTCCGGATCAACCAGCACCGAGAACATGCCGTTCAGCACCCGCAGCTTGCTGCGGTCGTCGGTATGCCAAGTGCCCCCGCCCGTCAGCGCCCCGCCCAGAAGCTCTGCGGCGACCGCGAGTCCGTAGCCCTTGTGCAGGCCGAAGGTCGTAAGCGCGCCGAAGGGCTGTATGACGCCGTAGCGCGCCTCGGTCGTCGGCCGCCCCTGATCGTCGAGCAGCAGCCCCGGAGCGACCGCCTCGCCCTTGTTGTGCGCCACGCGGATCTTGCCTTGCGCCACGGCGCTGGTCGCCATGTCAAGCACGAACGGCGGCTGGCCCTTGAGCGGAATGCCGATGGTCACCGGGTTGGTGCCGAAGCGCGCATCGGTACCGCCGAAAGGCGCGACGATCGAGCGCGAGATGACGTTTACGAAATGCAGCGACACCAGCCCGGCGGCGATCGCCTGCTCGGCCCACTGTCCGATGCGGCACAGATGATGCGCGTTGGCGAGCGCCATCACGCACACGCCGTGCTGCTTCGCGCGCGCGATTCCGATCTCCATCGACTCGAGGCCGATCACCTGGCCATACCCCGCCTGGCCGTCGAGCGCGAGCAGGGCGCCGCCGTCGACTTTGATGCGCGGGTGCTGGTTCGGCGCAAGGCCGCCCTCTTTCAGCGACGCGACGTAGCGCGGAATCATGCCGACGCCATGCGAATCGTGCCCGGTGAGGTTCGCGCCGACGAGGTTCTCGGCGACGATGCTCGCCTCGCGCGGCTCGCTGCCGCCGGCGGCGACGATCGCCTCGATCGCGCGCCGCAGCGGCGCAGCTTGAAACACTTGGGACTCGGCCATGAAATCGCTTTCCTCTCGAATACGGACTGTGCATTGCCCTACGCGGGGCGCAAGTGTACCGCCGCGCCGGCGCTGCGCTAGCGCGTCGCAGGCGCGCCGAGGATGCGCTCGACGCTGCGCTGGTACCGCTCGGCGAGTGCTGTATCGCCCGCGGCGCGTGCGCGCTCGATTTCCACCTTGAGCCAGGCGAGCAGCGGCCGGCGCCAGCCTTCGGCCGACGCGGTCTGGGCGGCGAGCGCGATGCCCTCGGGCGGCAGCCGCGCGCCGCGAAACAGCACGCCGGCCGCGATCAGGCGCGAGCGCGGGTCCTCGATCGCCGCGAGCGCCGCAGCGCCGGTTCCGACGACCGCGCGATAGCGCGCGGGCAGCAGCGCGGGATCGAGCCCGGCCCAGCTCGCGGCGAGAAAGTCAGCGTAGGCGCGCTCGGCCTCGGAGGCATCGGAGCGCAGACGCTCGAAGCCGCTGCATGGCTCGAACTCTAGGCTCGCGACCTGCAGCGCACAGCGCGTCAGCTCGGCGCGCGCGAGGAGATCGGCGCGCCCGGTGCGCGCCAGCGCAGAGCGGGCGCGGGCAAAATCGCGCTCGGCGAGGCGCCGGTTGCCTTCGAGTTCATGCCGTACGTAGGCATCGAGCGCGCCGTGCGCCTCGATCTCCCAGTCCGGCGGCGGCGGCCCGCTGGCGCAGGCGGCAAGCAGCGCGGTCAGCGCCGCGATCGATCCCAGGCCCGCGCGCCGCGTCACGGCAGCTTAACCTCGGTGTCGCGCGCCAGGGGCCATTTGCGGTTCAGCTCGTCGATCAGATGGCCGAGCTTGCGAACGCTCGCGTCGACTTCGGCGCGCAGCGTCGCGAGGTCGGTGCTCGCCAGCTTCGCTTCGCCGCTGATCGCGCGCGCGTCGGCGCTGACTGCCCCGATGTTCTCGAGGATGGCGTCGATCTTGACGAGGCGCTCGCGCGTCTGCGCGAGCAGCTGGCGCGCCTCGACCGCGGCATTGCGCGTCTCGTCTACCAGACCGCCGGGGTCGAGCACCTTGCGCTGCGCCTGGCTCACCAGGCGCCCGCTTGCCTGCGCGACCGTGTTGAGTTCGGCGAGCAGCGCATTGGTCCGCTCGAGCGCGTCGATCGCCTTCTTCGCGCTTTCCGCATCGCCCAGCACGGCCTCGAGCGCGCCGTGCTCGCCCGCCATGCGCGCGGTGAAGGTCTGCAGGTTGGCTACGCTCGCGCGCAGCCCCGAACCCGCTCCCGTGATCTGCTCGATGTTCTCCAGGGTCGCGCGCAGCGTCGCCACCATGCGCGGGATTTCCTCGCCGACGTCGCCGCGCAGCACTTCGCGCTCGGCGTGGTCCTCGAGTGGAGGATCGTCGCGGTTGCCGGTGAAGGCACGCAACCGGCTCGCACCCACCAGCGAGCGCTCGAGCGTGTACACGCTCGTCGTGCGCAGCCAGCGCGCGTCGCGCCGCGCCACCAGGACTTCCAGGCGCGCACGCCCGTCCGGGCCGAGCGAGATGCGCCGCACGCGCCCGATCGGGAACCCGGCGAAGGTCATGTCCATGCCGACCGTCACCCCGTCTGCGTTGTCGGCGATGAGCGTCAGGCGCTGCGTCGGCTCGAACACTCCGCGCGCGTACAGGACGTAGGAAACGAACCCGACGACGAGCGCGAGCGTGACGGTGACCAGCAACCCGACCTTGAAGCCGAGGTGCCGGATCAGCGAGGCGGATACAGCGGGGCGTTCCATGCGTAATCGACGATCATGCACTCGCCAAAGCGGCCCTGCAGCGCAGCGAGCGCCGCATCGACGAACGGCGGGTAGTGGCTGTCGGGCAGAAGATAGCCGGGTCGCTCGATCACGACCAGGGCCGGTTTTGCCGCCACGGCGCGCAGCAGCTTTACCTGGAAGCGCTCTGCGTGCGTCAGTGCCGCATCGCGCTTGCCGGCGCATTCGGCGCAGCCGAGCTGCTCGAGCAGTGCCAAGGCCTCGGCCGACGCGGCCGCCCAATCCAGGTCGCGCCGGTACTGCGGCACGAGGGCGATGTTTTCGAGTGCCGACAGATTCGCCCGCAGCGGCAGCTCGGCCGAAACGAGCGCCGCCCCCGGGTGCTCGGCGAGCGCTTCTCGCCGCTCGGCGTCCCCTGTGACCCACTTCATGTGTACTTGAACGCCAATGACGCCACCTCGATCAGCAGGAGGACGAAAAACAGCCGCATCATGCCGCGCAGCACGGTGACCGGCGCGACATGCGGTTCACGGGGACCCGCGAGCGCCTCGCCCATGGGAATGATGCCGACTGCAATGCCGAAGAACAGGCACTTCAGGCCGAGCCCGATGGTGATCTGCGCGTCGAATACGTTGCCGACCGAGCGGGTGAACTCCGGCACCCCCCAGAGGAAAAAGCCGTACACGCCAAGGTAGGCGATCAACAAAGCGATCGCGCAGCTCAGCACCGTAAGCGAGACCACCGAAACGACGCAGCCGACCAGACGGGGGACGAATTCGAAGTGCATCGGGTCGACGCCCGCGCGCGCGAGCGCCTCGATCTCGTTGCGCAGGTTCATCAGCGCGACCTCGGTGTTGATCGCGGCCCCGGAGCGCAGCGAAACGAACAGCGCCGCGATGAGCGGGATGATCTCCAGCACCAGCACGCGCATGGTGACCTCGTTCGCGTACTGCGAAAGCCCGTAGTCGCGCGCGGTCGCATCGACGATGTTCACGATCACCGCGCTAAGCGCCGCGACGAACAGCACGAACCCTGGAATCACCTGCCAGGCGGTGAAGTAGATCTGCTTGGCGACGACCGCACGCGTTGCCGGGTTGTAGATCGACGGCGAGAGCGCGGCCACCACCGCCGCCGCGCCGAAGCGCAGCAGGCGCAGCCAACCGCTCGCCCAGGCGACGAACACCACGCCGCGCCGGCGCAGAACACGTTGCGGGTCGGCAAAGCCGAGCATGCCGCATCATACCGTGCGCGTTGCGTGCATGGCTTTGCGACTGCGGCGCCCCGCGCAGTGAGCCGCGTCGTGCAACGCCGTTAGAATGCGATGCTTCGAAGCGACGGGGAACGGCGATGGCGACGATCAAGAAGCGACCTGAAGAGCTGCGCAGTCATCGCTGGTTCGGCGTCCAGGATCTGCGCGCGTTCGGCCATCGCTCGCGCGCCGCACAGATGGGATACGACCGCTCGGAATACGCGGGCAAGCCGGTCATCGCCATCATCAATACCTGGTCGGACATCAACCACTGCCACACGCATTTCCGCACCCGTGCCGAAGAGGTCAAGCGCGGCGTGTGGCAGGCGGGCGGATTCCCGCTCGAGATGCCGGCGATGGCGCTCGCCGAAACGATGCAGAAGCCGAGCACGATGCT
>Ga0210138_1000007_pt1 | contig 55657 bp, 46 predicted proteins | sample Browns_ThreeSqC__FD_184850 | JGI IMG/M metagenome (GOLD analysis project Ga0210138, IMG submission 184850) | Wetland microbial communities from the San Francisco Bay, California, USA, that impact long-term carbon sequestration -... | ecosystem: Environmental > Aquatic > Marine > Wetlands ... | reverse complement strand
GGTGGACGCCGAGCTCAAGCAGGTCGGTCGGAGGGTGACCGCATGAGCCGGTGGACGAATCTCCCGAGCGGGGGCTGAGCCCAGGAATGCCAAAGCGCACTGATCTCGAAAGCATCCTGCTGATCGGCTCGGGCCCCATCGTCATCGGCCAGGGCGCGGAGTTCGACTACTCCGGCACCCAGGCGGTCCGGGCCCTCAAGGAAGAGGGCTACCGGGTGATCCTGGTGAATTCGAATCCCGCCACGATCATGACCGATCCCGAGCTGGCCGATCGGACCTACGTGGAGCCGGTGACCGCCGAGTGGGTCGCGAAGGTGATCGAGCGGGAGCGTCCCGACGCGCTGCTGCCCACCATGGGCGGCCAGACCGCGCTCAACGTCGCCATGGCGCTGCACGAGAATGGCACCCTGGCCAAGTACGGGGTCGAGCTGATCGGCGCCAACGAGCGGGCCATCCGGATCGCCGAGGACCGCGCGGAGTTCTCCCTGGCGATGGCCCGGATCGGTCTGGCCACCCCGCGGGGACAAACCGTGCGCTCCGTGACCGAAGCGCAGGAGGCGGTGGAGGCCATCGGCTTCCCCGCGATCCTCCGGCCGTCCTTTACGCTGGGCGGGACCGGCGGGGGAATCGCCTATAACCGCGAGGAGTTCGACCGGATGGTGAAGCGGGGCCTGGAGCTCTCCCCGGTCGGGTCGGTGCTGGTCGAGCGCAGCGTGATCGGCTGGAAGGAATACGAGCTGGAGGTGATGCGGGACGGGGCCGACAACGTGGTGATCGTCTGCTCCATTGAAAACCTGGATCCGATGGGCGTCCACACCGGCGACTCGATCACGGTCGCGCCCGCCATGACCCTGACGGACCGCGAATACCAGCGGATGCGGGATGCGGCGATCAAGATCATTCGCGAGGTGGGTGTCGCGGCCGGCGGATGCAACATCCAGTTCGCCGTCAATCCGGTGGACGGCGAGCAGCTGGCCATCGAGATGAACCCGCGGGTGTCCCGTTCCTCCGCCCTCGCCTCCAAGGCGACCGGCTTCCCGATCGCGCGGATCGGCGCCAAGGTAGCGGTGGGATACCGGCTCGACGAACTGCCCAACGACATCACCAAGACCACGCCCGCCTCCTTCGAGCCGGTGCTGGACTACGTGGTAGTCAAGGTTCCCCGGTTCGCCTTCGAGAAATTCCCGGCTGCCGACCCGCGGCTCACCACCCAGATGAAATCGGTGGGCGAGGCGATGGCCATCGGCCGCACGTTCAAGGAGGCGCTTCAGAAGGGGCTGCGGGCGCTGGAGATCGATCGGCCCGGTTGGGTGGTCGGTCCCACGCCGGGAGACGATCGCCTGCCCGACGCCGACCGCGAGACCCTGCGGGCCGCGCTGCGCACCCCGACTCCCGAACGGATCTTCCAGATCAAGCGGGCGCTTCAGTTAGGGCTCACGGTCGAGGAAGTCGCGGAGCGGACCTTCATCGATCCCTGGTTCATCGGGCAGATGCAGGAGCTGCTGACGGCGGAGCAGGAGTGGGCCGCGCTTCGGCCGGCGCGTGAGGACGCGGAGCGGGATGCGATGCGCCGAATGAAGCGGATGGGCTTCTCGGACCGCCAGCTGGCCGACCTGCGCGGGATCACCGAGGGCGAAGTCCGGGAGCGCCGGCACCAGCTCGGGGTCCGCCCCGCCTACAAGACGGTGGACACCTGTGCCGGCGAGTTCCCCTCCGCCACGCCCTATCTCTACTCGTCCTACGACGAGGAGAACGAAGCGCCCAAGCACTCCCAGCCCACCGTGATCACGCTGGGCAGCGGCCCCAACCGGATCGGCCAGGGGGTGGAATTCGACTACTGCTGCGTGCGGGCCACCCTGGCCTTCCGGGACCTCGGGTACCGCACGGTGATGATCAACTGCAATCCCGAAACGGTCTCCACCGACTACGATATGTCGGACACGCTCTATTTCGAGCCGCTCACGCTCGAGGACGTCCTGGAGATCGTTCACGTGGAGAAGCCGATCGGAGTCGTGGTCCAGCTGGGTGGCCAGACCCCGCTCAAGCTGGCCCGCGGCCTGGAAAAGGCCGGTGTGAAGATCCTGGGGACTTCCTCGGATGCGATCGACGCCGCGGAGGACCGGCGCCGCTTCGAGGCGCTGGCCCGGGAGCTGGGTATCGCTCAGCCCCCGAGCGGGACCGCCATGTCGGTGGAAGATGCCCTGGCAGTGGCCGAGAAGGTGGGCTACCCGGTCCTGGTCCGGCCTTCCTACGTGCTGGGCGGTCGCGGGATGCAGATCGTCTACGATGGGGACACCCTCCGCGACTACTTCGCCAAGGCGGTTCGGGTGGCGCCGGGCTATCCGGTACTGATCGACCGATTCCTGGAGGACGCCTTCGAGGCCGACGTGGATGGGATCGCGGACGGCACCCACTGCGTGATCGGCGGCGTGATGCAACACATCGAGGACGCCGGCATCCACTCAGGCGACTCGGCCTGCGTACTCCCGCCCTACCTGATCTCCGAGGAGCAGGTGGAGGAGATGCGGCGCTATACCCGGGCCTTCGCCGAACGGCTGGGGGTGGTGGGGCTGCTCAACGTGCAGTACGCGATCAAGAACGGCGTGGTCTACGTGCTGGAGGTGAATCCGCGCGCCTCGCGTACCGTACCCTTCGTGGCCAAGACCACCGGCGTACCGCTCCCCGGTCTGGCCGCCGCGGTCATGCTGGGGAAGACGCTGGAGGAGCTGGGCCTGCGGGACGACGTGGTCCACCCTTACGTCTCGGTCAAGGAGGCGGTGTTCCCCTTCAGCAAGCTGCCGGGAGTGGACCTGCTGCTCGGCCCCGAGATGCAGTCCACCGGAGAGGTGATGGGCCTGGCGGAGTCGTTCGGGATGGCCTTCGCCAAGGCGCAGATCGCGGCCGACGGAGCGCTGCCGCTCGAGGGCGCTGTGTTCGTCACGGTGAACCCGCACGATCGCGGCACCGTTCTGCCGATCACGCGCCGCTTCCACGAGATGGGTTTCAAGATCTACTCCACTTCGGGAACCGCCAAGCATCTGCTGGCCCGGGGCATCCCGGTGCAGAAGGTCCTCAAGGTTTACGAAGGGCGCCCCAATGCGGTGGACCTGCTCGTCTCGGGCGAGATCCAGCTGCTGATCAACACGCCGCTGGGCAAGCTCACCCAGCAGGACGACTACGTGATCCGTCAGGCGGCGCTGCAGCACCGGGTGCCCTATACCACCACGATGTCGGCGGCCTCTGCGGCCTGCGACGCGATCATCGCGCTCCGCAGCCAGGTCGGTTCGGTCCGGTCGCTCCAGGAGTGGCACGCGCTGGCGCGCGAGACCGCGATGGACACCACGGGGTGACGGCGCGCGATCCCCGATTCGCCGCCGCCCTCCGGGGGGCGGTCACGGGGGAGATCCGCGAGCAGGAGCCACTCGCCCGCTATTCGACCTATCGGATCGGCGGGCCGGCCACGATCGCCTTCCCGTCGGCGCCCGACGAAGTGGCGGTCCTGATTCGCGAAGCCGAGCGCGCGGGAGTCTCCTGGTTCGCACTGGGGCTCGGCTCCAACGTGCTGCTGCCTGACGCGGGGGTCGACGCGCTGGTGATCCGGCTGGGCAAGGGACTCGACGCCGCCGTGGAAGAGCCGGGCGGCCGCTGGCGGTTCGGCGCCGGGTTACCGGCACCGCTCGCCGCTCGCCGCACCGCGGGCAGCGGCTACGGCGGCATCCACCGCATGGTCGGGGTCCCGGGGACCGTGGGCGGCGGGGTCTACATGAACGCGGGGTGCCACGGCGAGAGCTGGGCCGATGTGGTGGTCTCGGTCACGGCGGTAGGCAACGGGGGCCAAAGCCGGGTGATCCCCCGGAAGGAGATCCCCTTCACCTACCGTTCCAGCGGCCTCGAATCGTGGATCGTGCTGGAGACGACCGTGCAGCTGGTCCCGGAAGCGGCGGAACGATTGACCGGCGAGGTCAACGAGCTCTTTCGCTGGCGCCAGCAGGGGACGCCGTTCAATCAGCCGTGCTGCGGCAGCGTGTTCCGGAATCCCGCGCCGGCGCCCGGGATGCCCGAGGGTGGCAGCCGAACCGCAGGCCAGCTGATCGACGCCGCGGGACTCAAGGGGTTCAGGGTGGGCGGGGCGGAGGTATCGCCCAAGCACGCCAACTACATCGTGAATACCGGCGCCGCAACCGCGGCCGATGTGCTGGGGGTGATCGCCCATGTTCGGGCGACGGTGCGAGAGCGGTTCGGCGTGCGGCTGGGCCTCGAGGTCAAGGTGATCGGCGCGGACGGACGGATCGTGCCGGATCAGGGGTAGCAGACGGTCCCGGGTTCATCAACCACCAATCGCGAGGAAGCGGATGGCGGACTATTTCGTGCACGAATCGGCCTACGTCGATGAAGGCGCTGTGGTGGGCAAGGGTTCCAAGATCTGGCATTTCTCCCACGTCATGCCCGGCGCCGTGATCGGCGAACGCTGCAACCTGGGGCAGAATGTGGTGGTCATGCCGGGAACCAGGCTCGGGACCAACGTGAAGGTCCAGAACAACGTCTCGATCTACGAGGGCGTCACGCTGGAGGACGACGTCTTCTGCGGACCGAGTTGTGTCTTCACCAACGTGATGACGCCGCGGAGTCACGTCTCCCGGAAGCACGAGTACCGGCCCACCCTGGTCAAGCGCGGGGCCTCGATCGGGGCCAACGCGACCATCGTCTGCGGGGTCACGCTCGGTGAATACGCCTTCATCGGCGCCGGCGCCGTGGTGACCAGCGACGTCCCGGCCTTCGGGCTCATGGTCGGGGTGCCGGCCCGACGAGTGGGCTGGATGTGCCAGTGCGGGGTCCGCCTGCAACTCAAGGATCGCGCGGCCCGATGTGAGGCGTGCCACGCCTTCTACCGGGAGGTCGATGGGCGCCTCACGATGATTGACCCCCCCTCGGCCCGTGGCTAGCTTTCTGCGTTCTCGCGGGGTCGGCCCGCGCCTGCCGCAGTCGGGTGGAGCGCGGGCTCTTTGGTACCCGGGACGGCCCCGTTTCGGTTGCTTTCACACTTCCCCTGCTGAGGTCGGACCGTGAGCGTTCCTTTGCTGGACCTGGTTGCCCAATACCGCACCATCAAGGACTCGGTGCTCCCGGCGATGATGGCGGTGATCGAGCGCCAGGGCTTCATCATGGGCCCGGAAGTGGCCGAGCTGGAAGCCGAAGTCGCCAAGGTGTCGCACGCCAAGCACGGGATCGCCTGCGCCAGCGGGACCGACGCCTTGCTGCTCCCGCTGAAGGCGCTGCGCCTGCAGCCGGGGGATGAGGTCATCACGACCGCGTTCACGTTCTTCGCGACGGCGGGCGCGATCCACAACGCCGGCGGGACCCCGGTGTTCGTCGATATCGATCAGGCCACTTTCCTGATCTCTCCGGCCGCGATCGAGGCCGCCATCGGGCCCCGCACCCGGGCCATCGTCGTGGTGCACCTCTACGGGCAGATGGCGGCGATGGAGGCGATCCTTCCCATCGCGCGCCGCCACAACCTCGCGGTGATCGAAGACGCAGCCCAGGCGATCGGGGCTCGTCGGCGGGTGGCCGCCGAATGGCGCATGGCCGGTGAGTTGGGAACGGTAGGCGCCTTTTCCTTCTTCCCGAGCAAGAATCTGGGCGCCTGGGGCGACGGCGGAATGATGGTCACCCAGGATGACGCGCTCGCCGAGCGGCTGCGCAAGTTGCGCCTGCACGGCGGGGCCAAGCAGTACCACCATGAAGAGGTCGGCACCAACAGCCGCCTCGATACGCTTCAAGCGGCGGTGCTCAAGGCCAAGCTCCCGCACCTGGCCGGCTGGAGCGAGGCGCGCCGCCGTCACGCCGCCTGGTACACCGAGGCCTTTGCCGGCTCGCCCGACATCACGACGCCGGTGATCGACCGGGGGAACGAGCACATCTTCCACCAGTACACGCTCCGCGTCTCGCGCCGGGACCTGCTGGCCGCCCATCTCAAGGCCAAGGGGATCGGCCACGCGGTCTACTACCCGCTCGCCCTCCATCTGCAGCCCTGTTTCGCCCCACTCGGCTATCGCCGCGGGCACCTGCCGGTCACCGAGGCGGCGATGGATGCCGTGATCTCGCTGCCGATTTATCCCGAGCTCACCGAGGCGCAGCGCGATGAGGTGGCCGCCGCGGTGAAGGGGTTCTACCAATGACCCGACTCAAGGTTGGCGTGATCGGGGCGGGGGCCTGGGGCAAGAACCACGTCCGCACCTGCGCCCTCTCCTCCGAAGCGGAGCTGGTCGGCGTCTGCGACAGCAGTCCCGAAACCCGGAAGCAGCTGGCGAAGCAGTATCCCGGCATTCACCTCACCGACGACGCCGGCGACCTGCTGGGTCGGATCGAAGCGGTCATCATCGCGGCGCCGGCCAAGGCCCACGCGGAGCTCGGGCTCCAGGCCATCGAGGCCGGCATTCCCGCCCTGATCGAGAAGCCCTTCGCCCTGACGGTACGGGACGCGGAGCAGCTGGCGGATCGCGCGGAGAAGAAGGGGGTGCCGCTGCTGGTGGGTCACCTGCTGGAATACCATCCGGTGGTCGAACGGCTGCGCACGCTGATTACCGAGGGCACGCTGGGCGAGCTCTATTACCTCTACGCTCAGCGGGTGAACCTGGGGCAGGTCCGGCCCGACGAAAATGCGCTCTGGAGCTTCGGGCCGCACGACGTCTCGGTGGCCCTGTTCTTGCTTGGCGAGGGGCCCGTTCGCGTGGCGGCGCAGGGGCACAGCTATCTGCAGCGCGGCATCGAGGATGTGGTCTTCCTCAACCTGACCTTCGCGAGCGGGGTCATCGCGCACGTCCAGATGTCGTGGTTGGACCCCCACAAGGAGCGCCGCCTGACGGTGGTAGGCTCCAAGCAGATGGCGGTCTTCGACGACATGGCGCCGCGGGAAAAGCTGCGCATCTACGACAAGGGTGTGAATCGCCCGCCCGAGTACCGGTCCTACGGCGAGAGCCTGACCATCCGGGAAGGCGACATCTTCATACCGCGGCTGCCCAACGTGGAGCCGCTCGCGGTCCAGTTCCAGCACTTCGTGCAGGTGGTGCGCGGCAAGCAGCAACCACGGGCCGACAAGCTGGATGGGGTGCGGGTGGTCCGCGTGCTGGACGCCGCGTCACGGTCGCTCGCCGCTGGCGGCGCGCCGGTCTCTCTGGGAGAAAAGGCATGACGGTCGCACAGGATCTGGTGAACAAGGCGGAGCGCCGGGAAGCGCTGTTTGGCGTGATCGGCCTGGGCTACGTAGGCCTCCCCCTGGCGGTCGAGCTGGGGAACGCCGGCTTCAAGGTGCTGGGCTACGACGTGAACCAGCAGGTGGTGAACGGGCTCAACGCCGGCAAGTCCCACATCAAGGACGTCACCGACGCCCAGCTCCAGGCGGTGATCAAGCAGGGGCGCTTCACCGCGACGGCGGATGCCAAGCGGCTGGGCGAGCCCGACGCGATCTCCATCTGCGTGCCGACTCCGCTTTCCAAGTTCAAGGACCCCGACGTGAGCTACATCCAGGCCGCCACCGAGGCGGTCAAACGGACGCTCCGCCGTGGCCAGGCCATCATTCTCGAGAGCACCACGTATCCGGGTACGACCCGGGAAATCATGCTCCCGGCGCTCGAAAGCACCGGGCTCAAGGTCGGCGTCGACTTCTTCCTCGCTTTCAGTCCCGAGCGGGTGGACCCCGGCAACCCCACCTACGGCACCCGGAACACCCCCAAGGTGGTGGGCGGGATCACGGCCGAGTGCCGCCGGGTGGCCTGCGCGCTCTATCAGCCCGCGATCGAGACGCTGGTGCCGGTGACCACCACCGAGGCGGCGGAGCTGGTCAAGCTCCTGGAGAACACCTTCCGCTCGGTGAACATCGGTCTGGTCAACGAAATGGCGATCGTCTGCGACAAACTTGGCGTGGACGTGTGGGAGGTCATCGACGCCGCGGCCACCAAGCCGTTCGGCTTCATGAAATTCCTTCCCGGCCCCGGGTTGGGCGGCCACTGCATCCCGATCGATCCGCACTATCTCGCCTGGAAGATGCGCGGCTTGAACTACAAGACCCGGTTCATCGACCTGGCCGGAGAGCTCAACACCGAGATGCCGGTCTTCTGGGTGCGCAAGGTGGTGGAGGCGCTCAACAGCCAGGGCAAGGCGGCCCGGGGCGCCAGCGTGCTGGTCCTGGGCGTCGCCTACAAGCGGGACATCGACGATATCCGGGAGAGCCCGGCGCTCGACATCATTCGCCTCCTGGAGCAGCAGGGTGTGAAGGTGACCTACCACGACCCCCACGTCCCGCACCTCAAGGAAGACAGCCACGAGATGCATTCGGTCCCGCTCAGCCCGCAGGCGCTCAAGGCCGCCGACTGCGTCATGATCGTCACGGATCACAAGGCACTGGACTATCGGATGATCAAGCAGCAGGCCCAGCTGGTGGTGGACACGCGGAACGCGCTGCCGCGTAACTGAGCGATGCGGATCGCGGTCATCGGCAGCGGGTACGTGGGGCTGGTGGCCGGTGCCTGTCTGGCGGAGACCGGCAACGATGTCACCTGCGCCGACGTCGACGCGAAGAAGATTGAACGGCTGAAACACAACGACATCCCGATCTACGAACCGGGACTGGAGCCGCTGATCCGGCGGAACCAGAGTGAGGGCCGACTCCAGTTCACCACCGACGTGGGCGGGGCCGTTGCCTCCGCCCGGGTGGTCTTCATCGCCGTGGGGACTCCCCCCGATGAAGACGGCTCGGCCGATCTCAAGCACGTGCTGGACGCCGCCCGCACCATCGGGAAGCACACGACCTCTCCCAAGATCGTCATCACCAAGTCCACGGTGCCGGTGGGCACGGCCGCCAAGGTCCGCGCCGCGATCGAAGCGGAGACCTCGGTTCCCGTCTCGGTCTGCTCCAACCCGGAGTTCCTCAAGGAAGGCGCCGCGATCGAGGACTTCATGAAGCCGGATCGGGTCGTGGTCGGGGTCGACTCCGAAGAGTCGCGGGAGGTACTCGGCGAGCTGTTCGCGCCCTTCGTCCGAACCGGCAATCCGATCCTCTTCATGGACATCGCGTCGGCCGAAGTCACCAAGTACGCGGCCAACGCGATGCTGGCGACCCGGATCTCGTTCATGAACCAGATCGCCGAGTTCTGCGAGCGGGTGGGCGCGGATGTGCGCGACGTGAGGCAGGGGATCGGCAGCGACCGGAGAATCGGGCAGGCTTTTCTCTTCCCCGGCCCCGGCTACGGCGGGAGCTGCTTCCCCAAGGACGTGAAGGCCCTGATCCACTCGGGTCAGGAGTTGGGGGCCCCGTTCGAGATGCTGGAAGCGGTCGAGATGGTGAACGAGCGCCAGAAACGGCTGCTGCTCAGGAAGGTCTGCCGGGCCTTTGACGACAAGATGAAGGGGCGGACGGTGGCGGTGTGGGGGCTCGCCTTCAAGGCCGAGACCGACGACATGCGGGAAAGCCCGTCGATTCCGCTAGTGGAAGGCCTGCTGTCGCGGGGAGCCGAGGTCCGGGTCCACGATCCCAAGGCGGTGGAGACCGCCCAGGCCTTCTTCGGGGATCGCGTCTTCTACGCCCCCGATCCCTACGCCGCGGCCCAGGGAGCCGACGCCCTGGCGATCGTGACCGAGTGGCTGGTCTACCGGAACCCCGATTTCGAGCGCCTCAAGGTCGCAATGGTTCGCCCGCTCATCGTCGACGGGCGGAATCTCTACGACCCGCAGCGGCTCAAGAGCCTCGGGTTCGAATACCACGGCATCGGGAGACGAGTATCGTGAGGGTGCTGATCACGGGTGCGGCGGGATTTCTCGGGTCGCACCTGACCGACCGCTTCCTCGCCGATGGACATTCCGTAGTGGGCATGGACAATCTGAGCACCGGTGCCGGAGAAAACCTCGCCCACCTCGCCGGAAACCCGCGGTTCCAGCTGGTTCACCAGGACGTCACCAACTACATCGATTTCCAGGGACCCCTGGATGGCGTCCTGCACTTCGCCTCGCCGGCCAGTCCGGTGGACTATCTGGAGATGCCCATCCAGACGCTCAAGGTCGGATCGCTGGGGACCCACAAAGCCCTGGGACTGGCCAAGGCCAAGGGAGCGCGCTTCTTTTTAGCGTCCACCTCGGAGGTTTACGGCGATCCACAGGTGCACCCCCAGCCCGAGAGCTACTGGGGGCATGTGAATCCGATCGGGCCGCGCGGCGTCTACGATGAGGCCAAGCGGTTCGCGGAGGCCATGACCATGGCCTACCATCGGTACCACAAGATGGACACCCGGATCGTGCGGATCTTCAATACCTATGGGCCCCGGATGCGGGCCCGGGACGGGCGGGTCGTCTCCAACTTCGTGGTGCAGGCGCTCCGGGGAGAGCCACTCACGATCTACGGAGACGGGAACCAGACGCGCTCGTTCTGCTTCGTCTCCGACCTGGTGGAAGGGATCACCCGGCTGTTCCACAGCGACCTGGTCGAGCCGACCAACGTGGGCAACCCGCGCGAGTTCACCGTGGTCCAGCTGGCTGAGCTGGTGCTGCGGCTCACGGGCTCGTCCTCCACGATCGAGCGGCATCCGCTCCCGGTGGACGACCCCCGCGTCCGCCAACCGGACATCACGCGGGCCCGGGCCCTGCTGCAGTGGGAGCCCAGGGTCTCACTGGAGGACGGTCTGCGGCAGACAATCGACTATTTCCGGTCACGGGTGTAGGATGACGGGACCCGGACGCGAGGGCCTATGAACGGCATGAGGGTAAGCGGCGAGCACCTCATCAATCAGGCGCGCGAGCGCTTCGCGCTCCAGGATTATTACAGCGCCGTCCACCTGCTCGAAGAGGTGATCGAGACCCGGGGCGCCTTTGCCGATGCCCATCATCTGCTGGGGCTCTGCTACGCCCTGCTGGGGCAGCCCGAGCGGGCACTGCACCATTTCGAGATGGCGCTCGAGCGCAACCCGCGGTACATCGAGGCCCACATCCACCGCGGCATCATCCTGAGCGAGTTGGGACGCTCCGACGAGGCCGAAGAAGCCTTCCGCCGTGCGGCCTCCCACAATCTGCCCTCGTCGTCCGGGTTCCCCACCCACATCGCCGCCAACCTCGCCAACCATCATGCGCTGCTGGCCGAAGCCTACGCGGAAGTCGGCGCACTGACCGACGCGATCGATCAGTACCGCCGGGCCACGGCCCTGGGTCCCGGCTACGCCGATCTCAGGTATCGGCTGGCCCGGTTGCTGCTCGAGGCTGGCCAGACGCTCGAAGCGCGGGACGAGCTGGAACGGGTGGTGGCGGAACGCCCCAACTTCGTGGACGCCCTCGCCTCGCTGGGTCTGGCCCGGTACCTGTCCGGGGACGCAGCCGGGGCCCAGAAGGTCTGGCGGGAATGCCTCGCCGAGCGACCCAAGAATGCTCGCGTGGAGGCGTATCTCGCCATGCTGGAACGTGCCGCCCCGTGAAGCTGAGGGTTCTGTTGCTCCTCGGGCTCACCGCCTGCGCCGGCGGTGCGGACCACGAGCGGCTCGGTGACGCGGCGTACGCGAAGGGTCTCTACCCGGACGCCCTCTCCGAGTACCGCGCCGAGGCGCTGGGCAAGCCGAGCGCCCGTGTCTGGGCCAAACTCGGCCTGACCGCGCTGCACACCCAGAGCTACCGCGAAGCCGCCGAAGCCTACCACCGACTCGCCAAGGAAGATCCCTCTCGCGTCTTCGAAGCCGTGATCGGTCTCGGCCTCACCGCTCGAGGGGCCGAACGGGTGAACGATGCGGCCGCCCTTCGGGAGGCCATGGTATCCCTGCGGACCCTGGCCCCCGAGCACGTGTCTCCCCGGGAAGCCCTGGGGCTGGTCCGGGGAGGGAAGCTCTCTCCCCCCGAGGCGATCCAGATGTATCCCTCGGCGCTGGCCGCCGCGCCCGATGCCGGCACGGTCGACGGGCTCCTCTCCGACTATGGGACCGCGCTGAAGGCCACCACCGACTGCGAGGAAGCCGCGCGGAGCTATCGCTCGGCGCGGCGACGCAGCCACGACGCGAAGGTGCGGTCCAGTGCGGGGGCGGGCCTCGCCGAGTGCGGTCTCCAGCTTGGCTTGGAGGCGCTTTCACTCAATAAGGCCGATGTCGCCATCACCTGGTTCCGGGAGGCCACCAGCGCCGACTCCACGTCGAACGCTTCGCGACGCTCCCGGATCGGGCTGGGCGACGCGCAGATCGAGCAGGGCGACTTCGTCGCGGCGGCCATCGCCTACCAGGGCGCCATTTCTCGCGACTCCACCGACTCCATCAGTCACCTGGCGGTGCAGCGCCTGAACGCCATGGGGAGCGCCCAGGGTCCGGTCGGTACGCCGGCCGACAAGGAGCCATGAGACCGCTGTTTCTTCTTGGCCTGCTGGCCTTCCTGGCGGCGGGCTGCCATCGGAACAAGGCGACCGAGGTCGAACCGTCCCACCCCACGCTGGCGCTGTCGGTGGCGCCGAGCGCGGTGGATTCCATCTGGCGCAAGGCGGTCTCGGCCTTCCGTGAGGGCGACTGGAAGCACGCCCGGAAGAACTTCGAGCGCCTGAACCTCTCGTTCCAGCCGGGCGACCCGCGGGCGCCCCAGTCGCACTTCTTTCTCGCCGAGTGCATGCTGGCCCAGGGCGAGAACCTCCAGGCGACCCGCGAGTTCCGCAAAGTCGCCGACGACTACGCCACCGACTCCCTCGCCCCCGAGGCGCTGCTCCGGACCGGGGATGCCTATTTCGAGCTGTGGCGCCGGCCCGAGCTGGATCCCACCTACGGGCAGAACGCGCTGGCCACCTACCAGGAAGTGGTTACCCGGTTCCCGGGGACTTCCGCGGCGGGCCGCGCCGAAAAGCGGGTGGACGAGCTCAACGACATGTTCGCCTACAAGTCGTACAAGTCGGCCCTCTACTACTACCGGCTCAAGGCGTACGATTCGGCGATCCTCTACCTCAAAGACCTGCTCTCGAACTATCCCAAAAGCGCCATCGCCGGCGAGGCGCTGGTCAAGCTGGTGCACTCCTATCACAAGATCGGCTACCAGGAAGACCTCAAGGACACCTGCGACTACCTGCACCAGTACCACCCGGAGCAGCACGGGGCAGACGACGTCTGCCCGAAGCCGAGTCCTGGATCGTCCTAGCGCCATGATCGGCCTCTTCGGCGGGTCCTTCGATCCCATCCACCACGGGCACCTGATTACGGCGCAGGAGATTCGGGAGCGGCTGGGCCTCGCCGAGATCCGCTTCGTTCCCACCAACGAGCAGCCCTTCAAGGTCGGACGGCACGGCGCCGCCGCCGAGCATCGGGGCGCCATGGTCGCCCTGGCCATCGCCGGCCAGCCGGGGTTCGTTCTCGAGCGGGTGGAGCTGGACCGGCCGGGGCCTTCGTATACCATTCACACCCTCCGCATCCTCCGCGAGCGAGAACCGGCCCACCGATTTATTCTCCTAGTAGGCTCGGACGCCGCGGCGGAGCTCGAGGGATGGCGAGAAGCCGAAGCCATCCCGGCGCTGGCGGAGGTGGTCGCCTTCGGGCGCCCCGGCGCGGCGGTCCCCCGGAGTCCGTTGATCGCGCGAACGTTGGAGGTCCCGGGGTTGGATATCTCGGCGACCGAGATTCGCCGCCGGGTTTCTCGCGGGCTCTCCATTCGTTACTGGGTTCCCGACGCCGTGGCCGAGTACATCTCGGCCCACGGCCTTTATCGTGATGGTGAGGGATGATCGGTAAGATGATGGCCGCGGTCTTCGGATCGCGGCAGGAACGAGACATCAAGAAGGTCCGCCCGCTGCTGGGGCAGATCCACCAGCAGGAGGAGCGGCTCAAGTCCCTGAGCGAGGCCGAGCTCAAGGGGCGGACCGAGCTGTTCCGGGCCCGGCTCAGGGAGCGGACCGGAGCCCTGGCCAGAGAGCTCGAGGAGACCGGCGCGGCCAAGCACTCGTGCGCCGATCCCGTGGAACGCGACCGCCTGGAAGAGCGATACCACGAGCTCGAGGTCCTTTATAAGAAGGAATTGACGGCCGGCCTCAACGAGCTGCTGCCGGAAGCCTTCGCCGTGGTGCGCGAGGCCTGCCGCCGTCTGCTGGGCACCACCGTCATGGTCACCGGTCACGAGATGGCCTGGGACATGGTGCCCTACGATGTCCAGCTGATCGGCGGCATCGTGCTCCACCAGGGCAAGATCGCCGAAATGGCGACCGGTGAAGGGAAGACCCTGGTTGCCACCCTGCCGCTGTACCTCAATGCGCTGGCGGGTCGCGGGGCGCACCTGGTAACCGTCAACAACTACCTGGCCCGGCGTGACTCCCAGTGGATGGGGCACGTGTACAAGTACCTCGGGCTCACGGTGGGATGCCTGGACGACACCGAGCCCTCCTCGCCGGAGCGGCGCGCCGCCTACCAGGCCGACATCACCTACGGGACCAACAACGAGTTCGGCTTCGATTACCTGCGAGACAACATGGTGTTCTCGCTGGAGTATCGGGTGCAGCGGGAGCACTACTACGCCATCATCGACGAAGTCGACTCGATCCTGATCGACGAGGCCCGGACGCCGCTCATCATCTCCGGGCCGGTCGGGAACGAGGGCGACGACAAGTACGCCCAGTTCAACCGCCAGGTCGAAGAGCTGGTCCGCAAGCAGAACGCGGTGGTGAGCACGCTGCTGGCAGAGGCCGAACGGTTGCTGGCCGATCCCAAGACCCAGAGCGATGGGGCGCTCAAGCTCTATCTGGCTCAGCTGGGGATGCCCAAGAACAAGAAGCTGCTCAAGCTGCTTCAGGACCCCGCCATCAAGCAGCAGGTGCAGCGCAGCGAGCTCGACGCGATCGCCGATCGGAAGCTGCCTACCAGGCAGCAGACCATGCGGAGCCTGGAAGAGGAGCTCTTCTTCGTGCTGGACGAGAAGGGCCACGCCGTCCACCTGACCGATCGCGGCGCCACTACGCTCTCACCCAACGAGCCCGGGCTCTTCATCGTGCCCGATCTCTCCGAGGCCTTTCACGCCATCGAGCGCGACCCGGCGCTGGACCCGACGGCGAAGCTGGCGGCCCGGCGGGAGCTGGAGGCGGACTACGCGGTCAAGAGCGAGAAGCTGCACATCATCCACAAGCTGCTCCAGGCCCATGCGCTCTATGAGAAAGAGGTGGACTACCTGGTGCAGGATGGGCAAGTGCTCATCGTCGACGAGTTCACCGGACGCGTCCTCCCGGGACGCCGCTGGTCCGATGGACTGCACCAGGCCGTGGAGGCCAAGGAGCGGGTGCAGGTCAAGGCCGAATCCCAGACGCTCGCGACGATCACCATCCAGAACTACTTCCGGATGTACGACAAGCTGGCCGGGATGACCGGTACCGCGGAGACCGAGGAGTCGGAGTTCTACGATATCTACGGGCTCGAAGTCGCGGTGATCCCGACCCACCGTCCGATGATCAGGGCCGACCACCACGACCGGATCTACCGGACTCGGCGGGAGAAGTACAACGCCATCGTGGACGAGGTGGAACGGGTTCACGAGCTGGGAATGCCGGCTCTGATCGGTACCGTCAACGTGGAAGTCTCCGAGACCTTGAGCCGGCAGTTCAAGCGGCGGGGGCTCAAGCACGAAGTGCTGAACGCCAAGTATCACCAGCGTGAAGCGGAGATCGTGGCCGGGGCGGGGCAGAAGGCGGCGATCACCATCGCGACCAACATGGCGGGCCGCGGCACCGACATTAAGCTCGGTAAGGACCTCGATCTCACCACCAAGGAAGCGGGTCTCCAGATCATCGGGACCGAGCGTCACGAGTCGCGCCGGATCGACCGGCAGCTGCGGGGCCGCTCAGGACGCCAGGGAGACCCCGGCGCCTCGGTCTTCTTCCTCTCGCTGGAAGACGACCTCATGCGGCTGTTCGGGTCGGACCGGATCGCTCGATGGATGGAGAAGGGGGGCGCCGAGGAGGGAGAGGTAATTTCCCATCCGCTGGTGACCCGGGCCATCGGCCAGGCCCAGAAACGGGTCGAACTCCAGAACTTCCAGGCCCGGAAGCGGCTGCTCGAGTACGACGACGTGATGAACCAGCAGCGGGAAGTGATCTATTCGCTGCGGCGCTTCGCCCTCGAGCGGGGCGAAGAGCTCAAGGCCGAGGCTCGACGAATGATCGCGGGCGCGGTGGAGCGGGCGGTGCGCCAGAACCTGGCGTCCGCCGCCTCGCCGGAGGAGTTCGACCGCCCGGGGCTCCACTCGGCGCTCATGCTGCAGTTCCTGCTCACGGCCGAGGAGATCACCGACCCGGCCCGGACGCCCGACCTCGAACGGATCGTGGACGCGGTGGACGTCGAAGGCCAGAAAGCCTTCGACCGCAAGATCGCCTACCTGAGCGAGTTCGGACGGACGGTCAATGTGCCGGACGTCGATTCCCAGATCCTCTCCCAGGTAATGCTGGGGGTCCTCGACGAGAAGTGGAAAGACCATCTCTACGATCTCGACCAGCTGCGGACGGCCATCCAGTACCGCGCCTACGGCCAGAAGGACCCGCTGGTCGAGTACAAGCGTGAAGCCTTCGAGATGTTCGAGGACCTGATGCGGGACATCCAGGTCACCTTCACGGAACGGTTCTTCAAGATCCAGGTGTCCGCCGAGCCGGCGCCCCGGCCGCCTGCTCTGCGCCGTCCCCCGCCGGCACCGACTCCTTCCGGGACCGACGATCTGATTTCCGGGGCCCTCCCCGCCACCCCCAATGGGCCGCCGGCTCCTGCACCGCCCCCCGGGTTGCGCAGCAGTCAGGGCGCGGTGAACCGGGGAATGTCGCCGGTGCCCGAGGTGGGGCGGAACGAGCCCTGTCCCTGTGGCTCCGGGAAGAAGTACAAGAAGTGCCACGGGGCGGGGAGATAACCGCCCCTCACGTCGGTTGTTCGCAGGTCGGCAATGAAGTACTCGCGGGTCCCCTGTCTTCGAGTTCCCCTTTGGCTTGCGCTGCTCGCCTCCCTGCAAGCCAGGTCCCCCCTGTGCGCTCAGCTCGCCACTGGCAGGGCCGTAGCCTACCCGGATTCCGAATCGGTCCTGAGTGACGCGCGCCGCTGGCAATACGACTTCGAGGAGATCCGGCGCGCGCTGCTCCCGCTCGGAGAGGACCCCGGCCGCGGTTGGTGTGACGAGCGGATCGGGCGCTTCTGCTACCGGTATAGCCCCTATGGAGGGATGCCTCGAGAGCCGGGGGAAATCCGATCCGCTCGCGAGAAACTGCTCGGCCGCCTCGAGGCCTCCGCCCGTCGCCTCCCCGGCGACGACTGGATTACGGGCCAACGGGTGCGCTATCTCCTCGAGCAGGATCGGAGCGATGGCGCCCTGGCGGTCACCGCTACCTGCCGGGCCACCCGATGGTGGTGCGAATCCCTCGAAGGACTGGCGCGACACGAGCGGGGAGACTATCAGGGGGCCGACAGCGCCTTTGCGCTCGCGCTGGGGGACATGCCGGAGGAGGAGCGGTGTCGCTGGATCGATCTTAGCCTCCTGGTCCCGGACAAGTCGTACCGGTCGCTCTCCTGCGACCAGCGGGCCTCGGCCAACGACTGGATCTGGTGGTCGGCTCGCCCGCTCCTTACGCTGCCCGGCAACGATCTCCGGACCGAGCACTACAGTCGGTTGGTGATGGTCCGGCTGTTGAAAGGCACCGATTGGGTGTACGGCCTCTCCTGGGACTGGGACATGGCCGAGTTGGTCCTCCGCTATGGCGCGCCCACCGCCTGGATGCGCCCATGGAAAGACGTCTGGAGTCCCAGCACTCCTCCGATCGTGGGCTATGAGCGAAGCCCCGCCTTCTGGTTCCTTCCATCTCCCACTCCCCAAGCGGAGAAGGGGCTGACCACTCGGGCATCCTGGGAGCTGAGCCCGATGCGCCCGCCCGCTCGCTACGCTCCCGCCTATGCCGATGCCTTCGGGGCGATCCCGCACGTCCAGCTGGCCCGCTTCCGCCGAGCGTCGCATACCATCACAGTCGGGGTGTTCAGCGTCCTGGGGGATACCATCTTTGGAGGAAGAATCCCCTCGGTCATCCTTGGGGCGGGACTGGACCCGGGAACGCCCGTTGCGATCGGCAGCGCCACCGAGTCCGGTAATGGCGTCGCCACGGTGGAGACCGATTGGAATCCCCGCCTCTTGAGCCTGGAGGCGCATTCGGCGGGGGGGTCACGGGTGGCTCGACTCCGGGTGGTAGTCGGGGACGGAGCCCCGGCCGACACCGGACTCGCGGTCTCCGATCTTCTTCTCTTTCTTCCCGCTCCTGATGGGACGCTGCCCGATTCGCTCGAAGACGCCCTCGATCGCGCTCTTGCCACTACGTCATTGCCGCAAGCTCGAATCGGGCTCTTCTGGGAGACCTACAGATCACCCGTGACCGAGGCGGGCCCGGAGGTCGAGATCGGGATCATGAAACTCTCCTCGAAAGACGCACCACCCGTTCTGGGCCGCTGGGAATGCCTCCCCCAGGGGAAGAAGCAGGTCGCGCTGCGAGGGAATCACCCTGGGCAGTCCGTCGGCGATTTCCTGGCTCAAACCGTCGCCTTGGATCTCGGCACCATCAAGCCGGGCCGCTACGCCATTGGGCTGCGCGTGTCGGCCGATTCGGGTCGCTCCGCCTGCGCCACCCGGGAGATCGAGCTTCGATAGCCCTGCTGTTGCGGGGGCAGGGGATTTCGATGTCACCCGCGCTCACCGGTACCATGCCCCCGAAGAGTTCCCCGCTACTCTCCCGGGATGGCGCGGCCCTTCTTCCCCCTCCCGGCTTCGGATCTCCCCCGCGAGCGCCTCTGGAGCCTGGGCCCGTCCGCCCTCACCAGCGTGGAACTCCTGGCCATTTTGCTGGGTACCGGGGATGGCCGGCGGCCTTCGATGGAGGTCGCGGGCGACCTCCTGATGGTGAGCGGTGGGTCCCTCCGAGGGCTCGCGGCCCGGCCGTCGGCGGAGCTGCTTCGGATGCGGGGAGTGGGCCCGGCCAAGGCTGCCAGGTTGTTAGCAGCCTTTGAGTTAGCGACTCGGCTCACCCAGGAAAGCAGGCCACCGGTTCCCCGGATTCGCGAGCCCGCCGACGTCTCCCGACTGATGGGTCCCCGGCTCCGCGACCTGCCGGTCGAGGAGTTCCATCTCCTGGCCCTCGATAGCCAGAGTCAGGTCCTCCGCGACGTCCTGATTACCCGGGGCCTCCTGAACTCGTCCTTGGTGCATCCTCGTGAGGTATTCCGCGCAGCTATTGCGGAAGCCGCCGCCGGGATCATTGTTGTGCATAACCACCCCAGTGGCGACCCGACGCCGTCGGCCGAGGACCGCGCAGTGACGCGACAGTTGGCCGAGGCTGGGCGACTGCTAGATTTACCTGTCTATGACCACGTCATCGTGGCAGGAGACCGGTTTGTGAGCTTCGCGAGCACGGGGCTGCTGTGACTGGTACGCTGCCCGAGCTGGCTCCGGAGTTCCGGAGCGTTCTGGAGCGGCACGCCGAGAAGCTGGATCTCGAGCTGATCGAGCGGGCGCTCCGCTTCAGCACGTCCGCCCACCGGGGTCAGAAGCGCATGTCGGGAGACGATTTCATCTCCCACAGCATTGCGGTGGCCATGACCCTGGCCGAGCAGTTGCCGGACTCGACCTCGATCGCGGCGGCGCTGCTGCACGACGTGGTCGAAGACGCCGGGGTGCGCACCGAAGACATCGCCCGCGAGTTCGGGCCCGAGGTCGCCGGCCTGGTGGATGGGCTCACCAAGATCGCCTCCCTCACCTTCCGCTCCACCGCGGAAGAGCAGGTCGAGAACTACCGTAAGCTGCTGATGTCGGTCGCCAAGGACGCGCGGGTGATCATCATCAAGCTGGCCGACCGGTTGCACAACATGCGGACGCTGCAGCACCTGCCCCCCGACAAGCGGACCCGGATCGCGACCGAGACGCGGGAGATCTACGCTCCGCTGGCCCATCGCTTCGGTATGGCCGGGATCAAGGCGGAGCTCGAAGACCTGGCCTTCCAGTTCCTGGAGCCGGAGGAGTTCAAGAGCCTGGCCCAGCAGGTGGCGGCCAAGAAGTCGGCCCGGGAAGCGATGATCAACAAACTCAAGGTGCCGCTGGAGCAGGAGCTCAAGCGGGCCGGCATCGACTGGTTCGAAATCACCGGGCGACCCAAGCATCTCTGGTCGATCTACCAGAAGATGAAGCGGCGGAATAAGCCGTTCGACGAGATCTACGACCTGATGGCCGTGCGTACGCTGGTTCGCTCCGTGCCTGATTGTTATCACGTGCTGGGGATCATCCACCACGTCTGGACCCCGCTCCAGGAGCGCATCAAGGATTACATCGCGAGCCCCAAGTCGAACGCGTACCAGTCGCTGCACACCACCATCTTCGGCCCCGGCGGGCAGCTGTTCGAGGTACAGATCCGGACCGTCGAGATGCATCGCACCGCCGAATTTGGTATCGCCGCCCACTGGCTCTACAAGACCGACGGCAAGCGCGACGAGCTCGATCAGCACCTGGGCTGGTTCCGCCAGTTGCTCGAGCTCCAGCAGGACACCCATACGCCTGAGGAATTCCTCGAATTCCTCAAGATCGACCTCTACCAGCACGAGATCTTCATCTTCACCCCCCAGGGGGACGTGAAGCGGCTGCCTAAGGGGGCCACCCCGATCGACTTCGCCTTCCTGGTGCATACCGAGGTCGGTCTTCGCTGCCAGGGCGCCAAGATCAACGGCCGTATCGCCCCGCTCCACCGCGAGCTCAGGAATGGAGACACCGTCGAGATCCTCACCAGCCCCACCGGCAAGCCCAGTCGGGACTGGTTGAGCCACGTCCAGACCGCCCGGGCCCGCCACAAGATCAAGCAGTGGATTCGGCACGAGGAGGAGCAGCTCAGCCTCGGCCTGGGACAGGAGATTCTGGCCCGGGAAACCAAGCGGCGTCGCCTCGAGCCTCCGACGTTGGACACCCTGGAGCGTGCCGCCGGCAGCCTGGGGCTCGCCGATGGAGCCGGCCTCACGGTCGCGCTCGGCCGGGGCGACGTTTCTGTCAACCAGGTGATTCGGGCCCTCTACCCCGACCTCCCCGCCGATGAGCTGCAGGAGCCCAAGTCATCGGTACTGGGCCGTGTGATCGATCGACTCCGCCTGGGGCGGGGGATCAAGATCCAGGGTGTCGATGGCCTGCTGATTCGCTATGCCCAATGTTGTCAGCCGGTCCCCGGTGACCCCGTGGTGGGCTATGTGACCCAGGGGCGAGGCATCTCCATCCATCGTTCCGACTGCCCCAACCTCCTCACCCTGACCGGTGAGGGGCGTCGGGTGGAAATCGATTGGAAGGAAGTTCAAGGGGAGGCGTTTGCGGTGAGTCTGGCGGTGAGCGGTGAAGACCGCCGCGGACTTTACCCCGACATCATGCAGGCGATCAGCCTGACCGGCACCAACATCAAGGGCGCCGATCTGCAGACCAAGGATGGCTCGGTATTCGGGACGGTGTTCGTGGAGGTGGACAACCTTCATCACCTGGCCAAGGTCATCAAGGCGGTGCGTCGCGTGAAGGGGGTTGCTGAAGTGGAGCGTCGAGAGGCGGGGACCTAGATTCACCTTCCGTAACATGCCGAACTACTGGCTGCTGAAAACCGAGCCGTCCACTTTTTCTTTCGATCAGCTCGAGCGCGACGGCAAGACCGTTTGGGACGGGGTCCGGAACAACCTGGCCCTGATGCATCTGCGCGCCATGAAGCCCAACGACCGGCTCCTGATCTATCACTCGGGAGCCACCAAGGCCGTCGTGGGCATGGCCAAGGTGGCGAGCAAGCCGTACCAGGATCCGAAGGACCAGGATCCTCGCTGGGTAGTGGTTGACGTGGTCCCCGATGGGCGTCTCGCCAAGCCCGTGACCCTTGCCGCCATCAAGGCGGACCCCACCTTTGCCGACTTTCCGCTGGTTCGCATGTCCCGGCTGTCGGTCATGCCGGTCTCACCCGAGCATTGGAGCCGGCTCCTCAGCCTGGCCAAGTGATGCCAAGATTCGAGGTCAAGGCACCCTTCGAGCCCGCCGGCGACCAGCCCCGGGCCATCGCCGAGCTGACCGCCGGACTGGCGCGAGGTGAGAAGTACCAGACCCTGCTGGGGGTGACGGGCTCGGGGAAGACCATGACCCTGGCCCACACCATCGCCCGCCACGGCCGGCCCACGCTGGTCCTCTCCCACAACAAGACGCTGGCCGCCCAGCTCTATGGGGAGCTGCGGCAATTCCTCCCCGGGAACGCGGTCGAGTATTTCGTCTCCTACTACGACTACTACCAGCCCGAGGCCTACGTCCCCTCCACCGATCTCTACATCGAGAAAGACGCCTCCATCAACCAGGACCTGGAGAGCCTGCGTCTCCGCGCCACCTCCAGTCTGATGGAGCGGGAGGATGTGGTGATCGTCGCCACGGTGAGTGCTATCTACGGCCTGGGCGACCCCGTCGAGTACCGGCGGCTGCTGCTCAACGCGAGCGTCGGCGAGACCCCGGGGCGGGACGGGATCCTGGCGGACCTGGTGCGCATCCAGTACGACCGCAACGACACCAGCTTCGAGCAGGGGACCTTCCGGGTGCGGGGCGACACGATCGATATCTTCCCCGCCTACGCAGAGCAAGCAGTGCGGCTGGAGCTCTGGGGGGACACCATCGAGCGGATCAGCAAGATCGATCCGCTGACCGGAGAGGTGCTGCAGACCCTGGATCGCTGCGCGGTCTATCCCGCCAAGCACTTCGTCACCGAGCGAGCCACCGTCGAACGGGCGGTGCGCGCCATTCGGGTCGAATTGGGGGAGCGCCTCACCGAGCTCCGTACCGCGGGGAAGCTCCTCGAGGCGCAACGGCTCGAGTCGCGCACCAACTTCGACGTCGAGATGCTGCTCGAGATCGGGACCTGTGCCGGGGTCGAGAATTACTCCCGGCACCTGAGCGGGCGGCGCCCCGGGGAGCGGCCTGCCTGTCTGCTGGACTACTTCCCGCCCGACTATCTGTGCGTCGTGGACGAGTCGCACGTCTCCTTGCCACAGATCGCAGGGATGTACGAGGGAGACCGCTCCCGCAAGCAGACCTTGGTCGAGTACGGGTTCCGCCTCCCCTCGGCGCTCGACAACCGGCCGCTCCGATTCGACGAGTTCATGGGCCTGGTGCCGGAACTGATCACCGTGTCCGCCACACCGGGTGACTATGAAATCGGCCTCGCGGGTGGAAAGGTGGTGGAACAGATCATCCGCCCCACCGGGCTGGTCGACCCGGAAGTCGCGATCCGCCCGGTTCGCGGACAAGTGGACGATCTCCTGAGCGAGATTCGCCAGCGCGCCGCGAGCCGTGAGCGGGTCCTGGTCACCACTCTGACCAAACGGATGGCCGAGGACCTCACCGACTACCTGCAGCAGACGGGGGTCCGGGTCCGTTATCTCCATTCCGACATCGACGCGATCGAGCGCATGGAGATCCTGCGGGGCCTCCGCCTCGGCGATTTCGATGTCCTGGTCGGCATCAACCTGCTGCGCGAGGGCCTCGACCTTCCCGAGGTGTCGCTGGTTGCGATCCTGGATGCGGATCAGGAAGGGTTCCTGCGCTCTGATCGCTCTCTCATTCAGACGGTCGGCCGGGCGGCCCGGCATGTGAACGGGCACGCCATCCTCTACGCCGATCGGATGACCGGCTCCATGGAGCGCGCCCTGGCCGAGATGACCCGCCGGCGCCAGCTCCAGCTCGACTACAATCAGGCCCACGGGATCACTCCCACCTCCATCGTGAAGTCGGTCGAGCAGGTGCGGCTCACCACCCGTGTGGCCGACGCCCGTAGCGAACGTCCCGCCCCCAAGGCCGTCGCCGGTCTGGGCGACCTCCGGAATCCGGCGCAGCGAGCCAAGGCCATCGAGGCACTCGAGCGGCAGATGAAGGAGGCCGCGGCCAATCTCGAGTTCGAGCTGGCGGCGCTGCTCCGGGACCAGATCACCGAGCTCCGGGCGATGCAGGCGCCGGACGTGCACCGGGAAGCAGTCCCGGCCCGGACCAGGCGCCGGGCGTGATCCGCCCCCTCTCGGAGGCGGAGCTGATGGCCGAGGGGGAAGCACTGGGCCGCAGCCTGGAACCCGGTGCGGTCTTGCGCCTCGAAGGCGATCTCGGCGCCGGGAAGACGACCTTCGTGCAGGCAATCGCCCGCGGACTCGGCGTCGCGGAGGGGGCCTCGAGCCCGACCTACGCCCTGGTGCATCGCTATCAGGGCGCGCGGGGGCCGGTGTTCCACCTCGACTGCTATCGGCTTCGCTCGCCCGACGAGGCGGGCGACCTCGATTGGGAGTCGCTCCTCCGCGAAGGCGACGCCCTGCTCATTGAATGGCCCGAGCGCGCCGGTGCCTGGGTGCCCTCGGCCACCCACCACTTCCGGCTCCATCACCTTCCCGATCCGGCTCGTCGGGGCCTGGAGCAGCTCTGATGTATCTCGCCATCGAGACCGCGACCGACTACGCCTCGGTGGCGACGGGATCGCCTGAAGGAGCGGGTGCCGAGCGCTCCCTGCCCGGGGCCCGGCGCCAGGGTGCGGAGCTGCTTCCAGCGATCGACGAGGTCCTGAGGGAGGCCGGAGGATCCCTGGACCGGTTGGAGGGCATCGTGGTAGGGGACGGGCCGGGGAGCTTCACCGGCCTCCGGGTCGGGGCCTCGGTCGCGAAGGCCCTGGCTGACACACGCGGGTTGGCGCTCTGGACTGCTCCCTCGCTCATGGTCATGGCAGCCGGCGCCGCCAGGAACCCGGGTGAGTTGATTTGGGCGATCACCGACGCGCTGCGGGGAGAGGTTTACGTCGGGGGCTTCCGAGTCGGTCCCAACCAGATCGAGACCGTGGTGCCTCCGCAGGTGCTGCCCGTCCTCGACTTGGAGCGATTGGATCCCAGGCCGGGTCGGGTAGTCACCCTGGTGACGGGATCGCTTCTCGAGCGGCTGCCGCGATGGCCCGGGGTCGTTCGGCAAGAAGGGAAAGAGGCGGCTCCTCGAGCCGGGGCCCTCCTGCAGCTCGTGGGGAGGGACGGTGGGGCTCGGCGCGTGGGCGACCCGGGCCTCTGGGAACCTGAATACGGCCGGCCGGCGGAAGCGCAGGCTCGCTGGGAAGCCGCTCATGGACGCAAGCTACCGGATCCGGCCCGCGCGCCCCGCTGACAGCGCGGCGCTCAGTGAAATCGAACGATCCTGCTTCGGCGATCCCTGGAGCGCGGAGGGATTCCGGCAGGTCATCGATGGGGCAGGGTCGTTCGGCCTGGTGGCAGAGCGTGGGGGAGTCCCGCTAGGCTACTTGTTCGGGCGGCAATTGGCCGAGGAGGGGGAGATTCTCAACCTCGCAGTGGCGCCCCGGTATCGCCGGGGAGGTATCGGAAGCGCCTTGCTGGAGGCCGGGTTGGCCTGGTTTCTTGCTCGCAAAGTGCGCGAGGTGTTCCTCGAAGTGCGAGAGTCCAACCGGGAGGCGCAACGGCTCTACCAGATCAATGGATTCACGGCCGTGGGGGTCAGGGCCTCGTACTACCGAAACCCTCCCGAAGACGCCCTGGTCCTTCGGCGTCCGGTAACACCCTGAGAAGGAAAATGATACGACGCGCGTAACTTTGATTGACAAAAGGACTTGCGAGTCCCATATTATGCCGGGGTCCGCTGGATCCCGGCCCACGAAAGCCGAATAGGAGGCCCCTGTGAGCCGCAGTCTCAACAAAGTGACCCTGATCGGGAATCTGGGCGCCGATCCGGAGGTCCGTAGCACCGGCAGTGGGACCCGCGTGGCAACCTTCTCGCTTGCCACCAGTCGTCAGTGGAATAACCAGAGCGGGGAGCGCCAGGAGAAGACCGAATGGCATCGGGTGGTGGCCTGGAACAACAAGGGTTCCGGCCTCGCCGACTTCATCGAGAAGTACGCCAAGAAGGGGGACCGGCTCTACGTCGAGGGACGGATCGAGTACCGGACCTGGCAAGATCGAGAAGGGCAGACCCGCTACAGCACCGAAATCATCGCGCGTGAGGTGATCCTGCTCTCCAGTCGTGGGGGCGAGGGCACCGATGTGTCGAGCCCGGCCAAGGCGACCGCCACCGCCGGCTCGCCGACCCGCAAAGAGGGGTTCGATGACTTCCCGGAGGCACTCGATGGCGAGGACGACGATCTTCCATTCTAAGACTGCTTCGCTGGTCGCGGGGCTGCTCGCCGCGGCGATTCCCGCCGTGGTGGCGGCCCAGGCGGCCGTGCCAGAGACCCATACCGTGCGCCCCGGCGATACGCTCTGGGGTCTCGCGCGTGAGTACCTGGGCGATCCGCTGTTGTGGCCGGAGATCTACCGGCAGAACACGCTGGTGGTCGAGGACCCGCACTGGATTTACCCCGGAGAAGTGCTTCGTCTGTCCGGCACGGCTCCCGAAGTCTCGGCGGTCCCGCCCGCCGAGGCGCCGGCTCAAGAACCGGCTCCGGTATCAGGCGAGGCTGCGGCAGCGGCAATAGGAGCTGCTGCGATCGCCGCGACGCCGACCCAGGAAGCCGCGCCGGCTCCTGCGGAGGCGGCTGCTCCGGCCGAACAGGAGCAGCAGCCGGAGCAGGTGGCTGAGCAGGTGGAAGAGCCGCCCTACTTGCCGCCTCCCACCGAGGAAACGCCCGATACGGGCTCCCTGTTCCCGCACTCGATGGGGCACCCGGATTGGACCGATATCCGGCAGGCCTTCCGTGACAGCTACCGCCCGCTCACCAAGAGCATGTTCTACAGTTCGGGATGGCTCACCGAGAATCGTCGCCTCCCCCTGGGTCGTCTGGTGGGCTATGTGACGCCGATTGAAATCCGGGCCGACGACCGTCGGAACGCGATGCTGTTCACCAAGATCCTCGTTGCCCCGCCCAACGGCGCCCAGTATCAGGTGGGAGACACGCTGCTGGTCGTGGTGATGGGACGCGACGTGGAGAAATGGGGAAGCATCGTTCAGCCCACCGGTCTCGCTCGCGTGATCGAGCTCGACAAGAGCGGCCCCGTGGCGGAAGTCATCGCTCAGTTCGGCCCCATTCGGCCGAACCAGAACGTGCTGCCCATCGAAAAGTTCCCTGAATTCGGGAACGTGCGCGCCGTGCCGATCTCCGACGGCGTGCAGGGCCGTATCGTGGCCCAGAAGGATCGGAAGGATCTGGTCGGCCCCGATGACGTCGTCTACATCGACAAGGGGGCCAAGGACGGAGTCGCGCTGGGAGACTTCTTCGAGGCCAAGCGCGCGCCCGGCGTGGCTGGGGCGAGCGATGACGCGGTGCCCCAGGTCATGGGGATGTTCCAGGTAGTACATGTGAACGAGCACACCGCCTCGGTCATCACGACCTCGGTCAGCACCGCCGCTATTCCGACCGGGACCCAGGTCCGGCAGGTGGCCAAGCTGCCGTCCTGAGGCGTCGCGGCGGTCACCGCATCCCACGACTGGAGACCAGGGGCGCTTCGGCGCCCCTTTTTCTTTGGTCGGGCGGGGTTGGCAATGGGGCGGCCCGGTTATCTTCCGTGTCGGTCAGGCCAGAGGTTCCCTTTCGAACCCGTTCGCCACGGGAGTCGTGCAATGATGCTTCAGGTCGGTGGGGCGATGCCGTCGTCCTCCTGGGAGCTGGTGTTGCGGTCCAGCCCGGAAACGAAGGTCGTCCTGGGCGTGACCATCTTTTTCTCGGTCCTCTCCTGGTTCATCATCGTGCTCAAGTGGTGGCAATTCCGCCGGCTCCGGGGTCAGGCCAATAGATTTTTCGCCGAGCTGGAACGGACCACGCGACTCCAGGACGCCTACCACGCCGTGATGCGGCTGCCATCATCGCCCTATAACCGGTTGTTCCGCGAAGGGCTCAATTTCCTGAACGAGCTGAATCCCAAGACCAAGAATCCCGAGGGCGCCCCCGCGCGGGGCGCGATGACCGGGACTCAGCTCGAGGCCCTGAAGATGGTCTTGAACAAGGAAGTGGCAGCGGAGCGGGACATCATGGCGCGCTTCATCGCCTGGCTCGCCACCATCGGGTCGGTGAGCCCGCTGCTGGGCCTGCTGGGCACGGTGCTCGGCGTGATGGACGCGTTCATCGGCATCGGGACCAAGGGCTCCGGAAACATCGCCGCCGTGGCCCCCGGTGTGGCGGAGGCGCTGGTGACCACCGTCGCCGGCCTGGCCGCGGCGATTCCCGCCGTGATCGCCTACAACCTCTTCGTGAACCGCCTGGGGCTCTTCGCGGGCGAGCTGGAAGGCTTCGCCAACGAGCTGGTGGGAACCATGGCTCGGGAGGGGCTGCTCTAGATGGCAGTGGGAGGCTTCGGGGGCGGCGGGCTCCGCGGGCACGGCGAGCTTCCCCTCAACGCCGATATCAACGTCACCAGTCTGGTGGACGTGGCGTTCGTGCTCCTCATCATCTTCATGATCACTGCGCCGATCATGCAGGGCGGGGTGGACGTGCAGCTGCCCCGGGCAGAGGCCAAGCCGCTCACCGCCAAGGAAGGAATGGTGATCACACTGGATCGTGAGGGCCGGGTCTTCATCGACGAAACCCGGGTGAGCCTGAGCGATTTTCGCGTCACCTTCCGTTCGCTGGTCGCGGCGCGCAAGCCGAGCGGGATCTACCTCCGCGCGGATCAGCGGGTGCCCTATGGTGAGGTGGTCCAGGTGCTGGCTGTCATCCGGGCCGCCGGCCTCAAGGATGTGGGGCTGGTCGCTGAAGAGGAGGAGGTCACCGGGCCGTGAGAGCGGTTCGGCTGAGAAGTGAGCGCCCCCCCGGCATGATGCCGGGGATCGTGGGGACGACGGTGATCCATGGGCTCGCGGCCGCCTTTCTGATCGCCGCCGTAAGGCCGAGCGTGAGCGGGCCTCCCGTTTACGCAGTCGAGCTGGTGGCGGCGCCGGCGCCCGATCCCGGATCCAAACCGGCCCCCGCCGTGGTGGAACGTCCTCCGGAGGCGGCCCCGGCTCCGGTGCCGCCTGCCAAGGCCAAGCCGAAACCGGTACCCAAGGCCAAGCCGAAGCCTCCGGAGCCCGCGGCGACGACGCGTGAGCCGACGCCGCGCGCTACGTCTCCAGTGACGCCGGCCCCGGGAGAGACGCCGAGCACGGGGTCAGACCCCGTGACCGTGAAGACGCCTGGGCTCGACTTCCCGTATCCCGAGTATCTCCGGAACATCATGCTTCAGGTCTACCGGAATTGGGCGCGTCCGCTCGGAGCCGGAAATCTTAGTGCCACGGTGAGCTTCCTCATTCTTCGGGACGGCACCGTACAAGACATCCGGCTGATCTCGAGGTCGGGCAGCTACCCGTTCGACGCCGGGGCACAGGGCGCCATCGAGGCGGCCGGTAATGCCAGCGCCTTCGGCCCCCTGCCAGACGGGTATCCGGCCGATGTGCTTCCAGTCACCTTCGACTTCAAACCCCGCGCTCAGTGACCCGACGGCTCCTTCTGCTCGCCCTCCTGCTGGCCGGGAGCCGGGCCCAGGCGCAGGACACCACCAAAGCGGTTGACCGCGGCGTACGGATCGGGCTGACCTATGAGCCTGGTGTTCGTCCCTCGATCGTGGTGCTCCCCGCCCGGGGGCTCGATTCGGCCCGCAGCATTCTGGCCCGCGACCTCGACTACAGCGATCGCTTCGAAGTGGTGAGCGTCCCCCCTGGCGATTCGATCGCGACGACGCTCGCCGTGCCCGGCGGGGGAGCCCGGGTCACGCCGCAGTCCTCGACGCCGAACTACGGCCTCTACCGGGCGTTCGGTGCGGACTACGGCGTCGAGCTGGTGGGTCCCGAACCGGTCGTGACCGTGCGGCTCCACGATCTGGCCGCGTCACTGGTGCGTCAGGAGGAGAAATTCACGCTGCCGGCGCCGAACGCTCCCGGGTATCGCATGGCGGTACACCGGATCTCGGACCAGATGGTCCGGTGGATCACCGGGACCCCCGGTGTGGCGGCGAGCCGGATCCTCTTCGTGAGCAACAAGCGGATCTATCGGGTGGACAGCGACGGGGTGGACATCCAGCCGCTCACTGGAGAGACGGAGGAAGCGCTCTCCCCCGCCTGGTCCCCCGATGGCAGCAAGATGGTCTACACGCAATTCAACGCAGGACGCGGAGCGCTGGTCGTGCTTACGCTGGCGACCGGCCAGCGGGCCACGGTTCCCGGCACCACGACCGACCTCAACATCACCCCGGTCTTCTCGCCCGACGGGAAGAACCTGGCGTTTGCGCGCTCGAACGAAGAGGGCACCGACATCTTCACCTTCAACGTCGCCGACTGGTGTTGCCCGCTGCGCTTGACCGTGGGACGCTTCGCCGATAACCTATCTCCTACGTACGCTCCCGACGGTCGGCGCATCGCGTTCGTGTCCACGCGGGCCAGTCTGCCGCAAATCTATGTGATGGACAATGATGGCGCCGATCAGGAATTGTTCGCGCCCTTTGATTACGGGGTCACCGGAAGCTCGAACGCGCCCGAGTGGTCACCCGACGGGGCCATGGTTGTCTTCCACCGCGAGGTGTCAAGGGTTCTGCAGCTGTTTCTCCTCGAAGTGGCCGGCCGCCGCGTGCGGCAGCTGACCTCGACTGGTCGCAACGAGGACGCAACCTGGGCGCCGGACGGGCGCCACCTCGCATTCGTCTCGGACCGCAGTGGGCGGCGTCAGCTCTGGGTGATCGACACCGAGAGCGGCCGGATTCGGCAGGTGACGACCACCGGTACCACGAGACTCCCCGCATGGTCACGGCGGCTGCAGTGAACCGCCGCTGGCCAGAACCTCTGACCTCAGGAGTGAGCATGTCTCTTTCTTCTCGCACTCTTCTCGTGGCCGCTCTCGCGGCTGTTGCCGCCTGTGGCGGAAAGCAGCCCCCCGAGCAGCCTGCTCCGGCGCCTGCGCCGACCGCCCAGCCCGACGATCAGGCGGCCCGCGACAAGGCCCGGGCCGACTCGATCGAGGCGGCCAGACGGGCCCAGGCCGAGCGTGACAAGGCGGCCGCCGATGCCGCGGCCAAGGCCGCCGCGCTCAAGGCCAGCCTCATGCAGGATCTCACGGCCATGATTCACTTCGATTTCGACAAGGCGGACATCAAGTCTGACGACGAGTCCAATCTCAACCGGAAGGCCGCGATCCTGGCGACCAACAGCGCGGTCCATGTCCGCGTCAGCGGCCACTGCGACGAACGCGGGTCGGACGAGTACAACCTGGCGCTCGGCAATCGGCGCGCGGCATCCGCCAAGCGGTACCTGGTGGGCAAGGGCGTCGACGGCAGCCGGATCGAGACCGTCTCCTTCGGTGAGGAGCGCCCCGTCGACCCGGGCCACGATGAGACCGCCTGGGCCAAGAACCGCCGGGATGAATTCGATCTGACGGCCGGCGCCGACAATCTGATGGCTCCGCGGTAGGATGCGGGGTTCATGGCGGCTGTGGGTGGCACCGGTGCTCCTCGGGGCCTGTGCCACCCGGAGCGATCTGCGGCGGGTGGAAGAACAGTTGACTCTGAGCCGGGCCGAGGCGGCCCGGCAGGACTCGGTGCGGGCGGTCCGGCTGGCCGAGGTTATCACCTCGCAGCGGAAGACCATGGACTCGCTGGCCGCCGCCCAGCGCAGCCTCGCGGCGGTCCAGACCTCTCTCCAGTCGTTCAAAGGGGACGTCTCGACCGACCTCTATGCGATCCAGCAGCAACTGGTGCAGATCCAGGCCCTGACCGGCCAGAGCCAGCAGCGGTTGACCGAGCTCCGGACCCAGCTGGAGGCGCGGGGCGAGCAGATCGGCGCCACCACGGCGGGGACGGGGGGAGACACCGCCAAGGCGGCGGCTGCCGCCACGCCCTCGGCCGATCAGCTGTTCCAGACCTCTCTCGATCAATTGCGGCGCGGCAGCCCCAGCACCGCCCGCCAGGGATTCCGCGAGTTGCTGCGCGCCTATCCCAACGATTCCCACGTTCCCGACGCGACCTATTTCATCGGCGAAAGCTTTGCCACCAGCCAGCCCGACTCGGCCGCCGTCTACTACAACCAGGTGGTGCGTAATGCCCCGACGTCGCCCCGCGCGGCGACCGCGCTGTACAAGCTGGGCCTCCTCGCGGAGCGCCAGAAAAACCTCGATGAGGCCCGCACCACCTATCAGCGGGTCGTGAAGGAATATCCGAAGTCCGACGAGGCGGCCCTGGCGAAAGACCGGTTGAAGGCTCTCGGGCGCTGATCCCTAAGGCGGGCGGATGAGCGGTCCGGCCGGTGAAATGCCCTTCCTCGAGCACCTCGAGGAGCTCCGGATCAGACTGATCCGCTCGCTCGTCGCGGTCGCTATCGGAGTCGGCATCGGCATCTTCGTGGTTCAGCAGTTCGAGCTGGTTTCCATCCTCAAGGTTCCGATCGCGCCCTACCTCGGCAACACCGGGGGCAAGCTCGCCGTGCTGAGCCCCACCGCCCCGGTGATGATCGTCCTCAAGCTCAGCTTCATCGTCGGGTTGGTCCTGTCCTCTCCGGTGGTGCTCTACCAGACCTGGGCCTTCCTTTCGCCCGGTCTCTACGACCGGGAGAAGCGGACCATTCTTCCCGCCCTCTTCGTGGGCCTGCTGCTGTTTCTGACCGGGGCATTTCTGGGCTACGTCTATCTCCTCCCCGAGGCCCTCCGGGTCCTCTTCAGCTTTCAATCGGATGCGCTGGCCCTGGTCATCACCTACGACGAGTACTTCAGCTTCGTGCTCCAGGTCGTCCTGGCGATGGGGCTCTCGTTCGAGCTCCCCCTCATCATCGTGATCCTGGCCGCGCTGGGGCTGGTGACGCCCGCGGGGCTCAACCGGTTCCGGCGCTATTCGATCGTGCTCTCGTTCATCGCCGGAGCGGTGTTGTCGCCGGGGACCGACGTGGTATCGATGCTGTTGATGACCTTCCCGCTCCTGCTGCTCTACGAGATCGGCTTCGCGGGGTGTGTGCTGGTCCACCGCCGCCGGCTCCGGCGGCAGGCGGCCTCGGTGGCGGTGGTCGTGCTGCTCCTGGCGGGGGTGGCCGGCAGCCTCTCGGCCCAGCAGCCCGGGCCCGCGCCACCCGGCAGCGTGTATGCCCCGGTGCCGGGTCTCAGCCGCGACAGCATTCGTCGGGACACTACCCGGGCCGGGGTGCTACCCCTCGACACCGCCAAGGCCCGCCGCCTGGGCCTGCCCACCTCGCCGTCGCACTCCTTCGCCACTCCCGACTCCATGCTGAGCAGCCTGCTGGCCAAGCCGGGCTACGACGCCATCCGGTTCCGGTCCGACTCCGCGACGCTGCTGGTAGAGCAGCGGAGGATTCTGCTCCACGGCGGGGCCATGGCGGAGCGGCACGGCTCGATCCTGGAGGCGGACAGCATCAACTACCAGGAAGCCACCTGTACCATGGTGGCCACCGGAGAGCCGCACCTCTTTGACGCCGCTTCGGTGCTGGTGGGGGACGAGATCCGGTACGACGCCTGCGAGCGACGGGGCGTGGTGGACCGGGCGCTCACCAGCTTCAACCAGGCCGGCGCGGTCTGGTTCCTCCGGGGGAACGTGGCCCAGGACTCGAGCTCGGCCAGGATCTATGCCGCCCACAGTGAGGTCACCAGCTGCGACCTGCCGGAGCCGCACTATCACTTCCAGGCCGGAGAAGTGAAGTGGATCTCCAAGTCGTTCATGGTGGCCCGGCCGGCGGTGCTCTACGTCCGGGACGTCCCGGTGTTGTGGCTGCCGTTCATCTTCCAGGATACGCGCCCCGGCCGGCGGAGCGGGCTGCTGATCCCCCAGTTCGGGATCAATGATCTGGTACGCCCCGACGGCAACTACAATCGCCAGGTCACCAACGTCGGCTACTACTGGGCGATCAACAACTACATCGATCTTCTGGCGCGGCTGGACTGGTTCGCCAACCGCTATGTGCAGTACGGCGCCAGCGTGCAGTACCGCTGGAGCAACCAGTTCCTCCGAGGAGCCATTTCGGTGGATCGGCAGAGACAGGTAGAAGGCTCGAGCTCGTTCAACCTGCGGTGGACCCACCAGCAGAGCTTCAACCTCAGCACCACGCTCACCTTTGACATGAGCTACGTGGGAAACACCACGGTGCTGAGCCAGAACGCGATCGACCCGTTGCTCTCGACCCGGGCCATCACCAGCTCGCTCAACTTCACCAAACGCTACAGCTGGGGGAGCGTCGCCCTGGGCGGTAACCGCCGCCAGTCGCTCACCGATCAGGGATCCACCACCCAACTTCCCGCCCTCACCGTTTCACCCAAGCCGATCGACTTCGGGAATCGCCACTTCACCTGGTCGCCGGCCTTCAGCCTGACCAACAACCTCTCCAACGGCGTGCCGCTGGGATCACCGCTGCTGGTGACCGACAGCATCGGGCGGGTGGACACGGTCAAGCTCAAGGCCGACGCGCGGGTCACCCAGATCAACTTCGACTCCCCGGTGCGGATCGGCGCATTCACCTGGCGGAATGCCTTCCGCATGGCCGACATGGACTCGACCGGCCGGGCCACGAGCACGGTCAAGATCGCGGATACCACCACCGCCGACCCCACCGATTCGATCTATCTGACCCAGGTGCTGCCAGGGGGATTTACGACGGGGATCGACTGGGACACCGGGATCAATCTGCCGGTGCTGTTCGGAAGCTCCTGGAAGCTGCAGCCCGGATTGGGTGTGGCCAACTCGACCGGCGGGCCGTTCCTCCTTCGGAACACCCGGACCAACGGCAACTGGGTACAGCAGGGAAAGCGATTTTCCTTCACGGTGGGCGCCTCTCCGACCTTCTTCGGATTTCTGCCCGGGTTTGGCCCCTTCAGTCGGATCAGGCACAGCATCTCACCGGCGCTGGTCTACAACTACAGCCCCTCCGCCAATATCCCGCGGGCCTACGCCGAGGCGATCACCTTACCGGGGCAGCCACCGGTGCTGCGGAGCGATCCTACGCAGACCCTCAGCCTCGGGCTCAACACCGTCTTCGAAGCGAAGAAGAAGCCTCCCCAGGGCGACACCACCGCTGCGGCGGCGGCCAAGAAGATTCGTCTGCTGGGCCTCATCTTCAGCCCGCTCAGTTACGACTTCGAGCAGGCCAAGAAGCCGGGACGCCGGGGATGGGTGACCCAGACGATATCGACCACGTTTCAGACCGACCTGTTACCCAGCTTCAGCCTTGGCATCGGGACCGACCTCTGGAAGGGGCAGGCAAGCAGTGACACGGCGAAGTTCAGTCCCTACATCACCAACGTGAACGCCAGCTTCGCGATCTCGGGGGCCACCGTCGCTTCGCTCTTCGGCGGGGGCCGCAAGGCAGCCTCGACCTCGCAGAACCCCCCGCCGGCCTACGGCGATGACCAGAGCCGGCCCTGGATCAATCGATACTACAATAGCGTGCAGACCCCCGTAGCAGGCGGGCGCCGGGGATTTACCGCCAACTTCAACTACTCGCTGACGCGAAGCCGGCCGATTCCCGGGTCTCTGGTTTCGCTGCCGAGCCAGTCCAATCTGGGCCTCAGCACCACCTTTTCTCCCACGGCCTTCTGGTCGGTCTCCTGGTCTACCCAGTACAACATCACCGCCAGCCGGTTCGAGTCCCAGGTGGTTCGGCTGGAGCGGGACCTCCACGAGTGGAGGGCCAGCTTCAGTTTCGTTCGGAATCCCAACGGGAATGTGGCCTTCTACTTCTCGATCTACCTGAGCGATCTGCCCGAACTCAAGGTGGGGTACAACCAGACCACTATCGGGTCCTAGACGTCCTCGCCGAGGGACGACCTGGCCGGTTTCTGGGGACTAAGTCTCGCTCCCGCAGGGGCCTAGGGTAACGTCGGGGATGGCATGCCGTCTGCCATGCGTGCCTCTTGTTTCCCCCAACGGAGTACCTCCATGATCGGCCGACAGTGGTGGTGGCTTGCGCTGGCGAGTCTACCCGGCTGCTACTCCTCGAACACAGTCACGGCTCCGGTCTCCGGCCTCGCGCCACCGACCAATCTCACCTACGCCCTCGAGCCCAGCGGGGATCCGGCGAGCCCGGCGGGCCTGCTGCTCGCGTGGGATTACGTCCCTGACCCCAACCTGTCGGCCTGGAACGTCTACTCCCGGGGGAGCACGGCGGATTCTTACGTGCTGCGTGGCACCACGACCTCGAATACCTTTCACGACAACGGCATTCCTCACCTCCAGTACTACGTCACCGCGGTCGACATAAACGGCTTTGAGACCGCTCCCAGCAACACCATTACCATCGATGAACGGTTGGCCCTGGCAGCGCCTCAGACGCTGACCACCACGTCACTCAACGGGGCCATCGCGCTCATCTGGTCCGACAATCCGTTCCAGAGCCAGCCGCAACGGTTTCAGGTCTACCGCGTCTACAGCACCGACTACGACCTGGATCAGAATCTTTGTGGCGCCAACTGGGCGCTCGAGGGTACCACCGTGGCCCCTGAGTTCGTGGCCGGCGCGCTGGTGAACGGGATCCCCCGGTGCTTCGGGATCTCGGCCGTGAGCATCGAGGGCTACGAGAGCCTCTGGTCTCCCATCCGCAACGATACGCCGCGGCCCGACGCCCGGAACGTGGTGCTGTACGCCCGCCAGGTGCAGGACGCGACCAGCGGATTCCGGTTCTGGAGCGACGTGAACAACGACGGCCAGGTGCAGGCCGGGGAGCTGGGCGTGGTCATGTCGGGCTCCTCGCCCAACGTTGATTTTGCGGTGGAGCAGTCGGCCGGAGGACTGGTGCTGGCTCCCGTGCGCACTGGCACGGGTGTGGTGGTCTACGGAAGCGGCCCGGTGGACGATCTCACCTCGATCGATGTCGCGCCTAATGTGACCTACCCGACCGCGCCGGTCGCCGCCAATCCCGGTTGGGGATATGTGTTCGAGATGAACGGGGGAGACGGATTCCTCCGCTACGGCGGCGTCCGGGTCACGCACGTGGGCCAGACCTTCCTGATCATGGACTGGTCGTACCAGACCGACCCGGGAGATCCGGAGCTGGTGGCGCGCGCCCACCCGTAGTCGAATGGTCACTCTGGTGTTGACGGGGTGGGGCGGCCGCCGGCCGCTCCACCCCGTCGTCCATCTGACGGAGGCTTGGGGTCAACGGTACCTTTGACCCCATGTCTTCCCCTCCCATCGTGTTGGATGGAGCGTCCCTCGACCTCGAGCAGGTGGTCGCGGTCGCGCGGACGCCGCGTCCTCGTATCGAGATCGATCCCCGGGCCCGATCGGCACTGGCACAGAGTCGCGCCCTGGTAGAGCAGGCCGTCGCGGCGGGCGCTACCGTCTACGGCGTGAACACCGGTTTCGGCAAGCTGGCCAACGTCCGGATCCCGCCGGCTGAGCTGCATCGACTTCAGGTGAACCTGCTCCGGAGCCACGCGGCCGGCGTCGGAGCTCCGCTCCCGGCCGAGGTGGTCCGCGCGGCGATGCTGCTCCGTGCCAACGTCCTGCTCCGCTCGACCAGCGGAGTCCGCCCCGAGCTGGTCGAAGCGCTCTGCGCATTGCTTGCCGCAGGCGTGGTACCCTGGGTCCCGGAGCAGGGCAGCGTGGGTGCCAGCGGCGATCTGGCTCCCCTCAGCCACATCGCCCTCGTGCTCATGGGGGAAGGGAGGGTCCTGCCGGCCGAGGCAGCCCCGCCGGCGATCAAGGGCCAGGCGGCGGAGAAGTCGCTTGCCGCGGCGGGAATCAAGCCGTTTCGCTTCGCACCCAAGGAGGGGCTCGCCTTCATCAACGGCACCCAGGTGCAGACCGCGCTTCTGGCTCTCCTGGTGCACGACGCGAGAGTGCTGTGGCGCACGGCGGTGGGCGCGGCCGCCATGAGCCTCGAAGCCTTGCGCGGGACCCCGACCCCCCTGGACCCTCGCATTCACGAGGCCCGGCCCCACCGAGGACAACTCGAGGCGGCGGGCCTGATGCGCCGGTTGCTGGAGAACAGCGCCATCCGGGAATCGCACCGCGAGAACGATCCGCGAGTCCAGGACGCCTACAGCCTCCGCTGCTCCCCGCAGGTGCTGGGGGCGGTAGCCGATGCGATCGACTTTGCCGAATCCACGGTGCGGGTCGAGCTGAACGCCTCGACCGACAACCCGCTGGTGTTTCCCGGCGGAGAGGTGCTTTCGGGCGGCAATTTTCACGGACAGCCCGTGGCCCAGGCGCTGGACTTCCTCGCCATCGCCCTCACCACCCTTCAGGCTATCGCCGAGCGCCGAGTGGAGCGGTTGGTGAATCCGGAGCTTTCCGAGGGGCTTCCGGCGTTCCTCACGGCAGACCCCGGGCTTCGTTCCGGGTACATGATGGTCCAGATCACGGCCGCTTCGCTGGTGGCGGAATCGCGTGCGCTGGCGATGCCGGCCAGTATCGGCTCGATCCCGACGGACGCCAACCAGGAGGATTTCGTCCCCATGGGGATGGCCGCCGCCTTCAAGGCGCGCCGGATCCTGGGGAACGCGCAGCGGGTGGTGGCGGCCGAGCTCCTGTGCGGCGCGCAGGGGCTGGAATGGCTGAAGCCGCTCACCCCGGGACGGGGTGTCGGGCGGTTGTACCAGCGAATCCGGGAGGCCGAACCAGCCATCGCCCCCCTGACCGAGGACCGCGCCCCCGCCGAAGACCTCGAGCAGCTCGCCGCGCTGGTGGCCAGCGGCGACCTCGATCCCGCGATTCTGGTTCCGGGGATCGCCTAGGGGGCCTCGGACCCGGGCTCCCTGGAGCGTCCCAACCCAAGGCGCCGTGCGGTTTTGGCTTGCTAGGTGCTTGCGGGACCGATATTTTGCAGTTTGCGGTCACCTCGACCCGATCACCCTCTCACCACCCCGGCCGGATGAATTTCGAGAAGCTCAAAGACGCGGCTCGAAAATACGAACAGAAGGAGGACTGGCGGCGGGCCATTGAGGTCTACCAAAAGGCCATCCAGGAGTTCGAGTCTGGGAACGATCCCGGGGCGGACCTGGCCATCTACAACCGGGTCGGGGACCTGTATCTCAAGGCCAATGAGCCGGCCGCCGCCGTGCAGGCCTACGAAAAGGCGGCGGATCTCTATCTCGACCAGGGGCTCCACAACAACGCGATCGCACTCTGTGGGAAGATTCTCCGGGTCAATCCCGGCCGGATCCAGATCTACCTGAAGCTCGCCCACCTGCACGCCCGCAAGAACGTCGTCATCGAAGCCAAGAAGAACCTGCTGGAATACCTCGACCGGATGAACGCCTCTAATCAGTTGGATGAGGCGTTCAAGGCGATGAAGGACTTTGCCGATCATTTCCCCGGCAACAAGGAAATCCGGTTGATGTTGAGCGATCTCCTCCGCGCCTCGTCCCGGAATGCAGAGGCGAAGGAGCAACTGGAGAAGCTGGCCAGCGACCTGGAGGCGCGGGGGGATTCGATTGGCGCGCGCAAGACGCTGGCCCGGATCCACCAAATCGAGACCGGGGAAACCGGCAAGCCGGCGCCGAAGCCCAAAGGCCCCGACCTGGTCTTCCTCGACGTTGGTCTCGATACCCCGGCGGCTGGCGGCCGGGGGCCTCGCAAGACGGTGGTGCCGCCCCGGAAGACGCCCCAGCCGCTGAAGCCGGCCGTTCCCAGTCCCGCGGCTCACCGGGACTCGGAGCCGGTCGCGGGACTCGAAACCGTGGAGATGGGCGCGAGCGCGGGAGCGGTGGAGGTCGAGCCCCTCAAGATCGAAACGGCGTCCCTGGCGGGAGAAGAACTGGACATCCAGTCGCTCCAGCCGCTGAGCGACGAAGCGGTCATGGAGATGACCTCGCTCGACGTGGGCAGGACGCTCGGGTTCGAGGCCACCACGATGGACGCCGCAGACCTGGCTGCTATTGCTCCGCTGGAGGGGCTGGAGATCGATACTCCCCCGGCAGACACGGTAGAGCTGGGGCCCCGCTCCTCCCAGTCCCGTATCACGGAGCGCGAAGGGTCGCTCGAGCTCACCGTGGACGAGGAGGCCGTGAGCGATCTGGGGCTGGTGGATTCGGAGCCCCGGGTCTCGCGCCTCGCCGACTCGTCGATCACCATCGTCCCTGAAACGGCGGACATGGGGTCCGAATTGGGGCTCGATCTCGATGAGCTTCCGTCTGTGCCGGAGCAGGTTCAGGCTTCGGAGGACATCGGACTCGAGCTGATCGAGGAGGAGGTGGAGGCCGCTCCTCGGGGTCCCTCACTGGCTTATCTCTCGGCGGAGGCGCCGGCGGCACCCACGCTCGCAGAGCTGGAAGAGCGGGTGTTCGACGATCCGGATGATCCGGAGACCCACCGGTCGCTGGGCGAGGCTTTGATCGCCAGCGGTGAGGCGGAGCGGGGCGCCGGCGAGCTCGACCTGGCCATCGCGGCCTACGAGGGGCGTGAGGATTGGCAACATGCGGTGGACGTGGTGCACGAGCTGACCCGCCTCGAGCCCAACGCGGTGCGCCATTACCAGAAGATGGTGGAGCTGGCCTATCGAACCGGGGACCGCGGGCGCCTGCTGGACTCTTACCTCGAGCTGGGCGACGCGCTCATGCGGGCCGGGGCCATGGACAAGGCGCTGGCGGTCTACCGCCGGGTCCTCGAGCACGATACCGGCAACCAGCGGGCCCTGGTGGCGTTGCAGACCCTGGCACCGGTCGATGAGGTAGAGGCACCGGCCCCGCCGGCTCCGAAGCCGCCCCCCACGCCGGCGGCTGCCGCGAAGGCTCCTGCCGCGCCACCCCCTGCCGCCCCATCCAAGCCGGCCGCGGCGACGACTCCGCCGCCCGCTCCCGCCGCCCCGGCCTCGAAGCCACGGCGTCCGGCCGCCGAGGACGAAGATTTCATCGATCTGGGGGCCCTGATTCTGGAGGAATCGGGACCGCGGGACACCCGGATGCGGGTGGAGGACGAGGAGCCCACCGGCGATGAACAGCGGGACTTCGACGAGATGCTGTCGCAGTTCAAGCGCGGCATCGACGAGAACATCGAAGCCGAGGACTTTCAGTCCCACTATGACCTGGGGGTCGCCTTCAAGGAGATGGGCCTGCTCGACGAGGCGATTGCGGAATTTCAGAAAGCGCTGCGGTCCCCCGATGGGAGGCTGCGGACCTCGGAAGCGCTGGGCGTGGCCTTCTACGACAAAGGCCAGTTCGCCATCGCGGAAGCGATTCTCAAGCGCGCGGTCGAGAGCCTGGGTGCCAGCGAGGATGAGCAGATCGGACTGATCTACTGGCTGGCCCGGGCCCAGGAGGCGCAGGGCAAGGCCGCTGCTGCGGTTTCCACCTACGAGCGGGTCCTGGCGGTCGATATCGGATTCCAGGATGCCAGCGCCCGCATGGCTAAGCTGGGCGGCCGGGCATGAGATCCGAGACCGCTCCGGTCACGTTGGCCTCGATCCAGGCTCCGGTCCATGGCGGCCTGGAGGCGGTGCAGCGTGAGTTGCGCCGCATGATCCAAAGCGACTTCGGGCTGATCACCGAGGTCAATTCCCATCTCCTGCACATGCAGGGAAAGATGTTCCGGCCCACGCTGGTCCTCCTGGCCAGCGAGGCGACCACCCCGGCCGAGGAGGCCCGTGTCGCCAGCCTGGCGGCGGTGATCGAGCTGGTGCACCTGGCGACCCTGGTGCACGATGACTCGGTCGACCACTCGGTGCTCCGCCGCGGGATGCCCACCATCAACGCCCTGTTCAGCCACCAGATCTCGGTGATCATGGGAGACTATCTCTACTCCCGCGCGGTGATCGAGCTGGTGCGCTTGAACGACCTCGAACCGCTTCGCGTACTGAGCCGGGTCACCAACGAGATGACGATCGGGGAGATGCGCCAGCTCCTGGCGCACGAGCCCCTGAATTTCTCGGAAGAGGAGTACGATCTCCTGATTCGCGCCAAGACCGCTACGCTGATCTCGGCCGCTTGCGAAGTCGGCGCGCTTCGGGCCTCGGCCGCGGAGCGGGAAGCGGCGCGGCGGTTCGGTGAGTATCTGGGCATGGCCTTCCAGGTGGTCGACGATCTGCTGGATTACACCGAGCCCGAGGCGGTGACCGGCAAACCTTCGGGCTCGGACCTGCGGGAGCACAAGGTCACCCTCCCGCTGATTTTCGCCCTTCCGCGACTGGATCCCGCCAGTCGCCAGGAGATCACCGAGCTCTGGAATACGCCGGAGCCCGATGACCGTCAGATCGCGGGGGTGATCGGGGTGGTGGAGCGGGCCGGCGGGCTCGCCTACGCGCGGGAACGGGCCTCACAGCTGGCGGAGCTGGCCGAAGCCGAGCTCGAGGCGCTCCGGCCTTCCGGCGCCCGGGACGGCCTGCGGGCCGCGATTCCCTACGTGCTCGAGCGACGACGCTGATGACGAGGACGGGGCGGAATCTCCTCATCCTGATCGTCGGTTTCGTCGTGGGGGGTGTGTTGAGCGGGCTGCTGCAGCGGTTCCTGCCCGACAGCGCGGCCAAGTCATTCTTCACGGCCGCCTGGACCCCCACCATCGGACCATTCTCGATGGATATCCTGGTGATTAGCTTTACCCTGGGACCGGTTGGCCTACATGTTTCGCTGCTCAGTCTGCTTGGTGTCGTGATCGCCTACTTGATTGCGCGCTCGCTGTTCTAAGGAAGGTGGCCCATGCTGGGAAATATCGGGTTTACGGAACTCCTGCTCATCCTGATGGTGTGCTTGCTGGTCTTCGGCGCCAAGCGATTGCCCGAGATCGGCGGCTCGATCGGCAAGTCGATCCGGGAGTTCAAGCGGAGCATGAGCGAAGCCAACGAGGCCATCAACTCCCCGGTTGATGATCGTCTCCCGCCCACCCGGCGGATGGATGCGCCGTCGACTCCCTCCACCGAGGGCGATCCCAAGCGGCTCTCGCAGTAACGACTCGAACCGCTGAACAAAACGAAGAGGGGCGGCCCGGCCGGGCCGCCCCTCGTTGCGTAAAGATTCCTTGATCTCAGGTGCCGGGCGCGCGCGGCGCGTTCGCCTCCACCTGCGCTTCGGTCTTGAAGATCTCCGCCCGGTGGTCCTCGATCTTGGCCGACGCCCGCAGCGCCTCGATGTAGTTCCGCATCCGCTGCTGGCGCAGCTGACGGGTCAGCTGCTCCTTCAGCTCGGACAATTTCTTGGCGAATTCGGCCGAGTCGGCCTTGACCCGCCCCCGCCCCTGCATGAGGTAGATCGCTTCCTTGGTCTCCAGCACCGGGCCCACCTGTCCGGAATCCAGCGCGAACGCCATCCCGACCAGGCGTCCATCGGAGAGCGGGGCCCCGATCCGCGTGAAGGGGCCCATGGTCTGCTCCGGAATCTTGAGCTCCTTCGCGGCCTGGACCACCGAGCTCGTCTTGGCCTTGGCCTCGAGCTGCTGGGCCAGGATCCGGGCGGCCGGCCACTTGAAGTGCTGCCGCGCCAGCTGCTCCACTTCGGAATGAATCTGGCTCAATGCCGGGACCCCGGCCGGGGTCAGGCTGTCCAGCCGGAATAGATAGAACGCGTAGGGCACCTCGACCACGCGGCTGGTTTCTCCAGGCCGGGCCTGGAACGCCCAAACCGACACCTCAGGGACCGGCGCGAGGCCAATCTGTGCCCGCTCACCATCCCGAATCGGATTCACCCGGCCGACCTTGAGGCCGAGTGCGTGCGCGACCGTGTCGAGCGCGGCCGGATCCAGCTTTTCGGCGCCCAGGGATTCCAGCGTATCGGCCATGCCGTCCAGCTTGTCGCGGTGGGCACCGGTGACCTGGATCGGGATCAGGATGTGGCGCGCCTTGGCGGTGGTCGCCGTCCGGGCGTAAACCTGAATCAGGTGGTAGCCGAAGGGAGTGAGGACCGGTTCCGAGACGGCGTTGAGGGGAAGGGAGAACGCGGCGGCCTCGAACTTGGGATCGTAGGATCCGCGTTTCCACTCGCCGAGGTCACCGCCCTTGACCGCGGTGGCGCTATCCGAGGATTCCCGGTGGGCGACCTCGGCGAACGGGGCTCCGGCCAGGATCTCCTTGCGCAGGGCCCTGGCGTGTTCCAGGGCGGCCAGTGAATCGCCCGCGTCGGCCAACCGGGGGACCGACACGAAGCTCACATAGGCGATCCGCGGCCGGCGCAGCTCATCGTGGTGTTCCTGGTAGTAGGACGCGACTTGTGCCTCGGTGACGGGAACCGCGGAATCCGGGATGGCGTTGGCTGGAACCACCACGGCCACGTCGATCTTGGTGGATTCCTTGTCGTCGCGGTAGAACTGCCAGAGCAGGGCGTCCGAGACGTTGATATCGGCGGTCACGTCCTGCACCAGCTTCCCCTGCAGAATCTCGTCCCGGTAGCGCGCCTCCATCTGCGGGATGAACGGCTGGGCGCTGCTGGACTGAAGCCAGCGTTGATACTTGGGAAGGTCGAACTGACCCTCGGTCTGGAACTCCGGCATCCGCAGGAATTCCGAGGGAGGCGAGCTCTTCATCATGCCGGCGATCTCGTCGGCCGATGCGCTGAGTCCCAACCGCTTGTACTGCGCCTCGAGCAGATACTCTTGGATCGTGCGCTCCCAGACCCCGTTACGCACATCCTCCACCTGCTCGGCCGTCAACGAGCCGGCCTGACGCTGCTGGTTGTCGATCTCCTGCTGGACCTCGACCTGGTAGCGCCGCAGGTCGATGTCCCGGCCATTGACGGAGCCCACGGAGCGCGACCGCACGGAGCTGGTGTTGTCGCTCAAGCCGCTGAGCTCCCAGACCATCCAGACCAGAAGGAGCAGGGCCGCCGCGGCGAACACCGGCCAGCCATATCGGCGGAAAAATTGCATCATGCTGGGGTCGAGCTCCTCGAGTCGATTCGAACGGGGGTAAAGAGGCGGGAAGTCTAAGCCTGAGCGGAGCTAATCTCAAGCGGCGTGGGGGTTTGGGCCGTTGACAGGCTAGGCCAGCATTGCTAATGTTTGTCCAATCACGACAACAACTTAGGCACAAGGCCCGGGATGGCAAACAGCCGCGAGATCGAAAAGCTCGAGCGTTTGTGGAAGGACAACCCCCAGGGTACGGTGTTCGCCCCGTTCGCGGAGGCCCTGCGCAAGGACGGGCAGTTGATGCGGGCCAGAGAAGTGCTGGAGCAGGGCCTGCAGTACCATCCCGATCATATCCCCGCCAATATCGTTTTCGGTCGTTGCTGCCTCGATCTGCAAGAGATTTCCGCCGCGGAGGGAGCGTTCACCCGCGTACTGGGACTGGATCCTGAGAACGTGATCGCACTCAAGGCCCTGGCGGACATCACCGAGCGGCAGGCCCGTTACGCCGAAGCCGACCAGTGGATCCAGCAGTTGATCGCGGTGGATCCCAGCAACGACGATGCGCGGGAGCAGGCGGAGCGCATTGCCGCGTCGCGCGAGCAGGCGGCGGCTCAATTGTACGCGCCGCTGCCGGAAGCGGAGCCGGTCGCCGAGGCGAAGGAAGCTTCTCCACCTCCCGCTCCGGCGGTGGCGGCGGCCGGCGTGGTCGAGGACAGCGATGATACCCTGGTGGTCGAACGGGTTTCGGCTCCGGTGGCTCCTCTGACTCCAGCGGCGGCGGCTCCGGGATCCGGAGCGGCTCCGTCAGAGCACGCTCTCGCCGAAGCGACCACACTCCCGCTGGTTCCACCGCTGACGCCTCCGGAGCCGGCGGCGGCCTCGGCTCCGCCTCGTGACCTCGGGGTACACGTGGAGCGGGAGCCCTCGCCGGCGGAGCGCTGGAGTCAGTCGAGTCTCGAGTCGAAGGCCGGGTCCGGAAGCGAAGAACTGGTGATCCGGGAGGACGAGCACGGGAAGCCCGGGGTACTGCCCGACATGCCGGCGGGGGGCCGCCGGTCGGGGGGCGAAGAATTCGGCGTCGAGGTCCAGGAAGAGATCGTGATCAATGCGGGGGACGCCACCGAGTACCAGACTCCCACCGCCTCCGACCAGTTTCTCCGGCCCCGGGGCGAGCCGCAGGAGGCCCATGCGCCCGAGCCACCCGCCGCCCCGCCGCCAGCTCCGCCACCTCCTGCTCCGGTCGAGGAGGCCGAACCGGTCGCCGCCGAGGCCCCTAGACCGAGCCAGGATTTGACGCTGATCTATCCAGAGGATACTCCAGTTGGCGCCCCAGCTGCTTCCGCGCCGGCGCCGAGTGTCGAAGACGGGATGGTCAGCGAGCCAGAGCTGGTGGTGACTGAGACGATGGCCGATCTCTACATGCGACAAGGCCATCGACAGGAGGCCGCGCGCGTGTACCGCCAGCTGCTAGCTCGGAGCCCGCACGACGAGCGGCTTCGGGCCCGACTGGCGGAGGCGGAGGGGCGGGCGGTCGAGGGGCACGGTGAGATCATTACCGGCCAGTGGGCGGCCTACTCTTCGAACGTGACCGGGGGCGAATCGGTCGCGTCGTTCTTCCAGGCCGTCCTGGCTCGGCGTCCCACGCCGGGAACGACCGGGCCCGGTGTGCCGCCAGCGGCCGGTCCCGAGGACGAGAGCCCCGGCGCACCAACGCGTCCAGCCAGCAATGCGTTGTCTCTGAGCGCCATCTTCGGCGAAGAGGTCTCCCAGGTTCGGCCGGTAGTTCCGCCCAGTTCTGAAGCCGGATCCGGACCGCCGGGGGGCGCCGGTTCCCCGGCCTTCTCCTTCGACCAGTTCTTCAGTGGAGCGCCATCGCCGGCGGCGGACTCCGCGGAAGGGGAGGCGGGGGGGGGTGGCGCGGCGCGGTCATCCGGACTCGAAGAGGATCTGGACCAGTTCCAGAATTGGCTCAAGAGCCTCAAGCGCTAGATGCGGATCGCGGTTCTCAACGGACCCAATCTCAATCTGCTCGGTGAACGCGAGCCCGAGATCTACGGACGAACCAGCCTCAAGGAGTTGGAGGCGATGGTTCGGACGGAGGCGGGGCGATTGGGCGTCACCCTCGACTGGTTGCAGACCAATCACGAGGGCGCGCTGGTCGAAGCGGTGCAGGGGCTGCGGGGTCGGGCCGACGGGGCCCTGATCAACGCCGCGGCCCTCTCTCACACCAGCCTGGCGCTCAGGGACGCACTGCTCGCGGTCCAGATTCCGTTCGTAGAAGTGCACCTGTCGAACATCTTTGCCCGCGAGCCCGAGCGGCGGCAGTCGCGCATCGCCGACCTCGCGACCGGCATCATCGCGGGGTTCGGCCCCCAGAGCTACCTGTTGGGACTGAACGCCATCGTTCAACGCTTGCGTGCGGCCTGACCGGCGCGAGGAGCGGCAGGCGGCCCTGTTGGGCTTGATGGAGCGAGCGGGCGTCGAGGGCCTGCTGGTTCGCCACCTTCCCAACGTTCGATACCTGAGTGGATTCAGTGGCACCGCGGGGCTGTTGCTGGTCCGACGCACGGGCGCCGTTCTGATCACCGACTTCCGGTATGCCACCCAGGCCGGTGAAGAGGTCCAGGACGCCGCCCGAGTGGAGATCGAAGCGGTCAACGTGTGGGACCGGCTGGCGAAGATCCTGGCGGTCGAGCCGGTGGCGACCATGGGGTACGAGCCCCACGTCCTGACCGTGAAGGAGTTGGAGCGGCTGCGGGCCGCTTGCCCGGCGCCGTTGGAGCCGGCCGGGGAGTGGGTCGAGGAACTCCGGACCGTCAAGGCACCGGAGGAGGTGGAGGCGATCCGGGAGGCGGCCCGGGTGGCCGAGGCCGCCCTCGTGGAGATTCTTCCGGGGATCCGGGTAGGACAGAGCGAGCGGCGGATCGGGGCCGCGCTGGAGTCGGCGCTTCGGCAGTTGGGCAGCGAGTGGCACCCGTTTCCGACCATCGTCGCCTCGGGGCCGCGGTCCGCCCTGCCGCATGCGCGGACCAGCGACCGAACGGTGGGGCGGGGCGAATGGGTGTTGCTTGACTTCGGGGCCCAGGTGCGCGGATACTGTGCTGACCTCACCCGAACCGTCTTGATCGGCGGCCGGGCGGACGAGCGGCAGCGGGAGATTTACGCCCTGGTCCACCAGGCCCAGAGGCAGGCGCTCAAGGGAATTCGCCCCGGATTGACCGGCCGGCAGGCCGATGCCCTGGCGCGCGAAGTGATCGTGGCCGGCGGATTTGGGGACTCGTTCGGTCATTCGCTGGGACATGGACTCGGGCTCGAGGTTCACGAAGCCCCCCGCCTTTCTCCAGTGTCGGAGACGCCGATTCCGGCTCACGCGGTGGTGACGGTCGAGCCGGGCGTCTATCTTCCGGGGTGGGGCGGCGTTCGGCTGGAGGACGATCTCCTGGTGAGCCCCGAGGGCCCGGTCTGCCTGTCCAGCAATCGTACCGAGTTGCTCGAGCTCACGTAGCCAGATTCGCGTCGAGGCTGCTCATGCCCCGGATGAAGGAATGAACATCGAAGAGATCCGCCAGCTGGCCCAGTTGCTGCGCGACGCGCCCGAAGTGGGCTCGATCGAGATTCGTCGCTGGTTCGGCCGCGGAATCGTCATCACGCGGAACGGCGTCCCCCTCCCGCGGGACGCGGCCCCGGCGCACGGGGCGCACGCCGCCCCGGCCCCCGCCGCCCGCGCCGAGGCCCCGGCTGCGCCGAGCGCCGCCGAGGCTGCTCCGGCCGTGGCGCTCAAGGAGATCAAGTCCCCGATGGTGGGCACCTTCTATCGGGCCCCGGAGCCGGGGGCAGAGCCGTACGTCAAGGTCGGCTCGCGGGTCGCCGTGGGACAGACGGTCTGTATCATCGAAGCCATGAAGATCATGAACGAAATCGAGGCCGAGGTGAGCGGGGTGGTTCGCGAGGTCTCCGTCGAGGATACGGTGCCCGTCGAGTACGGTCAGGTCCTGTTTCGGGTGGATCCCAATGGCTGACGCCACCGCAGCGGCGCAACTGCCGCCCTTCAACTTCAAGCAGGCCATTTCCCAGATGGTCCAGCGGAACGGATCGGACCTGCTCCTCAAGGTGGGCCGGCAGCCGACCATCCGGGTCAACGGCGACCTGACCGGCCTCGACATGCAGCCGATGAAGCCGGAAGATCTGAAGCTGCTGGCCGAGCAGATCATGACCCCGCGGCAGGTGAAGGAGTTCGCCGAGAAGAAGGAGGCGGACTTCGCGATCGGGGTCCCGGGGGTGGGCCGTTTCCGGACCAACATCTACCAGCAGCGCGGCACCCTGGCCTTCGCCTTCCGGGCCATCCCCTACGAGGTGAAGACAGTGCGCGAGTTGATGTTGCCGGAGGTGTTGGAGGAGATCGCGATTCGGCCCCGGGGCATGGTCCTGGTGACCGGCGTGACCGGGTCCGGCAAGTCCACGACCCTGGCGGCGATGATCAACCACGTGAACCAGCATCGCCGGGTCAACATCATCACCATCGAGGACCCGATCGAGTTCCTGCACCGGGACGTGATGGCCAACATCTCCCAGCGGGAAGTCGGGAGCGACACGCTGAGCTTCGCTACGGCGCTGCGTCACGTGCTCCGGCAGGACCCCGACGTGATCCTGATCGGTGAGATCCGCGACCTGGAGACCCTCGACACGGCGCTCAAGGCGGCCGATACCGGGCACTTGGTCTTCTCCACGCTGCACACCACCGACGCCACCCAGACCATCAACCGGATCATCTCGTTCTACCCGCCCCACCAGCACCAGGAGATCCGGATGCTGCTGTCCACCGCCCTCCAGGCGGTGGTCTGCCAGCGGCTGGTGCCCAAGAAGGACGGGAAGGGCCGCGTGGCGGCGGCGGAAATCCTGATCAACACGGCGGCGGTGGCCGACAACATCCGGGACACCGAGAAGGCGCTCAACATCCCCGACCTGATCGCCGAGGGCACCGTCTCCTACGGGATGCAGTCGTTCGACCAGTCGCTGATGAAGTGGTACAAGGACGGGGTCATCGCCTACGAGAGCGCGCTGTTCTATTCGACCAATCCCAGCGAGTTCGCCCTGCGCGCGTCGGGGATCAGCTCGGCCTCCGACCGGACCTTCACCGACATGGGCACGTCCAAGTCCGACCTGGTCCAGGACCTCACACCCTGATGTTCAAGAAGGTGCTGGTCGCCAACCGCGGGGAGATCGCCCTGCGGGTTATTCGCGCGTGCCGGGAACTGGGGATCGAAACGGTGGCCGTCTACAGCGAGGCCGACCGCGAATCCCTGCACGTGCGCTTTGCGGACGACGACGTCTGCATCGGCCCGCCCCCCAGTCGCAGCTCCTATCTCCGGATTCCCAACATCATCGCCGCGGCCGAGATCACCGGCGCCGACGCGATCCACCCGGGCTACGGCTTCCTGGCGGAAAACGCCGAATTCGCCGACACCTGCCGGGCCTCGAACATCATGTTCATCGGGCCCACCGGCGATCAGATCCGCCAGATGGGAGACAAGGCCACCGCCAAGCGCCTGGCCCAGGAGGCCGGAGTGCCGACCGTGCCCGGGACCGCGGGCACGGTCGCCGACCTGGACGAGGCGCTCCGCTGCGCGGAAGAAATCGGCTTCCCGGTGATCATCAAGGCGACCGCCGGCGGAGGCGGGAAGGGAATGCGGATCGCGCTGGACGCGGAGCAGTTCACCCAGTCGTTCACCCTGGCGCAGAACGAGGCACTCTCCGCCTTCGGCAACGGCGAAGTGTACGTCGAGCGCTACCTGGAGCGCCCCCGCCACGTCGAAATCCAGGTAATGGGTGATAGCCAGGGCCGGGTGGTTCACCTGGGCGAGCGGGACTGCTCGGTGCAGCGGCGCCACCAGAAGCTGATCGAGGAGAGCCCCAGCCCAGCCATGACCCAGGAGCTCCGGGACCGGATGGGCCATGCCGCGGTGATGCTGGCCAGCGCCATCGGATATATGGGCGCCGGCACCATCGAGTTTCTGCTGGACGCGGACGGTTCCTTCTACTTCATGGAGATGAATACCCGGATTCAGGTCGAGCACCCGGTCACCGAGATGGTGACCAGCTTCGACCTGGTGAAGGAACAGATCAAGGTCGCGGCCGGCGATCGGCTGAGTTTCCGGGGCGACGGCACCCGGTTGCGCGGACATTCCATCGAGTGCCGGATCAACGCGGAGGATCCTTCCCGAAACTTCCAGCCCTCGCCAGGCCTGATCACCGCCTACCATCCCCCGGGAGGACCGGGGATCCGGCTCGATACCCACGTGTATGCCGGATACCACGTGCCGCCCTATTACGACTCGCTCCTGGCCAAGGTGATCGTGCACGGTAACGACCGCGCCGAGGCGCTGGGACGGATGCGGCAGGCGCTGGACAGCTTCATTCTCGAAGGCGTCACCACCACCATTCCCTTCCTCTCGCGTGTGATCCGCCATCCCGATTTCGTGGCCGGCAACGTGGATACCAAGTTCCTGGAGCGTGAGCCGGAGCTGCTGCGACCGGACACATGAGGCTCGATGTCGCCTTCACGCCCATGGCACAATGGGGCGGGGAGGTTCAGGGACGAACGGTGTTCGTGGTCGACATCCTCCGGGCGACGACCACGATCTGCGCCGCGCTTCATCACGGAGCCCGGGCGATCGTTCCCGCCGCCTCCACCGAGGAAGCGCTGCGCCTGGGGCAGACCCTGGGCAGCGACGACGTGCTGCTGGCCGGCGAGCGCAACACCGAGCGGATCCCCGGATTCGCGCTCGGCAACAGCCCGCTGGAGATGACGCCCGAGGCGGTGCGGGGCAAGCTGCTGGTCCTGACCACCACCAACGGCACCGGCGCGCTGCTGGCGGCGCAGGGGGCCGCCACCGTGTACCTGGCCGCTGCGGTCAATCTCAGCCGGGCGGGTGGGCGCGCCCGCGAGATCCATCGACGCGGAGGCGACATCCTGGTCATGTGCGCAGGACGTGAGGGCGGGTTCGGCCTGGACGACGCCTACTGCGCCGGCCGCCTGGTGGAAGCGGCGATCGGCGACAAGAAGGAAACCGCGGGGCTCAACGACGCCGCCCTGGCCAGCCTCGACCTGGTTCGGCGCTACGGCGCGCGATGGGAGCGCCCATTGCGCCTGAGCGCGGCCGGACGGGACCTGGTCGCCGCCGGGTTCCCTGCCGACATCACGGAGGCGGCCAAACCCGATGCCTATCCCGTGCTCCCGCAGTTCGCCGAGCGTCGAGTGACCCTGGAGGCGCCGAGTTCATGAACGTGGAGTCCCGCCGTCATCTGGCCGCGATCACCGCGCTGGTGATGGGGATCTTCGTGGGCCTCGCCATGCTCCCGATCCCCTTGACCGGGTACGTGGGCGCGGGGCTGGGACGGATGCTCTGGCAGGGGTTCGGCATCGGCGCGATCGTCTTCCCGCTCCTCGGCCTGGGCCTCGCGCTGGCGGGGTTCGATCGCCTGGCCGACCTCGACATGAAGCGGGTCGCCATCCTGGGGATCGGCTGCAGCGTGCTGGTCCCCTATCTGGCCGGCGTGATCTCTCACGTGCAGGCCAGCGATCTCGATCCCCCCTTCGACCAGTGGGATTGGACGGCTCGCCTCACCGGAATTTTACCGGGGTTCCTGGCCCACACGGTGTACGACCAGATCGGCTTTGCGGGAGGGTTTCTGCTCGGGTTTCTGAGCCTGTCTGCTTTGACCCTGGCGACGCTGGCCTGGCATCCGCTGAGGAGGCTCCAGGGTGGACCAAGCGGACAGGGCATACAGGGCGGGCAAGGCGGTCAGGTCGTGTCTGGGGTCCTGGGAGGTGAGGAGGAGGAGCCTGCGGCTCCGCCGCCACCTCGGGCCAAGCGGGCCAAGGTCACCAAGACGGCGATTCCCGCTCCCAAGCCGGGAGAGCCGATCGAGGAAGAGTTGCCTCCCATCGAGCTCTTGACCTCTCCATCCAGACAGGACTTCGACGCTGGTGAGGCCCAACTGGACCGGTTGGGCCAGGTGCTGTTGGAGACGCTCAAGACCTTCAAGGTCGAGGGCAGTATTGCGGGGCGGACGACGGGGCCGGTGGTGACCCAGTACGAGGTGGTACCGGCCCCGGGCGTCAAGGTCGGGCGAATCGCCGCCCTGGCCGACGACATGGCAATCACCATGAGGGCCCAGTCGATTCGGGTGGCCCCGATCCCCGGCCGCGGCGCGGTTGGGGTCGAGATTCCCAACCCCACCGCCCGGATCGTCACCCTGCGGGAGCTGCTGGAGACGCCCGAGTGGGAAGGCTCACGCTCGACGCTGCCGATTGCCCTGGGTCGAGACCTCTCCGGCAAGCCGGTGATCGCCGACCTCGCGAAGATGCCGCACCTTCTGATCGCGGGCGCCACCGGCTCCGGCAAATCGGTCGCCATCAACACCATCATCACCAGCCTGATCTACCGCTACACCCCGCGCCAGCTCCGGCTTCTGATGATCGACCCCAAGATGGTCGAGCTCTCGATGTACAACGCCTTGCCGCACCTGCGGCACCAGGTGGTGACCGACAATCTGGATGCGGCCCGGGTCCTCAAGTGGGCGGTCTGGGAGATGGGGCGCCGCTACGAGCTGCTGCACGCCAATGGGGCGCGCAACCTGGCCGACTTCAACAAGAAGGTCGAGGAAGGGAAGCCGCTCCGGAATCCACCGAAGGTGCGCCCCACGCTGGCGAGCATCAGCGCGGAACCGCCCGATACGCCCGCCGTGACGGTCCCGGAGGAGGTGTATACCGAGGGCGCGCTTCCCCTGATCGTTGTGGTAGTGGACGAGCTGGCCGACCTGATGATGACGGTCCAGGGAGAGGTGGAGACTCCGCTCGCGATCCTGGCTCAGAAGGCCCGCGCCATCGGCATCTCGCTCCTGCTCGCCACGCAGCGGCCGTCGGTGAACGTGATCACCGGGCTCATCAAGGCCAACTTCCCGAGCCGGATCGCCTTTCGGGTCGCCTCCAAGGTCGACAGTCGCACGATTCTCGACCAGAACGGGGCCGAGGCCCTGCTGGGGAACGGCGACATGCTCTTCCTCCCGCCGGGAAAGAGCGAGCCGATGCGGCTCCAGGGCGCGTTCATCACGACCGACGAAACCGAGCGGGTCATGAACTGGTTCGTCGGTCGTCGCGAGGCCCACGCCAGGGCCGCCTCCGCCGCGGAGAGTGATATCCTGGAGCTGATCCGGGCGCAGGAAGCCGAGGAAGAGGGCGAGCCGGCACTGCAGGACGCCGGAGATCGGGATCCGTTGTTCCGGGAATCGGCCGAGGCCTGTATCCAGAACCAGGGCGGGTCGACCTCGCTGTTGCAGCGCAAGCTCCGGATCGGCTACGGCCGGGCCGCGCGCATCATCGATCAACTCCACGCCGCTGGGATCCTGGGTCCGCCGGATGGCAGCAAGCCGCGAGAAGTCCTGATTGGGTTCCATCAGTTGGATGAGTACTTGTGAGTAGCTGGGAGTCGGGAGCTGGGAGTCGGGAGCCGCTCCGCGAGGCACGTGAGTCCCGGTTTACTGCATCCTAGCTCCTAGCTCCTAGTGCCTAGCTCCCAGCTCCCAGCTCCCAGCTCTTAGCTCGCAGCTTCCATCTCCCAGGAGCCACCACCCCGTGAAACGCCTCGTCAACTACTTCCTGCGCGGCCTGGTCATCATCGCCCCGGTGGCCCTCACGCTCTACATCTGCTGGACCATCTTCGTCACAGTGGACCGGTGGCTTCGCCTTCCGATTCCCGGCGCCGGGTTCGCGCTCGCCCTGGTGCTCACGACCCTGGTGGGATTCCTGGGATCCAACCTCCTGGCCAAGGGGCTGCTCAGCGGCATCGAAGAGCTGATGGGCCGGCTCCCACTGGTCCGCCTGCTCTACGCACCGACCAAGGACCTGCTCAACGCGTTTGTAGGCGAGCAGCGTCGCTTCAACCGGCCGGTGGCTGTCACCCTCGGCGCCGAGGGTGGTCCCAAGCTGCTGGGCTTCGTGACCCGCGATTCACTGACCCGCCTCGGTCTCGACGATCACGCGGCGGTCTACCTGCCGCAGTCCTACAACTTCGCCGGGATGCTGGTGGTGGTCCCCTCGCGGCAGGTGACGCCACTCGCGGTCGAGAGTGCGGACCTGATGGCCTTCATCGTCTCGGGAGGCGTAGCGGAGACGGCCGGGTCCGTCGCGGGTTGATCGGGATCGACCCCTTGGTCCGGCGGCGCATCCCTACCTTGAGGCCACTCTTGGAATCTCTCGGCTGGTCGGTGCCGCGACTGAATGGGTATCGGCGGCTTGGCGCTCCGGCACTGTTGGTGGTGGGTCTCCTGGGCCGGGCCGTTCCAACCGCCGCCCAGGAAACCGTCGCCATCGACAGCGTGATCAGGCCCCGGAACGATTCCGTCACCAAACCGGACGACGGGCGGTTCCGCTGGACTCCCCTGCTGGCCCCCGGCTACACCCCCGAGATGGGATTTCTCATCGCCGGCGGATTTCTTTTCTCGGACAAGCTGGGACCCAACACTCCCGAGTTGCAGCGCTCCACGCTCTCGAGTACGGTGTCGCTCTCCACCACCGGCGCGGTCAACGTCTCCAATAGCCTGACCACGTTTTTCCTGAACAGCAGACTGAGGATCAATGCCAACCTGTCCTTCAAGGACATGCCCGACAACTACTGGGGTGTGGGGTACGATGCGGGGCTCGACCCGAATTCGCCCGACAGTACCACCAAGTACGACCGGATCTGGTGGCAGATCCAGCCCCGCGTGCTCTGGGGGATCAAGAAGAACCTCTTCGTCGGCGCCAGTTTCGATTTCAACCGGACCATCGCCAACAACGTGAACCCCACCATGGCCGCCGATCCGGCGTTCGTGCGCGACGGGCACGACAACTACAACACTGGGCTGGGGCTGGCGATTCAGTACGACAGTCGGGACGTGGCGGTGAACGCCTGGCGCGGCCTCTACATTGCGCTCTACACCACGTTCTATGGCACCTTTCTCGGCGGGGACAA
>Ga0210138_1000006_pt1 | contig 56372 bp, 53 predicted proteins | sample Browns_ThreeSqC__FD_184850 | JGI IMG/M metagenome (GOLD analysis project Ga0210138, IMG submission 184850) | Wetland microbial communities from the San Francisco Bay, California, USA, that impact long-term carbon sequestration -... | ecosystem: Environmental > Aquatic > Marine > Wetlands ... | reverse complement strand
CGCAGCGGCAACTTTCGCCAGACCCTGGCCGATCAGCTCCTGGTTTTCATCCCAGCGCGTCCCGGTCTTGATCGATGCGATCTTCGCGCTCGACATCGCTTCCATGAAGCTGATCACCGCGATCACGAATGCCGCGGGCAGGAGCGCGATCCAGGCGTCGATTTCGACGCGCGGCAGCGCCAGATCCGGCAGGCCCGGCGGAATGTCGCCGACCACCCGTCCGCCTTGGCCCGCGTAGTCGAAGGCGTAGCTCGCCGTGGTCAGCAGCGCCACGGTGATCAGGACGCCCGGAAAGCGCGGCGCAAAGCGCCGGAACACGATCAGCAGGGCGAGCGCCGCTCCGCTGAATGCGACCGAATGGCCATGCGAGACATGCAGGTGCGACAGCACATGCCAGGTGTCGGCAAGCGCGTGGCCGAGCTTGGGCGGGGGTATGCCGAACAGCGCCGGCACCTGCGACAAGGTGATCAGGATCGCCGCGGCATTGACGAATCCCATCAGCACGGGATGCGACAGCAGATTCATCAGCACGCCGAGCCGCATGATGCCGAAGGCGAACTGGAACAGGCCGGACAGGAGCGCCAGCGACACGGCGTAACCGAGATAGGCGCCGCCGTCTGACGCCGCAAACGGCGCGATGCTGGCCGCCGTCAGCAGCGAGGTGAGCGCGACCGGACCCGTCGACAGCTGCGCCGACGAGCCGAACAGCGCGCCCACCACCGTCGGCAAGAGCGCGGCATAGAGCCCGTAGTACGGCGGCAGCCCGGCGAGCTGGGCGTAGGCGAGCGCCTGGGGAATCGCGACCAGGGCCACGCTGAGACCCGCGAGCACATCCGGGCCCACGGTGGCACGCGACATGCCCGCTTTCCAGCGCAAAAACGGGAAGACGCGGAGCAGAAATGCGTGCAAGGTCTAGTGCGCGCCGCGAATGGCCGACGCGGCAGGAAGGCGAGCGGTTATGTTAACAGCAGCGTTGCCGGTCAAGGCCGGCCGTGCCGCGCGTTGGTTCAGTCGTTGCGCGGCTTAGGCAGACCGTCGCATTCGCGGAAGACGCGCGCGGTGCAGCGCGCGCAAATCGCGTGGTCGAGCTGCGCGACGATCGCGGGAATGGCGTCGCGCTTCGAGCGAAACAGCACGTCCTCGCCGAGCTCGTCCAGAAACCCGCCATTGCGCAGCACCGCTTCGACCGGTGCGCGCGCGCCCTGGATGTAGAGCCGGCCATGGTCCCAGCGCCGCTTTCGCGCCTCGCGCACCAGCAGTTCGGCGCCGGCGACGTCGACGAAATTCACGCTGCGTGCGGCGAGCAGCAGGTGCTTCTGTTCGCGCGCAAGCTCGCGCAGCGTTTCAAAATGCGACTGGACGTGATCAACGGCCCCGAAATAGATCGACCCCTCGATGCTCAGCACCTTGAGTTGGGGACACTCGGCGATCGCGGCCGACGGCGGCGCGAACTTGCGCTCGCTGTGGCGCGGATCGGGTGCCAGGCTGCGCATCGCCGGGCGCGAGGTCCGGCTGAGATAGACCACGAACGATGCGCCCACACCGAGCAGGATCGCGTCCTCGAGCGGAATGAAAAGCGTGGCGAGCAGGGTCGCACCGACCACGCCGGCTTCCTGCCGGCTGGCGCGCAGGTACAGGCGGATCTGGTCGAAATCGATCAAGCCCCAGCCCGCGATGACCAGCAGGCCGGCGACGGTCGGCAGCGGCAGCAGCGCGGCCACCGGCGCGAGGGCGAGCAGCATGAGCACGAGCGCAACGGCCGACAGCACCGCCGCCAGCGGCGTGCGGGCACCCGATTCAAAATTGATCGTGCAGCGGTTGACCGATGCGGTGGAGGGATAGCCGGAGAAGAAGGCGCCGGCAACGTTCGACAGTCCCTGGCCGATCAGCTCGCGGTTGTGATCGATCCGCTGTCCCGAGCGGATCGCCACCGCGCGCACGATGGCGATCGCCTGCGTCACGGCGAGGATCGTGACCGCAAGCGCAGGGCCCGACAGACTGCGCAGCGTGCTGCCCGACAGGTCGGGCAGCGACGGCGGCGGCAGCGCGCCGGTGAGCGGACCAAGGGTGGCAATCCCGGATGCCGCCGGACCGGCGAGCTGCTCCACCGCGAGTGCAAACCCGGTCCCGACCACCATTGCAACGAGCATCGGCACGCGCCGAGGCGCGTAGCGCCGCGCGAGCAGGCCGGCCGCGATCGTCACCGCGCCGGTGGCGAGCGCCCAGGGATGCACGTCGTCGGCGTACACGATGACGTTGTGCAGCAACTCGACCAGGGCGCTCGAGCGCTCGACGTGAATCCCCATCAGCGGCGGTATCTGGCTGGCGATGATCAGCACGCCGATCGCCGCGGTGAACCCGACGATGACGCCATTGGAAACGAAGTTGACCAGCGTGCCGAGACGGAACAGCCCCGTCGCGAGCATCAGCACGCCGCACATGAGAGACAGGGTGAACGCCATCGAGAGGTAGCGGGCCGAACCCGGCTCGGCCAGGGGCGCAAGCACCGCGAGCACGAGCAGGGAGACCGTATTGGTCGGACCGGAGACCGCGTGCATCGACGAGCCGAACAGCGCCGCGACGAGCGTCGGGACCATTGCGCAGTACAGACCGTAGGCCGGCGGCAGTCCCGCGAGCGTCGCGAAGGCGACGCCCTGCGGCAGGACGACGATCGCGCCGATCAGTCCCGCGATCGCATCGGCCCGCAGCGTCTGCCGGTTGACCTGCGGCCACCAGGCGAGGAATGGAAACAGGCGCTGCAGGCCGGGTTGAGCCAACGGGATAATCCCTCGGGAACTGCGTGTATCTTAGCAACTTCGCCTGCGCGTCCCACGGGCGTTGTGGCGCGCGAAGGGCTCATCTACCATCGTCCGATTGGCTGCGCTTACCTGGAGGCCGCGTGCCGCGCCTTGCCGCGAACCTGTCGCTGCTGTTTCCCGATCTGGAATTCCCCGCACGCTTCGCGGCCGCCGCGCGCGCGGGCTTCCGGCACGTCGAGTACCAGTTTCCCTACGCGTGGCCTGCGAGCGAGGTCGCGCGCTGGGCGCACGAGGCGCGTGTCGAGGTCGTCCTGCACAACCTCCCGGGCGGTGATTTCGCGAAAGGCGATCGAGGCATTGCCTGCCTGCCGCCGCGGCGCGACGAATTTCGCGCCGGCGTCGCGCGCGCGATCGAGTACGCGCGGGCGGTAAACTGTCCGCGACTGAACTGCCTCTCGGGCGTGATCCCGGCCGGCGCCGAGCGCGCGCGATACGCGGAGACGCTGATTGAAAATCTCGCCTTCGCCGCGGGCGAGTTGAAGAAAGCCGGGATTGCTCTCATGGTGGAAGCCTGCAACACGCGCAGCGTGCCGGGTTTCTTCCTGCACAGCTCGCGGCAGGTGCTCGAGGCGATCGACGCCGCGGGCAGCGACAACGCCTTCCTGCAGTACGACATCTTCCACATGCAGATCATGGAGGGCGACCTGGCAAAGACGATCGAGCGCCTGCTGCCGCGCATCGGCCACATGCAGCTCGCCGATGTGCCCGACCGGCACGAGCCGGGGACCGGGGAAATCAATTTCCCCTGGCTGCTGGAGCGAATCGATCGCCTCGGCTACGGCGGCGCGATCGGCTGTGAATACAATCCGCGCGGGGACACGCTGGCCGGGCTCGGCTGGGCGAAGGCCTATCTGAAGAGCTGAGAGGGCATTGATGGGAGCCGACGAACGCAATCCCGCGATCGAGCCGCGCCGGCAGCAGGCCGTCGCTGCGGCGCTGCGTGCGTTCCTTCCGCCACAGAGCGTGCTCTACGAAGCGGAGGACACCCGGCCCTACGAATGCGACGGCCTGACCGCCTACCGCCGCGTGCCGATGGTAGTCGCGCTGCCGGAGACCGAGGAACAGCTGCGGCGCACGCTGCAGACCTGCCACGCGATGGAGGTACCCGTGGTTCCGCGTGGCGCGGGCACCGGCCTGTCGGGCGGCGCGCTGCCGCTGGCCGACGGCGTACTGCTGTCGATGGCGAAATTCATGCGCGTGCTGCGCGTTGATCCCGTCGCGCGCGTCGCGGTGGTGCAGCCTGGGGTTCGCAATGCCGCGATCTCCGACGTGGTGGCGCCCTTCGGTCTGTATTACGCCCCCGATCCGTCGAGCCAGATCGCCTGCTCGATCGGCGGCAACGTTGCCGAGAACTCGGGCGGCGTGCACTGTCTGAAGTACGGCCTGACCGTGCACAACGTGCTGCAGGTGAAGGGCTATACGGTCGAAGGCGAGCCGTTCACGTTCGGCTCCGAAGCACCCGATACGCCGGGCTACGACCTGCTCGCCCTGGCGATCGGTTCGGAGGGTCTGCTGGCGGTCATCACCGAAGTGACCGTCAAGCTGCTGCCCAAGCCGCAGCTCGCGCAGGTGGTGATGGCCTCGTTCGATGACGTCGAGAAGGCGGGCGCGGCGGTCGCCGCGGTGATCGCCGCCGGAATCATTCCGGCGGGGCTGGAGATGATGGACCGGCCGGCGACCCGCGCGGTCGAGGACTTCGTCCACGCGGGCTACGACGTCGATGCCGCGGCGATCCTGCTGGCCGAATCGGACGGCACGCCGGAAGAAGTCGCGGAGGAAATCGCGCACATCAAAGCCGTGCTCGAGGCCGCCGGCGCCACGCGCATGACGGTCTCGCGCGACGAGGCCGAGCGGCTGCGCTTCTGGTCGGGGCGCAAGGCGGCGTTTCCCGCCATGGGCCGGATTTCGCCCGATTACTACTGCATGGACGGAACGATCCCGCGGCGCCGGCTGGGCGAAGTGCTGCGCTTCATCGCCGAGCTTGAGAAGAAGTACGGCCTGCGCTGTCCGAACGTTTTCCATGCGGGCGACGGCAACCTGCACCCGCTCATCCTGTTCGACGCCAACGATGCGCAGGAACTCGAACGCACCGAGCGCTTCGCCGCGGAAGTGCTGGAGAAATGCGTCGAAGTCGGCGGCACGATTACCGGGGAGCACGGTGTCGGGGTCGAGAAGATCGATCAGATGTGCGTCCAGTTCCGCGACGAGGAGCTCGAGATCTTCCACGCCGTGAAGCGGGTGTTCGATCCGAAGGGCTTGCTCAACCCGGGCAAGGCGGTGCCGACGCTGCAGCGCTGCGCGGAGTTCGGTCGCATGCACGTGCGCGGCGGGCAGCTCAAGCATCCCGAGCTGCCGAGGTTTTAGGCCAGGTGAGCGAAGCGGTCCAGTCGCTCGCCGATCGCGTGCGCGCGGCCGCGGACGCGGGCACGCGCCTGCGCCTGCGGGGCGGCGGAACCAAGGATTTCTACGGCGGCACGCTCGAGGGCGAAGTGCTCGATACGCGCTTGCACAGCGGCATCGCGCGCTACGACCCGACCGAGCTCGTCGTCACGGCGCGCGCAGGCACGCCGCTCGCGGCACTCGAGGCGGCGCTCGGCGAGAAGGGGCAGATGCTTGCCTTCGAACCTCCGCACTTCTCGCAAAGCGGAAGCGCTGCCACGGTCGGCGGTTGCGTTGCCGCGGGCCTGTCGGGGCCGCGCCGGATTGCGGCCGGCGCGCTGCGCGACTTCGTGCTCGGCGCCGTGCTGCTCGATGGACGGGGGCGGGTGCTGCGCTTCGGCGGAGAAGTGATGAAGAACGTCGCCGGCTACGACGTCGCACGTCTGCTCGCAGGCTCGCTCGGCACCCTCGGCGTGATTCTCGAAGTCTCCTTGAAGGTGCTGCCTCGCCCCGTAGAAGAGCAGACGCGGCGCTTCGAGTGCTCGCAGGCAGAGGCCATCGAGCGGCTGAACGCCTGGGCCGGGCAGCCGCACCCGATCTCGGCCGCGACCTGGCACGCGGGCGTGCTGCGTCTGCGCCTGTCGGGTGCCGCGGCAGCGCTGCGCGCCGCGGCGGCGCGTCTCGGCGGTGAAGCTGTGGCGGCGCACGCCGCCGCGCAGTACTGGGACGCAGTGCGCGAGCAAAGGCACCCGTTTTTCTCCGGCGATTCCCCGCTCTGGCGGCTTGCCGTTCCCGCGGGCACCGGGCCGTTGGCGCTGGCGGGCGAGCCCTTGCTCGAATGGGGCGGTGCGCTGCGCTGGCTGCGTTCCGATCTCGAGCCAATGCTGCTGCGCGAGGCTGCGGCCCGCGCGGGCGGCCACGCGACGCTTTTCCGCGCGCGCAACAAGTCGGCGGGCGCATTCGCCCCCCTCAATGCGCTGCAGATGCGTCTGCAGCGCGGGCTGAAAGCCGCATTCGACCCGCAGGGGATCTTCAACCGCGGTCGTCTGTATCCCGAGCTCTGAGTCTCAGGCAGGAGCGGAATTCTTGGCGAGCTTTTTCTCCTCGATGCGCATGTTCGACCGAACGAAGTCGGCGTACTGCGAGTCGGGATACTTCTCTAACAGGGTCGCGTACAGCTTGAGCGCGACCTTCGGCTTGCCTGCATCGGCCGCCTTGCCGGCCACCTCTACGAGGCGTTTTTGCGCGCCGATCAGATCCTTGCCGAGCACGGCGCCGGCGTGCAGCGCCCAGGCGGCCTCCATCAGTGCGCCCTGGCTGAGGAGCGCACGCCCGAGCGGCTCCCAGTGCTCGAGCGCGAGCCTGAGCGCCGCGCGCTCGGCGATGATTTCGCCGAACAGTGCGGCGGCCAGCGCAGCTTCGCCGCCCTCGAGGCAGCTGGCGATCGCACGCGAGGCGGCACGTACGCGCACCGGCGCATGCTCGGGCTTCGCGGCCGCGCGCCGCGCGATCAGCGCGGCCTCGACTGCGGCTCGCGCATCGCGTGTGTTCTCCAGCTCGGCGAGCCGCGCCGCGGCAAGCGCCTTGCGCAGAGCCCCGTCACTCACCTGGTGTACGCGCTGGCGCAGCTCGGCGAAGCTCGGTCTGGGTCCCGCCGAGGTCTGCGGCGCTGCCGTCGCAACCGCAGGGCGCGTCGCGGACGGGCCGCTCGAGGCTGCGCGTGCGCCGGTCGTGCCAGCGGACCTCGCCGCCGGGGCGGTCGTTTTTCCCTTGACGGCTTCCGCCATGAACACTGCGAGTCGGGCACTCTCGTCGTCGGCATCCGCGGCGCTGTCTCGTTTCCTGCGCCAGGACAGGAACCACGCCGTCCCGAGGGGGCCGACGAGCAGACCCCAGAAACCGACCAGGACGAAGCCCCCGGCTGCCGCCGCGGGCAGAACGACCTTCCAATTCGGACGATCCATCCGGTCCTTCGCGCTGACAGGGTGGCCAGACTATAGAGCCGCACCCGCGATTTGAGAAATGCAGATTTCTCGTTTGCCGAATGCAAACCCAGCTCGCTGACTTCATGCGCGGTACGCCCGAGGGGCGTGAGGCGGAAGATATTCTGCGCAAGTGCGTGCATTGCGGATTCTGCACTGCAACATGCCCGACCTACCAGCTGCTCGGGGACGAACTCGACGGACCGCGCGGACGCATCTACCTCATCAAGCAGGTCCTCGAGGGCGATCAGCCGACGCCGCGCACGCGCCTGCATCTCGATCGCTGCCTGACCTGCAGATCCTGCGAGACGACCTGCCCTTCGGGCGTGCGCTACGGCCGCCTGGCCGATATCGGACGTGGCGTAGTCGAGGCGCGCGCGCCGCGCGGGCTGCTCGAGCGCGCGCGCCGCGCGCTGCTCGGCGCGGTGCTGCCGCGCACCCGGCTGTTCGGCGTGCTGCTCAGCTTGGGCCAGCTCGTCCGCCCGCTGCTGCCGCAGCCGCTCAGGGGCGCGGTGCCCGAGCGCGCCCGCCCGCGGGGTCGCTGGCCGTCGCCTCGCGAGGCGCGCGGAATGCTCGTTCTCGCCGGTTGCGTGCAGCCCGCGCTCGCGCCTGTCATCAATGCGGCCGCGGCGCGCGTGCTCGACGCGGCCGGAATCTCGCTCATCGAGGCACGCGACGCTGGCTGCTGCGGCGCGCTGCGCTATCACCTGAACGACCAGGCGGCGGGGCTAGACGACATGCGCGCGCTGATCGATGCCTGGTGGCCGATGATCGCGCGCGGGCAGATCGAGGCGATCGTCATGACGGCGAGCGGATGCGGCGCGACGGTGCGCGAGTTCGGCCACCTGCTGCGTGACGATCCTGCCTACCGCGACAAGGCCGCGCGGGTGAGCGCGATGACGCGCGACCTGTCCGAGGTGGTGGCCGAGCACGCGGCGGCGATTGCAGCACGGCTGATGCCCGCGGCGAAGCCGGCCGGCCGGCTCGCGTTTCACTCGCCTTGCTCGCTGCAGCATGGGCAGCAGATCCACGAGGTCGTCGAACCGCTGCTCGCAGGGCTCGGCTACCAGCTGACGCCGGTTGCGGAGGCGCACCTGTGCTGTGGCTCGGCCGGCACCTATTCGATCCTGCAGCCGGAGCTTGCCCACGCGCTGCGTACGCGCAAACAGGCGGCTCTGCATTCGGGGCAGCCTGAGACCATCGTGACCGCGAACATCGGCTGCCTGATGCACCTCCAGGCGGGCGCGCAGGTCCCGGTGCGCCACTGGATCGAGCTGCTGGACGAGCGGCTCGCCGCGCCGCGGGCCTGACGGGTGCGTTCCCGCAGGCCGGAGGAGACGATGCCGTCGAGCACTCACCTGTTTGTGAGTGAGGCGCTCGGGCGCTACGGATTCCCGGACGGTCACCCTCTGTCGATTGACCGGCAAGGCGCATTCTGGCGCGCGGCCTGCGCCCGCGGCCTCGACGCGAAGGTGGCCGTGGTCGAGTCCGCCGCTGCGGCGCGCAGCGCGATCGAGCGCTTTCACACGCCGGAGTACGTCGAGCGCGTCGAGCAGGCGTCTCGCGCAGGCTCGGGCTATCTCGACGCCGGCGACACGCCCGCCTTCCCGGGCTGTTTCGAGGTGTCCGCGCACCTGGTCGGCGCCGCGCTCGAGGGACTGCGGCGCGTGATGAGCGGTGCCGCGGCGCGCACCTTCCAGCCGATCGGCGGGCTGCATCATGCGGGACGCGCTGCGGCGGCCGGCTTCTGCGTGTTCAACGACCTCGGCGTGCTGATCGAAACCTTGCGCGGCGAGTACGGGCTGCGGCGCATCGCCTATGTCGATATCGACGTGCATCACGGCGACGGCGTGTATTACGCGTTCGAGCGCGATCCGGATCTCGCGATCGCGGATATCCACGAGGACGGCCGCTTTCTCTACCCGGGCACCGGCCATGCGCACGAGACGGGCAGTGCCGCAGCGGCCGGCACCAAGCTGAACCTGCCGCTCGCGCCGGGCGCCGGGGATGAGGAGTTTTTCGCCGCCTGGGCAGCGGTCGAGCGGTTTGTGGATCGTTTCGAGCCCGAGTTCGTCATCGTTCAGTGCGGTGCCGACGGGCTGTCGGGCGACCCGCTCGCCGACCTGCGCCTCACCCCGGCGGCGCATACCCGCGTGATCCGCGGCCTGCGGTCCCTCGCCGCACGCCACGCGCAAGGGCGGTTGATGGCGTTCGGCGGCGGGGGTTATCGTCTGGACAACCTGTCCATGGCGTGGTGCGCGGTGCTCGAAGCATTGCTCGAGGACTGAGCGTGCCGCTCCTGGAGCGGCGAGCGGGCGACCACGGGCGCGTATGAAAGACTACGTCAACAGCGAGGCGAACGCCGCGGCGGCCGGCGCGAGGTCGGCGTATATCCCGCCGATGGCCGACGCGGCATCCGATCCGAAGCTGTTTGACCCCATGCCGGCGGTGGCGGATCGCGGGATCGAGGCCACGCGCGTCGCGATGCTCTACCGCATGGGGCGCGCGGCCTACCTCGTCAGCCCGGCCTACGCCGGCATCGTGCTCATGATCCTCTGGCGTGCGACCTGGGCCGATGCGCTCGTTGCCTGGTTCGGCGCATTGCTCGCGGTCACCGTCGCGCGCGTGCTGGCGCATTCCGCGTATCTGCGCACTCTCGGCGCCGAGCCCCGCATCTGGGAGCGGCGCTTCGCGCTCGGCGCGTTCGCCTCGGGCGCGGTCTGGGCGGCCGCGCCGATGCTGTTCTTTGCGACGGAGGATGCGCTCCTGCTGGTGGCCGTGGTGCTGCTGGTCGGCGGCAGTGTGATTGCCGCGGCGGGCATGTATGCCGCGAGCACGCCGAGCATGTATGCCTACGTCGCACCGCCGCTGCTCGCGATGACCGGACAGCTGGTGCTACAGGCGGACCCGGCATATCAATACCTGGCCCTCGCGGTTGCCCTGTTCGGCGTGGTGATCCTGCTTATCCACCGCGAGCTGCACCGGAGCCTGATCGACACGCTGCAGGCGCGGCAGGAGAACGAAGCGCTGCGTGCGCACGCGCAGGCGAGCGAGGCGCAGATGCGCGATGCGATCGAGAGCTTTCCGGAGGGCATCGCGATATTCGACGAGGCGGGGACGCTGGTCGGCTGCAACGACGCGTACGCCGGGCGCTGCGGAGGGGGTCGATCGCGCCAGACGCTGGTGGGTGCGACCTACGCGGAGCTGTGCGCCGCGGCCTTCGGTGCGGAAAACTTCGCCGCGGAGGCAGGCGCGGGACGCGCGGCCTGGATCGAGGCTCGGCGCCAGGAGCTCGAGCGCGGCGGCGGCGCACTGCAGTTTCGCGCCGGCGACGGGCGCTGGCTGCAATCGCGGCTCGAACGCACCGCGTTTGGCGGCTTCGTCGCCACGTTGAGCGATATCACCGAGTTGAAATCGGCTCAGGACGCCTACCTTGCGCTTCTCGCGCAGGAAGACCTGGTGCTGAACACGCTTCCGCTCGGCATGGCGTTCGTCGAGGACGGCCGCGTGCGTCGCTGCAACGAACGCCTGGAGCAGATGCTGGGCTACGCACCCGGTGCCCTGCACGGCCGCGAGACGCGCGTCTGGAGCACCTCGCAGGAAGATTGGCTGGCGCACTGGCGCGGCTTCGAAGCGAGCATGTCCGGCGATCGGGCGCGCGAGATGGAGGTCGAGCTGCAGCGGCGCGACGGCACGCGGCTGTGGTGCCACGTCGTCGGCCGGCCATTGAACGCGGCCTCGGCGCATGCCGGCGCCATTCTGGCGTTCACCGACATCGACGAGCGACGCAGCGCCGAGCGCCTTCTGCGCTCGAGCGAGGCGATGTATCGGGACCTGGTGGAGGGTTCCAACGATCTGATCTGGTCGGTCGATGCGGAAGGACGCTGGACCTTTCTGAACGCTGCGGCCGTGCGGCGCATCTACGGCTGCGAGCCCGGGGATCTGCTCGGTCGGCCGATGGCAGAGGTCCTGACGCCCCAGGTGCGTGCGCGCGATCTGGCGGTGCTGCGCCGGGTGCTGGAGGGCGACCCGGTGTTCAATTTCGAGACGCGGCACCAGCGCCGCGACGGTACCGCGGTGGACCTTGCTCTTAATGCAGTGCCGGTGCGCGACGCGAGCGGCAAGGTCAGCGGCGCGACCGGAACCGCGCACGACGTCAGCGCCCAGAAACGCTCGGCGGCGGCCCTGTACGACACCGTCGAAAAGCTGCGCCTCGCCGTCGAGGTGGCGGGCCTGTTCTACTGGGAATGGGATACCGAATCCGATCTGCTGCGCTACGGACACGATACCGGCGCGATGTCCGGCGGGCAGGGCGAAACCGCGATGCGATGGACCGAATACGCCAACTGGGTGCACCCCGAGGATCGTGAGCGCTTTCTGTCCGCAGGTCTCGCCACCGCGGAGCGCGGCGAGGCCTTCGTCTGCGAGTACCGCGTCAGTGGGCCGAGCGGCGGGACGCGCTGGATCGCGGCGCGGGGACAGCCCGTGTTCGATGCCACGGGGGCCGTGCATCGCATCATCGGCGTGTCACAGGACGTCACCGAGCGCAAGCGCAGCGAGGAGGAGGCCCGCTTTCTCGCGCATCACGATACGCTTACCGGGCTGCCGAACCGGCGCCTGCTGGACGATCGCCTGCGCCAGGCGGTGTTTCTCGCCCAGCGCCGCGATTCGAAAGTGGCGGTCATGCTGCTCGACCTCGATGGATTCAAGGAGGTGAACGACAGTCTCGGCCACCGCGCCGGCGACGCGGTGCTGCGCGAGGTGGCGCAACGGCTGTCGAGCTGCATGCGCAAATCCGACACGCTTGCCCGCCAGGGCGGCGACGAATTCGTCATCGTAATTCCCGACCTGAGCCTCGAGGCGGATTGCCAGATCATCGCCGAGAAGGTCCTGCGTACGCTCGAAGCGGAGTTCAAAGTGGACGGCAAGGGCTTCCGCATTGGCGCGAGCATCGGCATATCGCTGTATCCGGCGGACGCAGGCGAAGGCGAAGGCTTGCTGCGCAACGCCGACGTGGCGATGTACCGCGCGAAGGGTTTGGGCGGAAATAATTACAGGTTTTACGCGCGTTAAGTAACGCGCAAGTCGGCTGCCGGAGGAGGGCCCGATGCCCTCCCCCGGCTACCTCCCCCGCGCGCGACAGGGGCCGCTAACACCCGAGGTTTATAGTGCGCGGATGGGCGTTTTCGATTCGCCGGGCCCGGCGCGCGAGCAGCGCGGGGACTGGCGCCAGCTGGCGCGGCTCGCGCGCTTTCTCGCGCCGTATCGGCTGCGGGTGGCAGGTGCGGTGGTCGCGCTGCTCGCCGCCGCGGCGAGCGTGCTGGCGCTCGGCCAGGGTCTGCGCCACGTTGTCGACCAGGGCTTCGGCAGCGGTGATCCGCATTTGCTGAACGAGGCGCTGGCGGCGCTGATCGCCGTCGCGGTGACGCTCGCGATCGCGACGTACTGCCGCTTCTACCTGATGATGAGCACCGGTGAGAGGGTCGTCACCGACCTGCGTCGTGCGGTGTTCGATCACATCATCGGACTCGAGCCCGCGTTCTTCGAAGCGACGCGGACCGGCGAGGTGGTGTCGCGCCTCACGGCCGACGCGACGCTGCTGCAGCAGGTGATCGGCTATGGCCTGTCGATGTTCGTGCGCAACTTCGTCATGATGGTCGGCGCCACGCTGATGCTGTTCGTAGTGAGCTGGAAGCTCGCGCTGTTCGTGTTGCTCGGCATTCCGGTGACTCTGGTGCCGATCCTGCTGCTCGGCCGGCAGGTGCGTCGGCTGTCTCGCGACAATCAGGACCGGGTGGCAGACGTCTCGGCTTATGTGGACGAGGCGGTACACGAGATCCGCACCGTTCAGGCCTACGTGCACGAGGCGCACGACCGCGCCGACTTCGGCGCGCATGCCGAGGCGGCCTACTGGGCGGGCGTCGCGCGCATCCGGCAGAAGTCGCTCCTCATCGCGCTGGTGATGCTGATCGCGTTCAGCGCGGTGGGCGTGATTTTGTGGATCGGCGGCCACGAGGTGCTGAGCGGCCGCTTGAGCGCCGGCGAGCTGTCGGCGTTCGTGTTCTACGCCTCGGTGGTGGCGATGGGCGCCGGCACGGTGTCCGAGGTGTGGGGCGAGCTGCAGCGCGCGGCGGGCGCAACCGAGCGCCTGCTCGAGCTGCTCGATACGCGGCCGGCAATCGCTGCGCCGCGTGTTCCGTTGACCCCGCCGGCCGAGGCGCGCGGAGGAATCGAATTTGACGCGGTGCGCTTTGCCTATCCGGCGCGCCCGAAGGCCGCGGCGCTGGACGGGTTCTCGCTGCGCGTGGCGCCGGGCGAGTGCCTTGCCCTGGTAGGTCCTTCGGGTGCGGGCAAGTCGACCACGTTCGCGCTGCTGCTCCGGTTCTACGATCCGCAGGCCGGCGCGATCCGCATCGACGGGACCGCGCTCGCGGCGATGGATCCGCGCGTGCTGCGCAGCCTGATCGCGGTGGTGCCGCAGGAGCCGGTGATATTCGCCGCCAGCGTGCTCGAGAACGTGCGCTACGGACGGCCGCAGGCGAGCCGCAGCGAGGTCACGCGCGCCTGCGAGCAGGCCTTCGCCCTCGAATTCGTCGAGCGCCTGCCGCAGGGCCTCGACACCCCGCTCGGCGAGCGCGGCGTCACGCTCTCGGGCGGGCAGCGGCAGAGACTGTCGATCGCGCGTGCGCTGCTCGCCGATCGACCGATCCTGCTGCTCGACGAAGCGACCAGCGCGCTCGATGCCGAGAGCGAGCGCATGGTGCAGCAGGCGCTGGCGGCGCTCGAACGCGGGCGCACGACGCTCGTCATCGCGCATCGCCTGGCGACCGTGCGGCACGCGGACCGCATCGTCGTCCTCGACCGTGGCGCAATCGTCGCGCAGGGTACGCACGCGGAGCTGTTGCACGAGGGCGGCCTGTACGCGAGTCTGGCGAAGCTGCAATTCCTCGCCGACGGCGGCGCGCGTTTCGAGCGCGCGGCCTGAGGGCAGAGGTATCATTGGCCCCCGGCCGGCCAGGGCCGGTGCGCGTCGTACAACAATCCGAAGGGGAGACTGATGCCTCAGGTGATAGGCGTGCCGCGAGAGACGGCCGCGGGGGAGAAACGCGTTGCGACGGTGCCCGAGATCGTCGAGAAGCTGAGCAAGCTCGGCTTCGAGGTGATCGTGCAGTCGGGCGCAGGTGAGGCTTCGAACTTCGGCGACGACGCATATCGCGCAGCGGGCGCGCGGATCGTCGAAGGCGCGGACCTGCTGTGGGCCGGGAGCGACATCGTGTTCAAGGTGCGCGCACCTTCGCCGGGCGAGCTGACGCTCATGCGCGAGGGCGGAACGCTCGTCAGCTTCATTTGGCCGGCGCAGAACCCCGAGCTGATGCAGCAGCTGGCGGCGAAGAAGGCCACCGTGCTCGCCATGGACAGCGTGCCGCGCATCTCGCGCGCGCAGAAGCTCGACGCCCTCTCGTCGATGGCGAACATTGCCGGGTACCGTGCGGTGATCGAGGCGGCGCATCATTTCGGACGCTTTTTCACCGGACAGATCACGGCCGCGGGCAAGGTGCCGCCGGCCAAGGTGTTCGTCATCGGGGCCGGCGTGGCCGGTCTGGCGGCGATCGGTGCAGCCTCCGGTCTCGGTGCGATCGTGCGCGCCAACGACACGCGACCGGAGGTGGCCGATCAGGTCATCTCGATGGGCGGCGAGTTCGTGCCCGTCGACTATGTGGAGGAGGGTTCGGGCGTCGGCGGCTACGCCAAGGTAATGAGCGAGGGCTTCCAGAAGGCGCAGCGCGAGACCTTCGCCAAGCAAGCGAAGGACGTCGACATCATCATCACCACCGCGCTGATTCCGGGCAAGCCCGCGCCGAAGCTGATCAGCGCCGAGATGGTGCGATCGATGCGGCCGGGCAGCGTGATCGTCGACCTGGCCGCGGAGCAGGGCGGCAACTGCGAGCTCACCGAGCCCGGTCAGGTGGCCGTCAGGCACGGCGTGACGATCATCGGCTACACGGATCTGCCGAGCCGTCTCGCGAAGCAGGCGAGCACGCTGTATGCGACCAACCTGTTCCGCCTGACCGAGGAGCTGTGCAAGACGAAGGACGGCGTGATCGACGTCAACATGGAAGACGAGGTCATCCGCGGCACGACGGTCGTCAAGGACGGCAGCATCAGCTGGCCGCCACCGCCTCCCAAGCTGTCCGCGGCGCCGCCCGCGAAGTCGGCGGCCAGGGCGCCGGCACCCGCGGCCAAGGCGCACGGACACGGCGGCGGCGGTGCGCCACGGTCGCTCAAGGCCAGCGCGCTTCTCTTTCTCGCGGGCGCGATCCTGTTCTGGTTCATCGGGGCGTATGCGCCGCCGACCTTCCTCGCGCACTTCACCGTGTTCGTGCTCGCGTGCTTCATCGGCTACATGGTGATCTGGAACGTCACCCCGGCGCTGCACACGCCGTTGATGAGCGTCACCAACGCGATCAGCAGCATCATCGCGGTCGGCGCGCTGGTGCAGGTCGCGCCACCGCCGTCCGACTTCGCCGGGCGGCCGGTCGGGTGGATCGTGACGCTGGCCATCGTCAGCATCGCGCTGGTCGCAATCAACATGTTCGGCGGCTTCGCGGTGACGCGGCGCATGCTGGAAATGTTCCGCAAGTAGGGGAGGCGATCCGTGTCCGAAACCCTCGTGACCGTCGCCTACGTCGGCGCCGCAATCCTGTTCATCCTGAGCCTGGGCGGGCTTTCGCATCCCGAGACCTCGCGCCGCGGCAACCTCTACGGCATCGTCGGCATGATCATCGCGGTGGTGGCCACTGTCGCCGGCCCGGGAGTCACCGCCGGCGGCTATCCCTGGATCATCGGTGCGATGGTCCTGGGCGCCACCGTCGGCCTGTACGCGGCGCGCGTCGTCAGGATGACGCAGATGCCCGAGCTGGTCGCGCTGATGCACAGCTTGGTCGGCCTCGCGGCGGTGCTCGTGGGCTTCGCCAACTACATCGATCCGGCAGCCGCGGCCCACTACCAGGGCGCAGAGAAGGCGATCCACGAGATCGAGATCTACATCGGCGTTCTGATCGGCGCAGTGACTTTCTCGGGCTCGCTGATCGCCTTCGGCAAGCTCTCGGCCAAGATCAGCGGCAAACCGATGCTGCTGCCGGCCCGCCACTGGATCAATCTGGCCGGACTGCTCGTCGTGCTCTGGTTCGGCGCGCGTTTCGTCGGCGCGCCTTCGGTCTCGGCCGGCATGGGTCCGCTCATGGTGATGACCGTGATCGCGCTCGCGTTCGGCGTGCACATGGTGATGGCGATCGGCGGCGCCGACATGCCGGTGGTGGTGTCGATGCTGAACAGCTACTCGGGCTGGGCCGCAGCGGCGACCGGCTTCATGCTGTCGAACGACCTGCTGATCATCACCGGCGCGCTGGTCGGTTCGAGCGGCGCGATCCTGTCCTACATCATGTGCCGGGCGATGAACCGCCGTTTCATCGCGGTCATCGCCGGCGGCTTCGGCACGGAAGGCGGCGCGCCGGCGGCGGCCGGCGGCACGCAGCCCGCAGGCGAGGTCGTGCCGATCAGCGCCGCGGAAACCGCCGATCTGCTGCGCGATGCGAAGAACGTGATCATCGTTCCCGGCTACGGCATGGCGGTGGCGCAGGCGCAGCACACGGTGTACGAGATCACCAAGCAGCTGCGCGACAACGGCGTGACGGTGCGTTTCGGCATCCATCCGGTGGCGGGCCGCATGCCGGGGCATATGAACGTGCTGCTCGCGGAGGCCAAGGTGCCCTACGACATCGTGTTCGAGATGGACGAACTGAACGGGGATTTCCCGCAGACCGACGTCGCGATGGTGATCGGCGCGAACGACATCGTGAATCCCGCGGCACAGGAGGATCCCACGAGTCCGATCGCCGGCATGCCGGTGCTCGAGGTCTGGAATGCGAAAACCTCGGTCGTGATGAAGCGCAGCATGGCGTCGGGCTACGCGGGCGTCGACAATCCGCTCTTCTACAAGGAGAACAACCGGATGCTGTTCGGCGATGCGAAGAAGATGCTCGACGAGGTGCTCGTCGCCCTCAAGGCCTGAGGCGGTGGCGGCGCGCGAACGCATCCTGCAACGCATCCGCCGCGCCCAGGACCGCGGCGGTCAGGCACCGTCGGCGGCCGAACGCCAGGTGCTCGAAGCCTATCTGCGCGCGCATCCGCGCGGCCCGCTGCCCGCACTCGAGGGCGACCGGATCACCCGCTTCTGCGACCGCGCGCGCGCCGCCTCGAGCAGCTGCGATCGTGTGGCGCAGCTGGCCGACGCCCCTGCCGCGGTGCGGCGCTACCTCGACGAACATCAACTGCCGCGCGCGGGATGCGTCTGGCCGGATCTCGCGGGGCTCGACTGGTCGGGGGCCGGACTTTCGCTCGCGCCGCGGGCGGCGCGCGGCGACGACGCGGTGGGTGTGACCGGTGCCTTCTGCGGGCTTGCCGAAACGGGGACCCTGATGCTGGTGTCGGGCCCCGGGACGCCGGCAAGCGTGAGCCTGCTACCGGAGACGCATGTCGCTCTGCTGCAGGTCGCGCGTATCGTCGCCTACATGGAGGAGGGCTGGGATCTCGCACGCCGGGAGCTGCATACGCTGCCGCGTGCCGTCAACTTCATCTCCGGGCCGTCGCGCACGGCGGACATCGAGCAGACCCTGGTGCTCGGCGCGCATGGGCCCTACCGGGTCCACATCGTTCTGATAGGCTGAGCATCCGCGGCCGGCGTCCGCGCTGCGGGCCGCTGTGGCCCACGCGCGAGGATCGCCGCACGACATGACGAGCTCGACCGACCGTACGCTGCGCTTCGAAATGCTGCGTGGATCCGTGTCGGAAGGCGTGCGCGCGTTGCGCGGCCGCATTGCGCGCGGCCTGCCCTCGCAGGTGCTCAAGATCGGCATGTCGGCGCGCCTGTTTCACCCCCAGCCCGACGCGCGGGGGCTGCAGTCGCGGACGCTGCAGTATCTCGAGCAGTCGGCGGCGCACTGGATCATGTCGAGCAACGTGCTGGTGTTCATGGTCCCTACGGTCGACAAAGACGGCCTGCTGCACCGGAGCGAAATGCGCGTCGCGGACTATGCGCGGGCGCTCGACGGGCTCGTCCTGCAAGGCGGCGCGGACGTGAGCCCGCTGACCTACGGCGAAGAGCCGCTCGAGCGCCGCTGGGCGGGCGACCGGCTGCGCGACGTCTACGAGATCGAGCTGGTGCACGAATTCATCGACGCCGGCAAGCCGGTGCTCGGCATCTGCCGCGGACTGCAGATCATCAACGTCGCCTTCGGCGGCTCGCTCTACCAGGACATCGCAACCCAACTGCCGGGCGCGCTGCGGCACGTGACAGACGACTACGAGCGCAATTCGCACGAGGTCTCGATCGTGCCGGGCTCCGGGCTGGCGCGCCTGTACCCCGGGATCGCACGCGCGCGGGTCAACTCGATTCACCACCAGTCGATCCACCTGCTCGGACGCGGGCTGGCCGTAGAGGCGCGGGCCGAGCCCGACGGCGTCATCGAAGCGATTCGCCACAGCGAAAAGCGCTACGTCTTCGCGACCCAGTGGCATCCCGAGTTTCACCCGTCGCGCGACGATTCCGTGCTGGCGAGCGCGCCGATCCTGGACGAATTCCTGCGGGCCGCCGGGCAAGGCTGAGCACGGCGCACATCATGCAGCTCGGTTACCTGCCGCAGTTTCCGCCCGCGCTGACCCAGCCCATCCTGTTCGGTGCGCTGCTCGCAGCCGGGCTGCTGGTCGGGGAAGCGGTGCGGCGCTACGCCTCGCTGCCGCGCATCACCGGATACGTTCTCGCCGGCATCGTGCTCGGGCCGCAGTTCTCCGGCCTGCTCGGCCCGGACGCGCTCGAAACTGCGCGCGTGCTCATCGATCTGTCCATCGGCCTGATCGTCTTCGAGCTCGGCTTTCGCTTCGACCTGGCCTGGCTCAAGCGCAACCGCTGGCTGTTCGTCGCCGCGCTCGCCGAGTGCGTGCTGTGTTTTCTCGCGATTCATTTCACGCTGCTCTATCTGGGCTTCCAGGCCCTGCATGCGGCAAGCGCGGCCGCGATCGGCACCGCGACCTCGCCCGCGGTGGTCATGCTGGTCGCGCACGACCAGCGCGCGGAAGGGCAGATCACCGAGCGCATGCTTCTGTTCACCGCGATCAACAGCATCTTTGCCTACGTCGCGCTCACGCTGCTGCTGCCGTTTCTGCGCATGGAGCAGGCCGCCACCTGGACGCTCGCCGTCCTGCACCCGATCTACCTGCTCGTCGGGTCCGTGCTCCTGGGGTTTCTCGCCTGCGTCGCGATGCTGGGACTCGCGCGCTGGCTCGGCAAACGGGAAGACCGGCAGTTCGTGCTGCTCGTCGCGCTGGTGGTGCTGACGGTAGGCGTGGCGCGCGCGCTGAATCTGTCGGTGATGGTCGCCCTGGTCGTGCTCGGCATGCTGGCGCGCAACGTGGATCGGCGCCATGCGCTGATGCCGCTGCGCGCGGGGCATGGTGGGCAGCTGTTCTTCGTCATCCTGTTCGTCCTGACCGGCGCGAGCCTTGACATCGACGCGCTGGCGACGGCGGGAATCGCAGTCGCGGGTTTCATCGTCGCGCGCTTCCTCGGCAAGGCGGCGGCGATCTATGCCTTTTCGCGCGCGACGGGGTTGCGCAGGCGCGGCGCGGGACTGCTCTCGGTTGCGCTGCTGCCGATGTCGGGCCTCGCGGTGGTGATGCTGCACGATGCGCAGACCCTCGTGCCGGGCCTGCGCCAGGAGCTCGCCGCCGTGGTCCTCGCGGCCATCGCGATCCTCGAGCTGGTGGGGCCGGTCGCGACGCAATTCGCGCTGCGGCGTGCCGGCGAGACCCGACCCGAGCCGCACGATGACTGAGAGCGCCTCCGACGAGCGGCAGTTCCGGCGCTCGGAGCACGGCAGCATCGGGATCGAGCTCGAGCTGCAGCTCGTGCGGGCACGCGATTTCGATCTCGCGCGCGACGCGGCCGACCTGCTCGAGCGTCTCGAGAAGCGCAGCTTGGGCGGCACGGTGAAGCCCGAGATCACCGAGGGCATGATCGAGCTGAATACGTCGGTGCACGAGCGGCATGGGCCGCTGCTCGACGAGTTGCGCGCGATGCGCGAAGCGGTGGTCGAGGAGGCCGGGATCCTCAATCTCTATGTCGTGGGCGGCGGCTCGCACCCGTTCCACGACTGGACCGAGCGGCGCATCACCCCGAGCGAGCGCTTCAACATGCTGTTCGAGCGCTACGGCTACCTTGCAAAGCAGTTCACGGTGTTCGGACAGCACACGCATATCGGCTGCCGGGACGGTGACGAGGCGGTGTACCTGGTGCACATGCTGACGCGCTACGTGCCGCATTTCATCGCGCTTTCGGCTTCTTCGCCCTACTACCAGGGCGAGGACACATCGTTCCAGTCCTCGCGCCTGACCGCGGTAAGCGCGTTTCCGCTCGCGGGGCACATGCCGTTCGTCGCCGACTGGGCGGCATTCCTCGAGTACTACGAGACCATGCGCGGCTTCGGCATCGTCGCCAGCATGAAGGATTTCTACTGGGATATCCGCCCCAAGCCGGAGTACGGGACGATCGAGGTCCGGGTCTTCGACACCCCGCTGACCGTCGAGCGCGCGGCGCAGCTCGCGACCTACGCGCAGGCGCTGGTCGCCTACCATCTCGCCGAACGCCCCTGCCTGCCGACCCCGGCGGTCTACCTGGTAAACGCATACAACCGCTTCGAAGCCTGTCGCTACGGATTCGCCGGCGAGATGGTCGAGCCTTACGCCGCGCGCAAGAAGCGCATCGGCGACGACATCCTGGAGACGGTCGCAAAGCTGGCGCCGCACGCGCAAGCGCTCGGCGCCTCGGCGGTGCTCGGCGAGCTCGCCGAGCTGGTGCGTCATGGCCGCTCGGACGCCGACTGGCTGCGTGCGCACCGCGGCAAGGCCGGGGCGCTGGAGGATGTGGTGCGGGAAAGCGCGGCGCGCTGGGCGGGGGAAGCGGGCGGCGAGGCCTGAGCCGATTGGCCGCCCGCGCGACGGGCGGCTAGAATCTGCGCCGTTTTCCACCGGATCGGACGATTGCCATGCGGAGAATCGCGAGCCTGCTGGTGGCGCTGTTCGTGTTCTGGATGCTGATGTCGGGAATGTTCGACCCGTTCCTGCTCGGACTGGGCGTCGCTTCGGCGCTCGCGGTGACCTGGCTCGCACGTCGCATGGAGGTGGCCGACCGCGAAGGACATCCCGCGCACCTGCGCCCGGTCGCCGTGCTGTCGTACTGGATCTGGCTGTTCAAGGAGATCTGGCTGGCCGGCCTTCAGGTGGCGCGCATCATCGTCCATCCGCGGCTGCCGATCAGCCCGACGCTGGTGCGCTTCCGGCCCGCGCAGGAGACGGCCGTCGGGCTGGCGACGCACGCCAATTCGATCACCTTGACGCCGGGCACGATCACGGTACAGGCGAATCACGACGAGTTCCTCGTGCACGCGCTGACGCGCGACGGCGCGGCCGGCGTGGTGGGGAGCGAGATGAACCGCCGCGTGCGGGAATTCGAAGGGAGCGAGTGAATGTTCGCGGCCGCCGCCGGCGCGCTCCTGGTAACCCTTGTGCTCGCGCTGCTGCGTGCCTTCAAGGGGCCGACGGTGTTCGACCGGGTGCTTGCGGCCAACTCGATCGGCACGGTGGCCGTGCTGCTGCTGGCGGTGATCGGCTTTCTGACGGGGCGTCCGGATTTTCTCGACCTGGCCCTGGTGTACGGGCTGCTGAACGTGATCGGCACGATCGCGGTGCTCAAGTTCTTCTATGTCGGCGACCTGGGCGAGCCCGGCGACGAAGGGGGCGCGAAATGATCCTGCTCGACATCGCCTCCTGGATCCTGCTGCTCATCGGCAGCGCATTCTGCGTCATCGGCGCGACCGGCCTGCTGCGCATGCCGGATTTCTTCACGCGCATGCATGCGGCAAGCGTGGTCGATACGCTCGGAGCGGCATTCATTCTGATGGGCCTGCTGCTGCAGGCAGGGCTCGGTCTGGTCAGCGTGAAGCTGCTCGCGATCGGCCTGCTGCTGTTCTTCACCAGCCCCGTGGCCACGCACGCGCTCGCGCGTGCCGCGCTCGCGCGCGGCGTCAAGCCGCTGCTCGCGGAAGGAGACGTGTCATCGAAGAACTGATCATCGCCACACTGCTGACACTGATGGCCGTGCTCACCGTCGGGGTCGCGGTGCAGCGCAACCTGTTCTCGGTCGTGGTCCTGAGCGGGATCTACAGCTTTCTCATGGCGACCGTGCTGGTCGCGCTCGACGCAGTCGACGTCGCGATGACCGAGGCCTCAGTCGGTGCCGGGATCTCCACCGTGCTGCTGCTTGGCGCGCTCTCGCTGTGCGGCGGGGAGGAGGCGAAGCCGCTGCAGCGGCCTTGGCTCCCGCTCGCGGTCGCGATCGTCATCGTCGCTGCCCTGGTCTACGGCACGCTCGGCCTGCCCGGGTTTTCCGATCCGCAGGCCCCGATTCACGTCGTCGTGGCGCCGCGCTACCTGGCGCAGTCGATCGCGGAGACCGGCGTGCCCAATGTCGTGACTTCGGTGCTTGCCAGCTACCGCGGCTACGACACGCTTGGCGAGACGACAGTCGTGTTCACCGCGGGCGCGGGCGTCATCGCCCTGCTGCGGCGCGCGCGCCGACGCCGTGCAGGAAAGACGCCGCGATGAAAGGCCTTCTGATCCTGCGGATCGTCTCGAAGCTGCTGATCCCCTACATCCTGGTATTCGCCCTGTATGTCCAGTTCCATGGCGATTTCGGACCCGGCGGCGGATTCCAGGCCGGTGTGATCGCGGCGGCAGCGATCATGCTCTACGGCCTCATCTTCGGGCTGCCGTCGGCGCGGCGGATGGTGCCCGACGCGGTCGTGGAGACGATGGTCGGACTCGGCGTGCTGATCTACGCCGGCGTCGGCGTCGTGGGGCTGCTCCTGGGCGGCAACTATCTCGATTACTTCGTGCTGCATCGCGATCCGGTGGCAGGCCAGCTGCGCGGCATTTTCTGGGTCGAGGTCGGGGTCGCGGTGACCGTGAGCGGCGTCATGCTGAAAATTTTCTACATGTTCGCCGGGCGGCGGCGTAGGGAAGACGCGTGATGGGCCTGCTCGGGCACTACAACTACTGGATCACCGTGTTCCTCATGACCGCGGGCCTCTACATCGTGATCGCGCGCGGCAATCTGGTGAAAAAGCTGATCGGCCTGTCGATCTTCCAGACCTCGGTGTATCTGCTTTACGTGGCGCCGGGCAAAGTCATCGGCGGCACGGCGCCGATTATCGCGCCCGAGTATGCGGTGTACTCGAACCCGCTGCCGCATGTGCTGATCCTGACGGCGATCGTGGTGGGTGTCGCGACGCTCGCGCTTGGGCTGGCGATCGCGGTGCGCATCCGGGAGAGCTACGGCAGCATCGAGGAGGACGAGATCCTCGCCTCCGACCGGGACGCCGAGGAGCGGGCGTGAGCGCGGCTGCGGCATCGCCGCGCCGGCGCGCGGAACGGGAACGGCTGTGCCGATGACGCTGGCGCACCTGCCCGCGCTCGAGGTGGTGGTGCCGCTGATCGCGGCGCCGCTCACCCTCGTCCTGCGGCGCGCGTCCGTCGCCTGGATCCTGACGATGGCAGCCTGCGCGTTCTCGTTTGTCGCCGCACTGCTCCTCGCCATGGAGGTCGCACGGCACGGGCCGATCTCCTACGCCATCGGCAGCTGGCCCCCGCCGTGGGGCATCGAGTACCGGGTGGACGCGCTGTCGGCCTTCATGCTGGTGCTGGTAGCGGGCATCGCCACGGTGGTCGCACCGTTCGCCGGGCGCAGCGTCGCGCTGGAGCTGCCCGCGGGCCAGGGCTATCTGTTCTATACGATGTACTGCCTGTGCGTCGCCGGCCTGCTCGGCATGTCGATCACCGGCGATGCGTTCAACCTGTTCGTCTTCATGGAGATCGCATCGCTGTCGAGCTACGTCCTGATCGCGCTCGGACGCGACCGGCGCGCCCTGCTCGCCTCGTTCCAGTACCTCATTCTGGGGACGATCGGCGCCACGTTCTTCGTCATCGGCGTCGGGCTGCTGTTTCTCAAGACGGGAACGCTGAACCTGGCCGACATGGCCGAACGGCTGCAAGGCATGAGAACGGATCGTTCGGTACTGGCCGCGCTCGCCTTCATCACCGTCGGCATGTCGCTCAAGGCGGCGCTGTTTCCGCTGCACCTGTGGCTGCCGAACGCCTATGCCTACGCGCCGTCGGCGGTGACGGCATTTCTCGCCGCGACCGCTACGAAAGTTTCGGTGTATGTCGTGCTGCGGTTCTACTTCGACGTCTTCGGCCTGGTTCTGCTGACCGAGGTGCTGCCGATGCCCGGCATCCTGAGGACCTTGTCCATCCTTGCCATCGTCACCGCGTCGCTGGTGGCGCTGTGGCAATCGGATCTCAAGCGGCTGTTCGCCTACTCGAGCGTCGCCCAGATCGGCTACATCACGCTGGGGGCTTCGCTGGCGACAGTCGACGGCCTGACCGCGTCGATCGTGCACCTGTTCAACCACGGCATCACCAAGGGGGCGCTGTTCCTGCTGCTCGGAATCGTCGCCTACCACGCGGGCGGCACGCCGCTCTCCGGAGTGCGCGGACTGGCACGGTCGATGCCGCTCACGTCGTTCGGCATCGTGCTCGCGGGCTTGTCGCTGGTCGGCGTGCCGGGCACGGCGGGGTTCGTCAGCAAGTGGTACCTGGTGCTCGCCAGCTTCGAGGCAGGACACTGGTGGCTGGGCGGGCTCGTGGTCGCGACTTCGCTCATCGCGCTGGCCTATGTCTGGCGCTTCGTCGAGGCCGCCTATCTGAGTGCGCCCTCGGGCGCGATGCCGACAGCGCGGGATGCGCCGCTGTCGCTGCTCGTGCCGGCCTGGGTCCTGGTTGCGGCCTGCATCTGGTTCGGCTTCGATACCTCGTTCACGGTCGAAGCGGCGCGGCGCGCCGCGCTGCAGCTGCTCGAGGTCGCGCGATGAGCGGCGCCGCACTGATCGCCTCGGGGCTGCTCGTGCCGACCGTCGGCGCGGCCGGCATCGCGCTCGCGGGTCGCTGGCCCGATCTGCGCGAGTCGATCACCCTCGGGACGGCCGCGCTGCTGTTCGCCAGCGTGCTGGCGCTGGTGCCGCAGGTCCTCGCCGGAGGACGTCCGCAGCTCTTCGTTCTGGAGCTGATGCCGGGGATCGCGCTCGGCTTTCGCGTCGAGCCGCTCGGCATGCTGTTTGCGCTCATCGCGTCGGGGTTGTGGATCGTCAATTCGATCTATTCGATCGGCTACATGCGCGGCAACGAGGAAGCGCATCAGACGCGCTTCTACGTCTGCTTCGCGCTTGCGATCGCGGCGACCATCGGAATCGCGTATTCGGCGAACCTGCTGACGCTGTTCCTGTTCTACGAGATGCTGACGCTGATCACCTATCCCCTGGTGACGCATCACGGCGATGCCGAGGCGCGCGCAGGCGGGCGCGTCTACCTCGGGCTGCTGCTGGGCACCTCGATCGTCCTGCTCCTGCCGGCGGTCATCGCGACCTGGTGGATCGCGGGAACGCTCGAATTCCTGCCGCGCGGAATCCTGCCGCCGGGAACGTCGAACGCGACGATCGGTCTGCTGCTCGCGCTCGCCATGTTCGGCATCGGCAAGGCGGCGCTCATGCCGTTCCACCGCTGGCTGCCCGCCGCGATGGTGGCGCCGACCCCGGTTTCGGCCCTGCTGCATGCGGTCGCGGTCGTCAAGGCGGGCGTCTTCACCGTCGTGAAGGTCATCGTGTATGTCTTCGGCGTCGACACGCTGGCGCAGCTGCGCAGCGCCGATTGGTTGGCCCCGGTCGCCGGCTTCACGATCATCGCGGCCTCGGTGATCGCCTTGCGATCCGACAATCTCAAGCGCCGGCTCGCCTACTCGACCGTGAGCCAGCTTTCCTACGTCGTCCTCGCGGGCGCGCTGCTCACGCCACTGTCGGTGGTCGGGGCGGTGCTGCACATTGCCGCGCACGCGGTGAGCAAGATCACGCTGTTCTTCGCCGCGGGGGCGATCTACACCGCCTCCGGCAAGACCGAAGTCAGCCAGCTCGACGGCATCGGCCGGCGCATGCCGTGGACGATGGTCGCGTTCGCCATCGGGGCGCTGTCGCTGATCGGCATTCCGCCGGCCGCGGGCTTCGTCAGCAAGTGGTTCATATTCTCGGCTGCCGCGGCGGGGGCCCAGTACGTGGCGCTCGTGGTACTCGCCGTGAGCACGGTGCTGAATGCGGCGTACTTCCTGCCGATCGTGTACGCGGCGTTCTTCCGCGCCCCGGCCGCGGGAAGCGAGGCGCACGGCGAGGCGCCCTGGACGATGGTGGCAGCGATGATGGTCACTTCCATCCTGGTGCTCGGTTTCGCGGCGTACCTGGGCGTGCCGCTCGCCCTCGCACGCGCGCTGGCGGGGGCATGACAACGGAGGCTGCAATGGCGCCGACCGAAAAGAAACGCTGGCTCGACCGCAGCGAGAACGTGACCCGGCTCTATCGCGGGCTGTGGCTGATCGGCCTGCTGCTATTCGCCGCGGACGCGGTGATTCACCGTCACGAGGATTTTTCCTGGGCGGAGTGGTTCGGCTTTTACGCGCTGTACGGGTTCGTCGCCTGCGTTGCGCTGGTGCTGGCGGCGAAAGAGCTGCTGCGGCGCCTGGTGATGCGGCCCGAGGACTACTATGATCGCTGACTGGCCGGTCGGGCTGACTCTCATCGTCGGCGGGCTGCTGGCGGCGGCCGTGCGCGGGCGCTTGCGCGACGTGATTTCGCTTGCGACGCCGCTGCTCACGCTGGCGCAGCTCGCGCTGCTCGATCATGGTGACTTCGCGCGCGTCGACGCGCTCGGCCGCACGCTGGTCCTCATGCACGTCGACCGCCTGAGCGTGCTGTTCGGCATCGTGTTCGCGATCGCCGCGCTGCTGAATGCGATCTATGCGCTGCACGTGCACGACGGCGTGCAGCGGGCTGCCACGCCGATCTACGCGGGCAGCGCGATCGGGGCGGTCTTCGCCGGCGATCTGCTGACCCTGTTCGCGTTCTGGGAGCTGACCGCCGTCGCCTCGGTGCTGCTCGTCTGGGCGAGCCGCTCCGAGCGTTCTTTTCGCGCCGGCATGCGCTACCTGGCCATACAGCTCGTCTCGGGCCTGCTTCTGCTCGCTGGGGCGCTGGCCCATGAGGCGGGCACCGGGTCGCTCGCGTTCGGATACATCGGCCTCGCCGCGCCCGGCGGCGCGCTGATGCTCGCCGCGTTCGGCATCAAGGCGTCCTTTCCGCTGCTCCACAACTGGCTGCAGGACGCCTATCCCGAGGCGACCGACGCAGGGACCGTCGCACTTTCCGCCTTCACCACCAAGCTCGGAATCTACGCTCTGGCGCGTGCCTACCCCGGGACGGAACTGCTGATCTGGATCGGCGCGACGATGACCGCGTTTCCGATCTTCTACGCCGTCATCGAGAACGACCTGCGGCGGGTGCTCGCCTACAGCATGACCAACCAGCTCGGCTTCATGGTCACGGGCGTCGGGCTCGGCAGCGAGCTGGCGCTGAACGGCGCGGTGGCGCACGCCTTCGCCGACATCCTGTTCAAGTCCTTGCTGTTCATGTCGATGGGCGCGGTCCTGCTGCGCGCCGGGACCGTGAAGGGCAGCGAGCTCGGTGGACTGTACAAATCAATGCCGTGGACCACGGGATTCTGCATCGTGGGCGCGGCGTCGATCTCGGCGTTTCCGCTGTTCAGCGGTTTCGTCACCAAGTCGATGATCATGGCGGCGGCTGCGGGCGGGGGGCACTGGGCCGTGTGGCTGGTGCTGCTGTTCGCATCCGCGGGCGTGTTTCACCATGCGGGAATCAAGATTCCCTATTTCGCGTTCTTCGCGCACGACTCGGGGATCCGCTGCCGCGAGGCTCCGCTGAACATGCTCATCGCCATGGGGTGCACGGCGGCGCTGTGCATCGGCATCGGCAGTTTTCCGGGCCTGCTCTACGCGCTGCTGCCGCACCCGGTCGACTACGTGCCCTATACGAGCGCGCACGTCCTGTCGCAGCTGCAGCTGCTGGTGTTCTCGGCGCTCGCCTTCTCGGTACTCATGCGAACCGGGATCTACCCTCCCGAGCTGCGCTCGACGAATCTGGACAGCGACTGGCTGTATCGCCGCCTGTTGCCGATGCTGCTGCGCGGCGTGGGCAGCGTTTACGCAATGGCGCGCGCAGCGCTCGAGCGCGCCCTGGGATCTGCCCTCCGGCGCCTCGATTCGCTGGCGGTGCGGCACCATCACGCCGACGGCATCCTGGCGCGTACCTGGACGACCGGGGGGATGGTGCTCATGGTAGCGATCTTTCTTGCGGCCTACCTCGTGCTGTACTACGCCTGAAGCGGGAAATTGCGTCCCGTTTCGGATTATGGAGTCGCCTTGCGAGGCCCGGGACGGGGGTCTAGAATGGCCGCGTCCTATTCGGGGGTACGCACGCGCCCGGGAATGAATCCGGTCCGTGCCCTGTTCCCATCGGACACGCGCCGGGCGACCGTTCCGGCGCATCCGCATGTTGTCTACAGAGAGGAGGCATCATCATGAAGCAGGAGAAAAAGACACCGGCGACCGGGCGGCGCAAGTTCCTGACCGGGGCGGCAGCCGCAGCCACCGGTGCCGCAACGCTCGGGTTCCCGATGATCGGACGCACCCAGTCGCCCATCGTCATCAAGATGCAGGGCTCCTGGAGCGCAACCGACATCTTCAACGAGATGGCGCAGGAGTTCGTCACGCGCGTAAACGACATGTCGGGCGGCCGGCTGCGTGTCGACTATCTGGTCGGCGGCTCCGTGGTCAAGGCCTTCGAGGTCATGGACGCGGTCAGCAAGGGCGTGCTGGACGCCGGCCACACCGTTCCCGTGTACTGGTACGGCAAATCCAAGGTGGCATCGCTCTTCGGCTCGGGCCCGATCAACGGCTGCGATGCGTTTCAGACACTCGCCTGGATCTATCGCGGCGGCGGGCTCGACCTGTACAAGGAGCTGCTCACCAGCTTGAACCTGGACGTCGTCGGCTTCTTCGCAATGCCGATGCCGACCCAGCCGCTCGGCTGGTTCAAGAAGCCGATCACCGACGCGAGCCAGATCAAGGGGCTCAAGTACCGCACGGTGGGTCTCGCCGCGGACCTGTTCCAGCAAATGGGAGCAAAAGTCACGCAGCTTTCCGGCGGCGAGATCGTCCCGGCGCTCGAGCGCGGCGTGATCGATGCCTTCGAGTTCAACAACCCGACCTCGGACAGCCGCTTCGGCGCGCAGGACGTGATCAAGAACTACGAGATGGGCAGCTTTCACCAGGCGATGGAGTTCTTCGAGATCATCATCAACAAGAAGAAGTGGGACGCGATGGGCAAGGACCTGCAGGCGATCTGGCGCTACGGCGTCGAGGCGGCCTCCCAGTCCAATTACTGGACCGCGATGGACAACTACTCGAAGGATCTGCAGATCCTGATCAACAAGCACAAGGTCAACGTGCTGCGCACGCCGAAGTCGGTGTTCAAGGCGCAGCTCGAGGCCTGGGACGTGCTTACGAAGAGGCTCTCGGATGCCGACCCGTTCTTCGCCAAGGTGGTCGCATCGCAGCGTGACTGGGCGAAACGCGTCGTGTACTACTGGTTCCTGAATGACGCGGAATACAGGATGGGCTACGAGCACGTGTTCAAGACCAAGATTCCTGGCTGAAGAAGCGTTCGGGCCTAGGCCTGCAAGCATGGACTGGGGCGGCGCGGCGCGCCGCCCCATTTTTCTGCACGCAGCGGGGTTCGCTCGGAGACTGAAATGATCCAACGCTTCATCTATGGCGTAGACGAGCTGTCGAGGATGGTGGGTCACGTATTTGCCTGGTGCATCATCATTCTGACCATGGGCACCTCGTTCGAGGTGTTCGTGCGCTACGTCCTGAACAACCCGACCAGCTGGGCGTTCGACTTCAGCTATCTCATGTACGGCGGGCTGTTCTACATGGCCGGCGCGTACACGCTGTCGCGCGACGGCCACGTGCGCGGCGACTTCATCTACCGGACGTGGCGCCCGCGTTTGCAGGCCGGCGTCCAGCTCACCCTTTACTTCCTGTTCTTCTTTCCGGGCGTGCTCGCGCTCATGTATGCCGGCTGGAACTACGGCTATGAGGCATTCAGGATCCGCGAGGTGAGCGTCAACAGCCCCGTCGGCGTTCCCGTGTGGCAGCTCAAGCTGCTTATTCCGTTCGGCGCTGGCCTGCTCGCCCTGCAGGGCATTGCCGAGGTGTTGCGCTGCATTCTGTGCCTGCGCAACAACCGCTGGCCCCAGCGGCTGCACGATGTCGAGGAGCTCGAGGACGTGCTGATCCAGCAGCACGCGGGCGAGGATAAGCAAACACAGGAGCCCTCCAAGTGAGCGATCCGGTCGTAGCCCTGATGATGCTGGGGCTGTTCATCTTCGTGATCCTGCTCGGCTTCCCGATCGCGTTTACGCTGATGGGCATGGCCGTGGGCTTCGGCTACTACGCCTACTACCAGGCGGGCCAGGATTTCTTCAACAACCGGATCTTCTACCTGTTGACGCAGAATACCTGGAGCATCATGAGCAACGACGTGCTCGTTGCGGTACCGCTATTCCTGTTCATGGGGTACGTGGTCGAGCGCTCCAATATTCTCGATCGCCTGTTCTACAGCCTGCAGGTCGCGCTGCGCCACGTTCCGGGGGCGATGGCGGTCGCGTCCCTGGTGACCTGTGCGCTGTTCGCGACGGCGACCGGAATCGTCGGTGCCGTGGTGACGCTGATGGGGCTGCTGGCGTTTCCCGCGATGCTCAAGGCAGGCTACGACCAGCGGCTTTCCGCGGGCGTCATCTGCGCGGGCGGAACGCTCGGTATCCTGATCCCGCCCTCGATCATGCTGATCGTCTATTCCGCCACGGCGTCGATCTCCGTGGTCCGGCTGTACGCGGCCGCGCTGCTTCCGGGCATGCTGCTCGCCGGGCTGTATGTCGGTTACGTGATCACCCGCGCGGTGATCAACCCCAAGCTCGCGCCAAAACTTCCCGAGAGCGAGAGCAACGTTCCCTGGTCGCAGGCCGCGATCCTGCTGCTGCAGGCCTTCGTGCCGCTCGCGGTGCTCATTCTGTCCGTCCTGGGATCGATCCTGTTCGGCCTGGCCACACCCACCGAGGCGGCCGCGATCGGCGCGTTGGGCAGCCTGGTGCTGGCGGCGGCCTACCGCGCGCTGACCTGGCCGCGCTTGCAGGAGGCCGTCTACCTCACGGCTCGCACCTCGGCCATGGTGTGTTTCCTGTTCGTCGGGTCGTGGACGTTTTCCTCCGTGTTCTCTTACCTGGGCGGCGAGGGGGTCATCAAGGAATTCGTGCTCGGCATGAACCTCAACCCGATCATGTTCCTGATCATTTCGCAGCTCATCATCTTCCTGCTCGGCTGGCCGCTGGAATGGAGCGAGATCATCATCATCTTCGTGCCGATCTTTCTGCCGCTGCTGCCGCATTTCCACGTCGATCCGATGATGTTCGGAATTCTCGTCGCGCTCAACCTGCAGACGTCGTTTCTCACGCCGCCCATGGCGATGTCGGCCTACTACCTGAAGGGCATCGCGCCCCCCTTCGTCGAGCTGTGGACGATATTCAAGGGCTGCTTTCCGTTTCTCGCGATGGTTTTCGTCACCATGTTCGTGGTGTACGTGTTTCCGCCGGTGATGTTCTGGCTGCCGGACGTGATCTACGGGCGCTGAGCGCAAAATGGACGCTTCGACGCTCAACTGGCTCTCGGCGACGGACGCGGCGCAAGCGATCCGCGACGGCGCGCTGAGCGCCTTGGAGCTGGTAGACGCCTGCCTCATGCGCATCGAGGAGGCGGACCCCGCGATCGAGGCCTGGGCCTATCTGGACCCCGAACATGCGCGTGCGCAGGCGCGCGCCGCCGACGCGTGGCGCGCGCGGGGCGAGGCCGTCGGGCCGCTGCACGGTGTGCCGATCGGGATCAAGGACATCTTCGATACCGCCGACATGCCCACGGAGGACGGCACGGTGCTCCACGCGGGCCGTACGCCTGCCGACGATGCGGCCGCCGTCGCGATGCTGCGTGCCGCGGGTGCCGTGGTCATGGGCAAGACCGTCACCACCGAATGCGCGACCTATACGCCGGGCAAGACGCGCAATCCGCACAACCCGGACCATACGCCCGGGGGGTCCTCGTCGGGATCGGCGGCCGCGGTCGCCGCCGGGATGGTGCCCCTCGCAGTGGGCAGCCAGACCAACGGCTCGGTGATCCGGCCCGCCGCGTTCTGCGGCGTGTTCGGATTCAAGCCGACCCATGGACTCATTCCGCGCACGGGTGTCTTGAAACTTTCGCGCGCCCTCGACCACGTGGGGGTTTTTGCCCGTTCGATCGAAGACGTCGCCCTGATCTGCGAATCGTTGGTCGGCTACGACGCGGCCGATCCGGATACGCGGCCGCGCGCGCGACCCGAGTTCCAGCGGATCGTCGCGCAGGAGCCGCCGCTGCCGCCGCTGCTCGCGTTCGCGCGCACGCCGCTGTGGGAGCGGACCGATGCCGACCTGCGCGAGGCATTCGCAGAGCTTGTCGAGCACCTCGCCGACCGCGTCGTCGAGCTGGATCTCCCTGGGATCACGAACAGAGCGCTCGACTGGCACCGCACCATCATGGAGGCGGAGATGGCGGCCAATCTCGATGCCGAGTGGACTCGCGGACGCGACAAGCTGTCGGCATCGCTCCGCGCGCAGTTGGAGCGCGGTCGCGCGGTGTCCGCACTGGACTACCAGCAGGCGATCGCGCGCATTGCGATCATCAACCAGGGATTCGAAGAGATCTTCGAGCGTTGCGACGCGATACTTACGCCCGCTGCACAGGGGGCCGCGCCCAAGGGGCTCGACGCGACCGGCGATCCGTCGTTCTGCACGCTGTGGACGCTGGCGGGAATGCCGGCCATCACACTGCCTTTGATGCAGGCAGAAGATGGGCTGCCGATCGGCGTCCAGCTCGTGGGGCCTCGGGGTACCGATGCGCGATTGCTGCGGACCGCGCGCTGGCTCGTGAACGCGGTCGCGGCGGACGACGGCAGCTAGGGCGATCGAACTTTAGAGGAGCACCAAGCGAATGAAAATTCTTGCAGCCATCGTCGCGGCGGCGCTGCTCGGAGTGTTCATCGGGCCGGTCGTCGTCAAGCTGAACGAGGCCTCGCTCTGGATCGTGGCGGGCATCGGCTTCGCCATGATGCTGACCGATCTCGTGCAGTCCCTGCGCACGAAGGACGAGTAGCGCGGGTCAGGACCCGCGCGTCAGGCGACGCGCAGGGGCTTCTTCAGAAATTCGAGCTCGGCGCGCAGCCGCGCCAGTTCCGATCGGTCGGTGAAGGTCATGACCCAGTGCGTCAGCTGCCCGGCGCTGTCGTACACGGGGCCCAGGACGATTTCGACTTCGAACCGCTTGCCGGTCTTGTGCACGGCGCGAGCGGCATGCGGAGTCCGAACCGTGTCGAGCAGGCGGTCCTGCAGGCCGGGCTCGCGATCGAACATCAGCGTTTTCAGGTCCTGCCCGGCGACTTCGTGCTCGCGGTAGCCGAACAGTCCCTCGAAGGCCGGATTGAGGTAGGCGATCGGCCAGCGCACGTCCTGCGCGTCGACGATCGCGACAGCCGCGCCACAGGAGGCGAGCGCGGCGCGCGACAGCGCACTGTCTGCGAGCAGGCGAAACAGCGCAGGCGCCGACTCGTGGCGCCGGATCGGGCCGTTGCAGGCGGCGCGAGCGATCGGAGCGTCTCTTAAAGAAACTGTCATGGCATCGATTCGGCCACGGCGCACCGCGCGGGTGCAAGCCGCATAGGTCGCAGAACGCCGGTTTTTGCAGAGGAATGTGACAAAGTTCGCGAATGCGCGCAGCAGGCCGCGCGCCGCCACGCCGGGTCTCAGGCGGCTCGGTGCTCGGCCTGAGACAGGGAGTAGCAGCCGCGCCGCAACCGGTCGAAGTCGGCCGCCTCGATCGTCTCGCGCAGGAAATCCATGTTGCGATCGATCTCCGACTGGTACAGGCTCGGGCCATCGAAATGCGCCGCTGCGTAGCGGTCCGCCGCCCCGAGCTTTTTCTCGATGCGCTGGCGCGCAACGTACTCGTAGAAGCCCGGGGTCTTCACGATCAGGTCCTCGGGCGACGTGTAGCGCACGATCTCCTTGCCGTCGGGCAGCGTTTCGCGCGCGATCCGCCCCCAGACGAATTCCTCGTAGAGGAAGTCACGGCACTTTTCCAGGTACATCCGGTCCGACATCTGGCCGAGCAGGTCCGCAGTTCCGACCAGATGACCGATCAGGCGATCCTTGCCTTGCGGGATCCTGATCTCGTCAACTTCCAGCTCGTAGCCGGTGAAGTGCACCAGCTGCGCCGCCAGCGCGGCTTCGGCGGCGAAGCCCCGCTGGGGCAGGTAGTGCAGCAGGAAGTCGGCACTGCGGCTGACATGGACCTTGGTGAAGACGGCTCCGTTGGGGATGTCCTTCTCTGTGGTTCGCTTGATGTAGCCGCTGTCGTGCAGCAAAGCGATGATCACCCCCAAAACCGCGCGCCGTGCGCCGAGCTGCTCCGGTCCCGTGCAGCCGCGATCGTGCCCGTCGATCAGGCGCGCCATCGCAAGTGCCATGTCGAGCGTGTGGCGTACGTCGTGATACAGCGTGTCGCAGGCGAGATAACCCGGAAAACGACCGTCGAACAGTGCGCTGACGTCGTCGAACGCCTGGATTAGAGCGGCGAAGTCGCTCCCGGGATAGCGCGCCCGGAATATTTCCAGCACCGCGTCCCGGACGCGGCCGGCATCCTCGACGTTGATGCGGTTGCTAACGTCGTTCTGATTCAGGCGGATGTTCACGGAGCGCGCGAGCGTCTTATCTTTTCGTTCCGCGGGGATTGTCGTCGCATCGCACCAGTGACGCAAGCCGGCGGCGCAGAATTTGACATTCGCGCTGCGGCAATCGGGAGCCGGCCGATAAGCCGGGTTCTGTTGGCCGCACCCCTTGACGAGGCACGGTCACGGCAGCCATTCCTCTCGACCCCGGGTCGCCCCGTGGCTCTAGCCACCTACCCGCAAGCTCGGCCGAGCCGGCCTCAGACGCTTGCCTATTTGGTGTTGCTCCGGATGGAGGTTGCCCGTTTCACCCGCACGGCCTGCGCCGTGCGACTCGTCTCTGTGGCCCTGTTCGTCACGTCGCCGTGCCAGGGGATTACCCTGCATCCCGCTCTGCGGAGCCCGGACTTTCCTCTGCCCGCACCCTCTCGGGGCAAGCAGCGACTGCCTGGCCGACTCCCATGACAATTCTACCGCTGCCCGGCGCCGCTCGATTCGGCCTGCGGCCGGAAGTAGCGCGTATCTGCATAGAACCCGGCCTCCGCGCTGCCTTCGCTCCAGCCCGGGTAACCGAATACGGGAAGCGCCGCAAGTGCGCGCGGCGAGCTGCTGTGCGCAAAGGCGTCGAACCATGCGGCCGCCGCGGCATCGAGCACTTCCGTCAGCACATCGCACGGTGCACGAAGCAGCGATCTTTCCACGGGCACGAGCAACGCCTTGCAGGTGATTCCGGGCCACGGGGCGAGCGCCTGCTCGAGGACCGCATGGCCGAATACCACGATCCGCAGGCTCGACAGGACGCGCTCGCGCTCGCCCCAGAACAGCGCCTGCCAGTGGAACGAACGGACCAGGTCGATCAGCTCGGGGTCGCTGCACGCGACGATGGCGCCGCCTTCGTCGAAGATGGTCAGCAGGTCGCGCGTCGGGCCACGTTGACCGGCCTGCACGGGAATCGCCTCTGCATGGATCGCGTTCAGGCATGCCTTCGACCGCGGAAACGTGAGCCAGGCAAGCGCGTTGAACAGGTCGTGCCAGTTGCGTGCGCGGGTCGCGACCGCGCCGCTGGCGTGCACGCGCAATTCGTAGCCCGGGTCCGCTGCGGAGGGCGGGACGAATCGAACCGGCAATCCGTTGCGCGTGCACGGTTCTCGCCCGAGGTCGGCGGCGAGCGCGTTCAGCCGCGCACAATCGGGCCACTCGGCTTGCGCTGCGAGCAGCGCGAGCGCGCGCCGCACGGGGTAGAACACCGGATGAGCGAAGCGCGCGCAGCCCTCCGACCAGCCGAGGCTCAGGCCAGCTTCCACGGCAGGCGCTCCCCGGCCCGCAGCGGCACCAGCTCACCGGCGCCGAAGGCGAGCTTCGCGGGTACCGCCCAGGGCTCGCGCACCAGCGTCACACGGCCTTCGTTTGCGGGCAAATCGTAAAACTGCGGCCCGAACAGGCTCGCGAAGCCTTCCAGCTTGTCGAGCGCGCCGGCCTCCTCGAACGCGATCGCGTACAGCTCGAGCGCCGCGTGCGCGGTATAGATGCCGGCGCAGCCGCAGTCCGTCTCCTTGGCATCGCGTGCGTGCGGCGCGCTGTCGGTACCGAGAAAGAACTTGGGATTGCCCGACGTTGCGGCCTCGACGAGCGCCTCGCGGTGCTCTTCGCGCTTGAGCACCGGAAGGCAGTAGTGATGCGGGCGGATGCCGCCGAGAAACAGCGCATTGCGGTTCATGAGAAGGTGGTGCGCCGTAATGGTCGCGGCGATCCGTGCGCCGGTGACTTCGACGTATTGCACCGCGTCGCGCGTCGTAATGTGCTCGAGCACGACCTTCAGGCTGGGAAAACGCTCGACCAGCGGTCCGAGCACCTCCTCGATGAATGCCCTTTCGCGGTCGAACACGTCGATCGCCGGGTCCGTGACCTCTCCGTGTACCAGCAGCGGCATGCCGAGCTCCTGCATGCGCTCGAGCGTATGAAAGCAGCGCGAGATCCGCGTGACGCCTTCGTCGGAATGCGTGGTCGCGCCCGCCGGGTACAGCTTCACGGCGGCTACGCGGCCGGAGAGCTTGGCGCGCGCAATCTCTTCCGGCGGCGTGTCGTCGGTGAGATACAGCGTCATCAGAGGCTCGAAGGTCGAGCCCTCGGGCAGTGCGGCGAGAATGCGCTCGCGGTAATCGAGCGCTTGATTCGTCGTGCGCACTGCGGGCCGCAGATTGGGCATCACGATCGCTCGCGCGAACTGACGCGCGCTGTCGGGCAGCACGGCGGCCATCGTGTCGCCGTCGCGCAGGTGCAGGTGCCAGTCGTCGGGCCGGCGAATCGTCAGCGCGTCCATCCCGCGCGGGATTCTATCCGCACTTTTCGTGCGCAGCCCGGGAGTCGACCGCGATGGCGCAGCGTGCGGCGACGCGACTAAGCGTCATCGGGCCTGCCCGTCCGACCGGAAGCGCGCGAACGGCCAGCGCGCTCAACCGCGTTTGCGTAAAGTGCATTTCGCGGCGCCCCCGTGATACGCGAAGCCAGCTTGGCGGCCTCGCGCATCGGCAGGGTCGGCAGTGCCGCGAGCAACACTTCCATGACGCGTACACCCTCGCTGTGCGCGGCGTCGGGCCGTGCACTCGGACCGAGAACGAGGACGAATTCGCCGCGCTCGCGGTGCGGATCGGCATCCAGCCACCCCAGGGCCTCACCGAGCGGCAGGCGGACGAGCTCCTCGAACTTTTTCGTCAGTTCGCGTGCGATCAGCAGCTCGCGAGTGCTGCCGAAGCGCGCGGCCAGTGCCTCGAGCGTCGCCCGGACCCGGTGCGGTGCCTCGTAGAAGACGATCGGGCAGTGCAGTTCGAGCTCTGCGAGCGCCTTGCGTCGTGCGGCCGCGGAAGCCGGTAGAAAACCGGCGAACAGCCACGGTCCGGCAGCGAAGCCCGAGGCACACAGCGCCGCGGTGGCCGCGCTCGGACCCGGCACCGGAACCACACGGATGCCCGCCGCATGTGCGGCCGCGACCAGCAGTGCGCCGGGGTCCGACAGGCCCGGAGTGCCGGCATCCGTGACGACTGCAATGTCCTTGCCCGCGCCCAGCAGCTCGAGCAGCACCGCGCTTGCGGCACGCTCGTTGTGCTGGTGCAGCGCCACCGTCCGCGTGCGGATCGCGTGGCGCGCGAGCAGGGTGTGCGAGGTCCGCGTGTCCTCGCAGGCGACGACTGCGACGCGGCTCAGCGTTTCCAGCGCCCGCGTGCTGACGTCGCCGAGGTTGCCGATCGGGGTCGCGACGACGAACAACGTGCCAGTCGGAGAATGCGCGGTCAACGGGATCGCAACGGCTTCGTTAGGGCTTGAGATGGGCAGTGCGCAGCCGATGGGTAGGGTGCCATGAACCGGAGCGGGGCGCGAGCCGAAGCGCTGTGCGCCGAGCGCATGCGACGCGCCGGCCTGCGCATCGTTGCGCGCAACTGGCGCTGCCGGCTGGGCGAAATCGATATCGTCGCCGAGGATGCGGGGGTCACCGTGTTTGCCGAAGTGCGCCTGCGCAGGAGGGGGCGTTTTGGCGGCGCCGTCGAAAGCATCACCGTGGCGAAGCGCGCGCGGCTAATTGCGGCCGCGCAGCATTATCTCGCGGGTCGTCGCGAATGCAGTTGTCGCTTCGATGTCATGTCGCTCGACGTGGACGGGCCATGCCGGATCGAGGACATCGAGTGGATGCGCAATGCCTTTGATGCGTAGTGCGCGACCCGCGCCTGTTCCGGGGCCGACCGGCGGTCCTGAGCGCGTGTTCCGGCGCCGCGCAGCGGGGTGAATCCGAGGTCGTCCGAAAGTGTCGGTGTAGAATTTCCGCATGGGTGCTGCGCAGAGTGCGGATCCGACGGAGCGATCCGATTCCATCGCCGCGATGGCGGTACGCGTGGAAGGGCACTTTCGCGAAAGCGCCGGCCTCAAGCTGTCGAGCGCGAAGCTGCTCGCGGCCCCGATCGCGCATGCCGCGACGCTCATGGTCGGGTCGTTGCGCGCGGGCGGCAAGATCCTGGCCTGCGGCAACGGGGGCTCGGCGGCGGACGCGCAGCACTTCGCGGCCGAGCTGGTCAACCGATTCGAGATCGACCGTCCGCCGCTGGCGGCCGTGGCGCTGACCACGGACAGCTCTGCGCTGACTTCGATCGCGAACGACTTCCGCTACGAAGAAGTGTTCGCCAAGCAGCTGCGCGCGATCGGGCGGGCGGGCGACGTCCTGCTGGCGATCTCGACGAGCGGAAATTCGGCCAGCGTGCTGGAGGCGGTCGATGTGGCGCATGCGCTCGGCGCGCGGGTGGTGGCACTCACCGGGGGACGCGGCGGAAAGCTCGGGGAACGGATTGCCGATGGCGATGTCCACGTCAATGTGCCGCATGCGGTCACGGCGCGCGTCCAGGAGGTGCATCTGCTGGCGCTGCACTGCCTGTGCGATGCGATCGATCATCAAATGTTCGGAGCCAAGACATGAGCTTACGCAGCACCAGCCTGGGGTCGACCCTGGGTCTTATTTTCGCGGCCTTGCTGTTCCTGCAGGGATGCGCCGAAACGGTGATTGCAGTCGGGGCCGGCACCGCAGTCATGTCGGCCACCGACCGACGCTCCACAGGTGCCCAGGTCGACGACGAAGGCATCGAACTGCGTGTGGCGAACCGCATCGACGAGCGGTTCGGTGACAAGGTCCACGTAAACGTCACCTCGTTCAACTACGTGGTGCTGCTCACTGGCGAGGTCCCCGATGCGAGCACTCGAAGCGAGGTCGAGAAGATCACACGAGCTGCTCCGGGCGTGCGCAGCGTGAACAACGAGACGCAGATTGCGGGGGTGTCCTCGCTCGGCGCGCGCTCCAACGATGCGTGGCTTACCGGCAAGGTGAAGACGCGCTTTCTCGACGTGGGGCACTTCAATCCGAACCACGTCAAGGTGGTGACCGAGGCCAACGTGGTCTACCTGATGGGCATCGTGACCCATGCCGAGGCCAATGAGGCGGTCGAGATCGCGCGTACGACCGGCGGCGTGCTCAAAGTGGTGAAGATATTCGAGTACTGCGCGGCGGGCCAGGGGACTTGCAAGGGCCAGGAAAAGCCCTCCTGAGCGCGGCGGGACCGGCCGTGAGTCAGGCTGCGCCCCCCTTCGAGCGCAAGATCCGGGCACCGCAGGACCTCGCGCACTGGCTGGCGGGCCTGCCGCGGCCGCTGGTGTTTACCAATGGCGTGTTCGATCTGCTGCATCGTGGTCACGTGACCTATCTGGCGCGTGCACGCGAACGCGGGGCTGCGCTGCTCGTCGCGTTGAACAGCGATGTCTCGGCGCGCGCGCTCGCCAAGGGCGACGACCGTCCGGTCAACCGCCTCGAGGACCGGCTGGCACTCGTCGCGTCGCTCGAATCGGTCGACGCGGTCACCTGGTTCGACGCGGCAACGCCGGTTGCGCTGATCGAGGCCTGCCGTCCCGAAGTGCTCGCCAAAGGCGGCGACTGGCCCGTCGAGCGCATCGTCGGCGCGGCCGGAGTGCTGGCGCGGGGCGGCGAGGTGGTTGCGATTCCCATCGAGCACGAGCGCTCGACCACCGCGTTGCTGGCACGCATCCGCGGCGCCTCGACCTGAGCCGCCGGCCGGGCCATTGCGCAGAGGGTGCGCAGCCGCGAGAATAGCGGCGTGCGACTGCGGCAGATCAACATCGACTACGACGCCGAAAACGACCGGCTGCTGATGCGCATCGGCACCAGCGACGGCGCGGAGCTTCGCCTCTGGCTGACTCGCCGTTTCGTCAAGCTGCTGTGGCCGCTGCTGGTCAAGCTGGCGGAGGACGCGAGCCCCCGCATTCGCACGCAGGCAAATCCGGAGGCACGCAAAGCCCTGCTCGGTCTCGAGCACGAACAGGCCATTTCGCGCGCGGATTTCTCCCGCCCCTACGAGAACAAGACGCCCACGACGCCGCTGGGCGAGGCACCATTGCTGCTCTCGCGCATCCAGACCGGCCATGACCGCAGCGGGCAGCCGATCGTCGCACTGCATCCCTCCGATGGGCAAGGCGTGACGCTGAACCTGGACGCCGTTCTGTTGCACTCCTTGTGTCGTCTGCTGCAGGCGGCTGCCCAGAAGAGCGATTGGGACGTCGAGCTGCGGCTGCCAGGGAGCGACAGCCGCGCCACCCCGGAGCGGCCTCAGCGCACGATCAACTGACGGACGCGCACCGACCCAACGGTGAGCGCGTATAATGGGCGGTTTCCGCATTGCGGAACACAGCGGAGCAGTACGCCATCGATTCCGGATTTGAACGGCTCGGCCTGATCGAGCCTCTCCTGCGCGTCGTCAGCGAACTCGGCTACAAGGAGCCCACGCCGGTTCAGGCGCAGGCGATCCCAGTGGTGCTCGAGGGCCGTGACCTGATGGCCGGTGCACAGACCGGCACGGGAAAGACGGCCGCCTTTGCGCTGCCGATCCTGCAGCAGATCGCACCGCTCGCGAGCACGAGCGCGTCGCCGGCACGCCACCCCGTTCGCGCCCTGGTGCTTACGCCGACGCGCGAGCTCGCGATTCAGGTCGAAGAAAGCTTCCGCGACTATGCGCGGCATCTGCAGCTGCGAACTGCCGTCGTCTACGGTGGCGTCGACATGAACGCGCAGATCGCGCAGCTGCGACGCGGCGTCGAGGTGCTCGTCGCGACGCCGGGGCGACTGCTCGATCACGTGCAGAACCGGACCGTGACATTCGGCCAGGTGTCGGTCCTGACGTTGGATGAAGCCGATCGCATGCTCGACATGGGCTTCCTGCCGGATATCCGGCGCATCATCGCGCTGCTCCCTGTACGGCGTCAGAACCTGCTTTTTTCGGCCACCTTTCCGGAAGAGATCCGCAAGCTCGCGGCCACGCTGCTGACCAATCCGGCGGAGATTCAGATCGCAGCGCGCAATGCGGTCGCAGAGCTGGTCACGCATGTGGTCTACCCGGTGGCGCGCGAGAAGAAGCGCGAGCTGCTGTGTCACCTGATCCGCTCGCGCAACCTCACTCAGGTGCTGGTGTTCAGCGGTACGCGCATCGGCGCCAACCGACTGGCGCACCAGCTGCGCCGCGAGCACATCCACGCGGACGCGATTCATGGCGACAAGTCCCAGGCGGAGCGGCTGGAAGCGCTCGAGGGGTTCAAGGCAGGGCGTACCGCGGTGCTGGTCGCCACCGACGTCGCCTCGCGCGGCCTGGACATCGAGGGTCTGCCGCAAGTCATCAATTTCGATATTCCGCATTCGCCCGAAGACTACGTGCATCGCATCGGCAGAACCGGGCGGGCCGGCCTGACGGGCGAGGCCATATCGCTGGTTGCGCCCGAGGATCGGGAGTCGCTTGCGGCAATCGAGAAACTGATCAGACGCTCGATCGAGCGGGTGCTGGAACCCGGATTCGAGCCGAACGCCGGCGCCGTTGCGGCCGTCATGGGACGCTCCGGCCGCGGCGAGGCGCGCTCTCGCGCAGAAGGGCGCGGGCGCACCGCGCCGCGCCGACCGAGTCCTGCACGCTCCGCGGAAGGGTCAGACCCGATCTTTTCCAGGCCTTATGAGCCGGATGGAGCGCATGCCCCCGAGCCGGCAAGTCAGACGGCTGCGGCGTCCGGTCGACGGCCGAAGCAGGTTGCCGTGCTGCTGGGCGGATCCCGGCCCGCCAAGAGCTAGGGACCTGCGCGCGGCGCGCCGCTGCGCCCCTCAGACTGAGCGGGCGCCGTCCACTTCAATGCACACGCCGGAAATGAAGCTCGCGTCGTCCGAGGCAAGGTAAAGACAGGCGTTCGCGACGTCTAGCGGGGTCGAGAAGCGGCCCATCGGGATGGTGGCGAGAAAGCGCTTGCGTGCTTCCTCGGTGACCCTGCCTCCCGCGAACTCGGCCGACAGCGCGGTGTCGGGGCTGAAGACCGGATTCACGCAGTTCACGCGGATGTTGTCCGGTCCGAATTCGCCCGCCATCGATTTCGACATCAGCACGACGGCACCCTTCGAACTGTTGTAGATCGTCAGCCCGGGGCGCGGACGGATGCCCGCAGTAGAAGCGATGTTGACGATGCATCCGCCGCCCTGCTTGCGGAAGACGGGCACGGCGTGGATCGCCGAGAGGTAGACGCTTTTCACGTTTACGGCGTACACGCGGTCGAATTCCGCCTCGGTGACCTCGAGGTACGGCTTGTTGCGATGCGTCCAGCCCGCGTTGTTGACGACGATGTCAAGCCGACCGAACGCCGATTGCGCCCCGCCCACCAGTCCGCCCCAGTCCGAGGTGCGCGTCACGTCGCCCCGGATGAAGATGGCCTTGCCGCCCGCGCTGGAGATCTCGCCCGCGACGCGCTGGCCGCCGGCTGCGACGATGTCGTTTACGACGACACCTGCTCCTTCCTGCGCGAACCGCTTGGCGATGCCCTCGCCGAAGCCGGATCCGGCGCCTGTCACGATCGCGATTCTTCCGCTCAGTCTCATGGCTCGATCCAATCTGGTTGGCTGGAGTAATCCGCAAGGAATGCTAACCGCGCTCGCCGGCGAGCGCCTTGATTTGAGTGAAACTCCGCAGTCCGGGAGGGTCAGGCCGCTTTGAACGGCGAGTGTTCCACGAGTTCGTTCACGTAGCGCGAGATGCCGCGGCGTTCGCGCCCGAGGTAGTCCTCGATGGCCTGCGCGAAGGCGGGATGCGCCAGCCAGTGGGCAGACAGCGTTTCGACCGGCATCAGGCCGCGAAACAGCTTGTGCTCGCCCTGTGCGCCCCCTTCGAAGCTGCGCAAACCCTCCGCAATCGCGTACTCGATCGCCTGGTAGTAGCAGCACTCGAAGTGCAGCAGAGGAATATGCTCGATGGCGCCCCAGTAGCGGCCGAACAGAGCGTCGCCGCCGCGGACCAGCAGCGAAGCGGCGACCGCTGCGCCCGAGCGCTCGGCGAGCACCATCACCGCGTGCGGGCCGAGCGTTGCGCCGAACTGCAGAAAGAACGCCAGATTGAGATAGGGACGCGAGCCATGGGCCGCATAGGTGGTGCGATAGCAGCGGTGGAAGAACTCCCAGTGCGCAGGCTCGATCTGTTCGCCCCGCAGGCGTTGGAACGTGACGCCTGCTTCGCGTACGCGGCGACGTTCCTGGCGAATGTTCTTGCGACGACGATGCGACATGCGTGCGAGGAAGGCTTCGAAATCCCTGTCGCCCGGGTTCTCCCAGTGAAACTGAATCGTGCGCCGAAGCATCATGCCGGCCTCCTGCATGAGCGCCGCCTCCGCTTCGGTCGGAAACAGAATGTGCAGCGAGGACGCCTGGCGCGCCTGCTCGAGCGCCGCGGCGAGCAGCGTCCGGCGCACGCCTTGTTCGCGTGCCAGCAGGCGCGGCCCGGTGACCGGTGTGAAGGGCACGGCGCACAGCAGCTTTGGGTAGTACTCGATGCCGTGCCGCGCGTAGGCGTCGGCCCATGCCCAATCGAAGACATACTCGCCATACGAATGTGTCTTGACGAAAAGGGGCATCGCACCGGCGAGCACGCCGCCGTGCCGCACCAGCAGGAAGCGCGGCTGCCAGCCCGTGCGCCCGCTGGCGCAGCCCGTTTCGATCAGGGCATCCAGAAAGGCATGCTTGAGAAACGGCTGTCGCGCCTGCGCAGCCGCGTCCGCTCCCAGCAGCGCATCCCATTCCGCCGCATCGATTCCGCGCAGCGTGTCGACAATGCTCAGGCTTTCCAACGTCGTGGTGCCGGTCCGGTCGCCCTGGGGGAGAGTGGTCGATTATAGGGACTGCCCGCCGGCGCGTGCGGCGGCGGATGCCTTACAATCGCACCGTTCGAAAAGGGGGCGCGATGAAAAAGATCGAAGCGATCGTAAAACCGTTCAAGCTCGACGAGGTGCGCGAAGCCCTCTCGGAGGTCGGGGTGACCGGCTTGACGGTGACCGAGGTCAAGGGCTTCGGCCGCCAGAAGGGGCACACGGAGCTTTACCGCGGTGCCGAATACGTAGTCGATTTTCTGCCGAAAGTGAAAATCGAGCTCGTGGTTCCCGACAACCAGGTCGAGCCCGCGATCGACGCGATCGTGCGCTCGGCGCGGACCGGCAAGATTGGCGACGGGAAAATCTTCGTCACAGCGGTCGAGCACGTCGTGCGTATACGCACGGGCGAGACCAACGAATCTGCGGTCTGAAGCGTCGGATCGCGAGATCGCGTCGCGGCACCTGCCTCAAGCGCCGCTGTCCTAGGGCCGCCTCCGCAGCAGCACCAGAAGTGCGCCGCTCCCCCCCTGCGGCGCAGGTGCCTGGCAGAACGCGAGCACATCGTCGCGGCGCGGAAGAAGCTTGTGCAAGTGGTGCTTGAGGACCGGCTCGCGATTGCGCGAGCCCAGGCCTTTGCCGTGAACGATGCGCACGCAGCGCATGCGTCGCGCACTGCACGCGCGTAGAAACAGGGCCAGCTGCTCGGCCGCCTGCGCGCGATTCATGCCGTGCAGATCGAGGTCGCCCTGAACGACCCAGTGCCCGCGGCGCAGCTTGCGCAGCACGTCGCGCGAAAGGCCGTGGCGCAGGAAACACAGCTCATCGCCCGAGTCGAGCAGATGGTCGAGCGCGACCGGACCCGCAAGGGACTCGCCAAGCACCGCCCGCTCGTCGCGCCGGCGCTGTTTTGCGACGGGCGGCGGGGGCGCGCGGCGTAGCGCGATTCGCCGCCGGGCGCGCGGTGAGATCGGACGCACGTCCGCCATGGCTTTGCGGAATTCTTCGTCTGACGCGTGCTCTGGACCGTCGCTCATGGCGCGCACCGTGATCGGAACTCAACTGTCTTGCGAATCCAGGAACTTCTCCGCATCGAGCGCAGCCATGCAGCCGCTCGCGGCACTGGTCACTGCCTGGCGGTAAACGTGATCCTGCACGTCGCCTGCGGCGAATACGCCCGGCACGCTGGTCGCGGTGGCGTTGCCGTCGACGCCGGAGCGGGTCACGATGTAGCCGTTCTTCATGTCGAGCTGACCTTCGAAGAGGGTCGTATTCGGCGTGTGGCCGATGGCGACGAAGACGCCCTTGACGGGAAGCGTCTTGGCCGCGCCGTCCTTGACGCTCTTGATCCGTGCGCCGGTCACGCCGCTCGCATCACCGACAACGTCGTCTAGCACGCTGTCCAGCGCGAGCGTGATCTTGCGCTCTTCGACGCGGCGCATCAGCTTGTCGATCATGATCTTCTCGGCGCGGAACTTGTCGCGCCGGTGCACCAGCGTGACGGCGCTGCAGATGTTCGCCAGGTAGAGCGCTTCCTCCACCGCGGTATTGCCTCCGCCGATGACCGCAACCTCCTGCCCTTTGTAGAAGAACCCATCGCAGGTTGCGCAGGCCGAAACGCCCCGGCCCATGAACCGTTCCTCGGAGGGCAGCCCGAGATATTTCGCGGAGGCGCCGGTTGCGATGACCAGAGCATCGCAGCTGTAGCTCGCCGCGTCGCCTTCGAGCACGAAGGGGCGTGCGGCGAGGTGCGCGCGCTGGATGTGGTCGAAGATCACTTCGCTGTTGAACCGTTCCGCGTGCTTCTGGAACCGCACCATCAGGTCAGGTCCCTGCACACCGTCCGCGTCCGCCGGCCAGTTGTCGACGTCGGTCGTGGTCATCAGCTGCCCCCCTTGCGCGAGGCCAGTGATCAGCACGGGGGAGAGGTTGGCACGCGCCGCGTAAACCGCGGCTGTATAGCCCGCTGGACCCGATCCCAAGATCAGCAGACGAACATGGCGACGAGGTGTCGGCTCGGGCATGGCGGGCTAGGAGTAGAGGGGAGGTCCGGATTATACGGGCGGACCTGTCAAAAATTTTCAATCCAACTTCTCACTGTTATTTCGTAAGGAACTGATTTTTGGTATGGTTTGCTAGGGAAAACAGGTGCAGGGAAGAATAACCACGGGTTCCCCGGAGGGTGGTCTGACGGTGCGAATGCTGCTCGTTGCGCTGGGCTTGTCGGCGGCCTGCGCCCATGCGCCCGCACAGACCGGGCAGAATCCGCCGGCGCCAGCGGCGCTCGACACTCCGACCTTCGAGATTCGTCGTTTCGTCTTCGCCGGCGCTATGCTCATTCCGCGGGAAGAGCTCGAGCAGCGCACGCGAGCGTTCACCGGCCCGGCACGCAACTTTGGCGACGTCCAGCGGGCGCTGGAAGCGGTCGAGAGGGCGTACAGCGATGCCGGCTACAACGCCGTCCAGGTCGTGCTGCCCGAGCAGGAGCTCGAGCGCGGCGAGGTGCGCTTCGAGATCGTCGAGTCGCGCATCGGACGCGTCCTGGTCGAAGGCAATCAGTTCTTCGACGAGGCCAACATTCGCGCCAGCGTGCCTTCGCTGGCATCGGGCTCGGCACCGAACATCGCCAGCATTGCGCGCAACCTGCGGCTCGCCAACGAGAACCCGGCCAAGCAGGCGACGGTGCTGCTGCGCAGCGGGCAGAGCGAAGCCACGGTTGACGCGGTGGTCCGCGTGGTCGACGAGGACTGGCTGAAATTCGGCGTCACGCTCGACAACACGGGTAACGACGAGACCGGACGGCTGAGGATCGGCCTCGGGCTACAGCACGCCAACGTCTTTGGCCTGGACCATGTGCTCAACCTGCAGTACGTCGGCGCGCCCTACTCGGAATCGAGGACGCAGGGCGGCGAATTCGACGATTTGTCCCTGAAGCCGTCGGACCGGGTGCTGATCGTCGGCGCCGGCTACCACATACCGCTGTATGCGCTTGGCGACGCGCTCGATTTCATCGCCGGCTATTCGGACGTGGACTCGGGTACGCTGCAGGGACTGTTCAACGTTGCCGGAGCCGGGACCATTTTCGCGGGGCGATACACGCGCAACCTGAATGCGATCGGCAACTACGATCACAGGGTCCAGTTCGGGCTCGATTACCGGGCCTACGACAACAGCGGAGTTCAGGTCGTGGGGAGCGGCATTCAGCTCGTCCCGGACATCACGGTGCATCCCTGGAGCCTGTCGTATCTCGGGCAGCTGCGGCTCGCCGACAGCGAGACGCTGTTCTCCCTCGGATTCTCGCAGAACATCCCCGGCGGCAGCGACGGCACGCAGGCGGATTTCTGTGCGACGCGCAACAACGGAGCCGGTGACTGTGCGCGGGCGCGCTATCAGATCTGGCAGCCGGCGTTCAGCCACAGTCAGGCCCTGCCCGCCGACTGGCAGCTGCGCTTCGCCATGAACGGGCAGTGGACGCCCGACCAGCTGGTTCCAGGCGAGCAATTCGGCCTCGGCGGGATGGATTCGGTGCGCGGATTTTTCGTGCGTGAAGTCGCCAATGACAAGGGCTACCGCGGCTCGGGTGAGTTGTACACGCCCGACCTCGGAGCGGGGATCGGAGTCGCGGGCCTGCGCCTTCGCGCACTGGTGTTCGGGGACTGGGGCGCGGTACGGCGCAACGACCCGGCGCCCGGCGAGCCCCGCGGCCAGTCCATCGGCAGCACGGGCCTGGGGATCCGCCTCGCCTACCAGCGCGAGCTGACGCTGCGGGCGGACTGGGGCTATGTCCTGAACGGCGGCGGGCAGCAGGCGAAGGGAGATTCGATGGTCAACTTCCGCGTATCGTATATTTTCTGATGGCGCCGAAATCAGGCGCTGCTTTGCTAAGATAGCCGCTGACCGCGAAAAGCTCGAACCTTGGAGGGCAGACGGGTGGAAAACCCCATGACCGGTACGACGACGGCAGTCTCGACAGCAGTGCTTCGCGCGGTGCCCCTGTTCACCAGCTTCACCGATGAGCAGTTGCGCGCCATTGGAACCATGGTCAAGCGGCGCAGCGCGTCCCGCAACACGACCATCATGGCCGCCGGAGATGCCACCGATTCGCTCTACATCGTGCTCTCCGGCCGGCTGAAGGTCATGATGAGCGACGCCGACGGGCGCGAGGTCATCCTGACGATCATTGGACCCGGGGAGTTTTTCGGGGAAATGGGTCTGATCGACGACAGTCCGCGCTCGGCGAGCGTCGTCGCGATCGAGCCCTGCGAGCTGCTGTCCATCATGAAGCGCGATTTCAAGCAGTCGATGGAGCAGAATTTCGAGCTCGCGATGACGGTGATGCGCGGGTTGGTGAGGCGACTGCGGGAGGCCGACCGCAAGATCGGCAGCCTTGCGCTGCTCGATGTCTTCGGGCGCGTCGCGCACCTGCTGATCGACATGTCGGAGAATGTGGACGGACAGCGCGTTGTGACCCGACGCATTCCGAAGCAGGACATTGCCAAGATGATCGGCGCGTCGCGCGAAATGGTGAGCCGCGTCATGAAAGACCTGCAGGAGGGCGGCTTCATCGAGATGCGCGGCACCAAGATCGTGATTCACGACGAGGTCGTGCTGCCGGAGTAGTGTAAGAATTGGTCAGGCCGCTGGGCGCGGCGGCCGGATTCGTGAAATAGTTCCTCCTTCCCGATGGACCCGCAGCGCAGGCTTGCCGGCATGCCCCAGTGCGCGACGCTGCCGTACACGGAGCTGCTGCGCGCCTTTCTCGCGTGGTCGCTCTGCGCGATCGCCCTCGTGGCCTACTCGGGTCAGGCGGCGGGCGACGCGGGCAGCATCGAGCAGCTTTCGGGGACGCTTTCGGTCAAAGACGCGGACGGCAAAATCCGCATTCTGTCGCGCAAGTCCGTGATCCGGCCGGGCGACACCATCAACACCGAACGCGACAGCTACGCGCAGATCAAGTTCGCGGACGGGGGTCGCGTGACCCTCAAGCCGAATACCACGGTGCGACTCGAGCAGTTCAAGTTCACGCAGGAAAAGCCCAGGGAGGATTCCTTCGTCTACAGCCTGTTGCGCGGCGGCCTGCGAGCGGTCACGGGACTGCTCGGACAGCGCAGCAAGGACGCATACGAACTGAAGACCGCGACCGCGACCGTAGGCATCCGCGGCACGACGTTCTCCGCGGACGACTGCACCAGCGACCGTACCTCGGAAGCCTGTTCCCGCCTCCAGGCCGCCGTTTACGTCGGTGTGACCGACGGCGAGATCGTGGTGCGCAATGGACAGGGCGAGCTCGGTGTCGCGGCCGGCCAGTTCGGCCTGATCGAGCGCGACAAGCGGCCGCTGTTCCTGTCGACCGATCCCGGCCTGAACTTCACGCCACCGGCGAGTTTCATCGTCTCTCTGGCGGGCGGCAGCGCTCTGAACGCGGGCCGCGCATTGGAATGCGTGGTCGGGCAGCGCTGAGTTTCCAGCGGCGCGCTTGAAGTCCGGCAGGCGCGGCGCCGGAGCGGCGCTGGGACCCTCCGCGCGCGGTGCGCGGGGCGGGCGTTGCGGCGTTCGAACGTGTCGGGTGCGCTACAATCGCAGCTTCCGGACCGATCGCGATGGCGGCTGCACAGAAATCCGGCACATCTCCCCTGCCGGCGAGACTCGCGGGTCTGTTACGCGAAGCGCGCTGGTTGCTCGTTGCAGTCGCGGCGGTTTACCTGCTTCTCATCCTCGCGACGTTCCACAAGACGGATCCGGGCTGGTCGCATAGCGCAACGGGCGCCTTTGCACAGAACGCGGGCGGCCGGGTCGGCGCCTGGCTGGCGGATCTGCTGCTCTACGTGTTCGGTCTTTCGGCGTACTGGTGGGTGGCGCTCTGCGTCGCAGTCGTGGTCATGGGCTACCGGCGCCTGCATGGCGCGCCACCGCCCGACCGGCGCTCGCTGGGCGTGATGTCGGCAGGGTTCGCGCTGCTGCTGGTGTCGAGCACCGGCCTGGAGGCCCTGCGTCTGCACTCGCTGCAGGCCGAGCTGCCGCTTGCACCCGGAGGCCTGCTCGGCGATGCGTTCGGCTCGGTCGCGTCCGGCACGCTCGGATTTACCGGCGCAACGCTGGCGATGGTTGCGCTCGTGGCGATCGGTGCGAGCCTGTTCAGCGGAATTTCGTGGATGCGGGTGGCCGAGTTCACCGGGTTCGTTCTCGAGTCGGGGTATGCGTCCGCGAAATCCGCTTGGGAGCGGCGCCAGGACCGCAAGCGCGGGGCGTTGGCACGCGAGGAGCGCGAGGTCGTCGTCGAGACGGGACGCAGGCGCGAAGAGGACCACCCGCCATTGCGCATCGAGCCGCAGCTGGTCGAGATCAAGAAATCCGAGCGCGTCCAGAAGGAGCGGCAGGTGCCGCTGTTCGACGACCTGCCGGATACGCCGCTGCCGCCGATCAAGCTGCTGGACGAAGTGCGGCATGACAACGAGCAGATCACGGCCGAGACGCTGGAATTCACTTCGCGGCTGATCGAGAAGAAGCTGTCCGATTTCGGCGTCGTGGTGAAAGTGCTCGCGGCGTATCCTGGACCGGTCATCACGCGCTACGAAGTGGAGCCCGCGGTCGGGGTCAAGGGCAGCCAGATCGTCAACCTGGTCAAGGATCTCGCGCGCGCGCTGTCGGTGGTGTCGATTCGCGTGGTCGAGACCATTCCCGGCAAGTCCTGCATGGGGCTGGAGATCCCGAACCCGCACCGGCAGGCAGTGCGATTGTCAGAGATTCTCGGCTCTGAGGCCTACCACGCGCTGCACGCGCCGCTCGCGCTGGCACTTGGCAAGGACATTGCGGGCAATCCGATCGTCGTCGATCTCGCACGCATGCCCCATCTGCTGGTCGCGGGAACGACCGGTTCGGGCAAGTCGGTCGCGCTCAATGCGATGATCCTGTCGCTGCTCTACAAGTCCGAACCGCGCCAGGTGCGCCTGATTCTGGTCGATCCGAAAATGCTGGAACTCTCGGTATACCAGAACATTCCCCATCTGCTCGCGCCGGTGGTGACCGACATGAAGCAGGCGGCCAACGCGCTCAACTGGTGCGTCGCAGAGATGGACAGGCGCTACAAGCTGATGTCATGGCTCGGCGTACGCAATCTGTCCGGCTTCAATCACAAAGTCATCGAAGCGGAAAAGCACGGCCGCGCGCTCGAGGATCCGTTCGGCATCGACTCGGGCGAGCCGCAGCCGCTCAAGGCGCTGCCTTACATCGTGGTCGTCATCGACGAATTGGCCGATCTGATGATGGTGGTCGGCAAGAAAGTCGAAGAACTCATCGCGCGCCTCGCCCAGAAGGCACGTGCCGCGGGCATCCATCTCGTGCTTGCCACGCAACGTCCGTCGGTCGACGTCATCACCGGGCTCATCAAGGCCAACATTCCGACCCGCATCGCGTTCCAGGTATCGTCGCGGGTCGACTCGCGCACGATCCTCGACCAGAGCGGGGCCGAGGCGCTGCTCGGGGCGGGCGACATGCTGTACCTGCCGCCGGGCAGCGGGCTGCCGCAACGCGTGCACGGGGCGTTCGTCGCCGATCACGAAGTGCACAACGTCGTCGAGCACCTCAAGCGGCTCGCCACGCCGGAGTACATCGACGAAGTGATCGAACCTGCCGCCGGCGGCGATGGCGCCTCGGCGATGGGCGAGGGCGCTGGCGAGAAAGATCCGCTGTACGACCAGGCGGTGGAAATTGTGCTGCGTACCCGCCGGCCTTCGATCTCTCTGGTGCAACGTCATCTGCGGATCGGCTACAACCGCGCGGCCCGCCTGATCGAGGACATGGAGCGCGCCGGCCTGGTTTCGTCGATGCAGTCGAACGGCAATCGCGAGGTACTGGTCCCCGCGACGCAGGAGTAGGCGGGTGACGCGCACCGCGCTCGCCTTGCTGGCGGTGCTGATTGCCTCGCCCGCGCAAGGCTCGAGCATCGAGCGATTTCAAAGCTACGTGGCGACCACACGGACGGCGCGTGCCGACTTCGAGCAGAAGGTCTTCGACGGACGCAACAAGCTGGTGCAGACGGCGACGGGACAGTTCTCGTTCGAGCGTCCGGGGCGCTTTCGCTGGAATTACCTGACGCCGCAGCGGCAGTTGATCGTCGGCGATGGCGAGCGCGTCTGGATCTACGACGAGGATCTCGCCCAGGTCACGGTGCGCCGGCTGGCGCGCGCGCTCGGCTCGACGCCCGCGGCACTGCTTGCGGGGAGCGCCGACGTGGCGCAGGCGTTCGAGCTCGCCGAACTGGGCGTTCGGGAAGGCCTCGAGTGGCTGGAGGCGAAACCGCGCGATGCCGAGGCGGGTTTTGCGCGCATCCGCCTCGGGCTGAGCGCGGTCGGCGTGGAAGCCATGGAACTGGTCGACCACTTCGGCCAGACGACGCAGCTGCGCTTTTCCAACTTCGAGCGCAATCCCGCGCTCGATCCGGCGCGCTTTCGGTTCACGCCGCCGCCGGGCACGGACGTCCTCGGCGAGCCCTGAAATGAACGATCTGTTCGAAGCGCGGCAGCCGGACGCGCCGCTCGCAGAACGTCTGCGGCCGCGCCAGCTGGACGAGATGGTCGGGCAGCAACACCTGCTCGGCCCGGGCAAGCCGCTGCGACTCGCGTTCGAGTCGCGCCGTCCGCACTCGATGATTCTCTGGGGTCCTCCGGGTGTCGGCAAGACCACGCTCGCCCGCCTCATGGCGCAGGCTTTCGATGCCGAGTTCATCGCCCTGTCGGCCGTGTTTTCCGGAGTGAAGGACATCCGCGAGGCCGTGCAGGCGGCCGAGGCGGAGCTTGCACGCAGCGGGCGTCACACGATCCTCTTCGTCGACGAGGTGCATCGCTTCAACAAGGCGCAGCAGGACGCGTTTCTGCCGTATGTCGAACGCGGGCTGATCACGTTCGTCGGCGCGACGACCGAAAATCCCTCGTTCGAGGTAAACAGCGCGCTGCTGTCCCGGGCGACGGTCTATGTGCTCGAGCCGCTTGCGCAGTCCGAGCTCGCGTCGCTGTTCGAGCGCGCCGCGCCACGGGCCGCGTCCGGAGTCGACTTCGACGCGGCGGCGCGCGAGCGGCTGGTCGGATTCGCCGATGGCGATGCGCGGCGCCTGCTGAACGCGCTCGAGATCATGGGGACGGCGGCGCGTGCCGCCGGCGCGACACAGCTCGATGGCGCCTTTGTCGAGCGCACGCTCGCCAAGAACCTGCGCCGCTTTGACAAGGCAGGCGAGGTCTTCTACGACCAGATTTCGGCGCTGCACAAGTCGGTGCGCGGCTCCGATCCGGACGCCGCGCTGTACTGGATGGTGCGCATGCTCGATGGTGGGGCCGACCCGCGCTACCTGGGGCGGCGCATCGTGCGCATGGCGAGCGAGGACATCGGCCTTGCCGATCCGCGCGCCCTGGCGCTGGCGCTTGACGCCTGCGAAGCCTACGAGCGCCTGGGTACGCCGGAAGGCGAGCTTGCGCTCGCACAGGCGGTGCTCTATCTGGCCTGCGCGGCGAAATCGAACGCGGCCTATACCGCCTATAATGCGGCGCGCGAATTCGTCGCCGGCGACGCGACGCGCCCGGTGCCGATGCGATTGAGAAACGCGCCGACACGGCTGATGAAGGATCTCGGCTACGGCAAGGCATACCGCTACGCGCACGACGAAGAGGAAGCCTACGCGGCGGGCGAGCGCTACCTGCCGGATGGCATGGCCGCGCCGAACTGGTACCAGCCGACGGAGCGGGGGCTCGAGGCGCGTATCCGCGAGAAGCTCGAACACCTGCGCCAGCTCGACGCCGACGCCGCCAAGAAGAATAGATGATCGACGTTCAACTCCTCAGAACGCAGCTCGACGACACCGCTGCACGCATCGCCACGCGCGGTGCCCCGTTTGATCGCGAGGGCTTTCTTGCGCTCGAGGCCGAGCGCAAGGCGATCCAGACCCGTACGCAGGAGCTCCAGGGCGCGCGCAACGCACACGCTAAGAAGATCGGCCAGGCGAAGTCGCGCGGAGAGGATACGGCCGTGCTGGTCGCGGAAGCCGGCGGGATCAATCGCGAGCTCGACGAACTCGAGGCCCGGCTCGCACAGGCACAGCGCAGGCTGCAGGAGTTCCTCGCCGGTGTTCCGAATCCACCGCATGCGAGCGTGCCGGTAGGGCGGGGCGACGCCGACAACGTCGAGCTGCGTCGCTGGGGCGAACCGCGCAACACGAACTTCGTGGTGAAGGACCACGTGGATGTGGGAGAAGCGCTCGGCCAGCTCGATTTCGCGACAGGGAGCAAGATCGCGGGCAGCCGGTTCGTGCTGATGCGCGGGGCGCTGGCGCGCCTGCACCGCGCGATTGCGCAGTTCATGCTGGATGTCCACTCGGCCGAGCACGGCTACACCGAGGTCTACGCGCCCTACATCGTCAATGCGGAATCGATGTACGGAACGGGCCAGCTGCCGAAGTTCGAACAGGATCTGTTCATCGTGCCGCACGGCGATGAGAAGTGGTACCTGATTCCGACCGCGGAGGTGCCGGTGACGAACATCGTTCGCGACATGATCGTACCGGGCGAGTCCCTGCCGCTGAAATTCGTCTGCCACACGCCCTGTTTCCGCTCCGAGGCGGGCTCGTACGGCAAGGACACGCGCGGCATGATCCGTCAGCACCAGTTCGACAAAGTCGAACTGGTCCAGGTGGTGAGGCCGGAGGACTCGTACGACGCCCTGGAGTCGCTCACAGGGCATGCCGAGACCGTCCTGCAGAAGCTGAATCTGCCCTACCGGGTCATTGCGCTGTGCACGGGCGACATCGGCGCGGCATCGGCGAAGACCTACGATCTCGAGGTCTGGCTGCCGGCGCAGAAGGCCTACCGCGAAATCTCGTCCTGCTCGAACTTCGAGGCGTATCAGGCGCGGCGCATGCAGGCGCGCTTCCGCAACGCGCGCGGCAAGCCCGAGCTGGTGCACACGCTGAACGGCTCGGGGCTCGCGGTCGGCCGCACACTCGTCGCGATTCTCGAGAACTACCAGAATTCGGATGGATCGGTGACGATTCCGGACGCGCTGCGCCCGTATATGCGCGGCCAGGAGCGGATCGATAAAGAGGGCGCGTGATAAAATGCGCCGCGCGCGCAGCTCCGCATGCGCGCCGCGGAGAGATGGCAGAGTGGTCGATTGCGGCAGACTCGAAATCTGTTGTACCGCTTGCGGTACCGGGGGTTCGAATCCCTCTCTCTCCGCCAGCTAAACCGCCCCGACCGGGGCGTTTTAGTTTGGCGTCGTTGCAACCCGATCTTCCAAAGGGCATATGACGGAACTTGCGATCCAGTTCGACCCCGAATCCGCACGCTTCGGCGCCTCGCGCTCGCAAAAGCGCATCGAGGACGACCGCCTGCTCACCGGACGGGGCCTGTTCAGCGACGACCGCGAATTTGCGGGAGCAGCGTCGCTCGTGGTGCTGCGCTCGCCCTATGCCCACGCTCGGGTGACGTCTTGCCAGCTTGCCGACGCGCGCAGTGCACCTGGCGTCCTCGCCGCCTGGTCGATCGAAGATCTCAAGCGCGATGATGTCGGCC